>Ga0306920_100004581_pt1 | contig 17716 bp, 34 predicted proteins | sample flu12Cox44000170_FD_204666 | JGI IMG/M metagenome (GOLD analysis project Ga0306920, IMG submission 204666) | Lab enrichment of tropical soil microbial communities from Luquillo Experimental Forest, Puerto Rico - flux4day.12C.oxic.44.000.170 (v2)... | ecosystem: Environmental > Terrestrial >... | reverse complement strand
TATAAGTTCTTCGAATTCAGGGGTCGCAGTCAATCCGGCAAAGTGTCCAAAGCGGTCAATTCCTCGGTAGCCCTGGCACACGCGAGGCGTGAACGCGATAAGCGCCCGCGTGTGTCAGCTCTCGCCTGCGGCCCGAGAAACGACCCCCTGGACGTTGCGGGGGAGCCGGGTCATCGCCGCCTCAGGATACTTCGCCCCTCACCTTGCCCCGCGCGCCACCATTCCTTCTTCGTCGGGCCCGAAGGGTGCAAACTGCGCCGATGTCGCGAGGTAGCTACGGCCGTCCGAAGCAATGGCGTAGCGCCTGTTGCGGTCAGCTCCCGGAGTTAGCCTGTATCTCGTCGTTCAAGAAATAACAAAAACCACGCCCACGTGGCGATCAGCGGCGCGACGAGCGAAATCGGCAAGCGACATCAGCCAGTCGCGCAGCTCGGGCGCAGCGGTGACTGTCTGCGCCTCCACCACGGCAATCATGGCATTGACGTGTGCGGCCTCGAACCAGAACTTCTCTTCGCGGTCGATCTGCCCCTCTGTAGCTCCGACAGGTGCTTGGAAAGGCATTGTTGGAACGGCTCCCATAGCGCAAGCGGAACCGGCAGGCTCTCAAAATACGTCTGGTCATCGTCCGTCGGCACCATGCCATCGTGCTCGCGGCTGAGAGGAATAAATGCGTGAGCGATGGTCGTCATGGATTTGGTGGCCGGTCCAAAGGCAGCGGTCCGACCTGGGCGTTGCCCGCACTCAATTTTCGCAGTAGCTCAGTAAGCAGACTCTCAGGTGTCTCCGTGTTGGAGACAACGATTACTGGTCATCGGCAGCCGCTGTACCGCAAGCGCGGCTATCAATTCTTGCCGTCGGATGTGGATTGCCAGGTGACCCTCCTGTGGGGTCATGCCAGCGCGCGGAACATTCGTTGATCATGGTTAGCAAGTAGTGAATCGGTATGAATCGGCTTTAATGCAGGGCATCATTTGCCGCGTCTTTGATTGGATTGAGAGCTGATGCTTTGCAGTATTTGATAACGCGTTTTGCACTCGATCTCAGTGCTGCCTAAATCGATGAGTTTCATGCTTGTCGAATTGTACAGAGGAAAGAGGGCCTTCATGAAAAAGTTGATTGCCGGCGCGGTGATCGCAATCGCACTTGCACCGGTGGGGGCCATTGCTCAAGAGCGGACTGCAGATGCCGCCTTGGGCGCTTTGTCTGGCGCTGTCGTGTTGGGGCCGCTCGGCGCGGTAGCCGGCGCTGTAGTTGGCTATACGGCAGGACCGGCCATCGCCAAGTCGTGGGGAATCCGGCGGTCGAGCCGGCATTATCATCGGCATGCCGCACGACGGCCTGTTAGGAGCTCCGATGAGCACGGCGATATCCAGAAGGCGCCTTCACCAGCACCTCGCTCGACAATCGGCAATGACGGATAAATCAATGACCGGCCTTACGCTGCATAAATGCGCGCTTGCACTCGCCGCTATCCTGATTGCCACGCCCGCGCTGGACGCAGCCCCCGACAGCATCGCCGGAGATGAGCCGCAATCAGGCTCCGAGCGTTGGCTCCAAGCAGCGCAGCAAGAACAAAGTTCACAGACCGTTGGCGCCCTGCAGCCTCCTGGAAAAGTTCCAACTACGACGGGTGCCAAGCTTGAGCAACCAGTGACGACATCGGCAAAGCACGCCATGCCTGCAGCCACGTCGAAGGTCGCCAAATCAGAAACGCCCAACTCCAAGCTTAGCAATGCAAATCATGACAATTTCAAACAGGAAAAATTGAGTAAGTCCGGACGGCGGGCGCTCAACAACAAGAAGCCCGCCGATATCACAGGCTTCATCCCTCCGAGGTCCGTGCTGCCGGCATTGTACTGACAGCATGATGGCTGGAAGCGAGGTATTCGGGTCCGTCGAGTCAGTGATGGTGTTGTGACGGCATTCATCCCCGATCCGGTCGAAAAAGCCACCACCACTGCGCGGCCAAGGTCGTCGCGGCCGACGCATTTCATAAGCCGCTTGGGGCCAACTTCCGCGCCGTAGATGTTGCCCCGCCTGCATGATGTCGCGATAGGGAACCCTCAGGTATAACGGCGCACTCGCCTCGTAGAAGGCGCGACGATCATGCGGCACATATGCTAATTCTGATCTAATGATGCTTTAGCGCTGCCTGCCGGAGCGTCCACAATTCTCGGCAGCCGGATCGTGAAGATCGAGCCGCGGCCCGGCCGGCTCTCGACCGTGATGTCGCGGCCCATCATTTGACAAACGCGGCGGCTGATGGCCAGGCCAAGGCCCGTGCCACCGTATTTGATCGCCGTGGCAGTGGAAGCCTGAGAAAACTCCTGGAACAGCTTGCCGATCTGATCGGGCGTCATGCCGATGCCCGTGTCGGCGACCGAGATAGTGACCCAGTCGCGGCCTGGGCGACAGGCATCATCTATCAGGCGAGCTGTTCAAGACAATGACCGGCGTCAACATGGTCGAGGAACCCTGTCGTGGCACTTCGGCTGCCCGACTTGCTCGGTGGCGATGTGCAGGTCATGTTCGATGCCCTGCGCGCGGAAAGGCGTCACAGGCTCAAAAATTTCAGCGCAACGCCTAACTTCTAAAGGCCAACCTTGGGGCGGGGCTAATCCAACAATCGCATGCCAGCAACCGCCGCGATCAGGAATAGAGAAACAACGACCAGCCCCAACTGAACCGTAACGAACACCCTGCGTTGATCACGAGCCATCCGGAACTCCGTTGCACGCGTGGACGGTTCGCCCCTCCTTCAACAAGTGCATGACCCCATCTAGGGTTCCCACGACCAGATCGGCGGATGCTGACTAGCGCCCCAGACCCGCCAACACGGATGATCCGGGATAACGCATCGCCTAATCAAATAATCGAGTTTGTTGGCAGGGCCGAGTCAGCGCTCGCCCAGGTCGAACGCATCTTTCTCGTGGGCGGGTGACCGTCCTGCCTCGCCTCACTGACCCCTGTTTTCCTATCCTGTTTGGGCATGGGGCAGTCCCCATGAGCATAGCCGGATCGTATAGGTAAGTGCGAAACCCGACGTTAGCGTTCCAAGGAATCCAGCAAAAATGATCGCTGCGGAGCAATATGCGCCCGGCGTTATCGCCGCCGATTAGAGGGGAACAATCTGAGCCGCGGTGAGTTGGCTGCCGGACCGTCCAGCCCCCCGGGACGCGCCGAGTCCGGGTTCTGTTCCACTACAGTCGGCTCTCCGGCGGAACCTTTCAAATCCTGCCGGCGTTCTGCAGCCCCGACACAAGGGAAAGGGAGTGCCCTATGCCTCGCTATTTTTTCTCGCTCGACCATTGTCTGCCGCCGCCCCCAAGCAATCGAGGAGCTTCCAGATGACGAAGCTGCTCGCGCGCTTACTATCATCGTTGCCGAGCAGATGGGGCGGAATAGACAAGGCCGCTCGCAAGAATGCGTCATTGCCCTGAATGAGCGTGGTCAGCTCATTCAAAAGGCGTGGACGACTGCGGAGTGATGGATTAGTCCGCTGCCTTGCGTGCGCTAACCGAGACAGCGTTGATATACTCCCGCGCTCTCGTCAGCGGCAAGCCGGTGCGCTTGCTGTGTCGCCGCGACAGCATCTCAAGGTATTGATCGCGATCCCGCTTGTGCCAAGGACGCTCACGACTTGGATCGGGGATGCGCACTCCGGATAAAAGCGCCCGATGATCGCGGACGACATGGGTGTTCTTGATGGCGACCATGCTTCGTCAACGTGGCAATTGCGTACCCCGCAGGCTCAGTTAACGCGGACGTAATGGAATCATTCCGCAGCTAGTGCTGCGGCTCAGGTTGCAGACCCGGGGAAGGAAGGCCGCCAAGATTGCCAGCCGCCAGCGAAGATTGCTAAGGGAAAAATTTAGCAGCCATGCAACCTTCCCAAAAGAAGAAGAATGCCAAGACCTTGAGTAACGGGCACCCTGGAAGGCTGCCATTCTCCCCCTGGCAGCTTTGTCCGCATTACCCTTCAATTTGGCAATCTTGCCCTCACCAACGGGCATGGCTGAGCCTCTGGCTGTCATCCTCGGCCATACTAGGTGTCGATCACGACAGTATGGAGGGAACACGCCATGCGAGCGATCTTTGCTATTGTCGTCACACTGGGGTTCGGTATTTCTTCTGCCTGGGCACAAACTGACCCAGCTCGTCGAGACTCCCCGCCGCAGACGCAGCCGCCGGCCCAATCTTCGCCTTCTCCTTCCACCACCGGACGCGCGCAACCGCAGGCTCCGGTCGGGCATCGCCAGCCTCGCGCGGCCGATGTGCCCCCCGAGACCGGGACCACCCTCCCACCAGGCCAAAAGCAGCTAGACCGAGAGCTCCGGATCTGCCGGAACTGCTGAAGCACACGAGCCACCGCGCTTACACCCTGGCCTGCGGGTGCTAGCGCCATGTCCGCGGACCATCTTTCATCGGGCCAACCTTTGCAGCGCGGATTTCGAGGTCGGCCTTGGCTCGGTAAAGGGTACGCTCCGCGAGCCGTTGGTCTGTGCGGCTTCTTCGACATCCATCTCTGCGGCGGGGCCCTTTGATTCTGCCGGGCCTGCGTCGCCTCGCTGGCGGTCACGTCCACATAATTGGGGGTGCCATACGATGTGCGGCGCAGAGATCGGCTCCCCCATCTTTTCTCTGCTGGGGAGGAGCGTGCCGGGCAGAAACGCGCATTGCCTATAAGCAGCGCACGTTAGGCACACTTGGGCCTGATGGAATGGGTGACGGACACCTGACGAGATACAAGGTGTCGAAGTTGTTGATTGAGTCAAAAGCGAGCGGGATCAGCGCCGCGCAGGAGCTAAGAAACTGGTTCGGCTACCTGCCATTCTCGGTGCAGCTGTGTCCTGTGAAGGGCGACAAGGTTGCTCGGGCGCTGGCCGTGCAGTCGATCTTCAGCCAGGAAATGGTGTACGCGCCGAACAAGGACTGGGCCGAGCTGGTTCTTATGGAGATGTCGATGTTTCCGATAGGCAAATATGACGATCTAACCGACTCGGCCACGCAGGCGCTGAATTAATTCGGGACGTGGGCTTTGCGCAGACGGACGACGAGACGCGCGAGGAGGAGAACCGGGCAATGATGCATTGGCCTCGAATTAAGAGCCTCTACCCCATGTTGGGGCCACGGTGCTGAATGTTGCCGCGGATGCCGTCAGGATGCAGTTGACCAAATTGCTATGCATTTTGTTCGCGGAACACAGTTGGTACCCGCTTGCATTTGGGGCATTCGTAGGCGACCAACGCCGAGAACCGATCCCGCGCGGGGATTTTCAGTATTTCTTCCATCTGCGCACCGCACCTCTCACAGAATGGCACATCAGCGCGGCTGCCTCTCTGTTCTTCTGACACGCTCGGAACCTCGGATTTCTTTGGGTGCGCAATGGAGCCTAACTCGCGACAGTAAGCCTAGTTTCAACGGAATGAAGCGCAGGTTTTGATCTCTGCGGCCATTGCAGCGGGGCTCGAGGAGCACGGTCATTCCTGCGGCGCGTGGCGGCAGATGGTCTGTGGTGCAGGTGATCGCTGCTGGAGGCTGGCCGCCCTTTCGAGGGCGCAAACCGTCGCGGCCGCATGGAGGGCAAAACTAACAACGCCTGACTTGAGGGCGATTCGACCGGGCGCGCCTACTTCGATTTTGGCGAGCCTCTTGACCGTTCTTCGGCTCGCTCGGCCAAACGCTCATAATCATTCGCGATTCTGAGTATAGCCTGTTTAGCCTGCTCGTTTCTCAGGTGCTCCGCCAGTGCGCGCTTTTCCCTTGCGCGATCACGCCAGTGCTCAGGATCGTTGACAAAGGAGGGGGGCATATCTACGCGGATAAGCTCGCGCTCCGGTGAGAGACCCAGGCCAAAAGGCTGGCGCGAAGGCAGACCTGCGCCATGTGATGCAGAGCAGCGCGGGGCTCGCGACACGCCCAAGCCGCTGGCTACCTCCAGGCACGTAACCCCGATACTCTTCAGGCCCTATCATTGGGTCCCCGATCCCTAATGCGGAAAGCACTTACTCATTCGAGCTGCGTGCTCAGTTGGCCGACAGTAGGTTTGCCGCCGCGACCATGATCCCCAACAGGAAAAGAGCCATGCAGAAAAACAAGAGAAGGTCACTCAGGAGTACCGTCCTGCTGGGAATCATGAATGTCGCTGGCTACACGCTCCCCTTCGGCTCCATTTGTAGAGTAGTGCTCGGAGAGCTTGTCGTCGGTTCGGTATCGGACCCTATAATAGCAACACGCATAAGCGGTCCGCGCATGGGTTGCATAATTTGGAGGCGGGCCCGCCCAAGAAGTGGGCAGATGGGGCCGCGCCGACGTCATGTCCAAGAGGTGGGACGGTAATTGGATTTAAGAGTCAACGACGCTGAAATAAAGTACGACAAGCACGCACACTAGCGCCCCAACTGCACAGAGCTCGGACCAAGTCATGGCTAACCAGCTTGGATCATCATTCTCGAACGTCTACAAAAATTCTTATAAAAAGTCAGTTCGGACCCCGACTCACGACGGGGCGCCACCGAAAAGTTCCAGAAACATTCGGTGACCGGAATTCGTTCGATATTGGATTATCCGCGTTGTCATTGTCATTTGAAGTCTGCCTCCGATGAGTAAGGGCGAATGGATTGGCATCGGGGTGGCAGTTGGACTGCTACTCCTTTACTTCGGCCTCTGGTTGTTCATTGTACGTCGATAAAACTCTTGCGTCCTGCCTGACGGCAGCAAAGTCTGTTGTGTCCAAAATAGACATAAAGATCGCCGATTTCCGCCAACCCTCGTGCCAAAGTGTCAGCGCAATAAAATAAGTGGCGCGGTCGTGCGGAGTACGTCAATCGCCAGCTCCACCCGTCCAACTAAAGTGTCCAAAACGGTCACTTTCTTAGGCGCCAGAAACTGTTGCTCGCTCTGCAAACTTGGCCCCAGTCGTCCCGCGTGCCGGATGAAGTAGCGTATCCAGTCGTCGCGGAATTTTTCCGTTCGCCAATGATTGCCGTTAGTCGGACACCGAACCGACAACGTCGTCACGAGACATTATGATTAAGCGTTCGGCGCAACAGCAGGGAAGGGCCGAGCGGCCCCGGTCATCCTAGCTGACGAAAGTAGTGCTACCGCACGTCGCGGAATGGCTGGGGCTTGTTCTGTCGGTGCGGCCCTCGCCGTAAGTGTCCAAAAGGGTCAATTCTGCAAGCGCCAGATTATTGGCGCGGCTATGAATTAAGAGTTCGGCCCGCAAATGCAGAGCGGAGAGGGCCGAATGCAGCCCGCTCTGCGGGCCCCTGGTCATCAATGGCTCCTGGTGACTGAAGCATGCCTGTGCAATAGGCAAGTGCTCCAAAAAGTAGCTTTGTCGGTCAGCGAACCGACAACGTCACTTCGGCCCTGACGCCCTTTCCTGGGACCGAGCCTCATTCCGTATCCTGCAAACTTGGCCCCGGTCATTGGCCGGGGCCATGTTGTCGCCCCTGCGCCGTTGTCGCGCCGAACCGGTCGAGGATGGCGCTGGGAGGTAAAGGCAACCCTGCATGACTTCCACCCGCTTCTGCCAAAGTTCCAACTTGGGTTTCCGAAAAACCTAAGTCAGTTCTGCGTCCCTGTTGGAAAACTCGGCACCGCGTTGCTTGCCGCGCTCTTTCCATCCCGCCGGGGCGCCAATCTTCTAGCTCAGCAAATCCGCAATGCCGAAGCCAACGCTCGGAGCCACACGGCAGCGATCTATGAGCTGCAGTGAGTGCATTCTCATTTAAGGACCCGCCACAGGCCACTTGAGACCCGCTCTCTCTGCCGTATCGGCTAGCAAACCCTTCCTGAGCACTTGCTGAACTCATGAGAGTGGTGATTAGCGCAGCAACCCGAATTATAATCCATGCCATAAGCGCATGTCTCCGATCAGGTCGGCCCCGTGCTCTGCCCGATGGATGCGTATTAACGCTCGGTCTGTTTAAGCGTTCCGCGACGAAGTTCTAAATAGTCTCGGGGCTCTGCGATTTCCGCCCACGTGACCTGACCATCCCAAAACGCCAGGCGCCAAGAAAAAAGTCCGACGGCGGGGAGCGAGAATAACGGCGAAGCCGCAAAGCTACCTCAAAGCGGTGGCAAATTGCGGCAGCGCATAATGGCGCGCGTTGGAGGGAAATCGAGGGGGAAGCAATGGCGAATCGTAGGCGAAGGCGAAATCGTCTAGTCATCCTCCCCTCCTGTCGCTCGGCGCATGTTTTTGGCTGATCGTGGCTTCGATGACTAGCTAACATATGTGGGTAAGGTTATTTTACCGGCTCGTCTTTGGGGGGAGAACGAGCGATGAAATCTCCGGTCGTCAAACATTCGGTTTCCCTGGATGGTCGCAAGACGAGCATCAGCCTCGAAGAAGCATTCTGGAGTTCCTTAAAAGAGATTGCTAGCGAACGCGATAAGAGCTTGTCACACTTAATCGCCAGCATTAACGCCAAGCGGCAGTTTGCCAATCTATCATCGGCCCTTCGACTATTGGTTCTTGAGTACTATACGAGTTGATCCGCTTGAGCAGCAGGAAATAGCTGCGGTCAAGCGTCGGAAGCGCCAACCTCTAACAGGCCGTGCCTAATGGGATTGGCGATTACACCCTGCGATAACGTCTCTCGTATACATGGGGCAGCGGAGCCTCCCTTCGGCGTCTCCGTAATCGCTCTCGGCTGCGAGTATTCAAAAGATTGTTCCCCGATGATTCTATTGTTGCGCGCCGCTGACAAGTCACGAACTTTTTCGACAGCATCGGTCAAACCCGGAATTCGCTCACTTGGCTCTTATGTCAGCTTCCGTCGGTTGCGGACATGCCGCGGGGCCTCCAGCCCTAGCGTCGGCCTGGGTCGATCCGCCGCGCTGAATGCGCGATCGGTGCCGCTATGTGGCGCGGTCATAGGCACCGTCCCGGACGGTGCCTATGGCAAGCCCCGGCCCGCTGCGTTCCGTTCGGCGGGTCGGGGCGGCTCGGCGGTGGTACTCCTTTTGCACTGCCGCGCTCGGTTTTTCCTTATAGATTGGCTATCCAACGGTATTTCGTTGCCGATACGATACTGTCCTTAAGATTATCCTGACACAAAAATTTTTTTGTCCACTGTTGTCCGTCTGCAACAGATGCGACCGGAATTTGGTCGTCATCTGCGTCTTGGTTATTCAAACATTTGGGGGGCAAAAAAATGATGATCGATTTTGAAGGCTGGGACGTAGGCTACGCCGACGCGCGAAATGGCCAACCCTCTCAGTGTCCGACCAATGTCGACCCAATTTCGTATCTGAGTGGCTACCGTGAGGGCTGCTCCCCCGACCGGGCGAACACATCCCCGTCGGTGATGAAGCGCGGCTCGATCAGGTAGCAATCTGCTCCGGCGGCTCTTGATCTAGATGACCTGGATCGATATCCCGTTTGTAGCTGTAGTCGTGGTGTGGTTGTTACACGCTCCACGTTTTCCTCAAAGAACCTTGAGCGCGTTCGTGAACCTCAGTCCCGCTCATGCACCACAAGTCAGCTTCGCTGCTCCTTAGTAAGACCAAACGTCTTCACGGCTGCCGCACGGGCAGCTTCGTGGCTTGGAACAACCCGAGAACTTGGCCGTGCTTGCGATCACCGAGACGGTAGAGTCGAGGATGGGCGCGGTAACCTGGCCCAGGTGGCAATTAGCCATCCCCGCTCATCGAACCCCGCATCCGGCTCTCCACCTGGCTTCACCGTGAGAGACACGGCGAGAGAGCAATTGCCCTGTTCTTTGTAGCATCCAACTGAAATAGAGTTGCCCCCGGTCCGCTCCGACCGGTCCATATTGCTTCAGCTGCACTTCAGCGACCCTCAGGCACCGTGATGATCGTGGAGAAAAGGACCTTTGAGCTCCCCCGGTACATGACGCGCAGCCGCGCGTTGTTGAAGCAGGTACGAGTGGGCTGGGAGAGCTACGGCACGCTGGATCGCGAACGATCCAACGCCATTCTGGTCACGCACTATTTCTCAGCTACGAGCCACGCGGCGGGCCGCTATACCGCCCATGACGTGCTGCCAGGCTATTGGGACGCCATCATCGGGCCGGGCAAGGCGATCGACACCAACAAGTTCTTTGTCCTGTCCTCCGACACCCTTGTAAATCTTAATGCACGCGACCCGCAGGTTATCACGACCGGCCCCGCCTCGATCGATCCGGACACTGGCGCACGCTACGGCATGGACTTTCCGATCGTTTCAATCCACGATTTTGTACAGCTGCAGAAGGCTCTTGTGGAAAGTCTCGGCATAAAACGGCTGCACGCGGTTGTCGGTCCCTCCATGGGTGCGCTGCAAGCGTATCAATGGGCGCAATCCTATCCCGACATGGTGGGCAGGATAATGCCGGTGATCGGCGCCGCCGGTGGCGACCCCTTCCTGATTGCCTGGCTCGACATCTGGGCACAGCCGGTACGACTGGACCCGAAATGGCGGTCTGGGAACTATCCGGAAAGTGACCCTCCTATCGAGGGCCTCACTGCCGCGCTGAAAACAGTGACATTGCATGCGAACCAGTCGGAATGGGCAGCGTCGTTCGGGCGCGCTCCTGCGACGCCCGGCTGCGACCCGGCTCAGGCGTTGTCGCACCGGTTCATGATCGAGGACGCGGTCGGCCAGCTTGCCGCAATGCGCGTTGTCACCGCTGACGCCAACAATTTCCTCTACCTCATCAAGGCCAACCAACTCGCCTGCGCCGATCCCCAGCAGATCAAGGCGCCGACTCTTATCCTCTACTCGCCGACGGACCTGCTATTTCCGCAGCCTTGGATCGAACGCACGGCGGCCGCTATTCGCGAAGCCGGCGCGCCGATCGATATGGCGCCACTGCATGGTCCAAACGGTCATCTCAATGGTGTTCTGCACATCGCGCAGGCCAGCGAGCGCATCGCAGCTTTCCTCACGGACTAGGCGTCTCGCTAGCTGGGAGGGCTACTCGGTGGCAGTATACATCGACTGTCGCGATTATTCGTGCAGCCGGTGTTTCCTACGGCATGCAGGCACCGCGCCGGGCGGTTCATGTCCCCGGCAGTCGGTCGAGGGCTTTGGACGATGCTTTCTCATGCCGTTGAGCCACGATTAGGGCTAGAATCGTTCTCGTGTCCTCACTGCAATGTAGTCGCGCACCAAGAGTGGTTTAGCCTCTTTTTAAAAGCTGAAAACAATGCGGCGGATGTGATTGTTCTCACACCGGAAGCCGCAATGTCGCTGGTGGAGCACCTTGATGACGAGGAAGACAGAAAGCGCGGCGAGCAATTCATTGAACGCCTGAAAAATAACGAGGCTACCTACCAATATCAAAAGTATTCGCAAAATCTTAAAGTCAAGATGGTCAATCTTCATCTCAGCACTTGCTATAGTTGCAAGGAATTTGCGGTATGGGTGAGGGACCGCCTAGTGTTTCCTGCGAGGGTTGAAGAAATCCCAACCCTCCGTAAAGAGGATTTCGAGGAAGCTGCCACCTTCCTGAATAGCTCACCCCGTGGTGTGGTGGCCCTTATACATCTTTGCGTTCACAAGCTAATGCCGCTGTTAACTGAGAGCGGCAAGATCGTAGACGATGAGATTGCTTCGCTCGTTCGCAGAGGTCTGGCGGTTGAAATACAAGAGGAAATGGATCTGCTGCGAAGGATTGGCACAGGCGAAATTGATTTGAAGGGGGACAAGGTGATGGAAACAAAACTCTTTGACTCCTTGAAGCAGATTGTGGAACGGCGGACACTCAAGAAGCAGCAGCCAGAACCCTGATGAACTGGTTGTCAGTACCTATTTGTTGGAAAAAATCGGGGCGGAAAGGGGAGTAGAAATCTTAGTTCGTGTCAACGTGCCCGGCACTCCTGCTTTGATGCGCGTGAAGCCGTCCGCCGCGTCTGCGGCCGCTCCGGCATCTACGCCCGCGCCTGACACAGCCCCCTCCGCCACCAATTATCCTTGGCCGAATCCACCCTCGGCCAAGTAAGCCGAGCTACTCGCCAAATTCGGTGGAGATTTAAGTTGCCCTCTAGGCTGCTCGCGTTCGAGGGGATCGGCACCAGGGACGCCCCGGTTCGTTTCCGCTTCCGGGGCGTTTTATTTTTCAGCAGCACCCCCTTGGTCCTCTCATGGCGACTGGATTGTGCGGAGCCGTTGATACCCGGCGCAATGGGGCTGCAGTGATGCCATTTTGATGCCGTTCACGGTTAACCGGGCGTAAATCATTCCGCCTCAACGTGCCGAAATCATTTCAACGGCACATGGCGGCACATATGAAAGCGCAATCTGGAATGACGCTACAGGAAGCCGCCAGGCATGGGGCGAAGTCTTCATTGCAATTCCGCTGGCTCGATGCGCCACGTTCCGTCGCGCCAGCGCGTGCCGGACAGGCGGCCGGACTTGAGTCGCCCGTTGCAGCCGCTGCGAAGGGCGATGCGCTGGACCGTGCCAGCGAGCGGGTTGATGAGGTTTTGCAACAGGTACTCCAACGGGCGATTCTGGCGGAACAGAAGGCATCTATCCTTGAGGCGAGCCTCAAGGATATCGCATCTATCCTTGGGGCGAGCCTCAAGGATATGACCGCGCAGCGCGACAAATGGGTATTGCAGGCGGACGATTGGAAGGAACAGGAGCAACACGCGCAACGGCGCTGACGGCTCAAGTGTGGCACCTGCCCGCGTGTCATTGTGGCGCTGGCTGCTCGACAGGGCTTTAACCATTGTCAAAGCGAATCCGGGTGGAGGTTAAGACTCGTTAGGGATTGGTCCCCTAGGCTATTCACGTTCGGGGGATCGGGGCCAGCGGAGGGAAACCGGTTGCACGCTGGACGTCACTCTGAACACGCCCCGGACGGTGGCTCCCTCCGGGGCGTTTCATTTTATCACGCCAAACAGGCCCGCCCATCGACGCGCGGCACCTCTACCAAGCCGATTCGAGCGCGGGGGTCGGCAGAAATGAACCGGACGCGGCGACAGCGTAAGCGGGCGGTGGAACCGACGGGGGTCGACGCAGCACGGCATGAGGTCGAGACGGCAGTCACCGCAGTGTTTTGCAAGGGGTGCACTGCCGGCGCTGCTGCTGGCAGCGGCGGTCGCCATTGCGGGTTGCGCAGGAGCGACTGTCGCCGATCACGTGCCAACCGCCATCGGCGGCTTGCCCGACGCAGCTCCGCCTCGTCCCGGTGCCCCGTCCGCCTATCCCGCGGTGAATGAAATGCCTTCCCCGCGCGACGACAAGGTGCTTACGAGCGAGGAGCAGTATAAGATTGAAGACGAACTGATCGCCGCGCGCAATCGCGTCTCGACGCTGAACGCCTCGAACGGCAAGCGCTAGTTGAGTCGGGGACGGCTTCTAGAAGGCCCCGTCACGCCGCAGAAACTGGGGCTGTTCGCCGCCGGCGGCGATTACTGAGCGGCGGCGCCCACGCCGTCGGTCAAATCGAGATCGGCCAGCCTGTGGTGCTGCATGAGCGCGATTGCGGCCGCTACCCGGTCTGAGGTTGCTGCGTTCTCATCGCGTAGGACGTGAAACAGGAAATTGTAGGGTTCGGCGACGATCTCCCTTCGCCGGCGTTCCCAGCCGGCAGTGTGGCCGTTCCGATAGGCGGCTGCATCGTACCCGGCTGGCGGGGCGGATGAGGTGCCCTCGTGGCCGTCGTGGAAGCCCATCCTCCAGGCCGCGGGATCGTTTTGGTAACCGTTCGTCGTCATGGCGCGCCTCCTGCTCATCGAGGGGAGCCTGGCGAGCGGTCTGTTTTTGGGCAGAATTGCGAAATTTGACGGGCGTCAACTTAATGTCCCCGTATTACGGTGTGGTGTTTGGTGTTGTCATACTACTTGGCCCCGCCCTCCGCGGGGCCCTTTGTTTGGTTTGGGCCACCGCTGTGCTCACGGCCGGTTAAAAGCTTCGTGAGTGGCGGGATTGAGCAAAAGAATGGCGGCACCAAGCAAGCCCGGCGGGGGCGGCCGGGACGACATTCCGTGTGCAACCACGGAGACGACAAATGGCCACCAAGCGCAAGCCTAGGCAATGGATGATTGACGATCCGAATGTGCCGGCGTCGGCTGGCCCGCGGGATTTGCTTGTGCAGCTCCCGAGCGGCGACAAGGTGAGCGTGCAAAGTATTTTCTGGGCGGCGCTCCATATTGCCCGGGAGGAACGTGGCGTACCCCTCGATATCGAACAAAACGAAGATGAGTTCGCAGCGTGGCTCGGAACCGAGTTCGGCGGTCCGCTCGAGTTCTTCCACTGGTTCACACTGCTAGGCCGGGGCGATCAAGAAAAGCTTCGTCGCTTGGCGCTCGAGCTGGATCGGCCGCACTGATCGCGGTGCTGCCGAAGGCCGTGGGATCGCTTGGGGTGATCGATAAGCCCGAGATCGACGACGAAGTCCTCGGCCGGGGCGCCCATTTTTCGACCCAGATTGACCAGTCGTTAAGGATTGCACCATTAGCCTGATTGGCGTTCAGGTCCGCACAAGCCTAAACGGCACACTCCTCCCTTGGGCGCTCCGGTCTCCCCGCGCCCAAAAAGAAAAGCCCCGCACCGAGGCACGGGGCCGAAGTTGACCGCCCATAAGGGGCTGGGGAAGGGGTCAGGGGCGGTCCAGCCCAGACAACTCTGTTCGACACCAGTTGTTCCGGAGTGACCGGGACAAATTGCTTGCTGCCCGATGCTCCTGCTCCTCCCCCAGCAGAAAACGAGCAACGCGCAACAATGCAGACGCCACAAGGCCTTGATGCGACACACGGCGGCGAGTTGTTTCCCATCGACGAGAGTTGCGCTGCGCTTTAGTCGCTGAGCTTCCGCAACTCAGGAAAAACCCGGGGCGGGAGAGACAGGGGTAGAAATTTTCCTTCAGAGTGTCCTTTGCCATGTTAGATTTCCGGTTCGTGCACTTATTCACGGCGGCGGGTTGGGTACCATAGAAGGGCCGCGCCCGGTTAAGGGTGTGGCCCGTCATGATCCATACCTTACCGCACCGCGCCGAGCCTAACCTGGCCTCGCTTCACCTTACCTCACCGCACCTTCAATCTCTCACAAATGCCTGTGGATTTCACCCAACCGTCATCCACCTGAATCATTTGAAAAGATAGGCTCGCCACCGCTCGCCCAATTCGCCCACCCCCCAATCCCCCTTGGGCGAGCTATGACACACCGTCAGGGTTAGCCCCGATTGCACCCATCGCCCAGTCGGGGCTGCCTGACCCAGCATTGATGGATCCTATCAAGGCGCCGGGCGATCCGGATTTCAACTTGCCGCGAACGGGCAGAGATTACTGAACGCCGGCGCCAGCTCCCAGTATTACCGGTAGCGCTCGGTTTTTTTTGCTACATCGAGATCGCCGGCAGCGGCCACGTACGAGATGCCGGCTGCGATCAGCATGCATGTGATGACGATCACGATTGCTTGCAGCACGGGGGTCAGTTCCATCATGTTTCCCTCCCAGGCTGGGAGCACAGGATATAAGCCTCCCGAAGATTGCGAATAGGACGCTACCGTTATTAGGCGCGATTCGTTGTGATCTGGATCACAGCACGGACACACAGCGGCATCGCAGTGTGATCTAGCGCACAACCTTCTGTGCAATTGGCCGCTATGCTATTTGCGTTCGAGCGGATAGCGGACAGCAGGATCCACTCCGAATACGCCCCGGTTGCAGCCCTTCCGGGGCGTTTCATTTTCATCCCCGTACAAACAGGATGCGGTACCCTGACCGACGGTGCCGGTGTTACAGCCGGCCATTTACCTATCGTTAGGGATGCACGATTAACCTGATCAGCGTTCAGGTCCGCACAAGCCTGAACGGCGCACATCCCGAGGGCGCTCCGAATTCCATCCGGGGCGCCCTCACTCTTCAGCCCGACCTCAGATTATACGCGCCGCTTGTTGACGTGGGGCGACCAATCCGGCCGCACGTCGGCGCCAATATATCCGCATCGGGTGCAGACCATCCGCCGGCAGAGTGATCGCACCGGCAGATCATGGACGTGTCAGCGTGACCTTTGCCTTAGTTTGCCGACGCGACACGCGCGACAGGCCCTAGCACCACGACACGAGCGCCAATCTTCACCCGGCTGTAGAGATCAATCACATCCTCATTGGTCAACCGGATGCAGCCCGACGAATTGGCCTGTCCAATCAATCCTGGATTGTTTGTGCCGTGGATGCGATACAGCGTGTCCTTCCCCCCGGCGTAAAGGTATAGGGCTCGCGCCCCCATTGGATTGTGCGCACCGCCTCCGACATGGTTCGGAAGCGGCCCGAATAGCGGACCGAGCCGCCGCTTCTCATCCTCGGTCGGTGTCCATCCCGGCCATTCTTCCTTGCGACCGACTGTGGTGATGCCGGACCAGGCCTGACTATCTTCTCCCACAATCGCGCCATAGCGAATCGCCTTTCCATCGGGCAATACGTAGTAGACATACCGGGCTTCGGTATCGACCAGGATAGAGCCTGGCGGTTCTTTCCGGTCGTATTGAACAACCTGACGCTGATACTCGAGTGGAGTAAACCATGCCTGTTTATAGGGTGGGTTTTCCAGTTCCCGCCTATCGCGCGCCGTGAAATTGGCATCAGACTGCATGCAGCCACCGAGCAGCAATCCGCCCAAAAGGAATACGATGCCTCTAACCAACGGCATGGTTCCGCTTCATTGTTAGAATGCTCTTTGCAGAACTCATCATAGAATTAAAAAAGCCTGCTTGCGCGCGATTTTGCTTTTTCTATCTTTTTCGGGCTTCCCGTTGCATAAACACCACGACCTGGGCTGTGGCGCCGCGAATTGAGCGAAGCCCTAGACGGCAGTTGTGGCGTTTAGGTCACACCGCGTTTAGCCCCGCCCCTGCACCACCAGCCGGCTGTGCCTTGACCGTCGGGACCATCCGCCCCAATCCTCTTCGGCCTCTCGCTTCACTGCGGGCGCGGCCGGGTTCTTCGACTTGATCCAGTCGGGCGAGCGCCCTGAGCGATAGGACGAGTTGCGCCGCTTCGACACAATACCTTCGAGCCCGAGCTTGCAGGCATGCGCGAATACGAGCGGGCCGTCGGTGTCATCCATGTGCTCGTTGAAACGGAGCCCCGGCGCCGCGCGCGAGAGCAGGCTGGCGAGCGTCGCCTTGCGCACTGCGAGCGGGTCGCGCCGCAGGTCGTCGCCGTTCAACTCGATCAGGTCGAACGCATAGAGGAACACGCCCGCATCGTGCCGGCGATACCGGATGCGGTCGAACGACGAGATCCCGTCCTCGCCGCACGCCACTGCCTCGCCGTCGATGATGCAGGAGCGGGGGCGCAGCTTGTTCAGCGCCTCCACAATGAGCGGAAAGCGGTCGGTCAGGTCGTTGCCCGGTCGGCTGTAGAGCTTCACCCGCGTCGCGTCCTTGCGCGCGATCACCCGGAAGCCATCGTGCTTGATCTCATGCAGCCACTCCTCGCCGGAGGGCGCTTGCGGGGCTGAGCTGGGGAGGCACGGCGCGATGAAGCCCGCCGGTAGGGCACGCGGAGGCTGCGGCATGGGTCGTTCATATGGGCGCCGCCTGCCGGGCACCAGTGCTATTGACGCCCGTCATACACGCCTCAGAAACCCATGTGGAATGCGGGTTTATGGAGATCCGGGCACCTGACGGGCACAGAACAGAACGCCAAGGGCTCCTTTAGAGGCCCTGTATGCGACACTGAATTCTGAGGGTTTTTTGGTGGGCGCACTAGGACTCGAACCTAGGACCCGCTGATTAAGAGTCAGCTGC
>Ga0306920_100004579_pt1 | contig 17722 bp, 14 predicted proteins | sample flu12Cox44000170_FD_204666 | JGI IMG/M metagenome (GOLD analysis project Ga0306920, IMG submission 204666) | Lab enrichment of tropical soil microbial communities from Luquillo Experimental Forest, Puerto Rico - flux4day.12C.oxic.44.000.170 (v2)... | ecosystem: Environmental > Terrestrial >... | reverse complement strand
CACGGGTAGCGGGGCTGCATCCAGCACCATCCGGCGCAGTCCTCGCGCTGTCTCCGGGGCGGCCGAGGCGAATCGCAGCGCGTACAGCAGCACCAGCCGGGCGATCCTGGCCGCGGCTGCCACGGCGCGACCCAGGGTGTTCCAGGCCGAGGGTTCCTGGTCGGCTAGGACGTGGCGGCGGATCACCGCCACGACCCGGTCCACCACCACGGCCAGCGCGACCGGCGCAATGGCGTACGCGGCGACCGACCGTGGGCTGGCCACGTCGGCGGCCGCCACGTTCATGTAGGCGGACGCGGCCGCGCAGGCTAGGATCAGGGCCCGTTCGGCCCGGGCGGACTGGCCTGCCCGGGACAGGCCGAGCGCGAGCAAGGTGAACACGATCATCAGCAGGTCCAGCAGTAGCGCCTCGATCACGCTGGCCGCGTCCTGACGGCGGACGGCGAAGATGTAGGCGTACTGGGCGCTGAACGAGACGAACAGCGCGCCGCCGCCGATCAGCGCCAGCAGCCACGCCGCCACGGCGATCAGCGCCGAGCCGGGGGCGCGTCCGGCCCCGTCCCGGCGCACGCTGGCGGCGAGCCGCTCGCCGGTGGCGTGGGTTATCCCGGGCAGACCGGGCCCGCCCCGCGTGGTGCTCATAGCGCCTCCAGTTCGGGCCTGGCTACGGCTCATGATGGCCGCCGGTCCGCGTCGCGGGACAGGACCCGGGTCACCGACGTGCGGGACAGGCCGAACGTCCGGCCGATCGCCGCCGCCGTGTACCCATCTGTCTCGGCGGCCACGATCGCCCGGTCACGCTCCCGCCGCAAGGCACGCACCCAGCTGGACCGCAGCACGCGGCGTTCCCGCTCGGTCAGCCCGCCCCAGACGCCGTGGGTGATCCGGTTAGTGATGGCGTAGTCCAGGCACGGCTGCCGGACCGGGCACGCCGAGCAGACCTGCCGGGCAGGCCCGGCGGACTCACCGCGCTCGGGGAAGAACACCCCCAGGTCGGTGCTGCGGCACGCCGCCAGCTCCCGCCAGCGCGCAGCAAAACGCGCCGGAGCAGCCAGGCTGCGATGCCGCGGCGGGCGGGCCGTCACCGTGCGGGCGCGGTCACCCGCGCCCGCCAGGCGGCGGCGAAGGCGGCCAGGTCGGCGACCTCCAGGCCGCTGGCCGCGAACTCCTCAGCGAACCGCCGCGGGTACCGGCGGGTCGTCTTGCGGGCGCCGTAGCACACCACGGTGTGCGGCAGCACCCCGGCGATCGCCAGCCGCCGGACCGTCTCCCGGGACACGCCCAGCCGCCGCGCCAGCTGCGCGGCGGTCAGGAAGTCCGCCCCCTCCTCCGTTTCCGGTGGAGGGGGCCGTCGTGGCGGCGGGATGAGCGCCGCGGCCAGGGCCCGGGCCACTGCTTCCAGCAGCTCGGCCGGGACTGGCGGGGTTGTGTCGTCGTGGTTGTTGACCGTGTTAGGTTGCATGGTGGGTTCCTGTGTCGCAGGGCCTTGCCCCCTGGGTGATCTTGGCGGATGGTCCAGGGGGCCTTATTTGTGTCCGGATTTGCCCGGGCAGATTGTCACGGCGATGGTACGCCACTACGTCCGGGCGCGTTGGGCAGGAAGGCGGCGGCGGACGTTTGCTGGGCCTGTCGCTGCACCTGTACATCGCTGCTGATCTGCGGGCGCCGGTCCCCAGCGGTGAGCGGGAGCCGGAGCCGGCTTGCCGCGTATGCAGGGCCGTTGCCAGGTGGTACAGCGTCAACCGGAACACGCTGACCAGGCCCGGCCAGTACGGCCAACGGGCCGGCGCGTCCGCGGATGTAGCACCAAAGTTTGTACATAAAAGTGCGGTCTGTCTTCTGCGGCCGGGCTGAGCCGGTCAGCGCGCAGCAGGTGGCGGTCGTCGGCCCGCGAATCCCGCAGGTCTGTACCGGCCACACAATCTGGCCTGCCGTCCAGGTGCCGTGCGAGGATCAGCGCGAGCTAGCCGGCGTCGGCGACGACTTTGCCGATCGCGTGGTCCTCAGCGATCTGGCGGACCGGATCGTACGGAAGCCGCACCATGGGGCCAGTACGGCGCGGTTGCCGGAGAACCGCATCGAGGTCACATCGCGCCCCAGTCCCGTCCGGCCGGACGCGTGACTTTCCGGGTGCGTGACGCTGCGATAGCCCAGGCGGCCAGTCTTTCGGCACGCAGACCGCTCCAGAGCTGCCGGTTGTCCCGTTCAGTTGATCTCTTCGACCGAAGCCTTCCGCGAGCTGGGCTTCGAAGAGTTGACCTGAACGGTTGGATCGGCGGTTTGTTCAGGTCATCTCTTCGGTTTCGGCGCCGGGCCGTGTTGAGGAACAAGCCATGAGTCCAGGTCTTCCCAGCCCATGGCACGGCTGGAGTGCCGTCGGCGTCGCGTCCGAAACGAAACTGATCTGCGGAGCCTGGCTGCTCTAGCAAGAGCCTGATCATGCCAGTCGCTGGCAGCCGGCTGGCTAGCGCGGCGGCCTGCTCGCGCGCGCCCGCCTGCCGCAGGCTGTCCAGCAGCCAGACCACGCCGCCTGGGTGGTCGAGGGCGGCGTGGGCGGCGGAGTCGCGGGCGAGGCGTCGCCGGTGAGGACCAGGCGCTGGTGGTGCGCGGTGAGCCGGGCGTGGGCAAGACGGTACTGCTAGGCTACCGCCGCAGCGGCACCGCCGGATCGCCGGCCTAGTCGCGCCAGTGGGCGAGGATGGCCCGGGTGAGCACGGTGTCGGAGTGGTCGGGGCCCAGCACGCGCAGCTGGTCGGCGAGGACCTTCTCCAGAGCGCGTGCGGCGCCCGCCCGATCCCCCGCCTCACCGCGCCAGAAGGCGAGGGCGCGCCGGGTTTCCAGGGTGTCGGGGTGGTCGGGGCCGAGCACGGGCAGCTGGTCGGCGAGCAGCTCCTCATAACCGCGGATGGCCCCCGCCGGGTCCCCCGCCTGACCGCGCCAGGTGGCAATGTTGCGCCGGTTGGCCACGGTGTCGGCGTGGACGGGGCCGAGCACGCGCAGCTGGTCGGCCAGCAGCTCCTCCGCGGCCGCAGCGGCCCCCGCCGGGTCCCCGGCCGCGCCGCGCCAGTAGGCGAGGATGGCCCGGCTGTGCAGGGTGTCGGGGTGGTCGGGGCCGAGGACGCGCAGCTGGTCGGCGAGCAGCTCCTTCCGATCACCGGTGGCGCCTTCTGCATCTCCGGCCTGGCCGCGCCAGGCGACGATGTGATCCCGGTTTTTCAGGGTGTTGGGGTGGTCGGGGCCGAGGACGCGCAGCTGGTCGGCGAGCAGCTCCTCCGCGGCCACTTTGGCCCCCGCCGGGTCCCCGGCCTGACCGCGCCAGAAGGCTAGGTTGATCCGGGTTCCCAGGGTGTCGAGGTCGTCCGGGCCGAGCACGCGCAGCCGGCCGGCGAGCACCTCCTCATAACCGCGGGCTGCTGCCGCTGGGTCCCCCGCCTGACCGCGCCAGTAGGCGAGGTTGGCACGGGCGGTCAAGGTGTCCGGATCGTCGGAGCCCTGCACCCGTATGTAGTCAGCAACTAGCTGTTCGTAGTCGCGAGCTGCTGCCGCCGGATCCCCCACCCGACCGCGCCAGGCGGCGATGTTGACCCGGTTTTTCAGGGTGTTGGGGTGGTCGGGCCCGAGCACGCGCAGCTGGTCGGCGAGCAGCTCCTCCGCCGCCCCAGCGGCCCCCGCCGGGTCCCCAGCCTGACCGCGCCAGTAGGCGAGGTTGGCTCGGGTGTGCAGGGTGTCGGGATCGTCGGAGCCAAGAGCGGAACGCTGCTCGCCCAAAAGGACTTGGCCCTGCGCGATGGCCTCCTGGTAGCGGTAGCAGGCGGCCAGCAGCCCGGCGTATTGGTCCCGAGTAGAGATCACCAGCTTCCCGGCAGCGGCGGCCTCCAGCGCCGTTACACGGCGGTCAAGGAGCTTCTCGTAGGCCGTCACACGGTGGTCAAGGAGCTTGTTGTAGAGGGTCAGTCCCGTCTGGTACAAGGGCTCGGCCTTTGGGTGACCGTGCGCCGCCGCGGCGGCAGCGCCGTAGGCGGCAGCGAGATTGTGCAGCGCAGACAAGGTCTGCGTGTCGTCATCCCCGAACTCCCCCTGCAGACGGGCGAATTCGTCACCAAGGAGCTGGAATGCTTTGTCTTGTAGCCCTGCGTCGAACAACGCCTCGGCGGTTGCAACTATCAGTACTCCTGCCGGCGCTCGCTGGGCGGCTAGCCGGTCCGTGATGGCCGCCAGCAGCTCCCTGGTGGTGGCGTCCCGCCCGGTCGCCCGGCGCAGCGTAAACAGCTCGGCCGCTAGTTCCGCGTGGGCGGCGTCCATCAGGGGCGCATCGGGGTCTTTCCCGACCACGCTGGCAAGAAGTGACTCGCGCACGTCCCAGTCCAGGTCATCCCAGCTGTGGTCGGCGTGAGCCGTCACCATGGCGGAAAGCAGTGCTTCGCGCGCTGCGCGGATCACGGCGGGATCCTCCCGCACCTGCTCTGCCCGGCAGACCTGCAGCAGCTGAGGCGAGGCGAACTCGACGATCTGTGTGCCCGGCCGCTGCCGCAGCCACCCAGACCCGATCGCGTCATCGAGCGCGCCGCGCATGGCTCTAAGGTCGCCCGCCGGGGCGCGGGCCCCCGTGGTAGGGCTCGGGCCGGCAAGCCACTCGCGCACCGTCCTCATCCCGTGCACGCTCGCGACAGCCAGGGCGCGGCGGGTGGAGGCCGTCGCGGCCCGGAGTGCGGCCTGCACCCCATCCAGCCGGGGGATGACGGCCAGGTCATCGGGGCCCTCCCCACCACCACGCAGGGCCCCGGCGACGGCTGGCGCGTCCAGCAGCTCACACAGTACGCCGGGCACCCCCCCGGCATACTCCACAACGCGGGCCAGCATCACCGGATCCAGGCCAGCACCCAGCTCTCCGATGGCGATCTCAGTCAGCTCCTGATCCGGCAACCGGCCCAGCCGGATCCGGGTCAGGCGCTGCTCCCGCTCCTCGGAGCTCAGCCAATCGCCCAGCGTCTCCTCGGGCACACCAGACGCATCGCCACTGAGCTGATCGGAATCCACCATCAGCACGATCAGCCCGGTGGCCCGCTGCTCGTTCGCCAGTCCCCGCAGCAGCCTGATCGTAATCCCATCCAGGAACTGCGCGGCCTCGACCGCGATCAGCATCGGCAGCACCGTTGACACTAGGCCGAGCACCCGCCCGTCCCTGTCCGCTGCCTCCTTAGCCTCCTGCAGGAGTGTCACTGAGAACTCATCCCCGCCCCTGCGCCGCAGCTCGGCGTCAAGCAAACTGCGCTTTGACCGAGCCACCTCCGGTACCGACCGAAGCAAGTCAACGACATCGAGCGAGCTATCAGCTATCGCCGCTACCAAGGCACCTACGGCCCCGAGCAACCCCAACCTCGCCGGTAGTCCCAAGCCTAGCCCTACGGTCTTTGCCACCAGCACCAGCAGGTCCCGCGTGAGCTGCCGGTCGCCCCGGGCGACCGCCTCCGCGATGCGCCGCACGTGAGCCTCGATCTGCCGATCCCCGTCCAACGCCGCGAAGCCCTCGATCTGGGCCGTCAGCCCCCACCAGAACCACTCCAGGCGCGTCCCTGGCGCGGGGGCCATCTTCTCGGGGTAAATGCGGGCACCCCGACCCTGCCGCGAGACAGCGGCATCACCGTCCGTGATCGTCGGAACGGGTCTCCAAATCCCCTGTGGTTCGGCAGCGTGCAGCGTCGCGGGCCAGTACGCCGGCCTCAACTGGAGGACCGCCCACTGTTCATACAGCGCCTGCACCACCGCGGTCTTGCCGATCCCCGTCGGCCCCTCGACCACCACGAGCCGCATGTCGCGCCGCGCGATCGCTGCCTGCCAGGCCTCGGTCAGATCCTGGACAGCGCGCACCCGGTCTATGCCAACCAGCACAAATCAAAGATTGCCACTCGTAACGGGCCTCAAGCACGCTCAGGCCAGCAGCGACACGAAGTTTCAGCTGACCGACGAAGGTTTGGTCGCAAGGTTCATCCGGACAACGAAGCCTTCACCTGAACAGGACACCGGTCTCCAGCGGCCAGGGAAATCCGCAAAGCGTGCGGAGTCCCCGCTTACCTTTGCGTCGTGATCGAAAAGCACCGGACACAGGCATCACGAACGATGAGCGCGGAGACGGCAGCGGATCGTGACCGCTAACGTGACGCTGCACGCCGGCCATGACGTGGCCTACTTCACCTCGGGCCAGGGCCGCGGCGGGTGCACCGGGGCGATGTCGTACTACACCGCGGCTGGGGAGCCGCCGGGGCAGTGGGCGGGAAAGGGTGCTGCGGGGCTCGGGCTGAGTGGCCAGGTAGACCCTAACGTGATCGGCCGCCTGTACCAGCACAACATCGGGCCCGACGGGGAACTGCTGGTCAAGCGCCGCCAGGCCAAGGCCACCGCCGAACGGGAACAGGAGGCGGTAGCGGCGCACCTGGCCGCGCACCCGTACGCCAGCGCCCTGGAACTGGCCGAGGTCCGCGCCGCCGAGCGCGGCAAGGACCCGCACAGCGTGCCGTACTTCGACCTGACCATCAGCGCGGTCAAGAGCGTGTCGGTGCTGCACGCCTCCTACCGGGTCGCGGCCCGCCAGGCCCGCGGGCGCGGCGAGGGGGACCAAGCCGCCGGGCTGGACGCGCGCGCTGATGAGATCGAGCACGCGCTGATGGACTCCGCCCGCGAAGTCGTGGCGTGGCTGGAGCGGCACGCCACCTACACTCGCACCGGGCATCATTCGGCCCGCACGGGGGAGTGGCGTGACGGGGACGGCCTGGCCGCGGGCTTGTTCCTGCATCACCTGTCCCGTAACGGCGACCCGCAGCTGCACGTGCACGTGGCCATCTGGAACCGGGTCCAGCGCGCCGACGGCGCCGACGCCAAGTGGCGGACCCTGGACTCGCGCACCCTGCACAGCCAGCGGCTGGCCGTGGCCCCGGTCGCCGACCGGATCTTGGAGACGAAGCTGGCCGCGCTGGGGCATGTGATGGTGCCGCGGGCGGACGGCAACGGCGCCGAGGTTGGCGGAGTCAGCCAGGACGTGATGGACCTGTTCTCCTCCCGTGCGGTGGCCGTCACCGGCGAGCTGGACCGCCTCGCGAAGGAGTACCAGGCGGTGCACGGCAGGCAGCCGTCCCGGCGCACGTTGTGGCTGCTGCACCAGCAGGCCGGACAGAACACCCGCCGCATCAAGGCCCAGGCCCGGCGCACCATGGCCAGGCAGACCGGCACCGCCGAGCCCACCGCCGCCCAGAGGCTGGCCGCCTGGGAAGCACAGACCGCGCACCGCGAAGTGCAGGCCCTGTCCGCCGTGCACGAGGAAGCTGCCAGGTTTGCCACTGAGAATGCCGGACGTGCACGGCCCGTGCTAGACGCTGCGGCCAAGCGCACCGCGGCGCGGATCGCGGTCGCCGAGGTGCAAAAGCAGCACGCGGTCTGGTCGATGGCTCAGCTTCGGTTCGAGGTGCACCGGGCGCTCCCGGTCCTCAAGCCGGGCGCCGATGGCCAGGCGGTGGTTACCGAGGTGGCCAGGCTGGCCGTCTGCGGCCGGGCCGGGACCGAGGTCGTCCAGGTCACCGCCCCCGACATCACCGATGTGACCAGCCTCGGCGTCCGTGCTTCCGACGGCGGCACCATCTACCGGCCGCCGAATGAGGAACGCTACTGCACCCTGGCTCACCTCGACACCGAAGAGCAGATCCTGGCGGCCGCGAGACGCACTGTCCTGCAGCTCGTCAGCCATGCTGCAGCACGGGCGGCGGTGGAGCTGACCGGGCTGAACGGCGAGCAGCGCGACGCGGTGGTGATGATGCTCACCGCCACCGGGGCGACCACCGTGCTGGTCGCCCCGGCCGGGGCGGGCAAGAGCCACACGATGGCCGGGTTCGCCCGGCTGTGGACTACCTTCACCGGCCGCCGCGTCATCGGCCTGACCACCTCGACCAACGCCGCGCGGGTGCTGGCCCACGAGGGCCTGGCAGAGAGCTACAACACCTGCTCACCCTGTGGTCGGCGGCCACCCGGCAGGCCCTGTACGCGGACATCGACCAGCAGATTAAGGCTGGGCTCACCGACTCCGAGGCCTGGCGGTACCAGCGCGAGCACTCCCGCCAGGCCCTGCACCTGCGGCTGCGCTCCACCCAGCTCGCCGGGCACAACATCGGCGCGCTCATCGGGCAGATCACCGCCGCACCGATGGACGGCGCCCGGTCGATCACCAGCGTCCTGCACTATCGCCTGCAGCACATTCCCCTACCCCAGGTCAACGCGCACGACGTGACCTGGGCGCAGCGCACGCCCGCCAGCGCCCCAGCCGTCGCGCACGAGCTGGCCGCCGCGCTCGACGACCGGGCCCGCGCCCTCGGCGCGCAGCTGGCGGCAAGCCCCGATCCGTGGCTGGCCAGGCAGCTCGGCGTGCTCGGCCCGACTGCGTCCCCTGCGCTGCGCGAGGAATACGCCCGCCGGGCAGGTGTCGCCGCGGCCTACCGGGAAGCAGCCGGGATCACCGACCCTGACCAGGCCGTATCACCCAGCCCGCACCTGGCAAGCCCTGAACTTGAGCAGCTCCGCGGAGCCACCATCCGCGCCCTGGAGATCCGCGACGAGGCTGACATCCTCCGCGGGATGTCCCGCGGAGCACTCGAAGCGCGAATCCTCGAGGGCGAACGCGCCCAGGCCAACGCCCCACCCGACCTAAGCGACCAGCTGCGGCTCACCGCACGAGCCGAAGCCGACGCACTCGCCCAATGCGCCGACGCTCAGGCCCGGCACGACCAGGTCGGCGCGTCCAGCGCCAGGGCCCCGGCTTGACAAGCTGCTAGCCCGGACGGAGCAGGCCGCACAACGTGTCGCGGCACAGGCAACCGAACGGCACGCCAGCAGCGAATACGCGGCCCGGATCGGGAGGGAAGCCCAGACCGGCCTTGAGGCGCATCAGCAGGCAGAAGCCCGGGACGAAGCCGAGATGGAGCCGTAATGCCACGGTGCGAGTGCGCTCCCGGACCAGCGCGTTGATCCGGCCTAGTCCATCCACGAGCGCTACCGCCTGCGCCTCAATGCCGCACGCCTCGGCCAGGGTCCGGCCCATCAGGTTCGCCACCGTGAAGCCGAAGAACAGAGTGCCGTTCAGGTGCGGCAACGTACCGATTCCCCCGAGCCGCTTGGCCTAGCCGAGGCTTACGTCCATCCTCGAAGTGGAGGATACTGTGCCAGCAAGGTGCGGTGATTAGCCTTACCCGGGAGCTCGCTAAATGGGCCTCCAGCGGCGTGCGCCTGACCGCGCTGGTCCCAGGTTATTCGCACCGAGATGACCGAAGAATCGTTAAGCTCCGAGGCGGGCAGTGGCGGATGCCGATGGGACGAGGCGGCGACACCCGCGAGTTGGAAGGCCCCCTGATAGTCCTTGCCAGCAGCGAATCCTCCTACATGACCGGCCATATCCACCGCCCCCGACGACTGGTGTCTGGCAGGCGCGGTGTCACGGTGACACTGGCAGATCCTTCCTTGATTAGCGTAAACTAAAGTCGATTCGCCTAAGGTTCTCGAGAGCATTCCAACCCTCTAGATGCGGATCGAACCGCTGTCCCGACAGGCAAGGATGACTATTCATGGCTCGTGGAGTGCGCAGCAAGGCGAATGGCCGAGGCCCGGCCCGGGAGACGGTCGGCCGTGAGCGGGTCATGCAGGCGGCGCTTCAGATGTTCCTGCAGCGCGGCTACGCAGGAACGAGCATGAAGGCCCTCGCGCAAGAGCTCGGCATCTCGGCGCCCGCGCTGTACTGGTATTTCCCGTCGAAGGACGAGCTGTACGCCTCCGTCCTCGAGGAGGCGATGGAAGACTTCGTGACGTATGTGCGGCGGTCGATCACCGAGGAACACCCGGTGCTCAAGCTCGGTCAGATGGTCCGCGCGCACGTCACCTGGCAACTGCAGCAGTCGGATGCCGCCCGGGCCTTCGACCTCACCATGTCGATCAGGGGGCTCACCTCCGACATTCCCGCCGAACGGCTCGAACCGATCGTCAAGATGGAGCGCGATTACCTCAAGGACTTCCGCGACGTCCTGACCGATGGACAGCAGCTGGGCGTCATGGCAGTTGACGACGTGAACACAACGGCCTTCGCCATCGTCACCCTGTGCGAGTACGTGTACACCTGGTTCAACGCCGGCGGCAAGATGTCGGTTGCTGCTGTCGCGAATCGCTATGAGGGCCTCGTGCGGAACATGGTGCGCGCGACGACCGCGGCCGCTTTGTCCTGAGCACGGCGGGGCCGCTTATGCGTTCTGAGCAAATTGGATCGTCAGAGCGCGTCTGTCGACCTTGCCGCTAGCGGTCCGAGGGAGCGGGCTGACTACCTCGATGCGCTCCGGCACCGCGTAGTCGGGAAGCAGGCGCAAAAGCGCATCCCGGGCAGAGGCCTCGTCGAACGCGGTTCCCGGACGCTCCTCGACTGCCGCCCAGACACGGCTCTGCAAAATCGGATCGGGTACCGGGAACACGCAGCTCTGCCCGACTGACTCCAAGGTGGAGAGCACTGCCTCGACATGCGACGGCAGTACCTTCTCACCCCCGCGGTTGATCACGTCGTCGACCCGGCCCTCGATGAAGTAGAAGCCGTCCTCGAGTCGCGCGAGGTCGCCCGTTCGCAGCCACCCGTCGTGGATCTTGGCTTGGGTGAGTTCGGGCTGACGCCAGTAGCCCTGCATCATCGTGTCGCCCGTGCACCAAAGTTCCCCAACCTCACCCGGCTCCACGTCGACGTAGTTCTCTCCGATGATGCGGACGGCTGTGCCGGGCACCGGAAAGCCGACCGAGACTCCGTGGTCGCGTGCGTACTCCGGGGGGAGGAAGGAGATTGCCGAGCCGTACTCGGTGAGGCCGTATCCGTGGAACAACTGCAGCTGCGGCCATTTGCCGAGTAGCTCGTCGATCCATGGCGCGGGCATCGGCGAGCCGCCGTAGAGGAGCGTCCGGATCGACGCGAAGGCCCTCGGGGCGCCCGGCGCGAGCATGAGCAGGCGGATGATGCTCGGTACCGCGGCAAGATACGTGACGGGCCGAGCTGTCAGCGCTTCGATCGCGGCCTTCGTACGGAACTTCCGGAGCAAGTCGGTACGTCCGCCGAGCAGCAGCATGTGGCCGAACTGGTCGATGAAGCCCGTGTTGTGGAACATCGGGACCACGACCAGCGTCGAGTCGTCCCCGCTGGTGCGCAACACTCGGACAAACGCCCACGATGCTGCGGCAAGCGCGTTCTGGGTGAGCGTGGCGCCCTTGGGCCTTCCCGTCGTTCCGGACGTGAAGCTGATGAGGGCCGGCGCCTCGGCGGCTGGCAGCGGAGGCGTGCTGTGCACCGTGGCGTGGTTCTCATCGCCGAGGCTGCGCACCCTGCTGGCCTCCACGTCGGCCACGATGGGTGAATGATCCTCGTCCGCTAGGACGAGTGCCGCATCGAGGAGTTCCACCTGGTCGGCAAACTGGGCTGGATTGAGGCGATTGTTCGCGGGCGCTATCACCGCTTCGAGACTCAGGACAGCAAGGTAGTGGACCACCCAGGGGATACTGTTGTGGCCGACGACGACGACGCGTTCGCCCGCCTGTACCCCCTGCTCGGTCAGCCAGGCTGCGCAGCGGTCGACCCGCTCAGACAGCTCCGCGTAGGTGAGTTCGCTGTCCCCGGCGGCGAGAGCGAGGGAGTCTGGCGTAGTCACAGCCCAGTGCCGCAGGGCCGCCGTCAGGTTCGGGAACGGCATCGGTCTAGAGTCGAGGTGCTGCTTCACGACGTTGAACCCTCCTTGCCACTACTTCTTGCACAAGCGGTTAGCTCATCCCTGACCAACGGCGGTGGTGACTGGTCACACGGTAAGGACGATTCGGCCGACGACGGATCGATCCGACAGCTCCACCAGGCTCTGCGCGTAGGAGTCGAGTGACCCGCCATCTCGGACGACGGGCTTGATAAACCCGGCCTTCCACAATCTGACCAAGTCGTCCCAGGCCTTGCCGCTGAGGCCGGCCTGCCAGAGGTAGTCGGACTCTACCCCGCGAACGTCGGTGTTGGTCAGCAGCAGCCGGTTCACCTTGACCGTCGGGATCTCGCCGGAGGCGAAGCCGACGACCATCACGCGCCCGAGTGCCGCCAGCGTTCGCAGCGTGTTGGTCATGTCGCCACCGACGACGTCGATCACCAGGTCGACGCCGCGTCCGCCGGTCAGCTCATGCACCGCGCCCGGCACCTGATCCCGGAGGACGGCGTGGTGGGCGCCGGCATCGATCGCGACGCTCGCCCGTTCCTGGCTGGAGACGACAGCTATGACTCGCGCACCCCACCCGGCGGCTACCTGGATACTGGCCAATCCGACACCACCCGAGGCGCCGAGTACCATCACCCAGTCGCCGGATTTGAGATCCCCTCTCGTCACCAGCGCGAAGTGGGAGGTCAGGTAGTTCATCGGTAGCGAGGCGCCGTCGGTAAAGGATATGTCGCCCGGCAGCGGGTACAGGCGGTCGTCGCTTACCGAAAGGAGTTCGGCGGCCGCCCCGTAGCTGAGGCAGCCGGCGACGTGGTCTCCGGCGTCGAACTCCGAACCCTCGGCGGCCTCGACGACGACGCCTGCAAAGTCGGATCCAGGGCTGAATGGCAAGTCTGGCTTGACCTGGTATTTGCCCTGCGACATGAGCAGGTCGGGGAAGGCCGGCGCCACTGCCCGGACCTCCACGAGGGTCTGGTTGGATTCCCGGACCGGCGCGCCGACCTCCAGCACCCGGAGGTGGGACGGTCCGTCAAGACTGGTAATGCATACGGCATGCACAATTTCTCCTCGTGTTACCGGGCCTAGGCGCGGGCGACATTTGCTGGCCGGAGGCGGCCTACGCGCCGGCTGCGACCGGGTTGCGGGCGGGGAGCCCGAGCATCGCCCGGTACTCCTCCTGGCTCGCGACCGGCCGGCCGACGACCTGCGAGATCATCTGGCCCATGTGCAGCGCCTGCAGGTTGCTCTCGACCTGGTCGTCCCGGTGCGGCCACAGCCAGTAGGTGTCCTCCATGCCGACCCGGATGTGCAGGCCCATGAGCGCGGCCAGCGCGGCCAGGTGGGTCGAGGCACAGCCTGCTGCGCACACCACGATGAAGGCGTCGGGGTCGATGTCCTTGATCGCGGATACGGTCCGGGTCAGGCCGTCGATCATCTGCCGCGGGTTCTCCATCGGACTGCAGCCGGGAAGCGCCGGCAGCACCAGCCAGACAGCGGGGGTCTGGATCAGGCCGCTCTTGATCAGGAAGCGGTTGGCGTTCGAGACGTCGGCGTCGGTGTAAACGGCGATCTCGGGAACGCCGCCTGCCTCGTTGATGAGGCGGACCTTCTCGATCATGATCGGGGCCGGCTTCACGAATAGTGAGTCGCCGATGTAGGTGGCGGTGGTGTTGATCGGCGCAGCGTCGAGCACTCCGCTGGTGAGCACCTCCTTCATCAGCTCCCACTCGCCGCCTAGCGCGGGGACGAGGCACCCGTCGATCGCCAGCGACGGGAACTCTTCTCGAAGCGGGCTGATCACCTGCCGGAACCGGTCGGGCGAGAGCACGTTGTAGCCGTCGTCGTCGCGGACGTGGATGTGGACGGTGCTCGCTCCGGCCGTTGCCACCTCGCGGGCCGACTCGAGGATCGCGCCCGGGGTCAGCGGCTGGTTGGGGTTCTGGTCGTGCCGGAAAAACGCGCCGGTGATCGCCACCGACACCGCCAGCTTCGCTGGAATATCCCACGGGGTGGAGATCGCGGCGTCGTGGAAGGCAGAGTGCTCCAGGTCGAGCACGGTCGGGACGCCGTAAGGGCGCCAGATCATCTTCTCGTGCTCTCGCGCGACGCCGCGGGCGACGCGGTCCCAGTCGACAGTGGCCATTCGGCTTTTCCTTTCTGTCTATCGGCGGCCGCCGGCGCGCATGCCAGGTGGCCATTGCTCGTTGTCCTTCAGACGGCCCCGCGTTCACGGGGCGCTGTCGTCACCGGCTGCGCCGGAGGTTGTGGCCGATGGTGCTCAGCTCCGCGTGGCGGACGCCTGCGTAAGCGGTTGGAGGTTGATCCGTGCAGGTCAGCCGACAAGGGACTGGGCTGTGAGCAGGTCGCGGATGCGCACCGGTTCCGTGATCTTCCCGTCCTGGGTCCGGTACGCGGTCATGCCGCCGCCGCCGGCGGAGACGTCGCGAAGTGCGCCGAAGAAGTCGGCCGGGTTCAGCACTTCCGGGCTGACGGCGCCGGGGCCAGGCACGCCTCCTTGCAGGGCGATGACTGTCCCAGCGGCCGCCGGCGTTCCCGTCGCGTCCTCTTGGCTCATTTTCCCGCCGGACACGAACGTGATCCCCTCGTCACCGACGCGGACATCGACGATCAGGCCTGATCCGACCGGTTCGCGGTCGCCGTGGCTGGCTCGGGCGGTCTCGAAGATCGTCTGCATGGCGTCCGAGCGTCCTTCGCCGTCGGGAAGACGGGACACCATCCAGCCGAGGTGCGTGAAGTCCTCGGGGATGAGGCCGCCCTTGTTGGTGGCCTTGGTCACGCGGGTGAACCGCGGGAGGGTGAGGACCTCCGGGTGGCTGAGCGTCACGACGAGCTGTTCGCCGACCGGCTCGGGGAATTGGACTCGCTTCGGCTCGAGGGTCTCCCACGTCGGGGTGCCGCCAAGACCAGGCAGGGCAGTGCTGAAGGAGTGCGCGAAGTGCGGGACGACCGCACCGACCATGTCTACGGCGTCGACGCACCAGGTGATCGACGCCGATGCATCTCCGGCGGGAAGCGAGTCCAGTGCCAGCCGGACCAGGACGTTCGTCGTGCCGGGCGCCGAGCCCATACCGATTAGCGCGGTCACCCCAGCCGCCCGGGCGGGTTCGTCCCGCTGCAGGAGGAGTTCGGTCGCGTCGGCGTCGTCGCAGATGTCGAGGTAGTTGGTCCTGGCCGCGATGGCCGCGTCGAGGATGACCGGGCCGAGGGTGAAGTAAGGGCCGGTCAAGTTCACGACCAGGTGTGCGTCGCGCAGTACCTCATGCAATGTCGCGGGCTCGGCCATCAGGTCGAACTCACGCCGCTCGACTTCCTGCGTCCCGACCGCCGTCGGCACATCATCGCGGAACACGCGATCGCAGCAGACGATGCGCATCTCGGTTGCCGATCGGCCGAGGCCACGGAGCAACCCCGAAGCCTGTGCGCCGCCAGCGCCTAGCACCACCACCGTTGGCTTACTCATCCTCATGAACCTCTTTCAGATCGTTGTCGTTGACGCTCGCGTGTGGGAAGAGATCAACGTCTTCTCGGTACCGGCGTCGTTGCAACCCCGGGTGTCCTGGCGCCGGTACGCGCTCCGTGACTAATCCGCGGCCGCTGCGCGGCGCCTGGCTGTAGCGGCCTCGTCGACCGCGAGGCCGTTGGCCGAGTCGACGAACTCCACGCCGTAGGTCTCGGTCGCGTGCTCCCGGGACTCCCAGTTCTCCGTCACGTCCTCGAGGACGAGCGCCGGGTCCCGGTCGAAGGGCGTGCCGTAGCCGCCGCCTGAGGCGTCGAAGCCGTGGATGACCTCGCCGGGGTTGAGGGTGAGCGTGATGGCGTTCGGGAGCTGGGTGCGTGTCCCGTCGGCCTTCTCCAGCCAGGCCTGCGCCCTGCGGCCGTCCGAGCCGCCGGCGACGCCCTTGGACGGATTCACCTGGCCGTCGCACGGGTAGATGACGGTGATCGGGTCCGCCTTCGGCGTATAGGCAAGCTCGAAGGACGGGCCGCCACGGTACTTACCTGCGCCGCCGGTGTCTGCGACCAGCCGGAGGTGCTTGTACCGGATCGGCATCTTGACCTCGTCGATCTCGACCGAGTCGCGATACATTAGGCCGCTCACGCATGGCACTCCGTAGGTGACCCAGCCGTCGGCGTAGGCGCTGCCCGGTCCGCCGTTCGCGGTGACGACGAGCTGATTGACGAACGCTTCACCGGTGCGGCGGTCCAGGCCGGAGAGGACTGCATATCCGGCGCCCACTCCCACTGCGCCTTCGGCGACGCCGTACGGCTCACCCAGCTGGGCAAAGGCGGCCCCGACGCAGTTGATCAGCCGGTCGGTGACGTTGGTGGTGGCAAGAGAGCAACTGTGCGGGAATCGTGGCTTGCCGACCGCGGAGCCCTCGTTCATGTCGATGAGGACGCGGCGGAAGGCGCCGGAGTTCTTCGGGATGGTGGCCGGGATCGCGTTGAAGATCCCGCCGAAGACCGCGGCCCGCGTGGTGGCCTCGGTCATGTTCAGCCCGCAGTCGACGTTGGGCGCGTTCTCGGTCAGGTCGACGTGAATCATGCCCTCGTCGGGCTTGATCTCGATCTTCACGCCGATCTCGAGCCCCTCCGGCAGGTACGGCAGGAACGCGTCGTGCTTTCCGGTGTTGTGCAGCGTCGCGGCCGGCAGGCTCTGGATCGCCTTGGCCATCACCTTCTCGCTGTAGTCCATCCAGTCCCTGATGAACTGCTTCACGGTGTCGACGCCGTACTTCGCGACCAGCTCCTTGAGCCGCCGCTCGGCAATACGAGCCGAGCCGATCGCCGCGAGGAAGTCGCCGTACCACTGCGACGGGACCCGGATGCGGGCCTGGCACATGCGGATGATGTCGTCGACGTTCTCGTACTCCGACTGGACCTTCACCGTGGGGAAGATGAGCGCACCCTCCTCGTACACGTCCTTCGCCGCTGCGTGGTAGGTGGTCGGGATGGAGTTACCGATGTCCGCCTGGTGCGCCTTGGCGACCGCGGTGAACATGTGCTCACCGTCGACGAAGACCGGGACTAGGACGGTGTGGTCGGCGGCGTGCGAGTTGCCGACGTAGGGGTTGTTGTCGAGGTAGGCATCGCCCTCGCGAAGCTCGGGATGGCTAGCACGCAGTGCCGCTGCCTGCAGCTGCGCACCGAAGATGTGGACCGGGATGCCCTCCGCCGCGGCCAGCAGCTCGTCGTCGGCCGTGAGGATCGCGCAGGAGAAGTCCCGGGCGCTGTTGATCACGGCCGAGCGGGCCGACCTGAGCAAGGTGTTGGTCATCTCGCGGACGATGCCGTCGACCTTGTTGGCGATGACTGCCGTACGGACGGCGTCGAAGTTCTTGTCGCTCATGCTAGGGCCTCGTCGTTGATGTAGAGCAGATAGTTGCCTGCGTCGCTTACCTCAGCTGCCATGCCTGGATAGATGACCAGCGTCGTGGTCGGCTCCTCGATCACGGCTGGTCCGCGGAGCCGGGTTCCGGGCCCGAGCTGGGCGGGCTTGAAGACAGGCGTGTCGACAGCGCCTGCATGACCGAAGTAGCAGCTGCGCCAGGATGCGGGCTCGGCGAGCCGCTTGGCGCCGGCGTCGTAGTCACGCTTCGCCCTGGGCAGGTGGATGGTCACGCGGGCGCGCCAGTTGAGGAATTCGATCGCGGAGCCTGGGTCTCGCACGGCCAGGATGCGTTCGTGCAGGTCGTGGAAGGCCTCGAACAGCCGCTGCTGGGCGGCTCGGCCACTGACGCCACGGGCTGGGAGCGGAACGTCGAGCTCCCAGATCTGGCTCTGGTAGCGGGCCTGGACACCGAAGTCGACTGAGTAGCCGGGGTAGACGTCGCCGAACCGTGCCGCGAACTGGGCGAGGGTGCTTTCGAGTTCAGATAGCACTCTGTCTACCTTGTCGGCCGCGAAGGACTCTGACGACGTGATCAGCGCGGCTGACTCTTCCTTCACGATGTCGG
>Ga0306920_100004578_pt1 | contig 17723 bp, 14 predicted proteins | sample flu12Cox44000170_FD_204666 | JGI IMG/M metagenome (GOLD analysis project Ga0306920, IMG submission 204666) | Lab enrichment of tropical soil microbial communities from Luquillo Experimental Forest, Puerto Rico - flux4day.12C.oxic.44.000.170 (v2)... | ecosystem: Environmental > Terrestrial >... | reverse complement strand
GAAGACGCCGGAGGAGCCGAGAAAATCGCGCTTCCAGAACTCGTGACCGGGGCAGGATTCGAGCGCCGGGTGGAGCACAAGGTCGATTTCAGGGCGCGAGGCGAGCCACTTGGCGATGGCGAGTGCGGAAGATTCGATGGCTGCGAGGCGGACGGCGAGGGTCTGGAGTCCGCGGAGGGCGAGGCTGCAGTCGTCGGGAGAGACGGCCGAGCCGATGAGCTGCTGAGCATCGCCCAAGCGGCGATAGAGAGACTCGTCGCGTACGGTGACGGAGCCCAAAAGAACATCGCTGTGGCCCCCGATGTACTTGGTGAGAGCCTGCATGGTGACGTCGACGCCGTGAGAGAAGGCGTCCAGAAGAATGCCGGCGGACCAGGTGTTGTCGAGGACCACCAAGACATTGCGAGAATGGGCAGCGGCGACGATGGCGGGGAGGTCCTGGACTTCCATGGTGATGGAGCCCGGGCTTTCGCACCAGATGAGCCGGGTGTTTTCCCTGATCAGGGAAGAAATTCCGTCGCCGACGGACGGGTCGTAGAAATCGGTCGAGACGCCGAAGCGGGCGAGCAGGCGCGTGGCGAGTTTGCGGTTGGGGTAGTAGACGCTGGTAGGAACGAGGATGTGATCGCCGGTCTCGAGGAGAGCGAAATTGGTGAGAGAGATGGCGGCCTGCCCTCCAGGCGTAAGGATGGTGCGGAAGCCGGACTCAAGTTCGCAGACCCGAGCGGCGAGTTCGAGAGCGGTGGGAGTGCCGTAGAGGCCGTAGGTATAGCCGACGCGCCACTGGTCCCAGGTGTCGGTGACGACGGAGGAAGAGGGAAAGAGAGTTGTGGAACCACGGAAGGTGGGTGAGGCGAGAGAACGGTAGCCTTGAGGGATTTTGGCGTCGCTATGGATGAGCCTGGTTCTCCAGTTTTTGGTCATGGGGCCTCATTTGAGAGCGAAGCTAAGGAGTTGAAGAGCGAATTATAACGAGCACGCGCCACAAACGCTCTGCGTTTGTCCAAAAACCCTGCGTTAAAGCGAGAAGCGATTTGCGTTGTGGGCCGGCCAGCTGGGGTTCAGTCGTATCTGATGAATGACGTCGCTGCGGAATACCGGGAGGGGTAGAATGTCGGGACGCCAAGGAGGGCCGCCATGCCGACGAGTATCAGCAGTGCGGAGCTCCTGCAAACGATTCGAGCCGCGCAGGCAGCAGCGGCCGAGGGCCAAACCAAAAACATTACGGTAAATGGGAGCCAGGTTGAGGTGCGTTATCCGTTCCCGTCTCCGGGCGACTGGCGTGGCTGCTGCATTTATTTCCTCATGCTGGATCGCTTCGCGAATGCGACGGCCGCGCCGCGGGGGACATGGAATCAAATCTACAAGCAGAGGCAGGGCGGCACGTTCAAAGGGGTGGAGGCCCAGCTCGGGTATATCGCCGACCTCGGAGCCAAGGCCATCTGGCTGTCGCCCGTGCTGAAGAACGTCAAGCCCGACGGGGATTACAACTATCACGGATATGGAGCCCAGGATTTCCTGAACGTAGACGAAAGGTTCGCGTCGGACGGCACGCGGGAGACGGCGGAAGTGGAACTTGCGGAAATGGTGGAGCAGGCGCACGCGCGCGGTTTGTACGTGATTTTCGACATTGTACTGAACCATGCCGGGCGGGTGTTTGATTACGTGCGGCCGGACGGAGTGGTTCAGAAGTTTTCTGACGCGGCGGTGATGAACGGGCCGTTGGGAGATGAACCGCCAATCGAGTGGGTGAATGGTTTCGGGGCTCCGCGGCCGGATTGGACCGATGTGTTGCCAGCGCCAGCCGCGCTTTCCGTAGACGATGCGGTGTGGCCGACGGATTTTCAGAACCGGCTGTTTTTCCGGCGGCGCGGCACCACGTTGACCAATACTCCGGATGCGCGGGGTTTCGTGCCCGGTGACTTCGAGAATATGCGGCAGCTGGTAGCGGAATACGACGCGTCGCTGCCCGGGCAGGAAGCGGTGCGCGCGAGCTACGGCGTTCGACCGGTGACGTCGATTTTGATCCGCGCCTACCAATATTTGATGGCGAAGTACGACGTTGACGCCTACCGCATCGACACGGTGAAGTATGTGTACCCGGACGGCGTGCGGAACTTCGGGAATGCCATGCGCGAGTACGGGCTGAGCCTTGGCAAGCAGAATTTTTTCACCTTCGGCGAAATTTACGACAGCGAGCAGACGATTGAAGGTTTCGTGGGCCGCACAACGGACGGCGGCGAGGGATTCGGGATTGACGCGGCGCTCGATTTCCCGCTGTTCTATGTGTTGCCGTCGGTGGCAAAGGGCTTTGTCGGAGTGGAAACCATCCGCGGCGTATTTGAGGAGCGCAAGCAGGCGGAACTCGGAAGACTGAGCTCGCACGGCGAGGCCGGACGCTATTTTGTGAGCTTCGTGGACAATCACGACCAGGGGCAGCGCATCCAGCATCCGCTCACCCCTCCTTTCCAGGTGACGCTGGCGTTGGGACTCTTGTTTTCGCTGCAGGGGATTCCCTGCTTGTACTACGGAACCGAGCAGGGATTGAGCGGCACGGTCAAGCCCGATGGAACGCCGGATCTGGGTACAAACGAATCGGTGCGCGAGGCGTTGTGGGGAAGGATGCCGGTGGCGTTTGACGAGACGCATCCTGTTTATAGAGTGGTGAAGGCGCTCGCGACCCTGCGTTCGAATGAGCCGGCGCTGTCATACGGGCGATTGTATTTCCGGGAAGTGTCCGGGAATGGAAGCGATTTCGGACCGTCGAGCGGGAATGGGGGGATTGTGGCGTTTTCGCGGATTTTGGTGGACCGCGAGGTGCTCGTGGTGGCCAACACGAATGCGGGGAATGGGTTCTCGGGGTCGGTGATCGTGGATCTGGATATCAACGCGACGCCGAAGCGGATGCAGGTGGCGTTCAGCAATGTAGGAACGAACGGAAACGGGACGGTCGAAAAGATTGCGGCGGCGCGGTTTTTCACGCCGAGCGGAATGACGACGGGGCCAGCCGCGGCGCTCCAAGTGGTGCTGGCGCGGAACGAAGTGCAGATTCTGACGCCGATGTGAGGCGAGCGCGGGCGGCATGGACGGAACCATGTACAATCGTTTGGCGTCTTGGAAGTGAAGGCGCAGATTCAGGTTCGAAATCGGGCGGGATGGACGAGGGAACCGCGGCGGGTGCGCGTCGAAGCCGGACAGGGATGCCGGCGGAGGCCGCCAAGCGCCGTGTGAGCGGGAACGCGAGGATTTGAAGGACATCGGCAGCAAAGAGGAGGGGGAAATTGATGAGCGTAGCGCTGAAAGGCTCGAGGAGTGTGCTGGTTTTCGTTTTCCTGGCGGTTGCTGCGATTCCCGGAACGGTGTTGGCGCAGACGGAACCGGCTGCGGCGCCGAAGGCGCCTGCTCGGGCGGCGACGGTTGATATTCCGATACCGGATATCCGGTACACGAAGTTCGTGCTGGATAACGGGCTCACGGTGCTGGTGAACGAGGACCACAAGGCTCCAATCGTTGCCGTAAACACCTGGTATCACGTGGGGTCGAAGAACGAGAAGCCGGGGAAGACGGGATTTGCGCACCTTTTTGAGCACCTGATGTTCAGCGGCAGTGACAACTTCAATTACACGTACATCAATGCGATGGAAAGGATCGGGGCGACCAGCCTGAACGGCACGACCAACAACGATCGCACAAACTATTTTGAGAATGTGCCGACGTCGATGCTGGACTACGTGCTGTTTGCCGAAAGCGACCGCATGGGCCATTTGCTAGGTGTGCTCGATCAGAAGAAGCTGGACCTGCAGCGCGGCGTGGTGCAGAACGAAAAGCGCCAGGGCGAAAACCAGCCGTATGGCGTAACCGAAGAGCTGATTACCGAAAACACCTACCCGGTGGGGCACCCGTATTCGTGGACGGTGATCGGATCGATGAAAGACCTGGACGCGGCGTCGATGAGCGACGTGCAGGAGTGGTTCAAGACGTACTACGGTCCCAACAACGTAACGGTGGTGCTTTCGGGCGATATCACGCCGGCCGTGGCGAAGGAAAAGGTCGAGAAATACTACGGCGAGATTCCGGCGGGACCGCCGATCGCGAAGCAGCAGGTGTGGATTGCAAAACGCACGGGGACGCACCGGGGCTGGGTGCAGGACCGCGTACCTCAGGCGCGGCTGTATCGGGTATGGAACGTGCCGGAATATGGTTCGCCGGAGGAGGCCCAGCTGGACCTGGCGGCGCAGATTCTCGGACGCGGGAAGACGTCACGCTTGTACAAGCGGCTCGTGTACAAAGATCAGATTGCGACCAGCGCGACGGCGACAAACGACACCAACGAAATTGGCGGACAATTTGATTTCACGCTGACGGCGAATCCAGCGGGCGACCTGGGAAGGGTGGAAAAGGAAGCGGACGAAGAGTTGCAGAAGTTTTTGAAGAGCGGTCCAAGCGAGACGGAACTGCAGCTGGCGAAGACACAAATCCTGGGCACCTACGCGCGGATTGTGGAACGCATCGGAGGTTTTGGCGGGAAGAGCGACTTGCTGGCGCGTTGCCAGACGTATGTCGGCAATCCCGATTGCTACAAAGATTATTTGAAGTGGGTGAAGGCGGCGACGCCAGCGAGCGTGAAGCAGGCGGCGAACGAGTGGCTGAGCGACGGGGACTATATCCTCGAAGTCGAGCCGTATCCCACGAATTTCAAGACGGACGCGAAGCTGGACCGTTCGAAGGAGCCAGCGCTCGGCAGCCCGATGTCGTTGAAGCTGCCGCCGATGCAAAAGGCCACGCTAGAGAATGGACTGAAGGTCGTGATGGCGGAGCGGCACTCGGCGCCGGTTGTGAACTTCAGCCTGCTGGTGGAGAGCGGGTATTCGGCGGATCCGACCGACGACCCGGGCACGGCGAGCTTCGAACAACGCATGCTCGAGGAAGGAACGCCAACGCGCGACTCGCTGAAAATTGGCGAGGAACTGGAGTCGTTGAGCGCCAACTTCAATGCCACCGCGAATCTGGACTGGTCGGTGGTCACCCTGAACACGCTGAAGGCGACGATGGATCCGTCGCTTGAGATTTATTCCGACTTGATTCTGCACCCGGCGTTTCCGCAGAAGGAGTTTGACCGGCTGCAGAAGGAGAGGCTTGCGGGCATTCAGCGAGAGAAGGTGACGCCGCAGCCGATGGCGCTGCGCGTGGTGCCGGGCCTGTTGTATGGAAAAGGGCATCCGTACGCGGTGCCGTTCACCGGGACGGGCACCGAGGCCAGCGTGAAAAAGATGACTCGCGAGGACCTGGCCAAGTTCCACGAGACGTGGTTCAAGCCGAACAACGCCACGTTGCTGGTTGTGGGCGATACGACGCTCGACGAGATCAAGCCAAAACTCGAGAAACTGTTTCGAACCTGGAAGCCGGGGGAAGTTCCGCAGCGGACCGTACCGCACGTGGCGGAGCCCGAAAAGACGGTGGTGTACCTGATTGACCGGCCGGGATCGGGCCAGAGCGTGATTTTTGGGGCGCAACTGGCGCCGCCGCGGAATGATCCGGACGCAGTTGACCTGCAACTGGTGAACGACATTTTTGGCGGGAAATTCAGTTCGCGAATCAACATGAACCTGCGCGAGGACAAACACTGGTCGTATGGCGTGTTCAGCGTGCTGCCGGCGGCGCGGGGGCAGCGTCCCTACATCAGCATCTCGGCGGTGCAGACGGATAAGACCAAGGAGTCGATGCAGGAACTGGTGAAGGAGTACCGAGATATCGTGGGGCCGAAGCCCATTACGGAGGCCGAAGTAAAGGACGAGCAGGACAATGCGACGCTTGGATTGCCCGGGACGTTTGAGACCGTGCAACAGCTAGGCAACGCTTATGGCACGATTCTGCAGTACAGCCTGCCGGAGGATTACTACAACACGTTCACGCAGAAGGCCCTGGCCCTGACGCCACCGACGGCCAACGAGACAGCGAAGAAGTACATTCTGCCGGACCACCTGGTGTGGGTGGTGGTGGGGGATCTGAGCAAGGTGGAAGGGGGGATCCGCGAACTGAACCTGGGCGAGGTGCATAAGATCGATGCCGATGGCAACCCGGTGAAGTGAGGACAGCGCTACGCTGCGGGGCCGCAGGGTTGAATCCGACCGTCAAAGCCTTTGCCATGGCATGCTGATGTGGGTCGCTTTTCGCTCGGGCGTAATGCCTCGAGCCCGCACGGGGCTATTTTCCATAAGCATTCGGAAGTGGCTTTCCCGAGAACGCTCAACTCGGTTCTCTCTTGAACGGATTGGCTCGCGTTGACGGAGATGGGGCCGGATGCTATACAATGATCATTCTGTGAGGCAGCACATAGGGCCACCGTACGCTCCTACCGGGGTCTGGGAGACAGCGTGGCTGCCTACCCTGAATTGATAGGCGTAACAACTGAATGCCAGACTTAGTTCACCAAATCGGCGAACTGTTCCTCCGGGCTGTGCCCGTGGCACTGATCGTTCTGATCTTCTATTTGCTTTTGCGATCTTGGTTTTTCCGTCCCATTTTGAAAGTGATGGCCGAACGCGAGGCGCGCACGGTCGGGGCGCAGAAGGCCGCCGAAACCGCCCAGGCTGCCGCCTGGGAAAAGGAGAAGCAATACCAGGAAGCGTTGAAGCAGGCAAAAGCCCGGGTCTATCAGGACCAGGAAGCCGAGAGGAAAAAGCTGCTCGATGAACGCGCGGCGATGTTGAAGGAAACACGCACGAAAGCGACCGAAGAGGTGGGCACGGCCAAACAGCGCGTGACGCGGGAAGTAGCGGAGGCGGCAAAGGAAATCGAAGCGAGTGCCGTGGAACTGGCGAGAGAGATTGCGGGGCGCGTGCTGCGGGTGCCTCCGAGGCCGGGCAGTCCGGCAAGAGAGGCTCGATGAAGCAAAGGATCGTAGCCCTGCTGGCCCTCGCCGTGCCGGTAATGCTGTTGTGTACCGCGGTCGCGGCAAGTGCCGCGGAACAAGGCGAAAGCCACGCAGAGCAGATCGTCGGGATCATTTTCAAGTGGATTCATTTCGTGATTGTGGCCGGGTTGGTGTACTGGGTCTTTGCGAAGGTGCTGCCGCCAATCTTTCGAAGGAACGCCGATAGCATCAGCTCGGCGATTACCAAGGCCGCCGCAGCGAAAGCTGAGGCGGAACGACAATTGAAGGAAGCCGAGCGCCGGCTGGCGGGGTTGGAGCAGGAGATGGAGCATTTCCGGGGCGAAGCGCGGGCGCAGGCGGCGGTGGAGTTCGAGCGGTTGCGGGCCATGGCGCGGAACGACGTGGAAAAGATTCGACTGGCGGCGAAGGCGGAGATCGAAGCGACGGAGCGTGCGGCTCGAGTGGAGCTGAAGGCGCTAGCGGCGAAGCTGGCGGTGGACCGCGCGGAGTCTCTGGTGGCAAAGGAGATGACACCGGCGGTGCAGGAAGCGATGATCAACCGGTTTGTCGAGAGCCTCGAAGGGAGGCCCAATTGAAATCGGCGAGCCTGCAATACGCGAACGCGCTGGCCGACGTCGTGCTCGAGCAGGGAGCGGCGGAACCCGTGCGCAAGCAACTGGCGGAGTTCGTGCGCTTGTACGAGGAATCGGCGAATTTGCGCAATTTTCTGGCGAGCCCGGCGGTCGAACGCGAGACGAAACATGCGGTGATCGAAAAGCTGGGAGCGCGCCTCGGAGCGAGCAAGGTCATCCGGAATTTTCTGTTCGTGGTGATTGACAACCGCCGGATACACAGTCTGCCGGAGATCCTCGAATCGTTCGAACGCGTGCTGCAGCAGCGCGAAGGCGTGGCGGAGGCGGAAGTAGCCTCGGCGGCGGAGATGAATGAAAGCCAGAAGGCCAGCCTCATGAAGACACTCGAACGGGCGACCGGAAAAAAGATTGTGGCGAAGTATTCGCTGAAGCCGGAGTTGTTGGGCGGAGCAGTGGTGCGGATTGGCGACACGATTTACGATGGATCGGTGCGGACTCAGTTGAACCAGTTGCGCGCACGGCTGGCGGCGGAATAGGCGCGCAATGGGGCAGCGGTTCCTTACCTCGCCGACTCGGCCCGGGACGAATTGAAGATTTCCGCGAGCTGCCTCGTGGCGCCCGAAGAGGATCCGTAGCGGCGAGAGGGAAAGACTGAATCGGGGACGGAGCAGGTATGGCAAACATCAAGACGGATGAAATCAGCAAGATTCTGCGAGAGCAGATCGCGAATTACGAGCAGACGGTTTCGGTGGACGAGGTCGGCTCGGTGATCAGCGTCGGTGACGGAATCGCGCGCATTTACGGGCTCGAAAAGGCCATGTACGGGGAAATGCTGGCGTTTCCCCACGAGGTGTTTGGAATCGCGATGAACCTCGAAGAAGAGGAAGTAGGCGTGGTGCTGCTGGGCGAGTCGACGGAATTGAAGGAAGGCGACACGGTCCGACGCACGAATACGATTATGTCCGTTCCGGTCGGAGAAGAACTGATCGGGCGCGTGCTGAATCCGCTCGGGTTGCCCGAAGACGACAAGGGGCCGATCGCCACAAAGCAGAGAAATCCACTGGAACGAATGGCGCCCGGCGTGCTCGACCGGCAGCCGGTGCGCGAACCGTTGCAAACCGGCATCAAGGCGATCGACTCGATGATCCCGATCGGGAGAGGCCAGCGCGAGCTGATCATCGGCGACCGGCAGACCGGCAAGACCGCGGTCATTCTGGACACGATTATCAACCAGAAGGGCAGCGACATGATCTGCATCTACTGTGCGATCGGGCAGAAGCGCTCGACGATCGCGCAGGTGGTGAAGGTCCTGGCCGACGCCGGCGCCTTGGATTACACGATTGTGGTGGCGTCTTCGGCTTCGGAGCCGGCATCGCTTCAGTACATTGCGCCGTATGCGGCCTGCGCGATGGGCGAGTACTTTCGCGACAACAAACGGCACGCGGTCACGTTTTACGACGATCTTTCGAAGCACGCGCAAGCGTACCGCGAGATTTCGCTTTTGCTGCGGCGTCCACCGGGACGCGAAGCGTACCCAGGGGACGTGTTCTATCTGCACTCGCGCTTGCTCGAACGGGCGGCAAAACTGAACGACAAGCTGGGTGGCGGATCGCTCACGTCGTTGCCGGTGATCGAGACGCAAGCGGGCGACGTTTCCGCCTACATTCCGACCAATGTGATTTCGATCACCGACGGACAGATTTATCTGGAAGCCGACCTGTTCAACGCCGGCATTCGCCCGGCGATTAACGTGGGGATTTCGGTAAGCCGCGTGGGAGGCAACGCACAGATCAAGGCCATGCGGCAGGTGGCGGGCACGCTGCGCTTGGACATGGCGCAGTTCCGCGACCTGGCGGCGTTTGCGCAATTTGGAGCGGACCAGCTGGACAAGGTAACGCAGGCGCAGCTGGCGCGCGGCCAGCGGTTGACGGAAGTGCTGAAGCAAGACCAGTTTGTGCCGCTGTCGGTCGAGAAGCAGGTGTTGGCGATTTATGTGGCGACGAGCGGAGCGCTGGACGCGATTCCGGTAAGCGAGATCCGGCGGTTCGAGAGGGAATTCCTGCAGTTTATCGAGACCAACTACGGCGGCGTGTTGAAAGAGGTTGCGGCGAAAAAGGCCCTCGACGACACCATTAAAGCCAACATCAAGACCGCCGTCGACGCATTCAAGGACCGCTTTATGGCGACGGTCGCTGCGGCGGCGAACTGAGAACGAAATCATCCGATAGCGAAAGAATATGGCTACCTTACTCGATTTCCGGCGCCGCATCCGCTCGGTGAAAAATACGCAGCAAATCACGCGGGCGATGAAGTTTGTGTCCGCGGCCCGGCTGCGGAGAGCGCAGGAAGCGGCGCTGGCGGCCCGGCCGTACGCAAAGGAACTGGCGCGGGTGCTGCGTTCGACGATGGCGCGGGTCGAGTCGCCGCAACATCCTTTGCTAGCGCGGAGGCCGGAAGAGCGCATTCTGGTGATTGTGCTGTCGGGTGAGAGGGGGCTGGCGGGGGCCTTCAACACCAATATTCTTAAGCAAGCAGCGGACTTTTTCCGGAGCAAACAGGGGAAGAAGATCGTGGCAATCCCGATCGGGAAGAAGGGCCGGGACGCCTTGCGCAAGGCCGGGATGGAGTTTGCCGGTGAATACGTGAATGTGCTGGCGCGCGTGGACCTGGGAATTGCGCGAGAAGTTGCCACGCTGGTGACAGGACTGTATACGAAGGAAGAGGTCGACGCCGTGTACACGGTGTTTAGTGAGTTCAAGAATGTGCTGGCGCCGGTGCTGGTAACGGAAAAGCTGCTGCCGATCGAAAAGATTGAAGAGAGCGAGGAAACCCCGGCCGACAAAGCCGCCTCGCAGATTGACTACATCTACGAACAGCCGGAGGCGCAGATCCTCGACCGGCTGCTGCCGCGGTACGTGGAGACGCAGATTTTGCGCATCATGCTCGAGTCTTCAGCGGCGGAACACGCCGCACGCATGACGGCGATGGAAGCAGCCACGAAGAACGCCGGCGAGGTGATTGATGCCTTGACGCTGCACATGAACAAGGTGCGGCAGGCGGCGATTACCAAGGAAATCATTGAGATTGTGAGCGGGGCGGCGAGTACAGCGTAGTGAAAGAGGAGACCCGGATGGCCGAAAAATACGCAGCGGTGGGACGGGTGGTTCAGGTGATCGGGCCGGTGATGGACATTCAGTTTGAGGAGGGCCACCTGCCGGCGATTTATAACGCGGTGCGCATCACGAGCGAAGGCTTCAAGCTGCCGGAGCCGCTTGATGTGACGGCCGAAGTACAGCAGCACCTCGGAGAGGGCCGCGTGCGCGTGGTGGCCATGGAGCCAACCGAAGGCATGGTACGCGGGATGAAGGCCTACGACACCGGGCAGCCCATTGCCGTGCCCGTGGGACGAGCGACGCTCGGTCGCGTGATGAACGTCCTCGGGAAGCCGGTGGATCAGCTGGGACCCATAAACACGGACAAGTTTTCTCCGATTCACCGGGAGGCCCCGTCGCTCGAGGATCAATCGACGACGCTCGAAATGTTTGAGACCGGAATCAAGGTTGTGGACTTGATGGAGCCGTATGTTAAAGGCGGAAAGATCGGACTGTTCGGCGGCGCGGGCGTCGGCAAAACCGTGTTGATCATGGAATTGATTCACAACGTGGCGATGAAGCACGGCGGCGTGTCCGTGTTTTCAGGAGTGGGAGAGAGAACACGCGAAGGAAACGACTTGTGGCTGGAAATGTCGGAAGGCGGCGTCATCGTGCCGGGCAACAGCGAGAAGTCGCGCTGCGCGCTGATCTATGGGCAGATGACGGAGCCACCGGGCTCGCGGCTGCGGGTTGGCCTGACCGGGCTGACGGTGGCGGAATACTTCCGCGATCAGGAACACCTGGACGTGCTGCTGTTCATCGACAACATTTTCCGGTTTGTGCAAGCGGGCTCGGAAGTTTCGGCGTTGCTCGGCCGCATGCCATCAGCGGTGGGCTACCAACCCAACTTGAACACGGAAATCGGCGAGTTGCAGGAACGCATCACTTCGACGAAGACCGGATCGATCACTTCGGTGCAGGCGATTTACGTGCCCGCGGACGATTACACGGACCCGGCGCCGGCCGCGACCTTTACGCACCTGGATGCAACGACAAACTTGAGCCGGCAAATTGTGGAACGCGGCATTTATCCGGCGGTGGACCCGCTGGCGAGTTATTCCCGCATTCTGGACCCGCGGATCGTGGGCCAGGAGCATTACAGCGTGGCGCGCGCGGTGAAGTCTGTTCTGCAGCGTTACAAGGACTTGCAGGATATTATCGCGATTCTCGGAATCGAAGAATTGTCCGATGAGGACAAGCGGACGGTGGCGCGCGCACGGCGCATTGAGCGGTTTCTGTCGCAACCGATGTTTGTGGCGGCGCAATTCACGGGACTGGAAGGCAAGTACGTGAAGATTGAAGACACCGTGCGCAGCTTCAAGGATATCGTCGAAGGGAAATATGACGAGATTCCGGAGCAGGCGTTCTACATGGTCGGCACAATCGAGGAAGTGCTGGAGAAGGCCGACAAGATGAAAGCCGGCGTGTAACGGTTAAGGTTAAGGAAGAAGATGCTTCCTGAAGCGATCGAACTGATAGTGGTCACGCCGGAGCGGGAGCTGCTGCGCGAAACCGTCGTGGAAGTGACGATTCCCGGGCTCGAGGGCCAACTGGGAATACTGCCCGGTCACGCACCGCTGATGACCGAGCTTGGAATCGGCGAGCTCAGCTATCGCACGGGAACCACCAGCCGCCCGATCGCGATTTGCGTGGTGCGCGGGTTCGCGGAGGTGCTGCCTGACCGCGTTACGGTGTTAGCAGAAACGGCGGAACGGGCGGAGGAAATCGATCTCGCGCGCGCGGAGGCGGCCCTGGCGCGCGCGGAAAAGCGACTGGCATCGAACGATACAAATATCGATTGGGACCGGGCGACCGTGGCGCTCGAGCGGGCCCTGATTCGGATCCAGATCGCGAAAAAGCACCGGGGTGTTGCGGTGGGCGCGCACTAGGCTCTCTCGAGCGAATCATGTCAGAAAAAACGGCCGAGCCGATCACAATCTACAGCACAGGATGGTGCCCGGACTGCCGCCGCGTGAAGATGTTCCTCGAGGAACGCGGCGTGGAATTCCGGGAAGTCAACATCGAACAGAATTGCGAGGCGGAGCAGATTGTGCTTCGCGCGAATCACGGCAAGCGAAAAGTTCCCACCTTGTACGCCGGCGGCCGCTATTTCGCGTGCAGTCCCTTTAGTGCACGACAGCTGGCGGATGAGCTAAAGATTCCCTTGAACAAGTAAGGCGGTCTCAAAACGGCCAGGGTGTAGCGCGGCTCGACCCGGCCGAAGCAAGCCGCGTCAGACGGGAAGGCCGCGGGTGAAGACCTCTGTGACGCACAGGCTTTCGTCGAGAAGGACAATGTCCGCGTCGCCGTTGGCCTGGAGTAGGCCCTTCTTATGTTCGATGCCCAGCAGTGTGGCGGGATTCAGGCTTAGCATGCGCAGGGCGTCAGTGAGTGTGGCACCGAGGCCGACAATGTTGCGGAGGGCGCGGTCGAGCGTCAAGGTGCTGCCCGCGAGCCGGCCCTCGGAGTTGCGGCACACGCCTCCACTCACGGTGATTTCGAAACCGCCGAGCAGGTACTTTCCATCGGGCATGCCGGTGGCCGAGATGCCGTCGCTGATGAGGATGACGCCCGCGGCTCCTTTGGCCTGAAGCAGGAGGCGCATGGCCGTCTCGTCGACATGAACACCATCGGCGATCAATTCCGCGGTGATGTCCGGTGAGGTCAGAACGGCGCCGATCACACCCGGATCGCGATGAGAAAAGGGGCGCATGGCGTTGAAGGTGTGGATGGCGTGATGCGCGCCGTGTGCGACCGCGGCGCGGGCCTGCTCGAAAGTAGCGTCGGTATGGCCGATGCCAACCACGATGCCGGCTTTACGAGCGGCATCAATGCACGGTATGGCGCCGAGCAGTTCGGGAGCGAGGGTTATCAGGCGCGCGTTGCCTGCCGCCGCCGAGACCAATCTTTCGAACAATTCAGCCGAAGGAAGCTTGATCCATTCAGGGGGATGCACGCCGCGGCGGACGGAACTGATGAAAGGGCCTTCGAAATGAATGCCAAGAATTTCGGCCCCCGGTGCGGTGGCCTGGTGTTGCAGCCCGATGTAGCGAGCGATGCCTTCGCTGCTCTGGCAGATGGCTTCGGGCTCGGCGGTGACGGTCGTGGCAAGAAAAGAAGTGGTTCCATGGGCTCCGAGGCTTCTGGCGATGGCGCGCAGGGCGGATTCAGAGCCTTCCATGACGTCATGGCCAGCGGCGCCATGAATGTGCACGTCGATGAAGCCGGGCACGGCAGTTTTGTCCGCGGCCAAAACTTCGCGGGCGCCTCGAGGAACAGCAAAGCCGCCGCGGGGGCCGATGGCCTCGATCACGCCATCACGAATGAGGATACCCGCGTCCGCCAGTTCGGTGGTGGGGGTCAAGGCACGGGCGACATGGAGGAGTGTCGTGGCCATGGATGAAGAATCATCGTAACGGAAAATAGCGGAAGCATCAAAAAGGGCAGGACCGGAGTCCTGCCCGAATCGAAAACGAATTGGAGCAAGCGTTACTTGGCCATCTCGATGCTGGCGAGCTTGAGACTGTCGCCGTCGACCGAGCCCTTCACGGTGACGTGATGACCGGCGTGAGCGGCGACCTTGTCCTGAGCGTCGATGTTGTAGACCTTATGGTCGGCGTCGTTCACGAACACGTAACTCGCGCCCTTTTCCTTGACGCACTTGGAGGCACAAGCGGCGTGCTTTTCGTCGGTCCCTTTCGCGCCACAGTGACTGTCTGAAATATAACCCGTCATCGAGCCGTCCGCGGCAAAAGTGAACATCGCCATGCAAAGAGAAAGAGCCAAACCAGCTGCGAATTTGACTTTCATTGTTCCCCCTCCTGAAATAGTCCCTCAAGCATCTGCCCTGTCAGATAGAAGTCCAGATTGTCACAGAGCAGAAAAAGTGTCCAGCGCGATCCGTTTCCCGGACAAAAAGGTTCGCCGGTGGCACATCAGAAAATGCGAAAGGGAAGATTCTCTCGATCTCCCCTTTCGCGACGACTCTCAAGGAATCCGACTGGCCGGAGAAATTACTGGGCAGCGGGCGTGTTGCTGGCTGAAGTCGCCGCACCGGCAGACTTCGGCGTGGAAAGGTAACCGGTAATCTGGTTCTTGGCCACGTCGAACACAACGAGCTCGTAGGGAGAATAGCGGGCGGTGCCCTTCACGTAGAACTGCACGGGCTCGCCGGCGGTCTTGTCTTTCTTCTCGATGGACTTATCGTCAGCAAGCACGGTGATGGTGTACTTGGAGCGCTTCGGATCGGTCTTGCCGAGCGAGACCGCGACCGGACCGACGTGCTGAGCGGTCTTGGACTTCTGAACGGTGAACTCGAAATAGTTGCGGTCGCCCTTGCGCCGGAGTTCTTCGAGGTCCTCGTGGTTTCGCGCGATGAGTCCGCTCATGACACCCATGTCGCCCGTGGCGCGTTCCAGTTTAGACTTCGTCTCGTCAAGGTCGTTTTTGACGCCACTGACATCGGTACCGAGTTTATTGACATCATCGGTGCTGGCCTTCGCGGCGAGTTGCGTGTTGACGTTGGACTGCAGACCGCTCAACTTCTTGTCGTAAGCGGCCACGGAAGCCTTGGACTGCTGGCGCGCTTTCTGCAGATCCTCCTGCGTGACGTTGAGCTTATCGGTCACAACTTTGAGATCGCTCTGCAGTTGTTGATTCTGTTCTTCGGACTTTGCAAGACGCTGCGTGAGGGCATCGTTCTGCTTCAGGGATGCCTGGGTTGACTGCTCGAGGTTCTTTGAGGTGCTCCAGGCGGCGAAGCCAAGACCAACCCCGATTAACGAAATCCCAGCGAGGACGGCAATAGCGAGGCCTACCCAGCGGGGCGTTGCCGCCACGCTATCGGCATTGGGTTCCATAAACTCACTCATGGACTCTTATCTCCTTGTGGGCGAGTGCGCCCTCTTAGACGGGAAGCGGCAGTTGAGCAGCCAAAGTTGCGGGAAGCGGGCTCCAGGATGTAAAAGTAAGAAACCAAGCAGCTTGACTGACTCCATCAGGCGGTTCGGGTAGTCCTTTAACGGTACTAGTACCCGTAAAGATTACGCCCTTGGCGCGCTAAGCGTAAATTTTGCAGAATTTTCAAACCGCACAGGACCCGATGCGGGAGCTCGCTGTGGAAAATGAGGAAACCGCAAAGGGATAGACAACTGGCTGACAGCCAATGCCTTATGCTCAAGCGTTAGGCCGCTTGCGAATCAGCAGAGGGCTTCGCGGGGCTAAAGTAGCGGTCAAGCGTCGTGGTGGCAGCGTCCAAGACCAGGCGGCAGTCCGCGCAGGAACTAAGATGGCGCTCGATCTCTAACTGAACCGACGGAGAAAGTTTTCCCTCTAAATACATACAAATCAAATGGATGGTATCCCTACAGCTCATAAACCGAATCCCCCAAGTTCACCTGGCTGGCTGCGGAAGGCGTCGCTTTACATGTAGCACTTCGCCCACCAAACGGGGTTGCTGCGCAGCAGAAAGCTAACTGGTTGAAAAATGAAGTGTGTAAAATCGCAGCAGCGGTAGGGATTTCGAGGAAGATGTCAAACAAGCGGAAAAGTTTACCTCGAGATGAACGTTCCTTGCACTTCCCCTTACAGGCGTTAGAAGCTGACAACGAGTCACTTACGGGTCCTGGAACCACCCCCTAACGAAGGGGTGTAACCGTCATCTGCCGCAGCGCGGCAATGCGCTCCTCGAGCGGCGGGTGGGTGCTAAAGAGAGAGCTCAAGGTGCCCGCGCCAAAGAAGGGCTTCACGATGCAAAGCGCCGAAGTGCTCGGGGAGATGGCCGTCGTCGGAATGCGCTTGTTGTAGGCGCCCAGTTTTTCGAGGGCACTGATGAGCCCGTTCGGATAGCCGACCATGCGAACGCCGGTTTCGTCGGCGGCATACTCGCGCGTTCGGGAGAGAAACAGTTGCAGAAGGAACGCCGCAAAGGGGGCCAGAAAGATCATCAAGATAGCCGCAAACCCGCCGCCTTCGCGCTCGTCATCGCGGCTACCGCCTCCAAAGAACATGCCAAACCTCGACAGGAAGGTAACCGCCGCAGCGATGGTGGCGGCGATGGAGCTCGTAAGAATGTCGTAGTTGCGCACGTGGGAGAGTTCGTGCGCGATGACGCCTTCGAGTTCATCGTCGTTCATGATCTGGAGCAGGCCCTCGGTCACCGCCACGGAAGCGTGATTTGGACTGCGGCCGGTGGCGAAAGCGTTGGGCGCCATATCCGGAACGACGTAGAGCGCGGGAACAGGGATTTTGGCTTTTGCGGCGAGACGTTCCATCACCTGGTAGAGGCGGGGGAGCTGCTCCCGGGTTACGGGCTGCGCGCCGCTGGAGCGGAGGGCGATCTTGTCGGAAAAGAAGTAGGAGACGAAGTTCATGAGGATGGCGACCACCAGAGCGATTTGCATGCCTCCCCGTCCGCCGAGCGCGCCGCCGGCCACAACGAGAAGGACACTCATCACGATCAGGATGGCACCGGTACGAATGATCTTCATGAGGTAAACCTTTCTGGCAAAAAGCAGTTTAGCAGGATGCCGAGAAATTGCTAATCGAGGTCCGGCGGGCCGAGCGAAAGGCCGGCCGGACCCGAGCACTTAACAAAAAAACGCCAACTGAAATACGGCGGCCAGGCTCTCAATTACTTTGTGGCCGCGGCCGCCGGTTTCTTCGGTTGCACGCGCTCGAAGCGCATGGCGTCCTTGTTGCCGTCACGGTCCACGCGCACGTGATCGCCAGGCAAAATAGCGCCTTCGAGAATCTGCATTGCCAGGGGATCCTGGACCAGACGCTGGATGGCGCGGCGCAACGGACGAGCGCCGTAAGCCGGATCGTAACCCTCGCGCAGGATGAGCTCGGTGGCGGCGGCAGAAATCTCGAGCGTAATCTGACGCTCGCCGAGCAGGCGTTCGACATCCTTGAGCAGGAGGCGAATGATGCGTTCGAGTTGCTCCTTCCCGAGGGGGTTGAAAATGACGATCTCGTCGATGCGGTTGATGAACTCGGGTCGGAAGGATTGGCGAAGAGCCTCCATGGCCTCCTTGCGAGCCCGTTCGGGGTCCCGTCCGGCGAGCTCGAAGATGGCGGTCGAGCCGACGTTGCTCGTCATGACCA
>Ga0306920_100004577_pt1 | contig 17725 bp, 11 predicted proteins | sample flu12Cox44000170_FD_204666 | JGI IMG/M metagenome (GOLD analysis project Ga0306920, IMG submission 204666) | Lab enrichment of tropical soil microbial communities from Luquillo Experimental Forest, Puerto Rico - flux4day.12C.oxic.44.000.170 (v2)... | ecosystem: Environmental > Terrestrial >... | reverse complement strand
TTCGCTGGGAATACCACGCCCACAACTTCCTCGGCTTTGTCCAACTTGCTTGCCTCCTGGTCCTCTTCAGGCGATTTTGAGATAGGTTCTAATAAGTTATAGCGGCAAGCGCGGTTGAGCACACGGCGAAACGTCGCTTGTGCAAGGTCGCTCATCGGATTTGTGCGTTGACAGGCGTGGCTGCGCCCGCCAAGCAAGCGAGGGCAGCCGGGTGGGCCCTGGCGGGTTATTGCATCCTCGAAAAGGGAGACGCGTGATGAGACAGGCGGTTCTGGCGGTGATCGCGCTTGTGGCCTCGACGGCCGCGGCTTCGGCGCAGGATGTGACCGCCGGCGAGCAATCGTTCAAAAAGTGCCTCCCGTGCCATTCGGTCGGAGAGGGGGCCAAGAACAAGGTCGGTCCGGAACTCAACGGGCTCGATGGCCGCAAGTCCGGCAACGCGGAAAGCTTCAACTACACCGAGGCCAACAAGAATTCCGGCATCACCTGGAGCGAGAGCACCTTCAAGGAATACATCAAGGACCCGCGCGCGAAGATTCCCGGCACCAAGATGGTGTTCGCCGGCATCAAGAACGAGCAGGAAGTCAATGACCTGTGGGCTTACCTGAAGCAATTCGGGCCGAACGGCGAAAAGAAATAACCTGGCGGCGCACGCTGACGGTCCGGGTTCATCCTGGTCAAAGGCGAGCCGGCCAACATGCAATACGACCAAGCGGCCGCCAGCAAAGGGAGGAAGCCCTATGATCAAGGATCTTGTCGTCAACCTCACGGTCGGCGGCTCGCGTGGCGACCCCGGGGCGTACGCGGTCTCGGTCGCGGAAGCGTTCAATGCGCATGTTGCCGCGATCGCCTTCGCGCATGATCCGATCGTACCGGCAACCCTAATGGGCGGCGTGCCGGCGGATTTCATCGAATCGCAACGGGCGGAGACAGAGGCGGCGGCGAGTGCCGCGATCACGCGCTTCGAAGAGGCGGCGCGTCGCGCGAGCGTGTCGGCGGAGTCGCGCCTCCTCGCGGCTTCGATCGCCGAGGCGTCCGATCAGTTCGGCCGCATCGCGCGGCGGTTCGACCTCGCCGTGGTCGGGCAAGCCGAACCGGAGAAGGCGAGCGCGGAGGAATTGCTCGCCGAGAGCGCCCTATTCGAGGGAGGGCGGCCGGTCCTCGTCGTGCCCTATATCCAAGAGCCTGAGCTCAAGCTCGGAAAGGTGCTGGTGTGCTGGGATGGCAGCCGGGCCGCCGCGCGTGCGGCGGGCGACGCTCTGCCGTTCCTCGCCCGTGCCAACGGCATCGAGGTCCTCATCGTGGCGGGCGAGCGCGGCAAGTCCGATGAAATCCCCGGCGCCGATGTCGGCCAGCATCTCGCGCGACATGGACTCAGGGTCGACGTGAAGCGCATTGTCGCCACCGAGAGCGACGTGGCGAACACGATCCTCTCCTACGTTGCGGATTCGGGCGCGGACCTCATCGTGATGGGTGGCTACGGCCACTCGCGCCTGCGCGAGTTCATCCTTGGCGGCGTGACTCGCGGCATTCTCGAGGCGATGACAGTGCCGACGCTGATGTCGCACTGACGCGCTTTAGGCCTCGTCCGGTTCCGGAATCGCGCTCTGCACCACGAGCCCACGCGCCCGCGCATCGCCGATCCCGACTGCCCGCAGAGCAAACAACGTGAGCGCTTGCACGGCGGCGCGCGCGGCGCCGGTATTCGTCCCGGTATCGAGGGCGAGCGGGCCGAGAAGACCTTCGATAAGTGCGCCCACGAGCGCCGCGGCGGAAACCCGGACGTCCTGCCCGGGCAGATGGCACGCTCGCACGCACGCGGCGAGGCGCTGCTCGATTTCGGCCGCGAGGGCTTGGCGATAGGCGAGCCGCAGCGCGTCGATGTCGGCATCGACCGGCTCGGCAATCGCCGCCCAGGCGAGGCGGCGGCGCTGGAGCGCGCGCGCCGCGAAAGCGGTGAGCGCGGCCGCAAACGCCGAGAGTGGACCCGGCGCGCGGTCGGCTGCCGCCCGCATGGCGGCAAGCTCGCGTTCGGACACGGCCGTCATGACCGCCCGGACCAGCTCGGTTTTCGACGGGAAGTAGCGATAGACCGTGCCCGCTGCGATGCCGGCGCGTACCGCGACCGGCGCGATCTGCACAGCCGCCATCCCGCCTTCGGCCGCGAGCGCACGGGCGGCCTCGACGATCGCCTCCCGGCGTTCGGCGAGCCTCCGGGCCACATTCTCGGTGCGGCGGTAGGGCATTGGCGAATCGGAACCCACTTCTTCAGTGAATATATATTCATTTCATGGTGGCATTAGTAATCACCGGAGAAAGACTCATGACCATCTTTCATCAGACAATCGGCCTAACAACAGGCTCGGACGTATCGCTCAATTAGCTCTGTGATCCGAGTTACGAACCCGAAAGAGTTCCGGGTCGCGGTTGCACAACGAGCCAGCGCCGTTAGGATCGATAATGAACAGATCAGCCGCCGACTGAAGCATCTCGCGTTTTGGCAGGAGCGCGAAAAGACACGCCGGTGGCTCCTTCTGGCGACCATCATCGCTTCATTGCTCGCCTTGATCGTCGCGCACCAGTACGGGCTTGATGCAGCCTGGCATCCGCATTGGACGGTTGGCGACTTCGACGGACACCTCACGCATATCCCGAAGAAGTAGATCTCGCGTCTACCCTCCCCTTCCCGCCAACGCTTTCTCCCGCAGTGCCGTGAGCGTCGTCGTCGGGGTGATCGCCTCCGGGTCGACTTTGAGGTGGATGATCGCGGGCTTGCCGGATTTGACCGCCGCCTCGAAGGCCGGCCCAAAGTCGGCGGTCTTTTCCACCACGGCCCCGTAGCCGCCGAAGGCGCGGGCGTAGGCAGAGAAATCCGGGTTGCGCAGCGCAGTGGCGCTGACGCGGCCAGGATACTCGCGCTCCTGATGCATGCGGATGGTTCCGTACATGCCGTTGTCGACCACGACGATAACGACCGGCAAATCGTATTGCACGGCGGTCGCGAACTCCTGCCCGGTCATCAGGAAGCAGCCGTCGCCGGCGAACGCCACCACGGTGCGATCGGGATAAAGCCGCTTCGCGCCGATCGCCGCCGGCACGCCATAGCCCATGGAGCCCGAGGTGGGCGCAAGCTGCGTGCCGTAGCGGCGCAGGCGATGGAAGCGATGCACCCAGCCAGCATAATTGCCGGCGCCGTTGCAGACGATCGCGTCCTCCGGCAGCGCGCCGCGCAGCCATGTGACGACTTCGCCGAGGTTCACCGCGCCGGGCACCTTGGTCGGCTGTTCGCTGTAGGCGAGATATTCCTCGTGGGCGGCGCGGGTCGCCTCGCGCCATTTGATCTCGCCCGGCGGTTCGACCCCTTCGAGCGCCGCCGCGAATGCCGTGGGTGACGCATGGATGCCGAGGTCCGGGCGATAGACGCGCCCGAGTTCCTCGGCGCCCGGATGCACGTGCACGAACTTCGTGCGCGGATTGGGTATGTCTAAGAGCGTGTAGCCCTGCGACGGCATTTCGCCGAGCCGGCCACCGAGCAGCACGACCACGTCCGCCGCCTTGATGCGCGCGAGAAGCTTCGGATTGGCGCCGATGCCGAGATCGCCGGCGTAGCAGGGATGCTGCGCATCAAACAAATGGCCACGCCGGAACGTGGTCGCGACCGGCAGCGCGAAACGCTCGGCAAAGCGCATCAGCGAAGCACGCGCCGTTTCCGACCAGCGGCTGCCCCCGGCAAGCACGATTGGCCGCTCGGCCGCCCATAACAGCTTCTGCAGGCGCATCATGTCGGTGAGGCCGGGCCAGGTCTCGATCGGTTCGTACGCCATCGCGTCGGCGACCGACACGCGGTCGGTGAGCATGTCTTCGGGAAGCGCGACCACGACCGGACCGGGACGGCCGTCCGTCGCGGTATAAAACGCGCGCGAAACCAATTCGGGAATGCGTTGCGCGTCGTCGATCTCGGTCACCCATTTGGCGATGGTGCCGAACACCGCGCGATAATCGAGTTCCTGGAACGCCTCGCGCTCGCGCATCTCGCGGCCGACCTGGCCGACGAAGACGATCAGCGGCGTAGAGTCCTGGCGCGCGATGTGGATGCCGGGCGACGCGTTGGTAGCACCGGGGCCGCGCGTGACAAAACATACGCCGGGCCGGCCGGCGAGCTTGCCCACGGCTTCGGCCATGATGGCGGCGCCGCTCTCGTGCCGGCACACCGTCATTTCGACCGGACGGTCGTGGAACGCGTCGAGCGCCGCCAGATAGCTCTCGCCCGGCACGCAGAAGGCATGGCGCACGCCATGCACCACGAGCTGGTCGACCAGCACTTCGCCGCCGCTGCGCATATTGTCCTTGGCACGCATCGCTCGCCTCCGCCGCAAGCCCGGCCGCCGAAACGCGGCCGGGCACCGATATAATTGTTAGTTATCTGCTCGAGTCGTGCCGGTCAGCGCTTGATCGGCGCAAACTTCGCCGGGATCATCAGCATGGTGGTCTGCTGCACGAGATTGCCGCCCTCGGCGTTCTTGCGCACGAACACCTGCCAGTCGGGATCCGCCGCCATGGCGGCGCGCCGCTTCATGCGGTCGGCGGCGTCCTCATACGCCCAGATGTGGACGAGCGTGTTGATCTCGCCGGATTCCGAGAACATGTAGGCGACCGGCTGGCCGAGATGGCGCGTCTGCGGCGCGAAGCCGAATTTCTCGTAGTTGTCGAGATAGGCGTTCATGGCGCCGGGCTTGATGCGATAGGTGCGATGATCGACGAGCACGCTTTCCTCCCGTTGATGATGGATCGTCCGGATGGACCGCGTGAATTGTTCCGGCGCGCGCCTGAGGGGTCAATAGATTTGTCCGCCGCGCTGTGGCATGGCTGCCGCGCGTGAGGGAGTGGAAAAATGCTGAACCGACCCGCGGCCGAGGGCCGCGTCATGAACGGCGCCGAAAGCCTGGTGCGCACGCTGGTGGCCGGCGGCGTCGACGTGTGCTTCGCCAATCCGGGCACTTCGGAGATGCACTTCGTCGCCGCGCTCGATCGGGTCGAGGGCATGCGCTGCGTGCTTGCGCTGTTCGAAGGCGTCGTCACCGGCGCGGCGGATGGCTACGCCCGCATGGCAGGAAAGCCGGCGGCGACGTTGCTTCATCTCGGTCCCGGTCTCGCCAACGGGCTTGCCAACCTGCACAACGCCAACAAGGCTGCGACCCCGATCGTCAACATCATCGGCGATCACGCGACCTATCACCGGCGGTACGACGCGCCGCTCACATCCGACATCGAGACGGCCGCACGCCCGTTCTGCGGGTGGGTGCGTACATCGCCGGACGCGCAATCGGTGGCGAAGGACGGGGCCGAGGCGATCGCGGCGGCCACGACCCCGCCGGGCAAGGTCACCGCGTTGATCCTGCCCGCCGACACCGCCTGGAACGACGCGGATGGAATTGCCGCCGTGCCCGACGTTCCCGCGCGCATGCGGGTCGATGCGGCAGCGGTCGCCGAAGCAGCAAAGATACTGCGCACGGGGGAGCCGACTTTGATTTTGCTGGGCGGGCCGACGCTATGCAGGGAAGGTCTCGAGCTTGCCGGACGTATCGCGGCGAAGACCGGCGCCAAAGTGATGGCGGAGACCTTCAACGCGCGCATGGAACGCGGCGCCGGACGCGTGCCGGTCGACCGCATTCCCTATCCGGTCGACCAGGCGGTCGGCATGCTCGCCCCGTTCCGACACATCATCCTGATCGGATCGAAGACGCCGGTCGCGTTCTTTGCTTATCCCAACAAGCCGAGTTTGCTCGCGGCTCCGGAGGCGCAGATTCATTCGGTCGCGCGGCGCGAAGACGATGTCCTCCACGCGCTCGAATGGCTCGCCGATGAACTCGGCGCACGCAGCGAACCGTTTGTGGCCGCAGCCTACGGACCCCCTGCGCCGGCGACCGGTAAGATCACGCCGGAGTCGCTCGCCAAATCCATCGGCGTGATGCTTCCCGAGAACGCCATCGTGGTCGACGAAGGCGTGAGCACCGGCCGTGGTTTCTTCCCGTCGACGCGCGGCGCCCACCCGCACGATTGGCTGCAGAACATGGGCGGCTCGATCGGCATCGGCCCGCCGCTCGCAGTCGGCGCAGCGATCGCCTGCCCCGGGCGTAAGGTGCTCAACCTCGAAGGCGACGGCAGCGCCATGTACACGGTGCAGGCGCTGTGGACCCAGGCACGGGAAAACCTCGACGTCACGACGGTGATCTTCGCCAACCGCAGCTACGCGATCCTGCGTTATGAGCTGTCCCAGGTGGGCGCGCAGAATGTCGGCCGCAAAGCGCTCGACATGCTCGACCTCGGCCGTCCCGATCTCGACTGGATCTCGCTCGCGCGTGGCATGGGCGTGCCCGCAGCGCGCGTCGACAACATGGACGATTTCAATAAGCGGCTGGCCGACGGCCTCGCCACGCCGGGGCCGTATCTAATCGAAGTTCTGATCTGACCGCCGCATGGCCCAAACGGCGGACGAGCAGGAAGAAGTACTGCGGCTGCTCGCCGACCCGGCGGCCTACGGCAGTGCCGAGGTGCGCCGGTTCGACACCCACGCGGCAAGCGTATTCCTCGCGGGCGATCGGGCGCTGAAGGTCAAGCGCGCGGTGCGCCTTCCGTATCTCGATTATTCGACGTTGGCCAAACGTGCAGAGGCCTGCGCGGCCGAGATCGAGGTCAATCGGCCGTTCGCGCCGCAGCTCTACCGCGGGGTCGTGGCGATCACGCGCGAGCGCGACGGTTCCCTGATGATCGGCGGACAGGGAACGCCAGTCGAATGGGCAGTCGAGATGCGCCGGTTCGACGAGACGCGCACGCTCGATCGCCTCGCCGACGCCGGCAAGATCGACGCGGCGCTCGCCGATCGCCTGGCGCGCATGGTCGCGACCGCCCATGCGCGCGCCGCCGTGGTCGAGGCCGGCCCGTGGCTCGCCGCCCTGGAAAGATATGTTCAGCAGGACAGCGCCGTGTTCCAGGCAAACCCCGATTTGTTTCCTCCGGCCGCCGTGGAGCGGCTCGGCCGCTCAAGCCGTGCGGCGCTCACGCGCGTCTTGCCGCTGCTGAGCGTGCGGGGCGAGCGCGGGTTGGTGCGCCGCGGCCACGGCGACCTTCACCTCGGCAATGTCGCGCTCGTCGACGGCGAGCCGGTGGCATTTGACGCCATCGAGTTCGCTGCGGTGATCGCGTCAGGCGACCTGCTCTACGATCTCGCCTTCCTGATCATGGATTTGATCGAGCGCGGGCTTACCGCCGCCGCCAACATCGTGCTCAACCGTTATTTGCTCGAAACCCGCCGACCGGAAGATTTCGATGCGCTCGCGGCGCTGCCCCTGTTCCTCTCCCTGCGGGCCGCGATCCGCGCGATGGTTACGGCGGAACGCGCCGCTCGCGCGGCGCAAGCCGACCGCGCGCCGATCCGCCGCGCGGCGCGCAATTATTTCGACCTCGCCTGCCGCCTGATCGAGCCGCCGCCGCCGCGCCTCGTCGCGGTCGGCGGGTTGTCGGGCACCGGCAAGTCCGCACTTGCGCGTGCGCTCGCGCCGGAACTGCCGCCGGCGCCCGGCGCCGTGGTGCTGCGCTCGGACGTCGAGCGCAAGGCGCGCTTCGGGGGCGCGGAGAACGAACGCCTGCCGGCGGAAGCCTACGCGCCTCCTGTAACGGCGGCGCTCTATTCCGACCTGGCCGGGACGGCGCGCCGCATCGTTGCGGCCGGTCACTCGGCTATCGTCGACGCCGTCTACGCGCGGCCGCACGAGCGCATCGCCATTGCGGCCGCAGGCGCACCGTTCCGTGGGATTTTCCTCACCGCCGATCTGCCGACGCGCGTCGCCCGCGTCAGTGGCCGTGCGGCCGACGCATCCGACGCCGATGCCCGCGTCGCCCGTGTGCAGGAGCACTACGACCTCGGCGAGTTCGCGGAGCCGCACTGGACAGTGCTTGACGCTTCGGGCACGCCCGAGGAGACATTGGCGCGCGCCAAGGCGGCGTTGCGCTAGTCTGGTATAGAGGTTCGCTCCATGCGGGCTACGAGGTACGGGAGGATGTGCAAATGAGTGCGATGCCGTCGAAGGAAGAGTTCGAGTTCCTGCGGTCGATCGATACGCCGACCGTGTGCAATCTGGTCGAGATCGTCACGCCGGCGCGGCGCGGCGCCGGCTACACGGTCAAACATCTCCACTGCCCGTTTCCCGAACTGCCGCCGGTTGTGGCTTTTGCCCGCACCGTGACGATCAAGGCCAAGGACGCCTTCGGCATGGGCGACGCGGGATACATTCAGCGCCGCCTCGACTACCTCGATTACGTCGCCGCCGAACCGCGGCCGACCGTCATGGTGATCGAAGATCTCGACGAGGAGCCCGGCTATGGCGCGTTCTGGGGCGAGGTGCAGTCGAACGTGCACCAGGCGCTGGGCTGCCTCGGAACCGTCACCAACGGCTGCATCCGCGACATCCCGATGATCCCGCCGGGCTTCCAGATGCTCGCCGGCTCGATCGCGCCTTCGCACGCCTACGTGCACATGGTCGATTACGGCGGCGAGGTGAACGTGCACGGCATGACCGTGCGCAGTAACGATCTCATCCACGCGGATCGCCACGGCGCCGTTGTCGTGCCGGCCGACAAGATCGGCGAGATGAAGACGGCGCTCGTCGGACTTGCCGAGCGCGAGGCGAAAATCATCAAGGCGGCGCGCGCGCCCGACATGACGGTCGAGAAACTCAAGGCCGCGATCAGAGGCTAAAAGCCGATCACCCCGCGCTCGGATGCCAGTGCGAGCGGTAGCCCGCCGACAGCACCGTGACGATGGCGGGCGGCGTAAGCAGTTCCACCTCGATGCCGCGCGGGCGCGGGCGCGGCGTGCCGTAACCAGCGAAGCTCCACGGCAGCAATAGCTCGCCGCGCACGGCGAGCGGCGCATCATTCTCGAGCACGATCATCGCCCCATCCGGCAGGGAGTCGAGGCTGGCGCGATGACGCCGCTTCTCTCTCCCGGCGAGCCGCTGCGCCTGCAGCACCACGTCCATTTCGCCGGCCCGCGGTGGGGCGTTGAGCCTTTGCCCGCGCGCCCAGGCCGCCGCGAACGCCACGGCGTCAGCGCGCCGGCACTCGAAGCAAGGGCGATGGCCAGCGGCCAATGCGGTCGGCTCGTCGAGGAAGAACAGCTCCGTGTAGCTGTTGCCCCAGACCGCACGGTGCCGGCCTTTGAACGCGAGCCGGCAGCAAATCCACGCGCGCGAGGTCCAGCGCCGGCGCGAGAGCGTGCGGTCGTCGCAGTGAAAGCGGCCGCCGCGGTTGCCGAGGAACAGCCCGCGCGCCTCAACCGCGCGAAGTTCGCCCAACGGATTGACGCGGTTTTGCAGGGGCATCGGTAACTCCACGCCCGGGCGGCGGTTCCACGCCATGGAACCGATTCAGATTAAAGGAGTTTTCTCGGTACGTGCGAGGGGTCGCTGCCCGGGTCGGCGGCAATAGACGCGCGTGTCTTTGGTTCATCCACTGAGCGCCCGCGCATGCACTCCCCCCACGAGCGGACGGCAACGGCAGCGCGTAAGGCAGGACAATCCCCTGCCCTCAAAATCTACTATCTGCACCCGCTGCTTGCCGGCCCGCTGGCGAACTGGGAGCCGCACATCGCGCGCTGCCGGCGGATGGGGTTTAGTCACCTCGCGACGGCGCCGCTGTTCACGCCGGGGGGCACCGGCGATATTTTTCTCGCCGCCGACCATGAGGGGGTGAACCCGATGCTCGGGGTCGACGAGTCCGCGGATGCGGTCATCGCCCGACTCGCCGACATGTGCGCGCGCCACGATCTCGGACTGATCTTCGACATCGTGGTCAACCGCGTCGCCAGCGAAGGAGCCTTGGCGAACTCGCCGCGCCCGTGGTTCCGCAGCACGCGGCTCGCTGCCGATCCGGCGCCCGACCCACGCGCTGCGCCCGCGCCGGCCAACGCTGTTTACGCGCGCTTCGACGATCCTGTAGCAGCCGAGGAACTCACGTCATGGTGGGTGGAGCGGCTCGTGCGCCTCGTGCGCGCGGGCGTTGCCGGGTTCCGCTGCGATGCGCCGCACCAGCTCACCGCAGCGAGTTGGCAACGGATCATCGGCGGTGTGCACGACGCGGCCGGATGTCATTTCCTCGCGTGGACGCCGGGGCTCAACTGGTCGCAGATTACGGCGCTCGCCGACGCCGGCTTCGACGGCGTGTTTTCGTCCGTCGCCTGGTGGGACAGCCGCGCAAGCTGGTTCATTGCCGAATACGATGTGCTCCGTCGCGTCGCCCCGGTGATCGCCGCTCCGGAGGTGCCATTCGACGCGCGGCTGGCGGCGCGGCTCTCGCCCGCGGACGATCTCGGTCGCGCCTACCGGCATCGCCTGCGCCTCGCGGCATCGACGGGCAGCGGGCTCATGGTCCCGATGGGATTCGAGTTTGCCGCCGCGCGGCGCATGGACCCGCGTCGCTCGCGGCCGGAGGACCTGGAAGAAGAGCGCCTCGCACGGGGCTTCGATCTCGAAGCGGATATCCGCGGCGCCAACGCGCTCACCAATCGCATCGCTGCGCTCGGCGTCGACGGCGAGATGCGGACGCTTACAAGTCCGGCGACCGCAGTCACGACTCTCCTGCGCGCCGACGCATGCGACGTGCGGGAGGCCGAAGAGGCGGTGGCGGTTCTGATAAATCCGGATCTTGCCAGCGTGCGCGCTCCCTCGATCGCGTTGGACCCGCTGCCGCCCGCCGCGGGCACGGCCTTCGATCGCGTGGAGGCGCTTGAAGAGGCGGAACCGGCCGCGCCGCTCTCGCCCGGTGAGGTGCGGTTGCTGCGGGTGCGCCGCACCCGCGATGTAAAAGGCGCGGAGCGCCAGGCGCGGCGCTTGCTCCAGGCGGCGCCCACCGCCCCGCGCATCGTCATCGACAACATCGCGCCCTCGGTCGATGCCGGCCGTTTCGCCGCGAAACGCATCGCCGGAGAAACTATTCGGGTCGAGGCCGACATATTTGCCGATGGCCACGACGTGCTCGGCGCCGAGCTTCTCTGGCGCGCGGCGGATGAACGGGACTGGCGCCGCGTGTTGATGGAGGCGTTGCCCAACGACCGGTGGGCGGCATCCTTCGTACCGACACGGCTCGGGAAGCATTTCTTCACCATCGAAGCCTGGCGCGACGAGTTCGCCACTTTGTGCCGGGAGATCGCAATCAAACGCGCGGCCGGCGTCGACGTGACGCTGGAGACGGCGGAAGGTCGGCAATTGCTCGCGCGCGCCGCCGAGGCCGGTCATGACGGCGAGCCGATCCTTGCACGTTTCGATGCGGCATCGCTCGAACAACAAATCGAGATTCTGCTCGCGCCGTCGACCCGCGCCGCCATGGCTGCCGCCGGTCAGCGGCCGTTTGGCACCCAGCACGACCCGCGCCTGCCGATCGAGATCGAACGGCCGCAGGCGGGCTTTGCCAGCTGGTACGAGCTGTTTCCCCGTTCGGCGACCGACGATCCCAATCGTCACGGCCGCTTCGACGACGTGATCGCGCTGCTGCCGACGATCCGCAACATGGGCTTCGACGTCCTCTACTTCCCGCCCATTCACCCGATCGGCACCACCAATCGCAAAGGCCGCAACAACAGCTTGCGGCCGGAGCCGGGCGATGTCGGCAGTCCCTATGCAATCGGCTCCGCCGAGGGCGGTCACGACGGCATCCATCCGGCGCTCGGCACGATCGACGATTTCCGCCGTTTGGAGCGCGCGGCGGGCGAGCACGGGCTCGAGATCGCGCTCGATTTCGCCATCCAATGCTCGCCCGATCATCCGTGGCTCGAGCAACATCCGGGCTGGTTTCGCTGGCGGCCGGATGGTTCGTTGCGCTACGCGGAAAATCCGCCCAAGAAATACGAGGACATCGTCAACGTCGATTTCTACGCCGGGGCGGCGCTTCCCGACCTGTGGATCGCGCTGCGCGACGTCGTTCTTTATTGGGTCGGCGAGGGCGTGCGCCTGTTCCGCGTCGACAATCCGCACACCAAGCCGCTGCCGTTTTGGGAATGGCTGATCGAAGATGTGCGCGGCCGCCATCCCGACGTGATTTTCCTCTCCGAGGCCTTCACCCGGCCGAAAATGATGTACCGGCTCGCCAAGCTCGGGTTTTCGCAGTCCTATACTTACTTCACCTGGCGCAACAGCAAACAGGAGCTGGTGGATTATCTCACCGAGCTGACGACGACCGGTGTGCGGGACTATTTCCGTCCGCATTTCTTCGTCAACACGCCCGACATCAACCCGTACTTTCTCCAGACTTCGGGACGCGCCGGTTTCCTGATCCGCGCCGCACTGGCGGCGACGCTCTCCGGGCTGTGGGGAATGTATTCCGGTTTCGAGGTGTGCGAGGCTGCACCGTTGCCGGGCCGGGAGGAATATCTCGATTCGGAGAAGTATCAAATAAGGATTCGCGATCGCACCGCGCCCGGCAACATCGTTGCCGAGATCGCAACGCTCAACCGCCTGCGCAAAATGAATCCTGCGCTCCAGTCCCATCTCGGGCTGCGATTCTACAACGCGTTCAACGATCAGGTGCTCGTCTACGGCAAGGCGCTCGCCTCGCACGAGGACATGGTTCTGGTCGCGGTCAGCCTCGACCCGCATCGTGTGCAGGAGGCTGTGTTCGAAATCCCGTTATGGGAATGGCGCCTGCCCGACCACGGCTCGCTCGCGGCCGAAGATCTCATGCGCGGCCACCGCTTCGTCTGGACCGGCAAGCTGCAGCGCGTGCGGCTCGACCCCGGCGACCTCCCGTTTGCCATTTGGCGCATCGCGCCGCTCGCGTGAGGCAAGGCCATGGATGTCGCCGTTGTCCATACTGCCCACGCCCCCGAGAAACGCGCCGCACCCACCGGCGAGGGCGCGCTCTGGTACAAGGACGCGCTGATTTACCAGGTGCACGTGAAGTCGTTCGTCGATTCCAATAACGACGGGATCGGCGACTTCCCCGGGCTGATCTCGAAGCTCGACTACATCGCCGATCTCGGCGTCAACGCCATCTGGCTGCTGCCGTTCTATCCTTCGCCGCGCCTCGACGACGGCTACGACATCAGCGACTACCGCGGCGTCCACCCCGACTACGGCACGTTGACCGACGTGAAGCGGCTCATTGCGGAGGCGCATAAGCGCGGCATCCGCGTCATCACCGAACTCGTCGTCAATCACACCTCGGACCAACACCCGTGGTTCCAGCGCGCGCGGCACGCGAAGCCGGGGTCGGCATGGCGCAACTTTTACGTCTGGTCGGACACCGATCAGAGATACGCCGGCACCCGCATCATCTTCATCGATAGCGAGCGCTCGAATTGGACTTGGGACCCGGTCGCCGGTGCCTATTTCTGGCACCGCTTTTATTCGCATCAGCCGGATCTGAATTTCGACAACCCGCACGTGGTGAAGGCGGTGCTCGGGGTAATGCGCTTCTGGCTGCAGCTCGGCGTCGACGGGCTGCGGCTCGACGCGGTGCCGTATCTGGTCGAGCGCGAAGGCACGATCAACGAGAACCTCCCCGAGACCCACGCGGTGCTCAAGCGCATCCGCCGCGAGCTCGACGCGAGCTTTCCCGACCGCATGCTGCTCGCAGAAGCGAACCAATGGCCGGAGGACACCAAAGATTATTTCGGCGACGGCGACGAGTGCCACATGGCGTTCCACTTCCCGCTGATGCCGCGCATGTACATGGCGATCGGCCGCGAAGACCGTTTCCCGATCACCGACATCATGCGCCAGACGCCGGCGATCCCCGACAACTGCCAATGGGCGATCTTCCTGCGCAATCACGACGAGCTGACGCTCGAAATGGTGACCGACTCCGAGCGCGATTATCTGTGGCAAACCTACGCGGCGGACCAGCGCGCGCGGCTCAACCTCGGCATCCGCCGCCGGCTCGCGCCGCTGCTCGAACGCGACCGGCGCCGCGTCGAGCTGATGAATTATTTGCTGCTCTCGATGCCGGGAACGCCGATCATTTACTACGGCGACGAGATCGGCATGGGCGACAACATCCATCTCGGCGACCGCGACGGGGTGCGCACGCCGATGCAGTGGTCGCCCGACCGCAACGGCGGATTCTCGCGCGCCGACCCGGCCGCGCTGGTGCTGCCGCCCAATATGGACCCGCTCTACGGTTACGAGGCGATCAACGTCGAGGCACAGATCCGCGACCCGCACTCGCTGCTCAACTGGATGCGGCGCACGCTCGCGGTGCGGCGCAACCATCCGGCATTCGGGCGCGGCAGCCTGCGCTTCCTTTACCCCAAGAACCGCAAGGTCCTCGCCTATTTGCGCGAATACCGCGGCGAGACGCTGCTGTGCGTCGCCAACGTCGCCCACAGCTCACAGGCGGTGGAACTCGATCTGAGCGAGTTCGAAGGGCGCGTGCCGATCGAGCTCAACGCCGGCTCGCTGTTCCCGCCGATCGGGCAGCTCACTTATCTGCTCACCCTCGCGCCTTACGGCTTCTACTGGTTCGTGCTCGCCACCGAAGCCAATCATCCCGCCTGGCATGTGCCGGCGCCGGAGCCGCTGCCCGATTTCATCACGATCGTGCTGCGCGACTCGCTCGCCGAGGCGCTGCGCGGCTCGGCTGTCTGGCTCGAGAGCGAGGCGCTCCCGCTTTATCTCGCCAAGCGGCGTTGGTTTTCTGCCAAGGACCAGACGATCGAATCGACGCGTGCGCTTTATCTTGCGCGTCTGGCCGGTGGGGACCGCGAGATCCTGTTCGCCGAGATCGAAGCGCAGACGGAGCGCGGCACTTCGCGTTGGCTCCTCCCGTTCACGGTGGTGTGGGACGACGAGCCAAGCGCGGCCTTGCCGCACCGGCTCGCCGTCGCGCGCGTGCGGCGCGGCCGCCACGTAGGGCTGTTGACCGACGCCTTCGCGGTTCCGGATTTCGCGCATCGCAACGTGGAGGCGCTCGCGTCGGGCGCGCGGCTCGACACCAGCGAGGGCCAAATTGCTTTCCTCCCGACGCCGGAGCGCGCGGCCGACCTGCATCTGCCGCAAGATGCGGAAGTGAACTGGATCAGCGCCGAACAGTCGAACAGTTCGTTGATCGTCGGCGATGCGGTTGTGCTCAAGATGTTCCGGCGCGTCGCGGGCGGCGAGCATCCGGAAGCCGAAATGGGGCGCTATCTCACCGCCCGCGGCTTCACTCACGCGCCGGCGCTGCTCGGAGAAATCGTGCGCACGGCGCGCGACGGCACGCCGTTCTCACTCGCGATCGCGCTCGCGTTCGTGCGCAATCAGGGCGATGCGTGGTCGTGGACCATCGATCGCCTGACGCGCGCACTCGAGGATCTCACGGTCCAGACGGCGAGCGTCGATTCCCAGACGCCGCAGCTCGCCGATTGCATCGCGCTTGCCGCCGCCATCGGCCGGCGCCTCGGACAGATGCATCAAATCCTGGCGCGCCCTACTGATGATCCCGCTTTCGCACCAGTCCGGGCGACCGCGCAGGACGCGACGCGCTGGTGCGAGCGCGCCCATGGCTTGCTTGAGGCCGCGTTCGAGGCGCTGGCGGTGCGCTCCGATTGGCAGCGCGAAGAGGACGCCGCCCGCGCCGCCGACGTGCTGCGCCATCGCAAGGATTTGCTCTCGATCATTCGCCGCCTCGCTCACGCGGGTGAGGGCTCCCTGATGACGCGCATCCATGGCGATTTTCATCTTGGGCAGGTGCTGGTGGCGAGCGGTGAAGCCTACATCATCGATTTCGAAGGCGAGCCGGCGCGCCCGCTGGCGGAGCGCCGCGGCAAGGCGAGCCCGTTACGCGACGCGGCCGGCCTGCTTCGCTCGTTCGATTACGCGGCCGCCGCGATGGTCGAGGGTGACAGCGTGAGCACCGCCTATGTGCCCGAGGAACGCCGCAAAGAATTCATCGCCCGTTTCCATATCGGCGTGATCCGCGCCTTCATGTCGGCATATGGAGCGGCCGTGGGCGGGCGGCGCGACCCGGCCAATCGCGCGCTGCTCGATCTCTTCCTCATCGAGAAAGCCGCTTACGAAATCGGCTACGAGGCGGCGAACCGTCCCACGTGGCTGCGGGTGCCGCTCGCAGGCCTGTGCCGGCTCATGCGGCGCGTGCTCTATCACCAGCGGCGAGGCCGCCATGATTGAGAGCGCCGTCGCGCCATTCCGGCCGCTCGACCGCGGCGTGGCCGCGGCGCTGGCCAGCGCCACGTACGGCGATCCCTTTGCGGTGCTCGGGCCGCATGAGAGCGAAGCCGGACCGATCGTGCGCGCGTTCCTGCCGGGCGCGCGCGGCGTCGAAGTGCTGGCACGCGCGGACGGCACGGTGCTCGGCCCGCTCGAGGCGCGCGATAATTCCGGTCTATTCGAAGGACTGGTGCGCGGTCGCGATCCTTATCTCCTGCGCATCGCGTGGGCCGGGGGCATGCAGGAAACCGAGGACCCTTATGCCTGCGGTTTGCTGCTCGGCGATCTCGATCTGCATCTGTTCAACGAGGGCCGGCATTTTGGGCTCGGCGAGACCTTCGGCGCGCGGGCAACGACGGTCGACGGCGTGACGGGCGTGCGCTTTGCCGTATGGGCGCCGAGCGCACGCCGGGTCGCGGTGGTCGGCGACTTCAACGCGTGGGACGCGCGGCGCCACCCGATGCGCGTGCGCTACCCGGCCGGCGTGTGGGAATTGTTTGTCCCGCGCATCGGGCCGGGCGAGCGTTACAAATACGACATCATCGGGCCGGACGGCGGACGTTTGCCGCAGAAGGCTGATCCGGTGGCGCGCCAAGCCGAGCCGCCGCCCGCCACCGCCTCGGTCGTGGCCGACCCGCGTCCCTATCGCTGGCAGGACGCTGTCTGGATGGCGACCCGCGGCGAACGGCAATCGCCCGCCGCGCCAATATCGATCCACGAAGTCCATCTCGACTCCTGGTTCCGCGGCGAACGCGCGGTCGCCGACACCGCCTGGGACGACGCGGTGCGCCGCCTCATCCCCTACGTCGTCGAAATGGGCTTCACTCACATCGAGCTTCTTCCCATCACCGAATATCCGTTCGGCGGATCGTGGGGATATCAGCCGCTCGGTCTGTTCGCGCCGAGCGGCCGCTTCGGCCCGCCCGAAGCCTTCGCGCGGTTCGTCGACGCGGCGCACGCAGCCGGCATCGGCGTCATTCTCGACTGGGTGCCGGCGCACTTCCCGACCGATCCGCACGGGCTCGCGCGCTTCGACGGCACCGCGCTCTACGAGCATCTCGATCCGCGCGAAGGGTTTCACCGCGACTGGAATACGTTCATCTATAATTTCGGGCGCCGCGAGGTGCAGGGATTCCTGATCGCGAGCGCGCTGTTCTGGCTCGAGTATTTTCACGTCGACGGCCTGCGCGTCGACGCGGTCGCCTCGATGCTCTACCGTGACTACAGCCGGCGCGAAGGCGAATGGATCCCGAACGTCCACGGCGGCCGCGAGAATCTCGAAGCCGTCGGCTTTCTGCGCCATCTCAACGCCGTGGTTGCCGAACGCTGTCCCGGCGCGATCACAATCGCGGAAGAATCGACCGCGTGGCCCGGGGTGAGCAATTCGATCGAGCACGGCGGCCTCGGTTTTTCCTACAAATGGAACATGGGCTGGATGCACGACACGCTGCGCTACATGGCGCGCGAGCCGATCCACCGGCCGTATCATCACGACGACATCACGTTCGGGCTGCTCTATGCCTTTTCCG
>Ga0306920_100004576_pt1 | contig 17728 bp, 26 predicted proteins | sample flu12Cox44000170_FD_204666 | JGI IMG/M metagenome (GOLD analysis project Ga0306920, IMG submission 204666) | Lab enrichment of tropical soil microbial communities from Luquillo Experimental Forest, Puerto Rico - flux4day.12C.oxic.44.000.170 (v2)... | ecosystem: Environmental > Terrestrial >... | reverse complement strand
ATCTCGCTCCCCAGGCAAAAATCTTGTTCCTCAGTCAAGAGTCATCTCCCGATGTGGTACGAAAAGCTCTTAGCATAGGCGCACGGGGCTACGTTCATAAACTACGGACCGGGAGTGACCTGCTACCCGCTATCGAAGCGGTTTTTAGGGGCGAACGATTCGTTAGCGATGGCCTTATTCCAGCTCTGCCTTCGAGGCTGCCGCCTTTGAACTTACGTTCCGCCTTCTCTGAGATAGTGGCCCATGGAAATGACTGGTGCCGATATGGGTAATCTCCAAATCTTGGATCATCAGACGAACAACCTCTACATTGCTGCCCAGTCCGGCTTCAGCAAGCAATTCCTTGAGTTTTTCTACCGAGTTCCGCACAACCAAGGTGCCTGTGGCACGGCACTATCACGTGGACAACGCGTAGTCGTGGACGATGTGGCCGACGACCCCATCTTTCGCGGGACAAAATCAAAAGAAATCGTTCTCGGGGAGGGTGTTCGGGCTGTGCAATCGGTACCGCTTACTACGGCCTCTGGTAAATTGGTTGGTGTTCTGTCTACCCACTTTCGCGCCCCGAAACCTCCCCGTCAAAAGCTCTTACAGATCACCGATGCTTTCGCACAAGAAGTTGCCGAGCTGATCCAATCGAAAGTGTGGGCAGTCACCTGATCCCGACTCGTGCCACGGTGTACCGCCCGGATGGCTCCGCAACTCAGAAGCAGATCGCGGTAAAATACATTCCTGACGCGATAACAATTCGCGATTACGCCGTTACGCAGGACTTTAAGCGACTGCACCAAAATTGAGAGCGGCGGAGATCATGTGGCGCCCACTCAAGCGGGCCGAGTGTGGCTGCGTAGTCCTTCACAGCATGCCACACCACTCGGTCCGTTATGATCGGCAAAGTGTTCAAGGATCTTCCCGAAGTTGTTGAGTGACGGCTTCTCGTCTCACCGTCTCTTAGTCCGCTGTTTCATACGTCTCTTCGCTTCCTTTTTAGGTCGTGACCTCAAAAGTCGAAGGGCAGAGCCTTTATGAATTGCGATGTGCTCCGTTTTGTCACTTTTGATGAAGTATTGGGGTTCGTCTCTCGTGGCGTGGTGGACATAGCCTTTGAACCGCACATCGGAGACAACTTTCTTTCGGATGACGCCACGAACTCGCCCCGCTTCCGAGTTCCACTCAACGTGGTCGCCACTTTTGAACGTCTTGGCCATCCCAGCTAAAGCATGCTCCTCGGGCGTGCATTTGGCTATAGCGGTTGGCGACCAGACCAAGGGTTGAACAGCAAGCCCTTACCTCCGGCGCGAGGGGCCTTCTCGTTGCTTGCGCATTGTTACAGTTTGCATGTTGGCGCGCTTGGGAGGGAATCCATGGGAACGTCGGTGCGAGGAGCCGCAGGGGCAAGAAGCAGGCCTAGTCGTAAAGCCCTTCCAGGTCCCCCTTCAGATGCTGATAAAGGTCGCCTTGTTTCTCTAGCGGGAGCAGTTCACGGTGATGCTTTTCGAGCCAGGCGAAGAAGAGCAAAACCCCGGTTTCCGTGCGCTCCTCGCCGTACCGCGCTTCAAATAGCTGACGCACACGCGCTCGGCGCACTGCGTCGGATCCTTTTTTGGCGCTTCGGAAGAGCATGGGCGGAGCAATTCCGTCGGGCGATTCTACTTCGGGTCGCGGGTGCGTTGCATTAGTCCGAAGGTACTAGAGATTGTCCAATCCACCTCCACAGGAATCAGAGAGGATTTGTGTTTTCTTCGCCCTGGAAGACCGCGAATTCCACAGCGATGGCAGGCTTTGACTTTGTTGAATTTATGCGGAGCGTCCTGCACGACAAAGGCGAACCCCGCCATCCGGCCGGGTATGCATTCGACACGCATGGCGGCTGCAAACGGTGACAGCAGACACGCCAGAGGCTAGAGTAGGACCTCCAGCCGGGAGTCCAACCTGTGAATACTATCTTTCAACGCACTCTTGTCCTCGGTGCGGCACTGGCTTTTCTGTGCCCCGCCGTCCGATCCGAGCAGCCACAAAAAGCCGCGCGACCCGTGCAGGAAGACCGCATCAAGAAACTCGAAGACCGCGCCGACGCTGTCGAAAAAGCCGCAAGCAGCGCGGCCATGGAAAAGGACTACATCACGCGCACGCAGAAGCAGTACGAGTCTTACTACGAAAGAGTGCTCCATACAGAGATGGGGGCACTGGCAATCATGGGGCTCATCCTGGCGGGCGTGTTTGGTTTCGCGATCAGATTCAGCCTGAAAATGATCGACGAGCGGACAAAAATGGCCATGGCCGAAGCCAGCGCTCAACTGCGAAACGAGTACTCTCGAGCCGTGGCGAAGGAAGTGCAGAAACTCTGGGATTCGAATGCCTCCGACAACAAGAAACTGAAGGAAAAATTGACGGTACAGATCGCGGAACTCGAGAAGAACCTCAAAGACAGGTCCGAATTCCAGTTTCAGTTTGTACAGGGCCTTGCTGGAAGCGTCGATCAGCGTCCCGGCGATGCGGTGGTCACGTTCCGTAGTGCCCTAGGGACCTACAAGTCGGGCAAATCCCGAAAGCTCATTGAGACAATCGTTGGAGCAACAGTTGTAGTTAACATTTTTGAGTTAGTCCGAAAATGGCTCGGGGAAAACTACATGGAGAAGGCCCGAGAGGAGCTAGCAGACCCGCTCTACGACCACCTCGAAGAGGAGCTTGCCCTCGCAGCACTGCAAAGCCCGTGGCTGACGCCCCTCATCAACGAAAGAAAACCAGCGGTTCCAGAGCCCCCAACTCATGAGCCAGCCGCGGAAACGCACGCGGCGGCGCCGACCCCGGTGGCGCACGTAGCTATGCCGACCCAGGTGGGGCTGGCCGCGGAGGCGGACTTCGCTCTCGACGTTGAGTCCGAGGCTCGCCTTGTAGGATAGCTACCGCCGTCATTCCTTGTTTCTCAGTGCGCGGTTCACCACTTGTTTCGCGAAAGCTTCATCGAGTCGCTCGCGTGAGAAAAAACGACGGTACAGGATCGGCCCGAGAATCGAAGCCACCAACTCTCGCGCATCGTGGGATCGAGACAGCTCCCCGCGTTCCTGGGCCCGCTCGATCACGGCCACGAAAGCCCCGCGCATCTGGCTGTGAATTCGCGACTGGAGTTCCGCCAAGTCCTTATCACGCTCCGCCGCATCGATGATCGAAGGCATAACCGTCGCCCACGGCTGTTGCAAGCGAACCGCCGCGCCGCTTGCCAGAGTTTCGAGATCGGTGAGGAGTCTTCCGGTGTCGGGAACCAGCGGGCGCGAGGACAGTTGCGAGCAGGCATCGAGAAGGAGCGACTCGCGCGACGGCCAGTGGCGGTAAATCGTGGTTTTGGCGACACCTGAAAGGCGAGCAACCTCGTCGACGCTGACACCGCCAAGTCCGGATTTTGTAAGCAATTGGTAGGTTGCCGCCAGAACCGCCTTTTTCGATTTCCCGACGCGCTCATCGGTTTGCTGACGCGGTGGCTTGCCGGCGCGCTTCTTTTTGCTCACCCGCTTGACTCTCCCATTTCGCTACTATATAGTATCGCTACGATACGGTAGTGTATTATAGAAACAGGGCCAGTAAAACGCCGAACCTCCCTGAAATTAACATACGGGAGACGGGTTACGCGAGGCGGTTATGAACGACGTCGGGCGAAAAGGATTGCGTGCGTCAACCGAAAGGCGAGAGGACGCGAGATGAACACTCGCAGGCGAAGCACCGGGATCTGGTTCCGCACGGGAACCGTACTCGTCTATTTCCTGAGCTTTGTCCTTGCAGCCAGCGCCATCGCCAAGTTTGCGCAAATCCCAAAAGTCGCGTCACAAATGGCTGCGCTCGGATTTAACGGCGGCAAGCTGATTCTCATCGCGGCGCTCGAAATCGCAAGCGCCATTCTTTTTGCCTACCCACGCACCAGGTCCGTCGACCTCCTGATCGTTTCCGCTTACCTAGGCGGGGCCGCTGCGACCCATGTCGGCCACAACGAGCTTCCATTCCAGCCGGCCATCGTTCTCGCTCTGTTCTGGCTCGCCTGCTGGCTGCGCCATCGGGAAGTGCTTTGGAGCGTAAGCCAAAGCTCGTCGTCGTGACGGCCGCGTAGACGGAAGACGCAGGAATCACCGTTTCCGAAGAACCACCAGAAGGGAGAGAGCGCATGACGACGACTCCACTCAATGTCGCAAGTCAAAGTGGAAATTCGAGGGTTGCGTCTTCAGCAACTTGGCTTAGCCGGCTGGTGATGGCCCCGCCCACCTTGATCATGATCGTGATTGCCGTTCGCTATATCAGCAATCCAGCACATGCAGCTTCTCCCACTGGCGTGGCGCTTACGACGCCCCAGGGCCTTGACGGATACGCGTGTGGTGGGGCGCTTGCCCTGACCTTGGCGTTTGCCCTGGCCGTGCGATTGTTCGGCTCCGCGGAGGATGGAACTACCCTGGCGATGGGCGACCAGAGGGTCAAAACCATTGGAGAGATCCTGTTTCTGGCGCTCAACACTCTCGGTTTTGTGCTGCAGAGCTACCTGCTCCAGCTCAGCGGAGCCCGGCAATGAAGACCGTTCTCATCACCGGAGCGAATGCCGGAATCGGCTTCGCAACGGCAAGATTTCCTGCCGCCCTGCCCGACTGGCACGTTGTACTGGCATGCCGCAATGAGTCGAAAGCAAATACGGCCATTGCGGCCATCCGGGAGATGCATCCAAATTCGCGCATTTCTTTCCTGCCACTGGATCTTTTTTCTCTCTCTCTTCTGTCCGGCGCGTACCTGCAACACTAGCCATAATGCAGATTCCTCCTCTGCGGGGGCTGATTCTGAACGCGGGCGGGATTAACATGAGGGCAAAATCGCTGGAATTCACCGAAGACGGGTTCGAGCGAACGTTTCAATTAAACTTTATCGGGCATTTCCTGCTGAGCCATCTCCTTGTCAAGCAGATGACCGGGCCGGCGCGCGTTGTATTTGTTTCGAGCGACCTGGACACGTGATGCCCATTGATGGAGGCTGGACAGCGCGTTAAGCGCCGGCCGAACAGGGGGAGGTGCAGAATTCGTTTCGTGCGGCGGATTGACGTGTTGATTTTAGCGCTTGCGAGCGCCGGCGCGGGTGGGCAGTCGCCGGTTCAAAAGCTCACGGTCACAGGGAAACTGGTCCGGGTCATGGCAATAGGAGCGGAATCGACGGGTTGGTCGATTGAACTGGAGTCAACGATCACGGTTGACAATAAAAAAGATAAATTCGATTGAAGTTCGTTCCCACAGCGCGAGCAAGCTCGAACAACTTGCGAATAAGCAGGTCAAGACATCCGGTAAGGTCGTGCACCGGCAAGGAGTCGAAACGGGTGAGCAGCCTGCTCTCGACATTTCTTCGATAAAAGAAGCTAAAGGGACGGCCGATACAACACCGGCGCAGCCAAAGTCCCAATGACAGCTTCAGTGTTTCGCATTGGCCATTTGCGGAATGGACTCTTCGGCCATTCGGTCCATGATGAGGTAGACCCTGGAGCCGCACGCTTTGACCAGAAGGCGGAGCGGGATGCGAGAGCCGAGGCGCCTCGAGACCCCGTACCCGTAGCGAAATTGCATTCGCTGCTTGCGCTGGACTTATGTAAAAATAGGCATATTTTTGGATAGAGGAGCCCGGGGCAGCCGCCCGTCCCGGTAAGGCCACCTTGAGTGACGGGGACAGCTTGAGAAGCCCTCCGCCGGCTCGCGATCGAGCCCTCTCAATCGACGAGCACGACCGAGACTGCGGCCTGCTCATCTGGCACTGTCCAATATCTTTTCAGCAGAGCGTTCTTTTCTTCGCGCGGGGCTACTAGCCGGAAGCCGTGCTTCTGGTAGAACTGAATCGCCCATGAAGCATCGGCCCACGTTCCGACGAGCACGGGACCGCTCGCGAGGGTACGCAGATGAGCCAGTAACCGCGTTCCGATTCCAGCTCTTTGCCGTTGTGTACGAACGTATGCGTGGCGAATCAGGGTGACGTGTTTCACCGGCTGGATGCCCATCACTCCGGTCAATACGCCGTCCTCCTCGAAACCCCAGAATTGCACGCCATCGCGGATCTCGTGACGCAATTCATCCTGCGACATGTAAGGTTTCCTCCAGCGACCCCGCGGAATAACGCCGTTATATGCCTGCGCGCCATCGTTGATGATTTCCCAGATCGCCTCGAAATCGTTTTCATCGCATTTCCGGATCATGTTCGACGCTCCTCCCGTTCAAGTGTTAGAAACGCCTTCGCGGTGGGCGTGTTTCCGGACACAAAGTTTTGCGGGAAGTCTTCAGAATGTCTTGAAGGAAATTGCAGGCCGAGTTCAGGCAAGTGCTTCGCGATAACGTCCTGGCGTTACGCCAACCTGCCGGACAAATGCCCGGGTCAGATGGCTCTGATCGGCGAAACCGGCAAGGAGCGCCGCCTGCGCCGGGGTGTGGCGCTGTGCCAGCAGGCGTCGCGCCAGCCGCACACGAAGTTGCACGAGGTACGCGTGCGGGGTGACTCCAATGTCGCGAACAAAGCCGCGCAATAACTGGAAGCGGCTGACGCCGGAAATGGCAGCCAATTCGGCAAGCGTCACGGGTTGCTGCGGAGCGGAATCGAGCCGCCGGATCGCTCCGGCCACGCGAGGTGACGGGCCGCCGAGTCGAGGCGCTGCGACGCCATGGCGCTGCAACAAACGCATGAGAGCGCGGATCAGTAGCTCTTCCGCGCAAAGCGAGTCGGGGTAGCGATCGGTGAGACACGCGAACAAGCGGGTGAAGCTTCGCGCCAGGTGCGGGTCGCGCGCCACGGGCCTGGCAATCTCGACTGGACTGGCAAACTCTTGGTGCAGGAGACGAGCCATCGTCGCTGGTTCAAAGTAAATGATGCGCCAGCCACGCGCTTTTCCGCCAAGGGGAATGCCGTCGTGAATTTCGCCCGGGTTGACCATGATCATATCGCTGGCCTCGGCGTCGACCGTCCCGACGCCGCTCCAGGACCGCTGGGCACCGAAGGCAATCAAGCCCATACCAAATTGATCGTGAGCATGGCGCGGAAAGTGATGATTGGAGACGAGAGTCATTGCCTCGACTCCGGCCACGCCGATTTTGTGAAGCGTGACGTTATGTATTCGCGAAGTCATTGTCTTTCGGAGGGGATAGTGTACACCCGAGGAAGAAACGAAGAACCAATGTAGCCGTCGCGCCCACGCCCATTTTCGCGAGCTCCGTTCGAATATCGCTCTCGCATCGAGGCGGGAAATGAGCTATAACCGCAGCGTCAGAGGGCAACGGGCTGCGGTGGCTTTGGAGCCACTGCGTTCGGGCCGCTGCCGGAGGTAGGAAAACCATGAGGCATGTTTCAAGGCGCAGCTTGATGACCGCGCTGCTGTGCAGCTTTGTTGTTTATTTTGTTTTGGGTGAAACGTTCGCGGCAGGCCGGCTAACCCGCACGGTTCAGACGGAACTCGATCACCTGATTCCGCGGGACAAGTGGGAGGGAACCGGGCTGAACAAACTGTCAGCGTCTGAACAACAGACGCTGGCGGACGAGATTTCGGCGCTGCTTGGGACCGCACGATCGACGCAAACGGCCGCTCCTGCGGGGAGGGACAGGGGCCAATGGCGCACCTTGCAAAGGCACATGTCACAGGACGAGGTGAAGAAACTGCTTGGCGAACCGCCAAAAGTCTCCGTCTCCAGGTTCTACGCAACGTGGTACTACCTGGGAGGAACGGTAACATTCGATGGGAAGGGCCGGCTCGACTCGTGGACCGAGATATAGGATGAGGTCGTCACCGGGAGGGTCTGTGCCAACAGAGACTCTGAAAGGGGCGGAGGTTGCGCAGTTGACGTGGACGCAACCAAACCGCCCAGGCGGTTTGGAGGGATATTACGCCTGGTAAGGGGGCTGTCAAGAAGGCTACAGAAACCTGCGTCTATAGTGGCCGGAATTCAGGCTGGAGGTCGTCTGGCTGGAATAGCGCGGTTCGCGCGGCGATGTAGCGGCATCCCGGTTGGTGTTCGAACGTGAACTTCCAATCAGGGCCCTTAGAATAACTGACGGCATAGCATCCGAAACAGCGCCACTCACGAATTTGCTGCCGCTCGTCGAAGACGACTGCGTATTCACCCAGCTTGAAGTCGTGCATGTCTGCTATCTCAAACACGTAGGCCAAGGCTTCTCGCAGTCTTTCAGATTCCGATTCGCTCATTTCAAAGCCCTCCTTGCGGCCCCAACATTGATTACTGCGCAATGCTCGGGCGAAAGGGGGGGCGGAGGCGGGACTCCCCTAGAGAGGCAATGTGGAAATCATACGCCGAGTGCGGTGGGTGTCAACCAATTAGGGGCATTTTTTTCGCTTATAAGCCGGGTGTGGGCGGGGTAGTGCCTAGAATTTACATACTCTAGAAGTACATATTAAGGATCAGGCCGAACTGGTTGAACTGCTCATTGGGCCGTTTGTTGGTGACATTCTGATGTTCGTAGTAGGGGTCGAACTCGAAGTGCTTGCCCAGGGGAAGGAGGCAGCCGGCATAAAGAGCGGTGGTAGTCCACTTCGAATACTGGCTCTGGTAGAAGACCTCTGCGGCGACATAGGGCGCGGGATGGTAAGAGTTGATCGCAAATCGGCGCTCTAGTGTCACTTCGTTGCGATAACGCCAGGTGAGTTGGTCCTTGGACCAATCGAGATCAGCGCGGTTGCGGTCGGAAAGCAGGATCTTCGCAAAGAGGCGCAGGTGAGGCGTAGCGACCAACTCGAGGCGTTCGACATGGGGTTTGTCGGGGGAAGGGACATAGCGAAAGCCGACGGAGAACAGCAGGGGCCGAGCCTTCGAGTCGTCGAGGTCGAAGGCAGTGACTTCCTTGAGGCGGACGAGCGGCTTCAGGAAAAAATCGAAACTGGGCCCGATTTCGGTTTGCGTGGGGTCGCCGGCTTCCCTGGTCTCCTTTGCCTGGAAGCTGAAACGGATGTCGGGATGAAGTTTGGTGTAGACGTCTACTTCAGGCAGGAACTGAAACGTCTGAGCAGCGGCTGGTTTGCAGGCCAGCAGGAGCGGGATGAGGAGAAGGAAGGCTGCGCCGGGCCAGTCAATCTGATTGGAACTCGTCATAGGAATTATGAGGGCTAAGGAGGCTCGAAGCGCCGGGCGGCGCGGCTCATGACGCTCCCTCCCCGAAGCTATTTTCTTTTTATGACGATGGCTGTGAGGTCGTCATTTTGTTTGGTACCATCGGAAAAATCAATCACGGCTTTGTAGAGGGCGGAAATGATCTCGGCGGGCGGTTTGTCTCGTGATGCGCGGACGGCCTCTTCGAGCCGCTTCACACCAAACTGCTCCTCTTTTGCGTTGGCCCATTCGAAGAAGCCATCGGTGGTCAAGACAAGCAGGTCGCCGGGGCCGAAGTCGAGAAGCTTGGGAGGTTCCGAGGTGAACTCGGGGATAAGGCCGAGCGGCAAGCCTTGCGAGTCCATGGCATCGAAGCGGTCTTCGCGCAACCAGTAGACGAAGAGCGGCCCGTGACCGGCGGAAAGCAGTTCGACCCGCGAATTGCCCGGAGTGCAGACCGCGGCCACGAAGGTGACAAATCGCCCCTCACCAATGTCCTTGGAAAGCGCAGAGTTAACGCGTTCCATGGCGGTCAACAGGTCATGCTCCGGCGTGAAGTTGGCGCGGGCATAGGCACGGCAGACCGCAGCGAGCAGCGCGGGACCGATGCCATGGCCTGTGACATCGGCGAGCGCGACCAGCAGTTTTCCGTCGGGAAGAACCTGCCAGTCGTAATAATCTCCGCCAGTTTGATCGGCGGGCTGGTTCCAGCCTGCGATCTCGAAGCCGTCAATCTGCGGCGTGGTGGTAGGAAGGAGAGATTGCTGGATGGAGCGCGCGACGTCGAGGTCATGTTCGAGCCGCTCCACCTGTCGTTTGGTTTCCGCTTCGCGCAGGGCCGCTTCGACTTGTTTTCGAATCTCACCGGCAACCGCGCCTGCGGCGAAGCCGCCGACGATGAAGATGCCGGCAAAGCCGACGACTGACCGTTCCGGAGAAAGGACCGATGGTCCGCTGGTGAATGCGGGTGTCCAACCGAGATAGGCCGCAGCGAGAAGGTAAGTGGCGGCGGCAACCAAGCCCGAAATTCTGCAGGCAGCGGGATACAAACGCAGAGTGGAAAGGATAATGAAAAGGAAAAACAAAAGAACCACCGGATTGGCGAGCGGCTTGTAGGCCTGGTCAATCGAATCGCTCGAGAGAAAGACGAGCGCCAGAGCGGGAAGGGAAGTCTCGATCACGATGTTGGCGATCCACACAGCTCGCGGCAAAACGGATGCGCCTTGAATCGAGCGATTTACGGCGCGCAGCATAAACAGTTCGTAGACCGTGAATATCGCGATGAATAAGGTTGCGATCAACCAGAGGTGGAAGTCTTCTTGGCTGAAGAAAATTATGGTCCTGAGGCTCCGGATGACAAAAGCCGCGCCAATGGCGACCAGCACGATTTGGATGCGCAGTCGCTCGCTCTTGAGAAGAGCGAGCCGGAATGCCGGCGAGTCCTGGCGTAGTTCTTTGGCTGGACCTGTCATAGGACCCTTCGAAGAAGCGAAACGATTGTGAGCAGGCTCGTCCGGAAGAAGCGCCCGAAACCTTGCCTGCGGGGGGAGACGCCCCGCGAGTTAGAGATGCTGGTAGTTGCTGTTTTGAATGGCGATGCTCAACTGCTTGCTGACCCCATTGATGGTCTCGGCGGACACATGATTTGGTCCGCTGGGCACCCGGGCGAACTGCACCGTCACATTGACCGCATCTTTCGGGTCGTCCAGATAAGTGGCGATCGACAAACTGGCGAGATCCTTCTGAGTCTTGTCGACGACGAGGGTCATGTTGTCGCCCTGCTTGACGTAGTTGGAGAGGACCAGGCGGTACTGTTCAGGCGCCCCGGCCTCGGGACCCATCATGATGTTGCCCTTCGCGCGAGCCTGCTCGATCAGATCCTTTTCCGGAGGAACATACTGCTGGATCAGGGCCTTGATTTGATCCGCGTAGTCTTTGTACTCTTCCTTCTTTTTTTCGACGACATGCTTTTTGAGGCGGCCTTCGTGTTCGGGCGGGGCCGGCGGCGGGTCCAACGAAGTCTTTTGGGGCTTACCGTCAGGGCCGAGGCGAACCTGGAAGTGCTCTTGCTTCTTCTGTTCGCCCTTGAGGCTAATGGTCACTTGCTCCACCCAGGTGTACTGCGCCAGAGCTTGCTTGTTCTGGGCCATGGCCTGTTTGAGCTCGGCCACACGCTCTTGCATTTCCTGGTTTTGAGCGGAGACCGGCCGGATGAATCTTGCGCCGCCTGCAAGAGCGAGCACGGCGGGTACAGCAACGCAGAACACTCGAAATGGTGCGATCTTCATAAGTCTCCTCTCTCGGCTTTGGCTATTTCTGCTTCGGCGGATAGTTCTTGAGCAATTTCTCCATGGCCTTATTCAAATTCTTCGTGTTCTTTTCCTGGTTGGAACTGGGGTCGATCGTCTTGGTGGCGTTGCCGGTCCAGACCAGTTGCTTGCTCGTGGGATCATACATATCGAGAACGAGAGTTCCGATACTAATCGTCGAACTGGTGGCCGAGCCCATGCCGCCGCCGAAGCCGCGACCTGTGCCCCAGGCGTTCCATTGCCGTTCCTGATCGACCGCGATCTGATAGCCGACATAAAGATCGGCCTTCTCGCTATCGGTTTTGGTCAAGCCTTTGGAAGCCAACTGAGTGTCAACGGCCTGCTTGATTTCGGCGTCCATAATCTGGTTGGGGTGAGAAGCGCCTTCGATGGCGACCCACTTGTAAGTGTGATATTTGGAAAAGTCGGTGCCGGGCATGAAATTGTACTTCACGTCCTGAGCCGCCAGTGTACCCGCTGTGAGCAGCACGAGTGCCAGGAGCACCGCCGATGAAAAGACTATACTGCTTCGTCTGATTTGCATTTCTACCTCCTCAGCGCGTGGTCGGATGCAATACCTTATGACTTGTTCCCGCGGGATGGCCGCAGGGCAGGATTTGTCGTTTTGAGCGGAAAAACCGACAATCCGGGCGGAGCACCATGAATCATATGCAATCAAGCCGCGGTCTTCCAGAGAAAAGGAAAAGGGGGTGGTTGTTGACAATTGCATGCGAACTGACATTACATCTCGTGGTAGAGGAGGAACGAAATGCGAGTACTAATGCTTGGTGCGGCGGCCTGCGCGTTAACTGCGTCCCCTGCGTGGACACAGGCTCCTGCTTCGGGGGTTCCCGTTTTCAAAATCACACCGCTGCAAAGCACGATCAAGTTCGGAGTGAAGGCATCGGTGCCGATTGAAGGAACGTTCAAGAAGTGGGATGCCACGCTGACATTTACGTCCACGGATCCCTCGACGGGTGTCCTGGATATCAAGATCGATGCAGCCAGCGTGGATACGGGGAGTGGTATGAAAGACGACAAGCTCCGGGGCAAAGATTTTTTCAACGCGAAGGAAGATCCGTACATCACGTTTCATTCGACTAAGATTGTCCAGACCGGGGCGGACACCTTTGAGGTGGATGGCAATTTCGCGATACGCGGAGTGACCAAAGACGAGAAGCTGCAATTGCAAGTGTCCGGCGTAGGGACAGGTTCAGGCATCATTTCGGGAACAATGGCTTTTGACCGGAAGCAATATGGGATGAACAGCGGTATTCCTTTTATCAAGATTGCGGACCGCGTCGAGGTGACTGTCAAGCTGAAGGGGGACCGCATCAGCGGGCCGCCGATGGTGCTCAAGAAGTTCTAACAAACGCTGTCATTTTCGCGCCAGATCACGGGGCTCTTGATGGAGCAACGCAAGCTCGACCGTTCCTGAGGCGGTGACCCTCGTATGAGGTATTTCACTCAAGAGCAGCGCGCGGTCGTTCTGCTCGTCTTCATCCTGCTTTTCATCATCCTGACTCCGCTCCTCGAAGGGGAGCCAGGCGGCGAACTGATTCTAGTCGTCAACATGTATCTGACCCTGGTTGCCGCAACCATGGAATTGAAGGAGAGGCGGATGCTGTTCTTGAGCGCCATTCCGATTGCGGCAACCTCGATGGTGCTGCTGTTGGTGCACTATTTTCATCGAACGCGGGCGTTGTCGATTGCGAACAGCTCAGTATTGGCGATCTTTCTTGCACTCGTTTCGGTGAGCCTGTTTGCTTACTTGGGCCGCAGTGGACAGATTACGAGCGGGCGGATTTACGTATCGGTCAGCTTATATTTCCTGCTGGCCATGGAGTGGTACGCCCTCTACAATTTGCTGGATGCAATCCAGCCGGGATCGTTTGCCGAAGGGGGCGTGGTACTGGTCGGGCGGATCCCTCCGGGCAAGATTCTTTATTTCAGCCTCGCGACCCTGACAACGTTAGGTTACGGGGACATTGTTGCCGTTGGGCCGACGGCGAGAATGCTGGCCACGTTGGAGGCTGCCGCCGGCGTCCTGTACATTGCCATTACCGTGGCGCGACTGGTGGCCTCGTATCAAATCACAAACCGCGAAGATCAGGCGGGATGATTCGCCGCTTCTCTTGGGGTGAGGCGCGCATCTGCGGCACGCCGCGTTTGGGGCGAGAGCAGTTTTACCGTAAGGATTACGGCAGGTAAAAGGTACATGCAGCAGACCCAGGTGAGAACTGCGGACTAGAGCTGCCCTAGCGAAGCGCCTGGATTTCCGGGCGAGCGTGCTGCTGTCGGGATGAGTCTGTCGTCTTCCCCGCCGGCACGGGACAGGAAGTGCGTTGTCAGGAACACGGCCGGGATGAGATACGCAAAAGTGACGCTGACCCACATCAATGCCCCGGCGAAGGCCTGGTCTCGCAACGGCGACACGCCGAAGAGCCGCGGCGCCGATAAATACGGCGTGTACACCACGTGTCCGCAAAACACCAGAAATGCGGATAGCGCGTCGCACGGGAGTGTTGCCAGAAAAAGATACAAGACGATCGACCATCGGGCCTGTCGTCCGGCGTTCGGCCACGGCCGAATGACGGGCCACCAAAACAAGAGTCCGGCCGCGAGGAAACTCGCATGCTCCACTTCATGCCACGAGTGTGACTCGAGTCCCAGCGCAAAAGCGGCGGGATGATGCCATCCTAGCAGAGTCGTCGTAGCCGCCAGCCAGCAAAACACCGGTTGCGTCATTACGCGTCCGAGCCGCTGAGCCACGCTCCACCGCAGGAATGGCCCGAGCACTTTCTGGCTGAAAATTTGCGGCAAACCGTGCAGCAACGGCAGTGCGGGCGCTCCCAGCAAGAGCAACGGTGGCGCCACGGTCATCAAAAGAAGGTGCTGCACCATGTGCACCGAGAGCAGTTCTTCGTCGAGCTCGCCAAGAGGGGAACCGACGGCGATCCACACGACAAAAACTCCGCAAACGAATGCCGCCGCCCGCCAAACAGAAATCGCGCCCGGAAACGCCTGCCGCAGATGAAACCACCCGCGCAAATAAACCAATGCAGCGAGGATCAGGGCAATCGTAACGGGTAGAGGTAAGGACCATGACTCCCGCGCATAGCGAAGTGCAGTTTCCATTCGTGGACCTACGGGCGCGTCGCAGCGGCGTTTTCTCCAGTTTGCGTCTCCACGGCCGCTTGTGACGCATCGCGGGCCGGCCGCTGCCCGGCCGGATGCAACGTCTCGAGAAACGCAACCAGCGCCGTCGTCTCCGCCGGATTCAGATTGTTCCCGTAGGCCGGCATGTTGCCGCCTCCTTGCAGCACCTGGCGGATCAATTGATCTCGCGTCAGTCGCGTCGCTACGGCATCGAGTTCGGGACCGCGCTGGCCGCCACTGCCGCCAAGCGCATGGCAGTTGCGACACTGTTTGGCCTGGAAAACCACCGCGCCTTTGCGTTCCAGCGCTGTCCTGGCTTCCAAAAACTTTTCCGGCACGGGCTCGCCGCTCCACGCGGTCATCTCCGGGCTCCACGGGCTATATCCCGCAAGGTGCGTGAACGTGCCGAGCGCCACGGCGATGAGCACGATCGACATAACGGCAATGGGGCGTCGCCTCCAGCTTTTTTCCCCTTCTCCCGAGAGAAATGGAAGAAGCAGGAGCACGCCGATCGCGACGACCGATCCAAGCAAAATCGCCACGGTCTCTAACGAAGGCGGCAGCAGCGCCAGCACCGCGTACAGCCACAGGAAAAAGTAATCCGGCTTGGGCACCGTCTGGATGATGGTTGGGTCGGGCTGGCCTGTCGGGCCGAACGGGCCGAAGACCACGGCGCAAACACCGATGGCCAGCACTACGGTGCCCGCGAAAAACATGTCTTTCCACACGGCATAGGGAACGAACGGAGCGCCATCTTTCTTCGTTAGTTCGTGGTATTGCTTTTCGTAGGTTGCTTTTCGCACAACGCGCCCGGGCATGGGCCATTCATTGATTCCCAGCTTCACCACCATCAAAAGATGCAGGCTCACGAAGCCGATCAGCAGGCCCGGAATGACGAACACGTGGAGCGCGAAAAACCTCGACAGCGTGGCACCGGCGATAATCGGTCCTCCGAGGATCAATTTCACCAGCGTTGCACCCAGAAGCGGCGTGCGGCTGGCGATCGATGCGCCAATCCCCAACCCCCAATATGCGTCCTGATCGAACCGCAGCACCTGGCCGCTGAACGCCATGCCCAGCGTCATGAGCAAGAGAAACACGCCCACCATCCAGGTGAGTTCGCGCGGAAATTTATACGCGCCAAACAAAAACACCTGCACCATGTGGAGGAGCACGATCGCGACCATGAAGTTCGAGCCCCAGCCATGGAGTGCCCGTATGAACCAACCCAAGGTCACGTCGTGATTCAGGTATTGCAGGCTGTTCCATGCTTCGCTCGCCGACGGCACATACACGATCGCGAGCATGATCCCCGTCACCACCTGGAGAAGAAATACGGTCAGCGCCGCGCTCCCGAACACGTACCACCAGCTCGCCGTTTCCCGCGGAACCGCATGCTCCGCGATTTCACGAACCGGCGCGGCAACTTGCAGTCGTCTGTTGAACCATTCTCCGATTTGCTCGATCAGACGCACGAACCATTCCTTTCGCGGTTCTTGTAATTGGCGGCGGTGGGCCCGCCCGGGGTCGGCAATTCACCAGCCTCGATCGACACCACACCGTTTTCTACTTTGTACGGGTACGTGAACAACCCGCGCTCCGGCGGTCCTGCCGCTCGCTTTCCGTCGCGGTAATAAGCGCCTCCATGGCACGGGCAAAGAAACAGTCCCGATTGCGGGAACCAGCGCACCGGACAACCCAGATGCGCGCAGTTCACCGCAAAAATCTGGAACTGCTCGCCCCCGATACGCCTGACCCAGCACGCTGTGTCGGCCGTCTTGCCGTCGGTCGGCGTCACGTAAGGACTCCGGAACGTACCCAGCCGCGTCTCTCCTTCCGGGAATTGTCCGACCGGTCCAAGCGTCACCCAGGAGAGATATTCGTGCTGGTTTTCCCGAGCGACCGCCGACAAAAGAAATCGCACGATTGGCACTGCCAAGACCGCCGCGACGAGCCCGTTGAACAGCATTCCCAATTTCATGAATAGCCCGCGCCTTGTAATTGTGTTGTCGTTCTCCATGACAATACTCCTAGCGCCTCTGCTCGTCCGAGCTCGGATACGGCTGCCCGGGGAATTGTGGTCGCTGCGCCGCAAGCCACGCCACAACATCAGAAATTTCTTGCGCAGTCATTGGCCGGCCTGGCACGTTTCCTCTCCAATCCGGCGCACCCAGATCGGGCCGTCCCGCTATCACGATCGTGCGCAGTTGTTGATTACTCATCAACGCCAGATAAGATCCATTCACGATCGAACTGCCCTTCCCGCTACCCTCTCCCTTCGGCCCGTGGCACGAAGAGCAAAACGTTCCATATACCTGAGCGCCACGTTGCGCGTCGCCCGGTGACTCCGTCGCATAGGGCGGAAGGCTTACGCCGACAAACTGGTTCGGGCGGGCCCAGGCACGAATTCCATGGACGAGCACGTCGATCTGCTTTTCCGTCAGCATTCCCCCTGCACTTTGGGCAAACGGCGTCATCGGAGTTCCATTCACTCCCTTGGAGGCAATGCGGCGGATCGCGTCGTCATCCGCGATCGCCAGGTAAACCGGGTCGTTCAGGGCGATCGCTGCTCCGCCTTTGCCTTCCGGGCCGTGGCAGCCCGAGCAGTTTTGTTTAAAGAGGGTGTGGAAATCCAACAACTCGTCCGGGCGAATCACTTCCGGGCCCTTGCCGGGCCGGCCGGGCGAGTTGTTGCATCCGGCCACGACGAGGACCGCCGCGATCCAGGCGAGCCTCGACCAGAAACGTACGCGCGCACACGGGCGGTTCATCGCTCGTCGCTCCCGTCCTTTTCTCTCATGATTCCCGGAGCTTCAATTCCCGCGCGGACCGCGAACGGCAGAAATTGTCGAGTCCGGACGCGCTCCTGGCGCACCACCACGAGCCCCGCCACAATTCCAAACCCGATCTGAGAGGCCACGAACCATTTCCAGTCAATCAGTTCGTCCATCAGGGGATTGATCACGCCCAAACTGGTGTACAGCAGCCCCGTCCAGAATAGTGGGGCAATGAATCCGCCCAAGAGGATCGGCCTCCGTGGGAACATCGGTAGCATCACGCCGTAAAGCAGCCCCACCAGCAGCGACGCCACGATGTGGATGAGGGTCGCAACCACCAGCAGCATGGGATGGAAGGCCATCAGCTGGGCCATCGGAAGCCGAGTCGACT
>Ga0306920_100004575_pt1 | contig 17729 bp, 16 predicted proteins | sample flu12Cox44000170_FD_204666 | JGI IMG/M metagenome (GOLD analysis project Ga0306920, IMG submission 204666) | Lab enrichment of tropical soil microbial communities from Luquillo Experimental Forest, Puerto Rico - flux4day.12C.oxic.44.000.170 (v2)... | ecosystem: Environmental > Terrestrial >... | reverse complement strand
AGGGGCCCTCCCTCGCAGGGATGGAAGACGTTCCTTCGCAACCATGCGGATGGCATTGTCGCGATGGACCTTTTCGTGGTGCCGACAATCTCGTTCCGGCTGCTTTTTGGATTGCTGATCATGGGATATGGCCGGCGGCAAATCCTATGGCTTGGAGTCACCGCGCATCCAACGGCCGAATGGATCGCCAATCAGCTCACTGAGGCCTGCGGCTGGGAGCAAACTCCTCGTTACCTGATCCGGGATCGCGATCGAGCTTATGCCGAGATCTTTGTCCGCCGGGTTCGGTCGATCGGCATTCGAGATCGTCCGACGTCTCCTCGCTCACCCTGGCAAAACGCCTACGCAGAACGGCTGATCGGTTCAATCCGCAGGGAATGTGTTGATTATATTGTGGTGTTCGGCGAGCGCCATCTACGTCACGTGCTGCTGTCGTACATGGATTACTACAACGCCTTGCGCACTCATTTGTCATTGAACAAGGATGCCCCGGTCCCTCGCGGCGCCGAGCGGGTCGGGACTATTGTCTGCCGCCCGATCTTGGGCGGTCTCCATCATCAATATGCCCGGATTTGATTTGCGATAAGGACAGGCTTTAGCTTCCGCGAACTTGCGGCGGAACTCGGCATAAAGAGTGCGAGCGTGCACCACCACTTCCCCACGAAGGCAATCATGGCCGCTGCTATTGCCCGACGCTACCGCGAGCGGTTCCTTGTTGCGGTTGCGGCGAAGCTGAACGAAACCCCGGAAGACGCTATCGCGGCATATCGGTCGGCATTCAGAGAGGCGCTCGATCGAGACGGACGGATGTGTCTCTGCGGCGTGTTGCGCAGAGGCGGGCGCTCTTTCGCCCGAGGTGGCCGAGGAAGCTCAATCCTTTTTCCGTCGCTGCATCGATGACCTCACGCGGCGAATTGGTGGTCCGGGAGCCGAGGCCCGGGCCTTTCACGTCATCGCCACGCTGGAAGGCGGCATGATGCTGGCGCGCGTTTATCAATCCATCGAAGCGTTTGATAAAGCGGCTGCAAGCCTTGCATAGAGTTACTGAATGCGCCGCTGACCTTGCTACGGAAGGTGCTGCTCGATGAGTTGCGTTGTGGCACCCAGCCGGCGATGCCTGCTTCCCCCCACTTAGACCGCGGGAGCAATAGGCGGCCCGAACTAGATGGCAAGGTTCCCCCGGGACAAAATGTTCCGACCACTCGGGATAACAGGCAGTGCAACGAAGCACTTATGATCGTGCGACGAATGCCCATTTTCGGCCGGATAAGCCCAGGGGTGCGACCCGCAAGTCATTGATTGTTCTTAACCCGTGGCTGACTCTTAATCAGCGGGTCCCAGGTTCGAGCCCTGGTGCGCCCACCAAGCAAATCAATACTTTAGCTTAAATCTCCCCCTTCGATAATTTCTCGTGTCCGCACTGTGTCCGCATTAACGTTGTGGGTCAGCGAATGCCGCGCTGTGCGCCACCGCCGTGCTAATCGCGTGCCGATATGCTGCGTAGCTCGTAGCGAACGGCCCAGTAGGCGAGCCATCCGGCGAACAGCCGCGCCGGCGCGACCACCAGAACCATCCAGCGCCGCCCCTGCCAAACGTGGCAAGTCTATCCGCAAAGAAAACCTCAATGGTGGCGCCTGTCATCGGATGGATGTCAAAAAGAGGCTCGTGCCGATTGCTGGACATTGTCATGCCGCAACCTCCGTCGGCGCCGCAAGCGCAAGCCCGCGCATGTAGTCGGCGGCCTTTGACGCTTGGCTGCAGGCGGTGAAGAAGGCTCGCTTGTCGGCCTTCAACAGTTCGATCCAGTGACCGATGTAGCCCGCGTGCCTGAGGTCACTATCAAAGCCAAACTCTGCACAAAGGAATGCGGCGCCTAGCTCTGCAACCAACTCCTCAGCCCCATAGCTCGCGGAGCCAAACCGGTTCTTCAAATCCCGATCAAGGCGAGACCCGTGAGCCGTCCAATGGGTCAGCTCGTGGAAAGCCGTACCGTAAAAATGGTCCGCACCCTTGAACGCCTCGAACGCGGGCATGGAGATGAAATCGCGGCTCGGCACGTAGTACGCTTCGCCATGCCCTTCGCGTATGTCCGCGCCAGTTGAGCGCAAGAATTGGTCGGCCAACTCGTCGCGTGTATCTGGATTGCGAACGCGCGTCGGCTTACCCGTGGTGGCGCTATCTGGAAGGCCTTCGCACTGATCGACGTTGAACACGGTGTATTCCCGCAACATCGGGACTAGCCGCGTTCTCGCGTATTTCGAGCTGCTTCACGAAATACACTTTCGTGCCGCGCTCGCCCTTGCGGACATTGCCGCCCAATTCCAAGGCTTGTTTGAATGTGAGAAAGCGCGCCGTGCGATAGCCGGTCGCCTGTGCCATCCACAACAGAACGACGTTGCAACCTGAGTAGGGCCGATTGCTCACGGCATTGCGGGGAGTATTCGCGCCTGGGCTTGCCGACCATGGCCTAACCCAAGGGGCAGCGCCTTTTTGCAATTCTGCAATGATGCGCGCCGACACTTCCGAATAGAGATCACGTTTCATTCTCGCCTCGCTGCTATGGCTGATGCGACCGCGATTGGCCGCGTTCCATAGCCGCGTTGGGCAAGGCTCTCAGTTGGGCGTCAGGCTGTTTTGCGCATTTCTATCCCCCGGGTACCATGGACAGGCCCCCCGTCTCGCGCGCGCCGAGACGGGGGCCGAAAATATCTAGGACCAATTTTGAACGTTAAGGTTTTCTTAACCCGGCCCATCGTCGGCCGAGTGAGGCGTCACGTGCAAGTCCGCGTGGCGGACATCACTGCGCTTGCCGCAAGTGATCACCGAAAAGTAACAAGGTAAAAGCGTCGAAGCGCGCCAAACCGGCGGCGGCGTGGGAGAGAAAACGGCGGGTGTCAGATGTGCCCTGCGACGCGGGTGCGCGCGTATGAGAATTGAGTGATAACTCGTCAATCATGCGGATCAGAAGAGCTTGCTAACCAACGCTGGTTGAGCGTTAGGTCGGGCCCATCTGTCCCTGAAAAACGCGCACAAGAACCGATGCTTCAAAACTCAAGGTATTCTGTTTGGTTCAGAACGTCACAAGGCGAAGGATATGGTATTGTCTCGCTCATGGATGGTGACGTGAGCGGGGGTGACAATATAAGTCACTACACCGGAACCTACGTTCAAGACGGTGATAAATTTACGGCCACCATTGCAGTTAGGCGGCATACGCAAGGGCCGCCTTCCGTGTTCGGCGTCGACAATGTCGACATAACACTCTCGGGTAAATCGATGCCCACAACGGCCTCGTGTATTGGCCCGGCAATCCAAGCGCCGGGCACAAGCCTGCAAGCTACCCTCATTCGGATTGTGGACTAAACCATTGAACCATCGCGCGCTGCTTTTGTTTGCGAGCGTTTTCCCTTGTTACCTCGACAGCGCTCGCGCAACGGCCACGATCCCGGTCGCGCCCGATCGTCGCGAAATGCTTCGAGCTGCTTTAATAGCTCCCAACCCGTCGTATAGGGGCCTCGACCCGAGGCGCACATTTGGCTCCACATTACCGGCCCGCACAACATAGCTTCCAGCGCCGACAATCGTCGGCCCGTAGGGGGGCGCTCCATGAGACGGCGCGACTTCATCACGCTTGTAGGAGGCTCGGCGGTGGCTTGGCCGCTCGTGGTTGGCGCCCAGCAGCCCGAGCAGATGCACCGTATCGGTGTCTTGATGGCGTTTCCCGAGGACGATCCTGAAGCACAGTCCTGGATCGCGGGGTTTCGGGAAGAACTTGGAAAGCTCGGGTGGGCCGAGGGTCACAATATCCAGATCAATACTCGTTGGGCGACAGCCGATGTCGAGTCGCTGCAGCGATTTACGAAGCAACTGGCAGCGCTGCAAGCGGGGACCTCATTCTTACGGGCAGCACACCCGCCACTGCGGCAATGCGGCAGCAAACGAACACCATCCCCATTGTTTTCGCCATGGTGGGTGATCCTATCGGCAGCGGATTCGTCGCGAGCCTGTCGCGGCCAGCCGGCAATCTGACTGTTTTCACCCCCATTGAGAATTCGCTGGGCGGCAAGTGAGTTGAGCTTCTGAAGGAGATCGCACCGCGCATCGCCAGGGTAACGATGGTGTTCAACCCGGGCATGGCACCCAAACAGCTCGCGCTTCTGCTTGTCCGTAGCGAGCTTGCTGATCAGCGCGCATTCTTCGGCGTCGATGAGGAGCTTTTCGAGTTAGGCCCGCATGTCCTGCATGGCCTCACCGTAGCAGGCGTCGCCGTCGCCGTCAGCGCCCATCAGCGCCTCAGCGCGGGCCACCGGTGCGCGTTGCATCGCGCAGCTGTCCGACAGTGGCGTCACCGGCAAGCGCGCCAGTGAATTCGGCTGCCTCGGCGCGGCGCCATTTCACAACAGTTGTGAGGTCACCTGCGGCGTTATCTCGTCGAGCGCTCAAGGCAGGACTACGTACATCGGTGCTTAATACCATGGTGTGGGCCGTCTATACGAGCCGCCAGGAGGCGTCGCGCGGCTCTCTATGCTAATCGAAAGCGAAGATCGAGCATCGCGACACGAGTAAATCAGATGAACCATTCGATTTATGGCGCCAATCACGCGCATCTGAAGATCGTCGTGATCGCTCTGGCCTTAGCGATCGCAATGGCGAACCTTGCGATCGATCTTCTCAAAAATCGATATCGTGGTCGTGATCAGGGCGGGCAAGCAGATCACGCGATGAGCGGCTCAATTCACGTCACCCACCGATCTGAGACGCACCATGCGACGTGATGGATATGTTAGGCCACGCGCGATGCGACCCGTGGGATTTCTGAATCATCGCGCGACGATCGCGTCACTGCTGGTAACATCAGTGCTACTGTTGACCGCGCAAGCTCCGCTGCCCGAGCCCGCTACCGACGCGGAGACAGAACTAGGCCTGGAGATATACAAAGAGCTCAAGAACAAAGGAGAAATCATTTCAGCATCGCCGTTGTATGATGCACTAGCACCGATAGTCCAACCGATTTCCAAGGTAGCTCAAAAGCGCTACGATCACCCCTTTAAATTCTTCCTGGTCCACGAAGCCAGGCCTAACGCGTTTTCGGCCCCCGGCGGGAACGTTTACGTGACAGACGCGCTCCTGTACTTCGCGAAAAACAAGGAAGAGCTGGCCGGTACCTTGTGCCACGAGGTGTCCCATACCATCCATCATGATTCGATGCACAAGATCGAGGAGTCACGCAAAATTCTAGCACGACAGGTCGGCACGGCGTTACTGTTGGGCCCGACATTGGCGCATGCAATTGCCATCAGCTTGATCGGAGATCTTCATTCGCAAGCTTACTCCCGCGACGCTGAAGCGGCGGCGGACGTTACCGGCTCGGAGATATGTGCTGAAGCCGGGTCGAACCCGTGGGGTCTGGTCTGGCTGTTTCAGGACTTCCAGAACGCCGATCCGAACCAGATTCCCGAATTCCTGTCTGATCACCCCGCCAACGAGTCCAGAGTCAAGACGCTGGAAGAGCACTTTCGCAAGAATCCGTCCATATTCTCACATTTCAATCCGGACCGTGCGTCGGCCAATCCGTTCAGCGTTCCCGAGGATGCACCTATAAGCTTCCTGCGATGAGCGGGTGAGCAAATCCGTCCACGACACGAACAACCAACCAAATGGAGCGCATAGATCCTCGCGCAAGACAGCATGAACTTTAGATTGCAGACTCTGACTGCGTCAGTTGCGCTCGCTCTGTTCGCGCTCGTCGCTTCGTCCGGCGCGGTGATTGCCCGCGAAAGAACGATCTCACAGCCGAGTTGGTCCGGAGAGTACCCACGTTATGTATTTCTCGCTGTGGACGAGAGTGCTACCGTGAATCGGCCTGACGCACAGGTAAACTCGGAGAGCCTCCAATTCGCGGGCGGGACATTGATCCCGCAGGACATCTCGTTCTCGCAGCTTTTGACCGAGGTCGACCAGGATCATGTGCGCGATGTCGTGATTCAGGGGCCGAAGATCCACGGCACCTTCACCAACGGTTCGTCGTTCCAGACCTATGCGCCGAACGATCCGACGCTGGTCTCGCGGCTCTATAGCGGCAAGGTCTCGATCACGGCGAAGCCGCCGGGCGACAACGTGCCGTGGTTCGTTTCGCTGCTCGTCTCCTGGTTGCCGTTCATCGCGCTGATCGGCGTGTGGATCTTCCTGTCGCGCCAGATGCAGGGCGGCGCTGGCAAGGCGATGGGCTTTGGCAAGTCGCGCGCCAAGATGCTGACCGAAGCGCATGGCCGCGTGACGTTCGAAGACGTCGCCGGCGTCGACGAGGCCAAGCAGGATCTGCAGGAGATCGTCGAGTTCCTGCGAGATCCCGGTAAATTCCAGCGGCTCGGCGGGCGGATTCCGCGCGGCGTGCTGCTGGTCGGCCCGCCCGGTACCGGCAAGACGCTGATCGCGCGCGCGGTTGCGGGCGAAGCCAATGTGCCGTTCTTCACGATTTCGGGATCCGACTTCGTCGAGATGTTCGTCGGCGTCGGCGCTAGCCGCGTGCGCGACATGTTCGAGCAGGCCAAGAAGAACGCACCCTGCATCATCTTCATCGACGAGATCGACGCGGTCGGCCGCCATCGCGGCGCCGGCCTCGGCGGCGGCAACGACGAGCGCGAGCAGACGCTCAATCAGTTGCTGGTCGAGATGGACGGCTTCGAGGCCAACGAAGGCGTTATCCTGATCGCCGCGACCAACCGGCCCGACGTGCTCGATCCGGCGCTGCTGCGTCCCGGCCGCTTCGACCGCCAGGTCGTTGTTCCGAATCCGGACGTGGTCGGCCGCGAGCAGATATTGAAGGTGCATGTGCGCAAGGTGCCGCTTGCGCCCGATATCAATTTGAAGACGATCGCGCGCGGCACTCCCGGATTTTCGGGTGCCGATTTGATGAATCTCGTCAACGAGGCGGCGCTCACCGCCGCGCGCCGAAACAAGCGCATGGTGACGCAGGCCGAGTTCGAAGAGGCCAAGGACAAGGTGATGATGGGCGCCGAGCGCAAGTCGCTTGTGATGACGGAAGAGGAGAAGCTCCTCACGGCCTATCACGAGGGCGGCCACGCCATCGTCGGCCTCAACGTCGTTGCCACCGACCCAATCCACAAGGCAACGATCATTCCGCGTGGCCGTGCGCTCGGCATGGTGATGCAGCTGCCCGAACGCGACAAGCTGTCGATGTCGCTGGAGCAGATGACCTCGCGCCTTGCCATCATGATGGGCGGCCGCGTCGCCGAAGAGCTGGTGTTTGGCCGCGATAAAGTCACATCGGGCGCTGCCTCCGACATCGAGCAGGCGACGCGTCTCGCGCGCATGATGGTGACGCGTTGGGGCCTGTCGGAAGAGCTCGGCACTGTGTCCTATGGCGAGAACCAGGACGAGGTGTTTCTGGGCATGTCGGTGTCCCGCACCCAAAATGCGTCTGAAGCGACGGTGCAGAAGATCGATTCGGAGATCAGGCGGCTGGTCGAGCAGGGCTATAACGAGGCCAAGCGGATTCTCACCGAAAAGGGCGCCGATCTCGAGACGCTCGCAAAGGGCCTGCTCGAATTCGAGACGCTGACCGGCGAGGAGATCATCGATCTCCTCGACGGAAAGCCTCCCGAGCGTGACGCCGTGATCGAGCCGTGCCCATCGAGCCAGCCGCGTGTGCGGCGTCCGAGCAAGAAATTGGGAGGGCTAGAACCGATGCCTGGATTGGCCAGGATCTCCGTGATGACCGAACCGAAGGGCCGCGGATGAAAGCGGTCCCTGCATCAATCGAGAGTCCGGAGCGACAGGCCACCTCCCGCTACCGCCCAATCCAGAGCGGATTGTTCAAAAGCTTGACCTAGAAGGATTGGATGACAATGAGCACAACTGCGCTCGTGATTTTTCCGGAATCGGAAAGAGCTTTTGATGCGCTGGCGGTCATGGAGGCGACGGACGGATCGGTCTTTCGCGCTTCGGTAGTCGCGACGAAAGACATGAAGGGGAACTTGTCGTTGACAAGAATATCCAAAGACCGGTTTGGCGGCACCACTGCAATGACATTCATCTGCGGACTGGCAGGTCTGCCTCTTGGTGCGGTTGCGATGATCATCGCCGCTGTCTCCGGCGCATTGATTGGCGCGACCGCCGACTATCTCAACAACGCTGGCGAGTTACAGCAGGCGACCCACGTCGTCCGAGACCTGGGGCCTGGAACAAGCGCGTTGATAGTCGATCTTCCCCACGACAACATGGCCGCCCTCAATTCTCTCATGTGTTCGTTCGACGGCACTGTCTCCCTCGCGTAGTCGGTTGGGCGCGCATTGCGCGATAGCGCGATGTCGTCGGGAGAGCAACTTCCTAAAAACCGACGCTCGCCAAAGTCGAACAGATCATCTGTCAGGCATGCGCAAGATTCTTGTCGAGCAGAATCTCGTCGGCTATCCGTAAGCGACGGCGTTCGCCAAAACAGCAAAGCCGGAGCCTCTCCCGACGGTGGAACGCACTTCGATTTCCTGCTCAAGCAGCTGTGCTGCCCGACTCACGATAAACAATCCCAACCCGAGACCGTCCGAACGCGCTCGTTCAAGGCGCTTAAATGCCTCGAAGATGTCCCGCAGATGGTCTGAGGCCACGCCGACGCCGGTATCGTGGACCTCGATGCGAACCATCGAATCGCGTTTCGCTTCGACCCGCCTCCAGCGGCCCTGCAAATGCTGGTTGAAAGCGCGCGCCAGACCACGATTCGCCCCGCGCGCAGCGACACGGTCGGCGTCGCGCTTTGAATGCGAAAACGGTGGTTCGAGTCCAGCTAGTCTTGGAAAGAAAAGCCGCCTGCGTTGCCACAGGCGGCCCACTTACCAGAAAAAGCCAAAACGGGGTTGTTGCGCTACCTGCATCCGGCGTTGCGAATATTGCTGCGGATAGCCGTAGCCTTGATAGCCATAATAGCCCTGCGGATAGGACTGCGGCGCCTGGCGCCTGGCGATCCTGCGTCTGACCGGCGGCTTCGGATCCGGCTTCTTCACATCGGTAACTGCCTGCTGCTTGACCTCCCCGTCGGGCAGCTGGGCGAAGGCCTCACGGACCCCCATCTTGGCCTGCGGTTCCGCTGGCGCGACAGCGGCCTGTGCGACCTTTGCGGGCGCGGGCATCGGCGCATTGGTGTCGAGCACAACGCGCTCCGGCCATTTTTGCTGTGAATGGATCCGAACCGTCGGAACATTCGAGGCGGAGGCGACGGTGCTGTCAGCGACCGGCGGCTTCGGCAGTAGCGCTGCGCACAGCAATAGCAGTGCGAGCAGCGACCCGCCGACATACATGAAGTATTTCAGCACTAGCATTTCAGTATCACTCCAAAGTCTACTGAGAGGATGCGTCGCGCTTTGAATGCGAAAACGGTGGTTCGAGTCCAGCCGGTCTTGGAAAGAAAAGCCGCCTGCGTTGCCACACGCGGCCCAAGTCCTACTGGGAGGATACGATAGCGGGTCGGCTGGGGGGAGGGGGGTTCGCTACCGCATACCCTAACTAAGATGATTGCGATCAGCGGCTCAATTGAACGCAGGTACACGTCGGGCATCCAAACGTGTCACAGGACCGATACGAAGGTTTATGGCGCCCTAGCGGGTGCCAGTTTTTCGAGCTGGTTGTCGCGCCGCCCGACTGGTTGCGCGGCATACCCGCAGGGCTAATGCCACGGCTGCTGGTTCATCAGCTTGGCCCCCTCAATGACCAGATGCACACCCAGCTGGATCATCTCTGGTCGCCAACGACATAGCGTCCTATCGCAAGGCAGCTTGGTTGATCAAACGTCAGGCGGTCAGCATCATGCCGGCGGTCGCAAACCTCAGCGCCTTGCGACGCGGGCCGGTGCGCTCGACAAGCTTTGACCCTGCTAACTCGGCAGTTCGAGCAACAACGCGCTGAAGCAACTTAGTGCTCCCCGGAGCACGACGGTTTGACCTTTTTACCTTGATGGGCCGACACTGATGGCGGAAGACCCGGGCGATGCATCAAAGGTCAAACACTCTGGACCCAACCGGTCATTCCCCTAGACAGGCTGTTTCGCCTAGGGGATCATGCGGTCCCTGTGGGCACCGCCATGGGTCTCGGAGGTTGGCTGCGGAGACTCGGCCTCGAAGAATATGAGGCGGCGTTCCGCAGAATAAGGTTGACGACGCTGTCCTTCCGAGTTTGACGGCGGAGGACTTGAAGGCCGAGTCCGACAGATGCTGTATGCGTTGAACAGCGATCCGGATGGTAGCTCTCAGGTTTTGTGGGAGGACGGTGAGCGCATCTTCTGTCGAGGCTGGCGCAACGGCGATGACGGCAACCGGAGCGCGGTGCTGGTGGTTCTGCCCGCCGCCGAGCACCCGTCGCGCTCGAGCTTCGATCGCCTTGCTCACGAATACGCCTTGAAGGATGAGCTGGATGGGGCGTGGGCGGTGCAACCGCTGGAGCTCACGACCGACGGCGCCCGGCCCATGCTGGTGCTCGAGGATACGGGCGGCGAGGCGCTCCAGCTCTTGGGCGCGCCGATGGATGTGGGAGGTTTTTTGGGCCTGGCGATCCGGATTGCCACGGCTCTGGGCAGACTCCATCAGCGCGGCCTTGTCCACAAGGACATCAAGCCGGCCAACATCCTGGTCAACGGCACGACCGGCGAGGTGAGGCTCACCGGGTTTGGTATCGCGTCGCGCCTCTCCCGTGAACGACAGGCGGCCGAGCCTCCAGAGACGCTCGCCGGCACACTTGCCTACATGGCGCCCGAGCAGACCGGACGAATGAACCGTTCGATCGACTCCCGCAGCGACCTCTACGCGCTCGGCGTCACCTTCTACCAAATGCTCACCGGTTCCCTGCCGTTTACTGCCGCTGACCCCATGGATTGGGTGCATTGCCACCTTGCGAGGAGTCCGGTGGCGCCCGCTGATCGATTGAAGGAGGTCCCCGGCGTCATCTCGGCGATCATCATGAAGCTGCTCGCCAAGACGGCCGAGGACCGCTATCAGACGGCAGCCGGTCTCGAGCGCGACCTTCGCAGATGTCTGACCGAATGGGAGGCACGGCGCCGGATCGCCCACTTCCCGCTCGGCGAATCCGACACGCCCGACCGGCTCCTGATTTCCGAAAAGCTTTATGGCCGGCGAAGCGAGGTCGAGATCCTGCTCACCTCTTTCGATCGCATCGTGGGCGGCGGCGTCCCGGAGCTGGTCCTGGTCTCCGGCTATTCCGGCATCGGCAAATCCTCTGTTGTTAACGAGCTGCACAAAGTGCTCGCGCCGCCGCGCGGGCTTTTCGGCTCCGGCAAGTTCGATCAGTACAAGCGCGACATCCCGTATGCCACACTGGCGCAGGCCTTTCAGAACCTCGTTCGTCCCCTTCTGGGCAAGAGCGAAGGAGAGCTGAGCAAATGGCGCGATGCGCTTCGTGATGCGCTCGGCCAGAACGGCAGGCTCATTGCAAACCTTGTGCCTGAATTGCAGCTCATCATTGGAGAAGCGCCGCCGGTTCCCGACCTTCCGCCACAGGACGCCCAGCGTCGATTTCAGCTCGTCTTTCGGCGATTCATCGGTGTGTTCGCGAGACCTGAGCATCCGCTTGCTTTGTTCCTCGACGATCTGCAATGGCTCGATTCGGCAACGCTCGATTTGATCGAGGATCTTCTGACCCAGGCGGATGTGCGCCACTTGATGTTGATCGGGGCGTACCGGGACAACGAAGTCAATCCTTCCCATCCGCTGATGCGCAAGCTCGATGCGATCCGAAAAGCCGGAGCGCCCGTGCACGAGATCGTGCTGGCGCCGCTTGGCCGCGCAGACCTGGCACAGTTGATCAAGGACGCGCTTCGCTGCGAAGGCGAACGAGCCGCCGCACTGTCGGAGCTGATCCACGAGAAGACGGCGGGCAATCCATTTTTCGCCATTCAATTTATTGCTTCACTCGCCGAGGAGGGCTTGCTCGCTTTCGACTATGGCTTAGGCCAATGGTCTTGGGATCTCAACAGGATCCGCGCCAAGGGTTACACCGACAATGTGGTGGACCTCATGGTTGGCAAGTTGAGCCGCCTGCCGGTCGAGACGCAGCGGGCATTGCAGCTGCTCGCATGCATGGGCAACAGCGCCGAGTTCGACCTCCTCGAGATGGTTTCAGACCATTCGAAGGAGGAAATGCATCGCAGACTTTGGGACGCGCTTCGCGCGGGCCTGATCTTGCGGACCGAACAATCCTACGCGTTCCTTCACGACCGGGTGCAAGAGGCGGCGTACTCCCTGATCCCGGAAAACGTGCGCGCCGAGACCCATCTGCGAATAGGAAACCTGCTTGCAGCACGCATCTCCCCGGAAAAGCAGGGGGAGGCGGTATTCGAAATCGTCAATCAGCTGAACCGCGGGTCTGACTTGATCACGTCAGCCGAGGAGCGCAGGCGCCTCGCCTCACTGAATCTCATGGCGGGCAAACGGGCAAAGAGCTCGATAGCGTATGTTTCGGCGCTTTCGTATCTCGGCGTTGCCCGGGCTTTACTGACCGAACAGAGCTGGGACGAGGATTACGAGCTCATTTTCTCTATCGAATGCGATATGGCCGAGTGTGAATTCCTGATCGCCGACATGGTACCGGCGGAGAACAGGCTTTCGATGCTGGCGCAGCGTGCCAAAGGCGCACACGACATCGCTGTCGTCACACGCTTGCGTATTGCGCTCTACACCGCGTTGGGTCTCACCGATCGCGCGGTCGAAGTCGGAGTTGAGCAGCTTCGAAGGTTTGGAATCGAATGGTCGAGTCGTCCCAGCGAGGAGGAGATTCGCGCGGAATACGATAGCCTCCGTCAACGCGTCGGGGATCGGCCGATCGAGACGCTCGTCGATCTGCCGGCAATGAAAGACCAAGATTTGCTCGCGATCATGGAAATTCTGCTCGCCATGCTCCCGCCCGGTACCACGTATGCCGATAAGCGGCTCCACGACCTCGTCGTCCTCCGCATGGCCAACTTCAGCCTGGAACATGGTCACTGCGATGGATCGCCCATGGCGTTTGCCGAGTTGAGCATGGCGATCGGTCCTCGTTTCGGCGATTACAGCGACGGCTTCCGATTTGGCCACCTGGGCGCAGCGCTCGTTGAGCGAGACGACTTTGCGCGTTTTCGCGGCAAGGTCTACTGTGTCGTCGGTTACCACGTCTTGCCCTGGACCCGTCCCATTCAGGCCGCATCGTCGATGATGCAGCGCGCGCTCGATCAGGCTCAGGAGACCGGCGACCTGGTATTCACAGCGTTTTGCCAGCTTCACCTGATCGAGTTGGGTCTCGCATCAGGAGTCCGATTGGACGATCTGGAGGCCGAGGCTGAACTTTATCTCGAGTCCACTCGGCGGGCGCGCTTCGGACTCATCACAGACATGATCACGACGCTGCTCGCACTCATTCGGACGCTCCGCGGAGTGACGCCAAAACTCGGTTGCCTCGATGACGGGCGCCTGGATGAGCTTCAGATGGAGCAGCATTTATCTAGCAATCCGGCGCTGGAGATGGCCGCGTGGTTTTACTGGGTACGAAAAATGCAGGCGCGCTATCTTGCGGGTGACCATGCGGCCGCCGCGGACGTTTCATTGAACGCGCAGGTTTGGAGACAAAGTTCATTTTGGGAAGCAGCAGAATCTTGCTTCTATGGCGCGCTTTCCTGCGCGGCATTCTGGGATTTCGCCCCTCCCGGCACGAAACAGCGGCATTTCGAGGCCCTGACAACTCAACTCAAGCAGCTCGACATTTGGGTGCAGAACTGTCCTGAAACTTTCAAAAGCCGTGCAGCGCTCGTGGCTGCGGAGGTAGCGCGCATCGAAGGTCGCGAGCTTGACGCGGAGCGCCTCTACGAGCAGGCCATCCGCGCAGCCCGCGACAATGGGCTGGTCCAGAATGAGGCGCTCGCCAACGAACTGGCCGGGCATTTCTACGCTGCGCACGGCCTCGAGACCAGTGCCCATGCCCATCTGCGAAACGCGCGGCACGACTATCTACGCTGGGGAGCGGATGGAAAGGTGCGGCAACTCGATCAGCTCCATCCGAGGCTGAGACACGACGAGCGCGCGCCGAGTCTGGCCGGCACAATCGAAACGGCAGTTGAACATTTGGATCTCGGCACGGTCATCAAAGTGTCGCAGGCAGTTTCGGGTGACATCGTCCTGGAAAAGCTGCTCGAGACTCTCATGCGCACCGCGATCGAGCAGTCGGGTGCCGTGCGCGGGCTGCTCATTCTTGCGCGCGAGGCCGGGCCGCGGATCGCGGCGGAAGCCACGACCGGCGACACCATCGTCGTTGAGTTGCGCGATGAGCCGTTGACCGCAACCTCACTGCCGGAGTCGGTTGTTCACTATGTTCTGCGTACCCGGGAGAGCCTCATTCTCGACGATGCTACGACCAGCCCTCCGTTCGCTGCCGATCCCTATATCCGTCAGCGCCACGCCCGTTCGGTTCTCTGCATGCCGTTGCTCAACCAGGGCCAAATGATAGGGGTACTTTACCTCGAGAACCATCTGACTCCTCGCATTTTTGCGCCCGCTCGGATTACGGTCCTGAAGCTGCTCGCCGCGCAGGCCGCAATCTCGCTGGAGAATACTCGTCTGTACCGCGATCTGGCAGAACGCGAGGCGAAGATCCGGCGCCTCGTTGAGGCCAACATCATCGGGATTGTGATCTTTGACTTCGAAGGTCGGATCATCGAAGCCAATGACACGTTTCTCCGCATGCTGGGATTCGACCGTGATGATTTTGTTTCTGGCCGCGTACGTTGGACGGATCTGATACCGCCAGAGTGGCGTGACCGATCCGCGCAGACGTTGCAAGAAGTAAAGACAACCGGGACTGCACAGCCGTTTGAGAGGGATTATTTCCGGAAGGATGGCAGCCGGGTGCCCGTGCTCATCGGCGCAGCAAGCCTTGTCGAGAACGGAAATCAGGGAGTCGCTTTTGTGCTCGACCTGACGGAACGCAGACGGGCGGAATCCGAAGCGCGCGAGGCGCAGATGGAGCTCGCGCACGCCAATCGCATGGCGACGATGGGGCAGCTCACGGCGGCAATCGCTCATGAAGTCAATCAGCCGATCGCCGCCACAAAGGTCAATGCGCAAGCGGCACTGCGCTGGCTGAATCGTGATGTACCGGATTTGGAGGAGGTGCGTCAGTTACTGACCAGGGTCGCAAATGACGGTGACCGAGCTGGCAATGTCGTCAGCCGAATTCGCAACCTCGTCAAGAAAGCGCCGCCGCAGATGGAGCCCCTGCATATCAATGAAGCGATCGGCGAGGTGATCGAGCTCACGCGGAGTGAAGCCATGAAAAACGGCGTCTCGGTACAGACGCAATTTGCCGAAAGCTTGCCGGCCGTGACAGGAGATCGGACCCAACTTCAGCAAGTGATCCTCAACTTGATCTTGAACGCGGTCCAGGCAATGAGTGAGAGCGGCCTGGACGTACGCGAGTTGCAGATCAGCACTGAGGCGCACCAGCCAGATGGTGTGATCGTCTCGGTCCGGGATTCCGGGCCGGGCATAGGCCAGGAAAACCTCGATCGTCTTTTCGATCCGTTTTACACAACCAAGTCGGCCGGCATGGGAATGGGATTGGCGATCTGCCGTTCAATTGTGGAAGGACACGGTGGACGAATATGGGCGACGGTAAACCTCCCGCAAGGCGCTGCCTTTCATTTCACGCTCCCTGCCGCTTCTGAATGGATCCCGGCGTAAGTCTCGACCACGGAAAGAACGCTTAGGTGTGCATTAGGATTCGTCTCGCGGAGGGGGCACGCTATAAGAACTCGCGTACACTAGAGGGAACTCATGTCATCTGTACTCGTGACGGGAAGCAGCTCAGGTATTGGTTTGGCGACGGCGCTTGTTCTTGGCCGTGCAGGACACACCGTCTATGCCACGATGAGAAACCCGAGCCGCGCGACGCTACTCCAGGCGACGATCAGGCAGGAAGGACTTCCCGTTGAAATTCACGAAATGAAAGTGGATTCGGATGACTCGGTAACGTCAGCAATTTCCCGCATCCTGTCGACGGCGGGCTCCCTTGATGCTCTGGTCAACAACGCTGGCATTGCCCGTAACGGATCGGTCGAAGAACTTTCTATCGAGGACTTCCGAGCCGTAATGGAGACCAACTATTTTGGAGCGTTGCGTTGCATCCATGCCGTACTGCCACACATGCGTGAACGGCGGAGTGGGTGCATCGTAAACCTAACCAGCCTCGCGGGCCGCCTCGCCTTTTCGCCACTCGTGGCGTATAGCGCCTCGAAGTTTGCTCTGGAAGCGTTGAGCGAGACGTTGGCGCAAGAGGTCAAGCCGTTCGATATTCACGTCGCAATAGTCGAGCCAGGGGTCGTCGATACTGCGATGGCGCGCGAAATGGCAACAGTGCCAGAAACTACTCTGAGCGAGTGCATCTATCCGCATCCGCACAGGATTGCGGGTCTATTCCGCGCATCGGCAGCGACTGCGACTTCGCCTGCGGTCGTTGCGGAAGCGATCCGTGGGATCATTGAAAATAAGAGCTGGCGGATCCGATATCCTGTGGGCCTGGATGCAAAGCCATTTCTCGAATGGAGAGCGTCGATGACGGATGAAGAGTGGGTCGATTGGGGCGCTCTTGAGGATGACGCCTGGTATCAGCGTGTCCAGAATGATTTTGGTCTTGACGCGCGGAATGCCTGACTCCTGGGAACGGATATACAGAAAATAGGGGCGGCCCGCTTTCAGTTCGGGCCTCGCGCAAGGCATTCGGCGAGGAGCTGAGAAGGACGCCGCCACTTCCGAGATTGGCCCTTCTCGGAAGTGGTGCCACCGAGCGGCGACTTCCGAAATGCACCTCTTGGCGGACATCGGCCTGCTCGCCACTGGCTGACAAGGTAAAACCACCAAACGCCAAAGCACTCGGCCCGACGCTCGATGTACCGGTCGCGAGGTAACAAGGTGAAACGGTTTTGCTGGTCGAAAGCAGCGAACAACTGACACGGTGAAGCCATCGAATTGTCGCGCGCTCGTTTGGTTGCGAACGTTTTACCTTGCTACCACAGCCTTCAGGCAGCTGCTGCCATCTCCCATCGAGATTGGCTGTCGGGAATGGTGAAATGGGCTTCGAGCTCCGTCATGGCGAGACGCTCCCACTCATATGCCTGCCCAAGGAGAGACCATTTTTGATCAGGACGAAACGCCGCAGTTTGACGGCACAGTGAAGCGATAGTGCGATATCGGCGCACGCGCTCTAAGACAGATTTCCCGCTCATGACATCTCCCCCGATTGCTGTTGGTCGGGAGCAGACTGTGGCACGGGGCGCTTTTCGAAATCGTTAGCGGGCTTGATAGAGAGGACGCATGGTTTGCGAACTGTTGATCGGAGGCACGCGCAAAAACCGCACGTGTCCGCGTCAGTTAAGCTACGGCCAACTCGATTGTCTCGCTCTGCCTCTTTTCGGCATTGAAAACTTTGACCTGGAGATTTGGAAAACGCCCCTTTAACTCCCTGGCCGCTTTCAGTGCGCGATCTTGAGTATCAAATTCCTTCTTGGCCTGGCCGTCCACAATCAGCGCATATCCACTCGTTGGAAGACCAACACCAGCTCTGGAAATAGGCGTAGGGGAAATAGGCGTAGGCGTGCTCATTCGTTGCGTGCGCTGTTGGCGCATAGGAAACTCCAATGTTGGGATTAACTTTCTAAACGAATAAGATGGCGAACTGTTCCGCGATGA
>Ga0306920_100004573_pt1 | contig 17731 bp, 20 predicted proteins | sample flu12Cox44000170_FD_204666 | JGI IMG/M metagenome (GOLD analysis project Ga0306920, IMG submission 204666) | Lab enrichment of tropical soil microbial communities from Luquillo Experimental Forest, Puerto Rico - flux4day.12C.oxic.44.000.170 (v2)... | ecosystem: Environmental > Terrestrial >... | reverse complement strand
ATATCGGAATTACCAACGCTGAGGCGATCAAGCCTCTTGCCGACTTTATTGGTCTGATCGGCGACGTCGGAGGTGTCGTAGGTGGTATAAGCAGCATAATTAATCTCGTCAACCAATGGCAGGGTACCGATCAGCTTACCAAAATTACAAACGCCATTGGGGATGTGTCGACTGCACTCGGCGATTACTTTCATCAGTTAGGACAGGATGAGGGCGCTAGTCAGATACTTCAACGCAACTCTAAGCTCAATGACATTATCGCCGGTCCTAGCACTCAGTACGGATTGCTAACCAATGCAATGGGTAAGCAACTGACCTCCGACGAAATCAAGAATTACGTGCAGCCTTGTATATATGCCCTTAACGAGTTTGAAGGACCCGCACAGCCTGATCTGGTCTGGGGTGTGACGTTTGATTGGGAGATATTTTGGACGGACTACGGATTGTACACGAACACTTGCTACAATTATCCGTATGTATTCTCCATCGACGCCGGCTACGGTCAGCGAACCCCCACCAAGGATGGCTTCGGAAACGTCTTATACTATACTATTACTCTTCCTGTGTACTTGCAAGCGATATGGTTCTTTCTCGCCGTGGCCGGTGCCCTCGATCCGGCGTTTCCGCAGAAGTACAAACCAGACCTCCAATCTGCTGCAAACAAACTCACGAACGTTTACAGTGACATCACAACCAACGGCAAAGGACTCACAACTTTGTCGCCGCCCAATTGGAGTTCAGCGGGTTTGGTGAATACACCTTGCCCGGGGGCGACGGCGGAAAGTGTAGGGATCCGTCTTGTATATCAAGAGCCGGTTAATCCCACCGAGCTAGTGATTCAAGGTGCGTTAATCGAGTATGGCGCCGTTGAAAAGTTTTCCGGCTGTAGTTCGGTGTGCGCCAGCTATCAAATAAATTTCGACAGCGCTTCGGATCCATTCGATCCTGCTATTTTTAACAAGTTACAGCTTCGACTGCTGAAACATGTCAAGGACGTTTTCGTAAGTACGGGACTCCTCAACGTCTTTCAGACTATCAATCAGTTAAATGCGCTTGCTGGTGACCCTCCCATATCCGGTTCCACTTTCCAGTGGTCAGACGGCTCGATGATTAATCTCGTAGATTGGTCATTTCGCCAGATCATAGGTTTGGCCAAGTTGGCTCCTAGCGCGAATGGCGTTAGCCTCAGAGCGTTGGGTGGCTTTATCATTGGGACCCAGCCTTTTGACAGTCCATACTCACCCAGAGCCACCAGTTTCTCCTTTAGGAATTTATTAACAGAATTCCCGGACTAGCAGGCCACGGTCCGCTCCGAGCGCCCGCAGGGCCGGCCCACACGGGTTCTTGCGGTAAGATAGGCGGGGGTTACCACGAAGAAAAAGAGTCGAAGCCCAGGTGGATTTCTGGTGAGGCAGATCGCCGACGGCGCGGGAAATAGGGAGAGGGTTCCTTGCCGAGTGGAATCGAACACGTCTTTGTCCTCATGCTTGAAAATCGGTCATTCGACCATATGCTTGGCTTCTCGGGCATCACCGGCTTAGATGCCGTTTCGAGCCGACCCAGCGCAATCAACGGTTTGACCCTAGCTGGCAACAGTCTTCTTCAACTCGCGCGCTCTTGGCAAAGAAACGCAGTAAGCGGCATCGTGCTCAGAGAAGGGGGAAAATGGCCACCTCCGCCTCCGGTTTCAGTCCGTGCGTTGCTCACGTCCAGCATATCGAACGTGTTCAACGGGCAAGCCTTTAGCGTGGCGCAGCCGGCGGACTATGCGATGCCAGTCGACCCGTCCCACGAGTTTTGTCTTGACCCCGCTAATAATATTCCTGCCGGGGTGCTGCAGCAGTTGTGTGGATCAGGAGCCGTTTATCCGTTCGGAGGTGCATATCCCGCGATCTTGAATAGCGGATACGTGAGCTCTTACGCCGCAAGCGGTGGTCAAGCCAATCCGGGTGAAATCATGAAGTGTTACGGCCCAAGCCAGTTGCCTGTACTTAACGCGCTGGCGCAGGAGTTCGTCGTTTGCGACAACTGGCACGCTTCGATGCCTGGGCCCACTTGGCCTAACCGATTCTTTGCTCATGCTGCTTCGTCGGGCGGCCTAGATCATAGCCCCTCGACGAAAGAGATTGGCGAATGGGACACGGTGGACGGGTTCAGCTTCACTAACGGCACAATCTTCGATCGAATGAATGATGCGGGAGTAAAGTGGAGACTTTACGCCGGGGATGATCTTCCGATGGTGGGGGCTCTCAAGGGAATTAACTTATTAACTGATATAAACGATTACGGGGACTTTGCTTCGGATGTAGCGCAAGCTGGCTATCCAGCGTCGTACACCTTTATTGAGCCCAGTTATGGCCAGTTGTTGGCGGAGTTCAAGTGCGGCACATCGCAACATCCAGTGGATGATGTAACTCGCGGCGAAAGCCTGATAAAAGCCACCTACGAGGCGGTTCGGAACTCGCCAGTCTGGAGCACCAGCGTGATCATAATCACGTGGGACGAGCACGGCGGGTTCTACGACCACGTCCCGCCGCCACCCGCCGTTGCACCGGGAGACACGGTCCCGGGGAGCAAACACAACCAGTATGGCTTCACGTTCCAGCAATACGGGCCGCGCGTCCCCGCGGTGGTGGTATCGCCACTTATACCTCCAAATCTGATCGACCATCGCGTCTATGACCATGCTTCGATTACCGCAACTCTTGAGACTGTATTTGGACTGAACCCAATGACGCAGCGCGACGCTAACGCTCAGAGTCTGGTGTCGCTTGTATCGCTATCGAGCCCCAGGAGTGATACTCCCTCCTCGCTGCCTGCGCCGGTACAATCGGGAGTTAGTGGCTGCGATCCAGTCTCATTTGATCGCACCATCGCGACCCTGTCCTCGCGCGTGATGGAGGTAGCCCCGGTCACTCGCCCCAATGAGTCCGTCAACGAGGGAAATTTGCCGGGGTTGTTGTTTGTAGCACTGCGATCCGATTTCGCTCTGTCTCCGCTGGAGGAGCGGCCAGCAAAAATAGCGCGGTTCAATACCATCACCACGCGCGCTGACGCGAGCCAATATATGGAGGAGGTACGCCCAAAGATTCGTTTGGCCAGAACTGCGGTGTCACGAAGAACACCGCCGTGAGTTCTGAAGCTTTCAGGTAGGAAGGCAAGTTTGGCAGCCGGAAATACACAAGATGGAGAAACTTGCGCAATGGCCGAGTTCAGCTTGAGGCAGTTCCTAAAACATAATCGGTTTGATCCCGCAGGCGGTGTTCGCCGGCTGTTGCCGAGCGCTGGTAAAGGTCTTAGCCCAGCAGTGAACAACTGCATCGACGGCAGGAGAATCTAAAGAAACTACTCTGCCATTGCGGAGCGGTTCGTGTCTCGAACGAACAGTCAGGCATAGCCGCGGAATCTTGAGAACGTTGATCAACCTTGTCGCAACGCCCTTCGCCGATGTTGAAGGGAGCACGGCACGCGCCTCAGCATTGCTTCTGCTGTGGGTCACTTTCGGAAGGTCCGAAAGCCTCGTAGAGCGTCAGCTACCCACGTTGAGGCGGACCTCCAGCCTGCATCCGTAGATGTTACTTGTAGCAAACCAGCAGTTGTATTTGGCGTCGGTCGCCTTCCTCCGCGTCAGCTATGCGCAGGAGCTCGCCGACAAATTGGCGCGTGATTGCCGGCGGATCATGATGAGCGACTGGTACCGTCGGGTGTTCCCGACCCGGCTGTCACCCGGATCGCCAGGCGGTAAGCGAATTCGAGACGACGGCGCAGGGCTGCCAGCTCGCAACTTCGGTCGGTCGGGTGCTGACCGGGCGTGGTGTCGACCTGATCATCATCGACGACCCGCTGAAGCCCGAGGAGGCGTTGTCGCAAGCCCAGCGACGCGCGGCGAAAGAGTTGTTCGACCATACCCTCTACAGCCGGCTCAACGACAAGCAACGAGGTGGGATCGTGCTGGTCATGCACCGCCTGCACGAGGCCGATCTCGTCGGCCATGTGGTGGCGCAGGAGGATTGGGAGCTCGTGTGCCTGCCGGCGATCGCCGAGACCGAGGAGACCCAGACCGTGGATACCGTCTGGGGAGCCAAACGCCTGACCCGCCGGCAGGGCGAGGCGCTGCATGCCGCACGCGAGCCGCCGCCGATGCTCGAGCAGATCCGCAAGACGATCGGCGAATACAACTTTGCCGACCAATACCAGCAAGCGCCCTCGCCATTGGGCGGCGGGCTGGTCAAAACGGGCTGGTTCCGGCATTACGCAGTCGAGGACGCGCCGCAGTTCGAGCGCATCGTGCAGAGCTGGGACACCGCCAGCAAGGCGACCGAGCTCAACCCCACCCTTCCCTCCCCCGCATGCGGGAGAGGGAAGGGTCGGGGTGCACCAGCTGGGGGGTGTCGGGCAAGAACCTCTATCTGATCGACGTATTGCGGCAGCGCCTGGAATATCCGGAGCTGAAGCGCGCGGTGCGGGCGCAATTCGAGCGGTTTCGCCCGAGTGTCGTATTGATCGAGGACAAGGCATCGGGCACCCAGCTGATCCAGGAGCTGATCGCCGACGGCCTATACGCTGTCACTCGCTACCAGCCGCAATTCGACAAGGTCATGCGCATGCACGCACAGACAGCGATGATCGAGAACGCTTTGTCCACTTGCCGGACACGGCACCGTGGCTCGCCCAGTATCTGCACGAGCTCCGCGCCTTCCCGAATGGCCGGCACGACGACCAGGTCGACTCGACGGCGCAGATGCTCGACTGGTTCAAGCGCGGCAGCGGCCCGAGCACCAATGGCGGGATCTTCGAATATTAGCGGCAGCTCGCCGAGGAAGCGCGCGGGCAGCAGACCCGCCGCGAGCGCCGGGTGCGGCTGCGCGTTCCGTCTGGCATCGGCCGGATGAACATGCTCCATCTCAACGTCGCCGCCGACGGCACTGTCGAAATGCCGGAGGAGGATGCCGAATCGTTTCCGCGCGCGGGGTGGGAGCGGGTAGACGCCGCCCCGGCCAGCAGAACGGCGACCCGCAGGCCGCGCGTCCCGAACCGTTACCGGTGATGGCCAAGAGGCTCGGCATCCTCCGGCCGTTGTCACATTGCGGCAAGGACGCGAACTAAACGCTGCAGCGGCCCGAGCGACGAGTACGCTCAGCTGCTGCACCGGGGTAGTGGCGGCAGCATGTACACAAGGAAAGCGCGCGCAACACGGGAAGCCCCACTGCGTGATCAGGGATGATCAACCGGACGCCCGTGAGGGACAGGCCGGGCGCACTGAGGTGGCGGAGAGGCCAGTAGTACCGCTGAAACCGGGTAATGCCGGGGGAGGGAAGGGGCCTCAGTTCAGGACCGACGCAACACGCGGTGAGGGACCTGGAGATTGGGTAACCTAGCAACTCGGAAAAGTGTTCAGAAACTGCAGACGGCGTTACACGCGAAAGCAAAGGCGGAAGCCGGCTATCGCTTCTACGCTGTGTTCGACAAGATCAGCCGCGACGACATTCTGGCGCATGCCTATGCCCAGTGCCGCTCCAACAAGGGCGCGCCGAGGATCGACGGCCAGGATTTTGCGGACATCGAGGCATACGGGGTCGAGCGATGGCTGGCTGAACTGGCGCTTGCGCTCAGGCAGGAGACCTACCGGCCAGAGCCAATCAGACGAGCGTTTATACCGAAGGCCAACGGCAAGCTCAGACCGCTGGGCATCTCGAGCGTGCGGGATCGGGTCTGCATGACACAGCGCTGCTGGTGCTGGAGCCGATCTTCGAAGCCGACCTTCCACCTGAACAATATGCCTACCGGCCGGGGCGGAACGCCCAGCAGGCGACGGTTGAGGTGGAGGAGCGGCGGTTCCGTGGTCATCCGGACGTCGTCGACGCCGACCTCGCGGACTACTTCGGGAGCATTCCGCGGTATCGACGGGGTCCCAATCGGTACGGATTGCGATCAGCAGCAGCACCGACATCGGTTTGCCAGAGGTGCCAAGGAACATGCGGTTGCTCAGATCGGAGGATATTTGAACCACTCAGGGGGGAACTCGACCTCCCGAATGAGCGGCTGCGGTGGGAGCAGCCGGTCGAGTGCGCCTGCTATCGCCTGCAGCGTACTCCGCAATAGCGCATTCGAGGGCTCCTCGGCGACAAGCGTCGTCCTTGCCATCACAGCCAGGTTCGTCGCCATTATTCTCTCCAAAATGGCTTATTAATTTCACAGTCGGCGTCGACGCGGGTAAGTCCGATATCTCGCAGCATTCGTTCATCCAACCGAGCGAGCTCGAGCCGCCCCTTTTTGCGCCGGTGCCATTCACGCAACACCACACTCACGCGGCTCAGAAAGCCGCGCAGCCGGTGCGGCGATGGTTGCCACTGTGTCTCGTGTTGGACCCGATCCGGACAGCAGGACCTTGCCCGCAACAACTCTGCTTTCGTCCTCAGTCTCCGGACGCGACCAATTCGAATAGGTCGATAAAGCGGTTGCGTTACCCGATCTTCTTTGAAGATCGCAAACATATCGGTTTACTCCCTTGGCGGCTGTCTCAATGATCTACAGATCATGTGTTGCTGCTCTACCCGTTTGTTGCGATCTCATTCAGTGGCGCTCGATATTCGTGACGCCGTAGCCTGTCGGACAATTCCGGATAGAGGCAACCACAATCGCTTCGGTTCCGGCCGAAAGATCGACCGAGTAGTTCGAGTTGGCTGCCCTGGATCAGCGATCCCGATCCAACGGAACAAGGTATCGTGTCCGGTGGGTTCGCGCGCTCGTCATCGCGCCCTCCCTTGGCATCCGTCGCAGAGACTATAGGCTCTCCCTACTGACAGCCTCATGTCAGGAGTAATCAGGTGCTGCTACGCCGGGCCGATCGATCCCCGACCGTCACGCCTTACCGCTCACGCTCTCATCATCGCCGCCCGAGGAACTGCTGGACCGCGATGGTTCATCATCCCGAGAGAGCGGGTTCGCTCACCCGCGCAATTGCTGCTGTATTTGAAGAAGACGACCCGTGCCCCAGGGGGCGGTGAAGTCAGCCGACCGAGGGCGAGTTCGGAGCTTTACCCAGGATGGGGCTGTATCACCGGAGACCCTATAAGGATTGCCTGTGTTGTTTCCTGTCGGGTTGCTCCCCTAGCTCAGGACGGTCGACTGGCGGTTTCGACCGCCTCTTGCCCACCCGGAGCGCGATTTGTCGTCGCGCAAAACGCTTAAGGGGATCCCGGCCTTGCGATCACCCGGAACCCCGAGAATATCCGTCAAATCTATAACAAATTTTCCCAAGTGTGACATACGTCACACATCTCGACCGATTTGTTGTGCCTTTTTGCCAAGCACGGGCTAACCGGCCTCTTCAGCTCTTATCCGCGCAGCGGTTCGGGGGGCATAAGCCGGCGAATGGGCGTTCATACTGCCGAAATTTTTTGGTCGTCGCTGCTCTCGGCTCGGCCTATATCCATTCTGGCGACCTTGACTGGATGACGGCGATCTCTATGGCGTCAGCCTTGCTATGATCGCGCTGATCGTCCATTCCTGTCCCCGCCCCGGCAAGCTCGGCATGGGCGACTGGTTGCAGTGGGTATTGCGGCCGGTTGCTTCCTCGTAACAATCTGGCTGGAAGCCGAAGTCGCGGTGCTCTTCATCTGGGCCGGTATTCACGGCATCCTCTATTACGGCTCGTGCCTTTGCGGCGGCAACACGCCGATTTCGCTGCTCGCCCGCGTGCCACTGGCCATCGGCACTCATCGCCGCCGGAAGGCTCGCGGTCTTGTCCGGTTGGACAGTGAGCAATCCACTGCTCGTCGCCGCGACCGCGATCATTGAGTTGATCCCTTCACAATCCTTCAGCGGACAGGCACTGGTGAAATAGCGAAGGTGGCATCAGGAAACGAGAATCGGAGAGAAGACTGATGCGGATCGTAGTCGAGATCCCGGAGACGCATAGCCGAAGCGAGCGCCAGGCGCGAGGCTATGTAGTTAGCGCGCTTGCGGCTGTTGATGACTCCCGCACACCGCACGACGCTCGTGTTTACTGGGGTGAGCGCGTGAAATCATTCGATCGAGTGTACGCAGCGATCGCCAAGCGCCCCCCGAATGTTCAGCTCGTGAAGCACCTCGCCGACGCGCTGCTGGCGGTAGCCAGCGGGCACGATTCGGCGGCAGTCACGTACCTGCAGAGTGTGCTTAAGATGCTGGGTGAGAACATCGGTGGCTGAAGGATCGGAACATCGCTTGCGAGCCTAAGCAATGAGGATCTGATTTTGACGCTCGACCGGGTCGAGGAGCCGCACTGCTTCGGGACGTCGCCAAAAGTAATCGACGTTGACTCGTACGGACGACGCCGCTAATCGCTCGCTCGATCCCGCCGGGCGCGAGGTGGCTCAGTCCAATGTCTCTTCTGGGTGCAGGCCGTGCGAAAACGGCTGGTCGCGAGGTGTCCATCGGCCGTGAGTGTCTGCGGTGCCGATCGCAGTAGGCGGGCAGTGCCAGCTGCTATGGTGGCTCGAACGGCGCGTGCGTGCTGTCTGCACTTCGAACGGTGGAGCCGCGTTAGAAGCGACATTCTCACAACCGGGGCTACGTCTTGATCGCTGCAATCAGCGGTCCGGGGCCCATGATGTTGATGACACGCGTGAGATTGTAAGCGAGGACGTGGAGCGCCATCTCGGTGGCCACGCGTGGCAGCCGCTTCATCAGAAAGTGGGTTGCTCCCATCCGCGCCTTGAGCGTCCCGAACGGATGCTCGACCGTCTCGCGCCGCCGGCGCATTTTTTTCCGGGTGCTCGTCGAGCCGGCGCTGGACGGCTTCGAGAACATGCTCATGCTCCCAGCGCGTGATCCGTCGCTCCTTGCTGGGGGTGCAGCTGTGCTTGATGGCGCAGCTCCGGCAGGCGTTGGTCCAGTAGCGGCGCAGGACCAACCCGTTTTCCTCGTTCGTGTAGTGGTAGGCGAGTCTTTCACCAGCCGGGCACATGCTCGTGATACTGGGCGCTCGCGAGCGTACGGCAGCGGAGTATAGGACGCTGTTCAAAGAGGCGGGCTTTGAACTGACACGGGTCATTTCTACATACGCCGGTCCAAATGTGGTCGAGGCCGTGCCGATCTGAACTTGCCGCAGGAGCTGACTCCATGGCTGGCTCACCGGACCTGATAGCCTGCCATAGTCTTGGACAAAGTCCGGCAAAAGGGGCGAGCTCCATCCCAGAAAGCCAGGGGGTTGCGTTGCGCCGGGCCAAATGTCCGGAAAGGGTCGAACGAGCCCGCTCTGAGGCGCATAGCGGCAACGGCGCCCCGGACTGGAAGAGTCGCCTTCCACCCCCCGGCACCCGACAAACCGCAGCTCCAGGCTACTGAGCCCAGGTCGCGGGAACAATTCGGGGCTACCGACGAAGTTCGAATTGACGTAAAGCAGCAATCCGGCACAGGGAACTTGCGTCAGGTTCCCTAAAGCCCTTTGACGAAGAAGCGACAGAGGCCAACAACCCAGGGATCTTGTTCGCTTGCCCTGGGCGCCCGTACTGGTTCGAGATCCGCACGGCCCGGTCGATATGGGGGCTGACGCCGGTCGTTTGAGCAGCCGCCGGCCGGCATCTGTTTCGCGCCTACGCGGGAACGGCGAAATCAGATACCTCGCGAAGGCACGGAGCTGCGCGGCCGCTATTTGCCCGATCATTTATTGGAACATCTCCTGACCATGGCCCGCCTCCATGCCGCCCACCGTTATGATCGCCTGACGCATGACATAGAGACAATCACCGGGAGGCCCGCGACGAGAGTCGGTGACTTTGTCGCGCGCCAGGCCGAGCTCCGTAGAGCGACAAAAGCTGGCGGACGGCCTTGACCAAAAGATGCAATGATTTGCATTCTCGGCCTTCAGATTAAACAGGACGGGGGGCGTGCGGCGCGATACACTCGCACGTCACCCGCGGATGTGGAGGCGTGATTTCATGAGCGCGCGCGACCCGGCCGAAGCCGTCGAAGTCCTCGATCTTCTCCTGAAGTTCTTTGTCGACGGCGAGCGCTGGGTCAAAGGCCGCTTGAGCGATCGCCGGGGCAACCGCTGCCTCGTCGGTGCGCTCGATTTTGTCAGCAGCCATCATGGCATGAAAGGCGACGCGGCCGAGCAGTATCTGGCCGACGAAATTTCCACCGCGGGAGATGGCAATAATGCTGGCGGGGACTGCGCCCGATTCCGAGCGAGCCTTCGCCGAGCTTTATCCGGAGGACGCTATCGGGTCAGTGAGACTGTTCTTCGCAGGGACACCCTTTCCGATTTTAACGACGGGTGCAAGGACTTCACCGAGTTGCGGGCGCTCATCCTCCAGGCCCGCGCGTCGGCGGTGCAGGACGCTGCTCCCATGCCCGTGCCTGACCGGCGCCTCGACATCGAGACCGACGAATTGGTTATGGCTTGAAGGCGACAGCGGCCGCTGTAGAGGTGCAGCATGAAAACCCTCAGGCGCAGAACCGTTTTCGCCAACCCACTTGAGTAAGAGTTTCGCCAGTTACCGTGAGGAGCTGGAAATCTTAGCTGCCTCCCGTAGCCAGGTGCCGATTTCGGCGGTACGGCGGACAGGCTCCAGAATCTCGGGACCGATGCCGTAGCGCCAGGCCAGGTCGCGGCGTTCCGGCTCGGCGTCCAGCGCCTGGAGATCACGGGCCATAGCAACCAGCTCGGCACAATCGCGACCAAACCCCTCCCCTACGAGACTCGCGGCCCGCATCTCGATCAACCCGGCCGCAACCGATAATGTGAACTCGGGATGGTACTGCGTCCCGAAGAAAATGCTTCCCGACGGCAGTTCCACCGCGACCGCCTGAATGGCACAGAGTTCGTTCTGAGCAAGCACCTCAGCACTTGGCGGCAGCTGTTCGAGCTCGTCGATATGAGAGCAGAGCGCGTCGAAAACGGAAGGCCGCGCAGCCAGAAGCGGGTGGCAGCGGCCGGCCGTCGTGGTGGTAATTGCTCTTGCCACCCCGAGCTCGCGACCACGGGGATTGCGGCGAACGGTTCCTCCGAGTGCTACGGTCGCGAGCTGCAGGCCCCAGCAGCTTCCCCATGCCGGCACATCCGCGGTAAACGCTGCGCGGGCAAAATCGATTTGCCGCGTCACCTCAGGCGTCCGGTCGTAAATATGCAGCGGCGAACCACTGAACATTATGCCGTCAAAGTCTCCGAGCGATACGCCGCCCGGCAGGTCTTGGCCATCGGCAACATTGATCGACGAGCACTGGATATGAGGCTGCTGCGACCTAACGGCGGTTTCGAAGAGCGAGGCGTTCGAGGGAATCCCGAACGGTTCGCGCTCTGCCTGCATCGCAGCCGGCGTGCCATCGGCAATTAAGATGCGCAGCATAAAGTGCCCTCACCGGATTTTCGCTGGAATTACCTGGTTATGGAGGGAACGAGCAAGACCGCAGGGAAGAGCGGCCTCTCGAACCGATGCCATCGTGCGTGCTATTGCCGCCGTACATCCGTTCTCGCGATCTTTGGAGCGAGGTGGCGAGAGGCTGAGCGAACAAGTGCGCCCCAGCATATCGGAGTGTATGACATTCTGCGATTTGACCGCGAAGGCCATCCAAATCGAGGCGGGATCGACTGACCCCGAAAGCACCACCCATGAAAATCGTCAAAGTGTCGGCGATTCCGATGTCGGCACCCGTTCCGGAGGAAAAACGCCACCGCACCGATCTTGGAACCAAGGTCAAGAGTGACGCGACCTTGATCCGCATCGAAACCGACAACGGGCTGACCGGCATTGGTGCCGCTCTCGGCACGCCGCCGATCGTCGCCGCCATCGTCGAGCATGAGCTCGCGGCGGAATGCGTGGATGAGGACCCGATGCTCTCCGAGCGTATCTTCGAAAAGATGTACAACGGCTCGCGCAGCAGGCCGGCGCTCGAACGCGGCATCACCCAGGCCGATGAGAGCCGCCGCCGCGGCGTCATCATGGAAGCGATTGCCGGCGTCGACATCGCGGTATGGGACGCCAAGGCGCAAGCGCTCGGCGTTCCGCTCTACCAGGCGCTGGGTGCCGCGCGCAGCTCGGTGCGGGGCTATGCGAGCGGCGGCTGGGCGCCGGGCGACGAGGCCGAGGCGGAGCTCGCGGGCTATGCCGCGAAGGGCTTCACCGCCGCCAAGATGCGTGTGGTGGGTCGTGACGGCTTTTCGATCGCCAACTGTGTGCGCCGGGTGAAGGCGGCGCGTCGCGGGCTTGGCCCCAATGTCGAACTGATGATCGACGCGCACGGCTCGCTCGAGGTTGCGACCGCGATAAAGCTAGCCAAGGAGCTCGAGCCCTACGACATCGCCTGGTTCGAGGAGCCGGTCTCGCCCGACGATCACGCCGGTCAGGCGGAGGTGCGTCGCTCGACGACAATCCCGATCGCCTCGGGGGAGCGCGAGTTTACGCGGTTCGACTTCCAGGATTTGCTCGAGCGCCGAGCCCTCGATATTGCGCAGCCGGACGTCGCCCGCGCCGGCGGCATGACCGAGATCCGGCGTATTGCCGCACTGACCTCGGCGCACGGTGTGCGACTGGCGCCACATGCCTGGGGCAGTGGAGTTCTATTCGCCGCAAGCATTCACGTCGCGATGGCAGCCGCCAATTGCCACATTCTCGAGGTGAGCCAAGGCTGGATGCCGATGATGTGGGAGCTCTTCAACGAGCCTTTCGACATCCGTCCGGACGGGATGGTGCATGCGCCCGACCGGCCCGGTCTCGGTTTCACCTTGCGGGCGGACACGCTGGAGCGGTTCAGATATGTCGACGGCCCTGAATATAAGTTCTAGCCGCATTATGTTGACGGCCCGGACGCTGTCGCACGCCAGTGTGGCCGGGTCCGTATCCCGGAACCGGGATCATCGCCTCAGCGCGCCGCTTGTGGCGGACTGGGGAAACGAGAGGTTGATCGCCTGCAGCTTGTCCAAGAAGCGGCGAGCAATTCCAGGGTACGACCGTCGGATCCCGTCGGATAAAACGACCGCTTTCCGCGCTTTCCGGCAGTCGGCGTCGAGGGGTGGCTCGGCGCCCGAGGCTGCCGGTTACATGGTATCGGCTGATACCGGCGCGCCTCGTGGCTTCGACAACAATGGCCGAAATCCACACTGAGCCGCCTCTGCGCAGTCTCCGCCCCGGCTACCAGGACGCGGAAGAGAACCTTCGAGCTCCCCTAACTGCCGTCGGAAAGGCCGTAGCCCGGACCGAGGTTGAAAATGCACCCCCTCCGCCAGAAGACCAGCGCCGGGCACAAAATTGACTTCCAACCGGATACCGTCCGGGTCCTCAAACAGCACATAGTAGTAACCCGGCGCCCACGAGCCTTCCATCGGCCCGCGAACCATCTTCGCGCCTATCTCCTTGAGCAGAGCGGCGCAGCGATCGACGTCCTCCCGTGACCGGGCTCGCAGGCACAGATGGTGCAGGCCGACCCGCTGCTGCACGAAGCGCTCGTCGGTCAGCGCGGGGTCAGAGGGTTGAATGCCGATCGCCGCGCGGGCGCCGACGCAATAGAACAGCCTGTCGCCGTCGTGGACCGGCTTCATGCCGAACTCGGGCAGCAGCTTCCGGTAGAAGGCGCGGGCCGCATCAAACCGGCTCACGGTCAGGATGACGTGGGCCATCCCGTTGATGCCAATCGTCATTGCTGAACCTCGGTATTCCTAGCCATTCGTCAGCCGCATTACCCATCGTCTTTTCGGCTCCGTCTTTGCTCCACGTCAAAAAGCGGCGGTTAAACGGAAGCTCGCACCACATTGAGACTGCGAGAACCGCCGCTGGTTCTGCGTGTTGCGGTATGTCGACGTGACCGGAGTTGTCCGAGTGATGGGGTCGGCGCGCCAATCGAACTGCTTGGTCTTCATGATGGGTGCGGTGTCGGCCGGCGTGGTTTTTGCGGCCCTAGTCAGCCGAGCGACGGATAAACCTCGCCCAGACGCCCTCCGGGTGCCAAATCTGCTCCATGTCGGCGCGCGCCTTGGCTTCGTCCATGCCCAGCACGTCGCGGCGATAGCGGTAGAAGAAGGCGGACACCCGGTAGTTCGCGATGCAATGGATGTGAACCGGGACTTCTTTTAGCTGCTCCATAGCGGCGCAGAACTGGTCGAAGTCGTCATCGGTCGGGTTCTGAAAATCGACCGGAATATGGATGTAGGTCATGCCGAGACGGCCGACGCTCGCCGCCTCATCCGGCAATGCCTTCTCGTGCGTGTGCAACCCCAGGTTCAGAATATGGCGCACGCCAAGAGCATGAATGTCCGCAAGCTGCTTTTCGGTCGGCTGACCGGACGTCGTAATCCGGTTGTCGAGTCTTTGCCAGTTGTAGATTGCCTCCGGGTCGGCCATCAAACATCTCTTACCGCTGAAACTGTGGAGGAGAACGATCCGCGGCCTAGCTCATTCGCGTCAAGCGGCTTTCAAAAGGCCAAGTTGCCGGAGCGCGGTGGCGCGATCGTCGAGACCAACCTTTTCCGCGATCTTGCCATTCTCGACGCGGAGTACGGTTGTCCCGGTGAACCCATCTCGCAACCGGACGCTGCCGGAAGTGAAGCTGATGAGGAAATCGCTGAACCCGGGCCGGGTCTGCTGCCGCCACCCTCCCACCGACCCACGACGTAATCACCGTCGGCCATCAGGTGGGCCGCGCCCCAGAATTTGACGTCCGGGAACGTCGCACACCCCCACCAACGCATTCAGCCGCCGGCATCGCTGCGACCTCGCCAAGCGTCTGCATAGCCTCTCTCCGTGGTAAGTCCCACGAGGCAGGTTGCACTGACTCTTCCGTGGTCTGACCCTCCTCGTCAACGAGGGGGTCCAGTTCTTAATGTCGCCAGGGATCCAGTCTTATCTGTTTCCCCGATAGGCTGAAGGCACCTCCGTCATTTTTAAGCGTTGCGAGTGTAAAATCTGGCAGATTAGTACCGGCGCTCAGGTCGGCTGCCAGGTGGCCAATCGGCTAGTCCTTTTGGAGGACGGGTGCAGCTGGGGAAGTGTATCCGCAGTGAAGGCTCAAAGTCCCGCGAGTGACGTGACGCGCTCTGTCGGCAGCATCGCTATATTTGCGAGGATTTGAATTTGCGACAATCTTGAGCTCAGAACCCCTCACACACAACTCCCGTCGGCTGCGATTTCCCACAAGCAATAATCCAGCTTTTCTACGTAAAGTCCGAATTCGACAGCAGAGACCCCGGATGTTCACAGCAAGTTTGCCGGCGCTATTTCGACCAAAATAATCGGCCTGTCTTTGGTACGGATCCGCTCGGCGCCGCGAAACACCAAAAGTTCCGATCCTTCGACGTCGATCTTGATAAAGTCGACACGGTGTGAAATGCACGAATCGAGAGTTTTTACAAGAACTGGCTGGGCCCATTTACGGCATCGTGAAGTCCGGCGGAACGAGATGTGTGCCGCCCGGATTATCGTCGAGCCGGCTCCAGGTCACCTGACCGTCAGAATTCTCAGATCCCAGTGCGAAATTGTGAGCCGTGACGTTGGCGAGCCGGTTCTCGGTAATTGTCTTGGTCAAAAGATCCATCAAGTCACAGCGTGGCTCAAATGCATTAACTCTGCCAGCCGCTCCAACGAGCAGGCTCAGGTGAACGGTGAACGATCCTAAGTTCGCGCCGATATCGCGGACGGCCATTCCTCTGCTGACCTGCCGTCTCACAAAAGCTGTTTCCATACTTTCGTAGTTTCCGGTTGCCATGGCAGGCGACACATATCCGTCCGCCAGAAAGGAGCCAAAACGTTAGCTCATTATCGAGCTCGACCATGTAACGACGATGCGTGAACCAATGTTGCGCACTTCATCGCCGAGAAATTCTGGCGAGGAGGTGAACCTCTCAACGATCTTACGCCGGCTCATCTCGGGATAAAGCTTCACGAGCTGCGGATCCTCTGGCTCGCGACCAAGCAGAAGCCGGTAAGCCCAAAGGACATACTCAGAGGTCGGATATTGGTCTTTCAATTCGATCATTACGGAGGGCTCTTTAAGCTCGGAGCGTCTCACCTGGCCATCGAAAAGACTACAGCCCGAGCGTCGGCCTCGGCTGGTTCGACGCCTTCTCAGTCGACATTGTCATCTGGGGTCATCGCCGGGTCAAAACCCCAGCGCCCTGAGGAAAAATGGCTCGGTCTGCAGGACCTACTGGCTGCCGGGCACTGTCCGAGAGCAAAGACGCGTCCCTCAGGATCGGTAGGTCGACGACATTGGCTCACACGAAGACGACCTGCAACCCCAGAACAGCGGAACGCTTGCGGGCCACCGCGATCCGTTGCCCGGGCTATCGACACTGGTGACCCTCGCCCCAAAGCGGCCCGGGCGAAGACCACTTGATTGTCCCACTACCTGGAACGGCACTGTGACATGCCTTCCCGTAATGTCGCCGAGGCCCCAGAGCCCGCCTGCGCGGCGCGAGCGAGCGATCGAGATAGCTCTTCCTCCAGCTACCCGCGTGTCGGAGTGAGGCGCCAAGGAACCGGACCCGGCGTCCCAGCGACACAAAACGGCCTCGTGGAATTGGCTCGTCAGGCGCGACCTGAGGAATGCCAACCTGTATCACTTGGTTGTGTATTCCAAGCCGATCCGTCGCGCTTGACGCGCCCTCCCGAAAGCACCTGTTTCCCCGAATGGTGCTTATGCGGTTTCCGCCGGCCGCTTCAGCCGAACCGCTTTCATGCCGTATGCCGCGACACGGCAAGCGCCTGCCCGATCGTTGCCCAGCTCATCTCGCGCCCACGCAGGATGTCGACGATATCCTGCATGGCGCATCGATCCGCTCGAATGCGCCGTTGTATCCGGCGAGGTCTTCATCAACTTGTCGGTTGGCGCGTCGTCCGGCAACAGGGGATTGGACACCTCGCGCGTTGCCGGTCTCTGTTTCTGGTCGATGATTGCCTGACAGAGTTGCACGCCCCTGCAACTGTGCCGCCGCCACGGCAGCCCGGAGATAGCTGCGGCCCGTGTCGGCTCGATCGCGCCGGACCAGGCTCCCTTCTGTTGCTGTCTCGCCGTGCCTGCTAAGCTTCGATGGGACAGGGAGGAGTGAAGCGATGCGCCGATTTTCGCCGACGATGCTCTTGGTGGGGTTTCTCGGGTTGGGGTTTGCGATCGGTGCGCGACCGGCCGCCGCTGCTGACAGCATTCTGAACGATGCGCTGCGTCGCGGCACCGTGCGCATCGCCGTCAACACCGGCAACGAGCCGCGACAATTCGCCGACGAGAATGGCAATTTGCAGGGCTACGACATCGATATTGCCGGTGAGCTTGCAAAGCAGCTTGGTGTGACGATCGATTTCATCCGCACCGACGTCGCCGGCCGTGTGGCGATGCTGCAATCGCACAAGGCTGACCTCACGATCGCCACCTTCACCCCGACGCTCGACCGGTTGAAGACCGTCGCCTTCACCGATCCATACACCACTGACGTACTGACGCTGATGACCCGCACGGATCGCAAGGATCTCGCAAGCCTGAAGGATTTCGACAAGCCAGAAGTCAAGATTGCGCTGGGTCGGGGCTCGACGGCCGCCAAGGCGCTTGCCCAATACGTGCCGCGTGCAACCATCGTCGAGCTGCCGGGGCTGGCGGACATCGTCCAGGCGATCGATGCCGGGCAGGTCGACGCCACTTGCAGCAATGACGGCCTGGTCAATTGGACGGTCAAGAGGAGCAACGGCAAATACCGCGCGGCGGCCGCACTCGGCGAGGCCGAGGACGATTCGATCGGTCTGCCGCAGGGCGATTTCGTCTGGTG
>Ga0306920_100004571_pt1 | contig 17732 bp, 16 predicted proteins | sample flu12Cox44000170_FD_204666 | JGI IMG/M metagenome (GOLD analysis project Ga0306920, IMG submission 204666) | Lab enrichment of tropical soil microbial communities from Luquillo Experimental Forest, Puerto Rico - flux4day.12C.oxic.44.000.170 (v2)... | ecosystem: Environmental > Terrestrial >... | reverse complement strand
CCGGTTCGGCGACAATCCATGCTAAGTTCCTCAGATGGACAAGCTTTCCGGCATGCGGGCCTTCGTAAAGGTGGTTGAGCACGGCAGTTTTTCCGAAGCCGCGCGTTCGCTGCGCCTGTCTCGTTCCGCAGTGAGCAAGTACGTGATGGAGCTGGAGCAGGAACTTGGCGTGCAGCTCCTCAACCGCACGACCCGCAGCACCTCGCCCACCGAAAACGGCCGCGCGTATTACGAACGTGCACTGGCGATCCTCGTCGACGTGGACGAGGCCGATTTCGCCGTCACGCGGCTGCAGGCGGAGCCGCGCGGCCTGTTGCGCATCAACGCGCCGATGTCGTTCGGCACGCTTCACCTTGGGCCGGCGCTGGCGGACTTCATGGAAAAATATTCGGAGCTGCAAATCCAGCTCACGTTGAGCGACGAGCAGATCGACGCGGTGCAGGAGGGTTTCGACGTTACCCTGCGCGTCGCCGAGCTTGCGTCGTCCAGCCTGATTGCGCGGCGCCTGCTCGGCGTCGAGCGCGTGTTCTGCGCTTCGCCGGCCTACATCGAGCGCCGCGGCGCGCCGGAACATCCGCGCGATCTGAGAAATCACGACTGTCTGTCATACGGTTTTCTCGCGACCGGCAATCAGTGGAAACTGACGGGACCGGACGGCGAGCACCTCGTGTCCGTGCTCTGGCGGCTGTGCGCGAACAACGCGCAGGTGCTCAGCGAAGCCGCGCTCAAGGGCCGCGGCATCGCGCTGCTGCCGAACTTCATCGCCGGGACGGCGCTGGAAGCGGGCGCGCTGGTGCCGGTCCTGCCGAATTATCATGCGCCGGAGATCGCGCTTTACGCCATCTATCCGCCGACCAGGCACCTGTCTTCGAAGGTCAGGCTGTTTATCGACTTTCTGGTGGCGCGGTTCAGCACGCAAAACTGGCTGGCAACCGACGCAACCTGATTGCGGCCGGCGAAACTATCCACGCCGCACGTCGCGGAGGCTGGGTCCCGCGATTGTCGCGGATTCGTGAACAGTCCCGCCACGATTACCACGTTTGTCTTTAGGTCACCGCGATCCAACATAAGCCGGAACAATTCGATCCGAGACAAGGAGACGCGCCATGCCAGGCCTGCACCACGTCACAGCCATCGCCGGCAACCCGCTGCGCAACGTCGATTTCTACACGCACATCCTGGGGCTGCGCCTGGTCAAGCGGACGGTCAATTTCGACGATCCCGGGACCTATCACTTCTATTATGGCGACGAGACCGGCAGCCCGGGCACGGTTCTCACGTTCTTTCCCTGGGAGCACGCGATCAAAGGGCGAGTCGGGGTTGGGGAAACCTCCCGGGCCGCATTCCGCGTTCCGGCTAGCGCGCTCGGCTATTGGACGCAGCGCTTCGTCGAAAAGGGCGTGGCGCACGAGACGATCGAGAAGTGCTTCGGCGACAGCGTGCTGCCGTTCGCCGATCCGGACGGCACGAGCCTCGCCCTTGTCGGCGTGCCCGACGCCGAGGACGCGCCCGGGTGGAGCAACGGCGACATCTCCGCGGAGCACGCGATCCGCGGCTTCTTCGGCGTGACGCTCTTCCTCGCCGACGCGGCAAGGACGGGCGCGATCCTGACCGATGTGCTCGGATTTGCCGAAGCCGGACGCGAAGACGCGACCGTGCGCTATCGCGCGGCTGGATCGTCGCCGGGCGCCGTCGTCGATATTCATAAAGCGAAGGGCGTCGAGCACGGGCGCCAGGGCCGCGGCTCAGTCCATCACATCGCATTCCGGGCCGCCGACGACGCCGCGCAGGCGGCCATGGCGCGCAAGCTCGTGACGGCGCACGGCGTGCGTCCGACCGACCAGCGCGACCGCTGCTATTTCCGCTCGATCTATTTCCGCGAGCCCGGCGGCGTGCTGTTCGAGATCGCCACCGATATCCCCGGCTTTGCGGTGGACGAGCCGGTGACGTCCCTCGGCCGGGCGCTGAAGCTGCCGCCGTTTCTCGAGCCGCAACGTGCAAGTATCGAGGAAGTCCTGCCGCCGCTCGAGGCGGTCGTCTGATGTCTGCGGCCTTCGTTCACCGGTTCGAACCGGCAACGGCCGCGGGCGTCGCGCCGGTCCTGCTGCTGCACGGAACCGGCGGCGACGAAAACGACCTCATGCCGCTCGGGCGCACGGTGGCTCCGGGCGCGGCGCTGCTCTCGCCCCGCGGCCAGGTCCTGGAGCACGGCATGCCGCGCTTCTTCCGTCGGCTCGCCGAAGGCGTGTTCGACGAGAAGGACGTGCGGCGCCGGGCCCTCGACCTTGCAAATTTCATTGCCGATGCGCGCGAGCGCCACGGTCTCGCGGCGCCGCTCGCGCTCGGATATTCCAACGGAGCAAACATCGCGGCGGCCGTGCTACTGTTGCGGCCGGACGCGCTCGCAGGTGCGATCCTGTTGCGGGCGATGGTGCCGCTCGCCGAGCCGCCGCGCATCGAGCTTAACGGCCAGCCGGTGCTGATCGTCTCGGGAGGGCAGGATCCAATCGCGCGTCCCGACAACGCCGTGCGCCTCGCCGACCTGCTGCGCCGCGCCGGCGCCGCGGTCGAGCACGAGATCCTTCCGGCGGGACACGCGCTGTCGAATCTTGACGTGGCACTCGCGCGCCGATGGTGGAACGAAGTCGGATCTCGCACCGGCGCTGCTCTGGTCTCATGACTGGTCACCGGAAGCTGAGGGGAAGTTCGATTACAAGGTCCGCGGACTGCCAGACAAATATAACCGACACCACTGCCTCGCGGTACGAGTTATACAATCTGATTCTTCAGTTCGGTCTCGCTGGACCACAATCGCTCGAGATTCTCGAGCAAAATATCGAGCACGTTGTCCTCATAGCGGCGCGTCTCGCCGGCGGCGTGCGGCGTGATCAGCACGTTGTCGAAATCCCACAGCGGCGAAGCCTCCGGCAGCGGCTCTTCGACCGTGCAATCGAGCGCGGCGCCGGCGATCCGCTTGGCCTCGAGCGCGGCAATCAGCGCGGGCTCGTCCACGACGCGTCCGCGCGCAACGTTGACCAAATAGGCCGAAGGCTTCATCGTCGCGAGCGCCGCCGCGTCAATCAGCTTTTCGGTCTGCGGCGTGAGCGGACAGGTCAGCGCGACGATGTCGGCCTGGGGCAGCATCTCCCGCAGTCCGGCATCGGCCACGACCAGGTCGGCGGCATCGGCGCCTTTCGACGGGTCGCGTTTGGTCGCGATCACCCGCAGGCCGAAGGCGCGCGCGAGCGCCGCAAGCCGCGAGCCGATGCGTCCGAGGCCAACGATCAGCAGAGTCTTGCCGCCGAGTTCGTCCTCGCGCTGCGTGAGATCGGAGATCATGCCGCGCCAATGGCGGCGCCGCTGATTGTCACGCCCCGCCGGGATGTGCCGCATCAACGCCAGGATCAGCGCCATCGCGTGCTGGGAAACCGCGCGCTCGTTGACGCCCTGGGCGCTGACGAGCCGGATGCCGCGCGCTCGCAAGGCATCGCGGTCGAACTGATCGACCCCCGCGCCGATCGACTGAATGAAGCGCAGTTTCGCCGCGCGCGCGATCAAATCGTTGCGCCACAGGCCGGAGACGACGACGACGTCCACCTCCGGAACGCGCGCGGAGAAATCATCGAGGTTGCGCACCTCGATGGCGCGGACGCCGGTGTTGCGCGCGGCAAAGCGCTCGCCCAGGCGGTAGGCCACATGGGCGAAACAAATCGTGAGACTGGTGCGGTCGGGAAATGGACGTGCCGGCATGCGTTTACTCGACTACGGCAACGGCCCTGCACTTCCGCGGCGGCCCGCAAAACAAACGAAAAAACACGCTACCGCGCCTGCGTGTTCATTCAGGCGCGGCAGCCCAGATCGAGCCGGTCGATGACGTCAGACGGCTTCTTTGAGTTCCTTGGCGGCGCGGAAGGCGACTTTCTTGCTCGCCTTGATCTTGATCGGCTCGCCGGTCGCCGGATTGCGTCCCATGCGGGCCGCACGCCTGCGCACCTGGAGAATGCCGAGGCCGCTCATGCGGATGCGCTCGCCCTTCTTGAGGTGTTTGACGAGGAGCCCCACCAAGTCGTTGAGGATCGTCTCGGCCTGCTTTTTCGGGACCTCGTGGGTTTCGGCGAGGGCCGCCGCGAGGTGTTTGATGGTGACGGTGGTAGGTGTGGCTGCCTTTGCCATGTCGTAAGGACTCCCGGTGTTGAACCACGTTGTCTTTGGAACGCCGAATCACGCCCGGCGCATGTGATACTAGATTCGTGGCCGCTGGCCACCGCAAAAACCGCTATTTATCGAGGAAACTTGTCGACAAGAGCGATTCCGCCGCTGCCTTTTGCACCTCGCATTGAGGCGACAAAATGGTGACTTAGGCCGATTTTCCGGGCATTTCCGCCCTATGCGCGCCGTCAGCCGCCGGCCAAAAGGGCAGGAAACGCCCTATTTATCGAGGAAACCGGTGGATAGCCACGGAACCGCGGCAACGATCGCGAGCCCCACCAGGAGGGCGGCCAGATAACCCCAGATCGGGCGGACCCCCTCGTCCGGGCTCACCCTCCCGATCGCGCAGGCGGCGTAATAGCCGACCCCGAAGGGCGGGGCGAACAGCCCGATGCCCATGGCGAGCACAACCACCATGGCGTAGTGCACCTCGTTGACGCCGACCTGGCGCGCGATCGGGAACAGCAACGGACCGAACAGCACGATCGCCGGAATACCCTCGAGAACGCTGCCAAGCACGACGAAGGCCACGATCGAGACGACCAGAAAAGTCGCGCCGCCGCCGGGCAGCCCGGTCATCGCCGCCGCGAGGTCGCGCGAGAAGCCCGACTGCGTGAGCGCCCAGGCCATCGCGGTCGCCGCGCCGATGATGAAGAGAATGGCGCCGCACAACGACGCGGTTTCGATCAGCATCGGCATGAGGCGGCCCCAAGGAAATTTCCCCAGCACGACGAGCCCCACGAAGAAAGTATAGACGATCCCGATGGTCGAGACCTCGGTCGCAGTGGCGACGCCTTCGACCACGGCCGCGCGGATGAGAAACGGGAGCGCGAGGCCAGGTAACGCCAGCGCGAATGTTTTGAGAATCTCGGCCGCCGGCGCGCGCCGCACGTGGGAGAGATCGTCGTTGCGGTAGCGCCGCCACACGACGACGCACAGCGCCAGCGCCATCACCAGCGCCGGCAAAAGGCCCCCGGTGAACAAAGCGGCAATCGAAACGCCGGTCACCGAGCCGATCGTTATCAGCACGAGACTCGGCGGGATCGTCTCCGACATCGCGCCCGAGGTCGAGAGCAGCGCGACGAGATCGCCCGGCCGCGCGCCGCGCGCCTTCATCTCGGGAAACAGCACCGGAGCGACCGCCGCCATGTCGGCCGCCTTCGAACCGGAGATGCCGGACACCAGATACATGGCGCCGAGCAGGACGTAGGAAAGGCCGCCGCGCAGATGCCCGAGCAGCGCGTTGAGAAAATCCACCATGGTTTTCGCCATGCCGGTCGCTTCGATCAGCAGCCCGAGGAAAACAAACAGTGGAACGGCGAGCAGAATAATGTGCGACATGCCCTCGTCGATGCGGCTGACGACGACGCTCACCGGCGTGCGCGTGGTGATCGCCAGGAATGCGAAGGTCGCGAGCGCAAACACGAAGGCGATCGGCGCCCCGGCGAGCACACCGGCGCCGACCAGAAGCACGAAGAACACGAGCAGCTTGTAATTGCCAATCGCCATCATGGCCGGCTTGAGCAGCCATAACGCCGCCCCGATCGCGACGATGAGGGCAAGCGCCAGCACGACGTCGACGACCCCGCCGATGCGCGCGAGCCGCAATCCGGCAAACAGCAGCATCAGCAAGCAGCCGACCGGCAACGCGGCGGCGCGCCACACGCTGGGAATTTCCAGCGCCGGCGTCACCACCAGCGCCTCGTCGGCGGCATGTTCGATTGCCGGCCACAGGATCAGCACCAGAAACGCGATCGCGGTCGCCACCGCCAGCGCCTCGAGAAAAGCGCGCAGGCGCGGACCGGCGCGCGCAACCAGCATCGCCATGCGCATGTGCTCCATGCGGCGGAACGCCATCACGGTGCCGAGCATGGCGAGCCACAGGAACAGAATGGAGGCGAGTTCGTCCGACCAGGTGAAGGGGCGGCGGAAAACGTAGCGCGCCACCACGCCTGCAAACAGAATGACGATCTCAACCGCCGTGAGAAGGGCGACCGGGATTTCGACCGCGCGGCCGAGGATGGCGTCGATGCGAACGAGGAGAGGCCGCGTGTAGTCGAACGGAGCGTCGGCCGAAGCAGCGTCCTCGTCCTTCATTAATTCAGACCCCACCCGACCACGCGCTGCGCGCGTGGCCGCCCTCCCCGCTTCGCGGGGGAGGGATAATCGTGACCTCACGAGATCGGGCCCGTGAACTTTTCCAGCACCGCCCATGCCTCGTCGCCGTACTTGCCGCGCCACTCCTTATAAAAGTCCGCGGCCCGCAGCTTCGCGCGGAACGGCGCCGGATCGACCTTGATGAATTCCATGCCTTTGGACGTGAGATCGGCCTGCAGGGTATCGTTTGCCTTCTTCACGTCCTCGCGCTGGTCGACCGCCGATTGGTCGAGGTTCTTAGCGATCACCTCGCGCACGTCGGCGGGAAGTCCCTGCCACGCCTTGCCGTTTGAAAGGAACCAGAAGCCGTCCCACATGTGGTTGGTCTGCGAGAGATACTTCTGCACCTCGAACAGCTTGGCGAAGAAAATCACCGCGAGCGGATTTTCCTGCCCCTCGACCACCTTGGTCTGAAGCGCGGAATAGACTTCCGAGAAGTTGATCGAGGTCGGCGCCGCGTCGAACGCCTTGAACATCGAGGTCCACAGCGGGCTCGGGGGCACGCGGATCTTGAAGCCCTTCAGGTCGTCCGGCGTCTTGATCGGCCGGGTCGACGAGGTGATCTGGCGAAAGCCGTTGTCCCACGCCTTGTCCATGGCGTGGAGCCCGGCCTTGTCGATCTGCGCGCGGATATAGGCGCCGAGCCCGCCGTCCATGGCCGGCCAGACCTGCTCGTAGCTCCCCCAGGCGAAGCCGATGCCGTTGATCGAGGCGACCGGCACGAGCGTCGAGAGGATCAGTCCCGACAGGGTGAAGAACTCGATCGCGCCCGAGCGCAACTGACTCAACATGTCCGTGTCGGAGCCGAGTTGATTATTCGGGAAGATTTCGATCTCCACCCGCCCGTTGGTCTGCGCCTTGATGCGGTCCATCGCCTCCTTGGCGCGGACGTTGAGGGGATGCGTGGTCGGAACGTTGTTGGCATATTTGAGGGAAAATTCCGGAGCCGCGCGCGCAACCCACGGCATGGCAACGGTTGCGCCGGCGGCGGTGCCGGCCAGCAGGACGCTGCGCCGGGTGGCTAAGATACGCATGACGCTTCCTCTCTTATTCGTGGAGCATGACGAGCGCGCACTGCCCGACTGCGCCGATCCGGGTCATCATGGGCAAGCGCTGGGAGGCCAGCAAGTGTAGCAAACCGAGCGAGGGAGCCATGGCGAAAGCAAAATCGGCGGTCAAGACAACGGGAAACCGCAGTCGCAAGACCGGGCGCGCGGCAATCGTGACCGGTGGCGCCTCCGGCATCGGCCTCGCCTGCGCCGAGGCGCTGCTCGCCGCCGGATGGCAGGTCGGCATCCTCGATCGCAACGAAAAATCGCTCGAGCGCGCCCGCCAGCGGTTTCGCGGCGAATGTGCCGTGCGCATCGAACAGCTCGACGTGACCGACGAACCGGCCGCCGTCGCCTCGGTCAACGACATGGCAAAGGGGTTCGGACGGCTCGATGGCGTGCTCAACTCGGCCGGCATCAGTGCCGACCTGCACGTACTCGACACGCCGGTTGAGCTATTCCGCAAAATAATCGACGTCAACGTGACCGGCACCTTCATCGTCGGGCGCGCGGCGGCGCGCATCATGAAAGAGAAAGGCGGCGGCGCGATCGTCAACGTCGGCTCGATCGCCGGCGTGCGCGGCTCCAAGGGCCGCGTGGCCTACGGCGCCTCCAAGGGTGCAGTCCACACGCTCACCCAAGTGATGGCGGTCGACCTCGCCCGCTTCAACATCCGCGTCAACGCCATCGCGCCGGGGCCGGTGGAAACGCCGCTGGTCAAGGCGGTGCACACACCCGAAACACGCCGTGGCTGGCTTCAGACCGTGCCGATGCGCCGCTACGCCACGCCGGAAGAGATGACCGGCACCGTGCTGTTCCTGCTCGATCCCGCGCAGTCGGGCTATCTCACCGGCGAGATCATCGCCATCGACGGCGGCTTCCGCGGCGCCGGCATGATGCTGGTGGAGGCGTGATCTTGCTGCAAGGCTTCTTGCACGTCGTGGGTGAGCATGGTTCAACCCTCCAAACCCGAACCGCCTCATGCAAATGACGACAACACCGAACAGCGCGCTCGTCACCGACAGCGTCACCATGCTGGGCGCCGATGCGCGCGGCCGCGCCGCGATCGCCGCGTCGCACGGCGGGATCTACGCGGCGTATGTCGCCGCGAAAGCCGGCCTCAAGGCGGTGGTCCTGAGCGACGCGGGCGTCGGACGCGAACGCGCCGGCATCAGCGGGCTTGCCTATCTCGCCACCATGGGCGTGCCGGCGGCGGCGATCGGCCACCGCTCGGCGCGCATCGGCGACGGCGTCGATTGCGCCAAGCGCGGCATTATCACGTATGTCAACGACCCGGCGGCAGCGGTCGGGATTCGCGCCGGCATGCATGCAAGCGTCGCGCTCGACCTGCTGGCCGCGAGCGATATTCCCGCCGCGCCGATGCCCGCGCCGCAGGAAGAAACACGTCGGCATGTGTCGGACGCCGAAGCCGGCGGCATCGCCGTGCTCGCCCTCGACTCCGCCTCACTGGTCAAGCCTGAAGACGCCGGCGCCATCGTGCTGACCGGCTCGCACGGCGCGCTGCTCGGCGGGCGTCCGGAAACCGCGATCAAAATCGCGGTGTTCGCAGCGGTGTATAACGACGCCGATCGCGGCATTGACGATTGCGGCATCGCGCGCCTGCCGGCGCTCGACGCGCGCAAAATCGCCGGTGCGACCGTGAGCGCCTGGAGCGCGCGCATCGGCGACGGCCTTTCGATTTATCAGGACGGCATCGTCACCGCCGTCAATGAGACGGCGGCGCGCCACGGCGGCGAAATCGGTATTCCCGCTGCCGAGCTTGTCGCCCGGCTGGTCGCTGCCCGCCGCAAGGAGAGCCCATGAACGACGCCGTCTCGAATTCCGCACGCAAGCTCAACGGCGGCCAGGCGCTCGCCGAGATGCTGCGCATCGCCAACGCGGGCCCCATGTTCGGTATGGGCGGCTTTCAGCTGCTGCCGTTCTACGAGGCGGTGCGCGCGCTCGGGCTGAAGCACTTTCTCATCAACGACGAACGCTGCGGCGCGTTTGCGGCCGACGCTTACGCGCGCGTCACCAACCGACCGGGCGTGTGCGACGCCACGCTCGGCCCCGGTGCGACCAATCTCGTCACCGGGCTGGTCGAAAGCTTTAACGGCGGGATTCCGCAAGTCGTGTTGATCGGCGGCGCCAACCGCGACCACGCCGGCAAGAACATGACCCAGGAGGCGCGCCAGACCGACATTCTGCGGCCGGCGGTGAAAGAGGTGATCCGCATCGAGGCGGTCAAGCGCGTCCCCGAGCTGTTGCGCCGCGCCTTTGCGGTGGCGACGAGCGGCCGGCCCGGCCCCGTGGTGCTGGAGGTGCCCGAGGACGTTTGTCACGGCGATTACGTGTTCGACGCCGCCGATTTCTGGATCGACCCGGCGACGTTGCAGGCGCAGGCGCGTCGTACCCGGCCGGATCCCGCCGACGTCGAACGCGCGGCGGCAATTATCAGCAAGGCGCAGCGGCCGTTGCTGCTTGTTGGCGGCGGCATTCATGTGTCGCAAGCGTACGAAGCGCTACAGGAACTCGCCGAAGACCACGCGATTCCAGTCGCGCACACCATGTCGGGCAAGGGCGCGATCGCCTGCACACATCCGCTCTCGGCCGGATTGTTTGGCCGCTATTCGCGCATCGCCAATGAGCTGATCGCCGCGTCCGACGCGCTGATCGTCGTCGGCTGTAAGCTCGGCGAGATCGCGACGCGGCGGTTCCAGCTGATCCCGGCCGGCACGCCGCTCATTCACATCGACGTCCTGCCCGAGGAACTCGGCCGCACCACGCGCGCCGATGTGGCGCTCGCGGGCGATGCGCGGCTCGCGCTCAACGATCTCGCGGCGGCGCTCGGCGACGGCACGGCGGCGCGCCAGAAGGCGTATGCCGAGGAAGTGCCGGCCCGCATGGCCAAGTGGCGCGCAGGCGCGGCGGACCGGCTCAAATCAAGCGAGAAGCCGATCAACGTCGGCCGGCTGATCGACGAGCTCAACAGTGTCATGCCGGAGGACGCGATCCTGGTCGCGGACGGCGGGTTTGCCGGCCACTGGGGCGGCCTGTTGTTCGACACCAAGCGCGCGGGGCGTCATTTCATCGCCGACCGCGGGCTCGCTTCGATCGGCTACGGGGTACCCGGAAGCATGGGAGCGCAGATCGCCGCCGGACGCCGGCGCGTCGTCGGCCTCACCGGCGACGGCGGGTTCAACATGACGATCGGCGAACTCGAGACAGCGCGCCGCGCCGGCACGCCGTTCGTGCTGTGCGTGTTCAACAACGCGGCCTCGGGCTACGTGAAGGCGCTGCAGCACTCGATGTTCGGCCGCGGCAATTATCAGTCGTCCGACCTGGTCGAGATGGACTACGCCGCGGTCACGCGCGCCATGGGCTGCCGCGGCATCCGCGTCGAAGACCCGGACCAGATCGGCGCGGCGCTGCGCGAGGGCCTCGCCAACACCTCGAGCCCGACCGTGCTCGACGTGGTCGTGACCCGCGACCCCGCCCGCATGCTGCCGGGCGTCGACGCCCGCGCACTCACCGTGGAAAAGGGCGACCGCCCGGTGTGAGGCGGGCTCGCCGTCACTTCGTTATTTGCAGATCCAGTTTCTTCACGATCTCGGCGTAGCGATCGATGTCGCGCTGGATGAACGCGGCGTAGTTCGCCATGCCGTTCTCCTCCATCACCATGCCGAGCTGCTGCATCCGCGCGGCCATCGCAGGCTCCCGCATGATCGTCGCGACTTCGTCCTGCAGCCGCGTGATTATCTGTGGCGGCGTGCCGGCGGGCGCCTGCAGCCCCATGACGGTCGCGACATCGAAGCGTTTCTGGCCGAGTTCGTCGCAGGTCGGAATCGCGGGCGTCGAGGGCGAGCGGTGCAGCACGCTGACGCAATAACCGCGCAACTTTCCGGCCGCGATCAGCTCCATCACGTTGGGGATGCCGGACCAGCCGACCTCGATCTCGCCGGTCAGGAGACCGTGAACCATCGCCGAGCCGCCGCGGTAGGGCACGTGCAAAAGCTCGATGCCGGCGCGCTCGGCGAAAATCGCCATGGTTAGATGGTGGATCGAGCCCGCTCCGGCCGAACCGTAGCTCATCTTGCCCGGCTCCTTTTTGGCGAGCGCGATGAACTCGTCGAGCGTGGCGGCCGGCACGTTGGGATTGGCCGACAGGATGGTCGGCAGGCTGACGAGTGCGGTTATGGGCGCGAAGTCCTTGATCGGGTCGTAGCCGAGATTCGGATTGATCAGCGGGTTGATCGCCATGTTTCCGGAATCGCCGAACATCAGCACGTGCCCGTCGGGCCGTGCCTTTGCCACCAGCTTGGCGGCGACGATGCCGCCGGCGCCCGGCACGTTCTCGACGATGAAGGCTTGGCCGAACCGGCCATTCAACTTGTCGGCCAGGAGGCGGGCCATCACATCCGGATTGCCGCCGGGGCCCGACGGCGCGATCAGCCGCACGGTCTGGGAGGGCCATGGATCGTCCTGGGCCATGGCGGCGGACGAAAGCAGCGCCAGCACCAGCGCGAGAATCCGTAGTGTTTGTTGCGCAGGCATCATATTCAAGCCTCGCCCCAGATTTCGCGGGCCAGTTCCACCACGAGCCGCAGCTTCTGTTCCTGTGCCTCCGGCGTGATCGGGTTGCCGGTGTCGATGCTAGCGAAGCCGCACTGCGGGCTGATCGCGAGCTGGTCGAGGTCAAGGACCCGCGCCGCTTCCTCGATGCGTTTCTTCAGCGCGTCCTTGCTTTCCATCTGCGGGGTTTTGGTCGAGACAATGCCGAGCACCACGGTCTTGTGTGCCGGCACCAGACGCAGCGGCGCGAACGTGCCGGCGCGCGGCGTGTCGTACTCAAGGAAATAGAACTGGATGTTGAGCGCGTTGAACAGCTGCTCGGCGACGTCGTCGTAGCTCCCCTCCGCGTGCCACTGGCCGCCGCGGTTGCCGCGGCACAGATGAATGCCGATCCGCATCCCCGGCGGCGCATCCTTGAGCACCCCATTGGTGACGGCGACATATTTGTCGATCAGCGCGCTCCAGTCGTCGCCGCGCGACTTCAATGCCGCCTGCACTTCCGGATCGCCGAACTTGGCGAAGGCAGTCTCGTCGATCTGCACGTAACGGCAGCCGGCCTCGGCGAGCGCGTCAAGCTCGCGGCCGAACGCCTCGACGAGGTCGTCCCAGAACTGGTCGAGGTCTTTGTAGGCACTGGCGAGCACGGCGGCGTCGCCGCCGCGGAAATGCAGCGCGCACGGTCCGGGTATCGTGATCTTGGGAGTAAGCGTCGTGTTGGCCGCGACGAAGCTGAAGTCCGGGACGTTGATGGGCCGCTTCCACTGCACGCGGCTGTTGATCAGCGCAATCGGCTGGCTCCCGCGCTCACCGGTCATGCCGGTCTCGGTGCCGCCCTTGGCTTGTTCGCCGCCGATCATGTCGATGCTCAGATCGCCGAGCTGGCGATAGAAGAAACTGTGATAGGAGCGGCGGCGGAATTCGCCGTCGGTCGCGAGCTTCAGCCCGACGCGCTCTTGCAGCGCCAGCGCCTGCTTGATCGCAGCGTCTTCGGCCGCGGCAAGTGCCTCGCGGTCGATCTCGCCGCGCACGAACCGGTCGCGCTGATCGAGCAGGGCCTTCGGACGAAGCAAGCTGCCGATGTGCTCGGCACGGAACGGCGGGTTAAGTCGGGACAGCAAGGCGTCCTCCGAGATTTCAGCGGGAACGAGCCGCCCGTCTCAGTCACGCTCGGGCGCGCCGAGCGGAAAGAATTGACGGAAAGGCCGCGCTTCGTCCACCACCCGGGCCACCGAGGGACGGGCGAGTAGACGCGCGCGATAGCTGCGGACATGCGAAAACGTCTCTCCAATCGGGTGCGCCCAATCGGCATAGAAGAGAGACGGGGCCGCCGCACAATCGGCCAGAGTGAGGTCGTCCGCGGCCGCCCACGTCCGCCGCCGCATCGTGCCGTCCAGCCAGCGATACGCCGTATCCAGCGCCGCCCTCGCCTCCTCGACGCCGTAAGGATCGCGCCGCTCTTCCGGGCGAATCTGGTTGGTCACGATCTTCGACATCGGCGTCATGATGTAGTTGTCAAAATACCGGTCCAGGAACCGCACTTCGAGCGCCGCTTCCGGCTCCGCCGGAATCAGACGTACTGGTCCGGGGTAGCGCAACGTCAGATACTCGATGATGACGCTCGATTCGATCACGGGCCGTCCGTCGTCCACCAGAACGGGGAACTTCTTCAGCGGCCACAATGCCTCCAGCTCGGTCGCCGCCTCGGGGTCCTCGGGGCCAAGCGACCGGTAGGTGAACGCCGTGTGGTTTTCATAGAGTGCAATGAGAACTTTCCAGCAGTACGAGGCGAACGGATGGGCGTAGAGGACGGGTTTCATGATCACTCCCAGTATCTAGCTGCTAGATAACTAATTCATGGATCAGTTTGAAATGCGGCAGGGCACCGGGGGATGGTCTGACCTTCTCAAGCCAGAGTGGGTTCCGCCGCTCGCCGTGCTGCTGTGCGGCGTGCTTCTGCATTCGATGAACGTGCTGATCGTGGCGACGGTGCTGCCGAGCCTCGTCGAAGAGGTCGGCGGCGCCACCATGATGAGCTGGCCGACGACCGCCTTCCTCGCGTCGTCGATCCTCGCGGCAACCTGCACCGGCTTGCTGACGGTGGCGATCGGCCCGAGGACTGCTTATTGCGCGGGGGCCCTGATCTTCGGCGTCGGGGCGATGTTGTGTGCGCATGCGGCATCCATGGCCCAATTCATCGCCGGCCGCTTCGCGCAGGGATTCGGCGGCGGCTTGTTGGCGGCGGTCGCCTACATCCTCGTACGCAGCACGTTTCCGGAGCCCATTTGGCCGCGCGTACTCGCGCTGATCTCGGGGGCTTGGAGCGTGTCCATACTGCTGGGACCGCTCGCGGGCGGCGTGTTTGCGCATCACGGCGATTGGCGCAGCGTCTTTATCGGCGTGGCCGCGCTGGCCGTGCTGCTCGCCGCCGCCGCGCTCCGGGTGCTGCCGCGCGTGCGGCGCGAACGCTCCGGCGCTCTTCCGCGCGTACCCGGCGCGCGCGTCGCGCTGATTTGCGTTGCGATCATCGCACTTTCGTCGGCCGCGGTGATAGACGCGCCTCTCGGCAAGGCGGGTCTCATCGCGCTGACGCTCGCGGCGCTTGTGGGCATGCTCCGCTTGAACCGAAGCGCCTCCACACGATTGCTGCCCGGCGATGCCTTTTCCCTGCGCTCGGTGACGGGCGTCGGGATGTGGTGCGCGCTGCTGATGGCGATCGCCTACAGCCCGCTGCAGATTTTCGTCCCGCTGTTCTTGCAGAAACTGCACGGGTTCGAGCCACTCTCCGCCGGCTATGCCGTGGCCGCCTCATCGCTGGGGTGGACCGTTGCCGCGCTCGCCGTCGCCGGGTTCTCCAGCGTCTGGTCGCGACGCATGCTGATCCACGGCCCCGCGGCGATGGCGGTCGGTCTGCTCGCCGTCGGTGTCCTGGGCGCGTCGGGGCCGATCGTGGGCCTGCTTCTGGGGATTCTCATGGTGGGCCTCGGAATCGGCATGTGCTGGGCGTTTGTGGCGCAAGGCGTGATGGGGGGCGCCACACGCGAAGAAGCGACGATTGCCGCGTCCGCGATGCCCACCGTCCAGCAGGTCGGTTTAGCGCTTGGCGGCGCGACCGCCGGGCTCATTGCCAACATGGCCGGGATTTCCGGTGGCGACCTCGACGGCATCACCCAAGCGGCGTTCTGGGTGCCGGCGAGTTTCGTAGGCGCCGCGGTCGCCGCCGGCGGCATGGGCCTGCGCCTCGCCCTGCTCACGAAGCGCGCGGCTGTGGCAAGTGGAAATACGGGGTGAACGCTCAAAACGTGCCGGGATACTGCCCACCGTCGATCAGCAGATTCTGCCCGGTGACGAAGCCGGCGTGCGCCGAGCACAGGAACGCGACGTAAGCGCCGACCTCGTCGGGCGTGCCGTAGCGGCCGGCCGGATTGGCGGCGCCGCGTTCGCGCCAGATATGATCGAAGCTGCGCCCTGTTTGCGCGGCGAGCGCCGCGACATGCTTGCGCTGTCCATCCGACGCAATGATGCCGGGCAGGATGTTGTTGATGGTGACGTTGTGTTTCATCATCTCGCGCGCGATGCCGGCGACGAAGCCGACGAGGCCGGAGCGGGCGCCGTTCGAGAGCGACAGTTCGGGCTGGGCGATCTTCACGCTGCGCGAGACGATGTTGACGATGCGGCCGAACCGGCGCGCCATCATGCCGTCGACAGTGAGCCGGATCATTTCGATCGGCGCGAGCATCATGGCGTCGAGCGCGGCGATCCAATCCTCGCGCCGGTGATCGCGGAAATCGCCGGGCGGCCGGCCATCGCCATTGTTGAGCAGGATGTCGGGCTCGGGGCAGGCGGCAAGCGCGGCGCGGCGGCCCGCGTCCGTTGTCACGTCGCCCACGACCGCGGTGACGCTTGCGCCGGTCTCGGTCCGGATGTCCACCGCGGCGCGCTCGAGCGGCTCGGCCGTGCGCGCCAAAAGCGTGACCGCGACCCCTTCGCGCGCCAGCGCCAGCGCGCAGGCGCGCCCCATGCCGCGGCTCGCCCCGGTGAGGAGCGCGCGCTTGCCCTCGAGGCCGAGATTCACGCGGCGATGGCGGCCGGCTTGGGCTTGTAGCCGTAAGCAGCCGAAAGCCCCAGCTCCTGCACGATGCGCACGCCCTTGGCGAGCGCCTCGCCCTCGAGCCCGGTGAGTGGGCGGCGCAAGTCGCCGGCCGGAAGCCCGACCGCCTTCATGAGCGACTTCACCGCCACCGGATTGATCGCCGAATAAGTGAAATGCAGCAGCGGCAGAATTTTCAGATACGTGCGGCGGAAGGTTTCCGCATCTGGATAGGACGACCACGGCCGCGACAGCGCCGCCATTTCCGCCGGCGCGACATTGCCGGTCATGTTGGCGGTGCCGTGCCCGCCGAGACTCATGGTCGGCACTACGAGACCGAGATTGGGTGAATCGCAGCACATCACCGCCACGTCGGGCTTCGCCGCGAGCACCTGCGCCACCTGGGCAACGCGCGCGGTCGATTCCTTGTGCACCACGTAGTTCTCATGACGGAACAGGCGCAGAAGATTGTCCCAGTGCAGGTCGGTCTTCACGCGCGGCGGATTGTTGTAGATGCCGAGCGGCAGGTCGCTCGCGTCCGCCACGTCGAGGAAAAATCGCTCGATGTCGGCCTCGGATGCGCAGATGTAGGCGGGTGCTGCGAGGATCGCACCGTCGGCGCCGTTGTCGCGGGCAAAGCGCACGCTGTCGATGGTCGATTCCGTGTTATTGCCGGTGCAGCCGAAAAAGAGCCGCATGCTGGCACGCTTCATCTTCGCGGTCTCGACGATGATGCGCTTTTTCTCCTCAGGGCTCAGCAGCGAGGTCTCGCCGGTCGAGCCCATGATCAGCACGGCGGCGGTGGCGTGGCGCGCGTGGAAATCGAGCAGCGTGCGGAACGCGCCGAAGTCGACCGCGCCGTCCGCGTTGAACGGAGTGATCAGCGCGACGAATGATCCTTGGAGTTTCATCTTGGCCATGCGGCTCTCCTAGCGAGGCGAAGGCGTTATCACAGCAATATCAAATGACCGCGGAGGCGTCGACCGGCTCAGCAGCCGAGCTTCCCCGCAAGGTCTTCAAGGCCTTCAGCCGCGATGTCGACCGGCCCACCCGGCTTGGCCTCGCCCTTGCCGGGGCCACGCTCGTTCGGCCGCGCGATGTGGGCGGTGCGCAGCCCCGTGCGGGCGGCGGCCTGAAGGTCATTCGTGTGCGCCGCCACCATCAGACACTCGCCGGGCGCGCAATTGAACGCCTCGGCGGAGGCGAGATAGACGCGCGGCTTGGGCTTGTAGTCGCCCGCGACCTCGGCACCGAGGATCGCGTCCCAGCAAATGTCGTTGCGGCGGGCGAGATCGGCCATCAGCGCGATGTTGCCGTTCGAGACCGGAGCGAGCAGGAAACGCTGCCGTAGGCGCTTCATGCCGGGCGTCACGTCCGGCCACGCATCGAGGCGATGCCACGCGAGGTTCAGATTGTGCAGCACGTCTTCAGGCAAATCCTTCAGCCCGAAGCGCGGCAGGATGCGCTCGAGGTTGCGGCGGTGGAGCACGTCGAGCTTGGAGAACGGAATGCGGCCCGAGCGCACTTCTTCCATGCCCGGCTGATATTCGTCGCGCCAGGCATCGGCGAAGGCCGACCAGTCGAGAGCATGGCCGCGCGGGCCGAGGATCGCCGCGGCTTCGCGCGCGATGCTGCTGCGCCAGTCGACCAGCGTCCCG
>Ga0306920_100004570_pt1 | contig 17735 bp, 21 predicted proteins | sample flu12Cox44000170_FD_204666 | JGI IMG/M metagenome (GOLD analysis project Ga0306920, IMG submission 204666) | Lab enrichment of tropical soil microbial communities from Luquillo Experimental Forest, Puerto Rico - flux4day.12C.oxic.44.000.170 (v2)... | ecosystem: Environmental > Terrestrial >... | reverse complement strand
CGGGTCACGAACGGGATCATGTGAATGACTTCGTCCCTCGCCGTCATTCGTTAGTTAGCCTGATCACGTAGTGATAGGCTGATTGGGGGTGCTGGATGCACATTCTCCACTTCCTACGTATCCATCTTTTGTCTCTGCGGGAAGACCTGGCTCTTGAGGATAAAAAGGCGAAGCGGCGCTAGCCAACCCAGGAGTGGCTTGCAGGCGCAGTTTCACCCGCGACAATTGGCTGCCGAAAACGACCACTTTGAGTCGGAAACCGGAGGCAGCTTAGGCGATGGCCAGGTACGTGAGCAGGCTTGTGCCATTGTCGCGCCGCTTCACCATGCCAATAAGCTCATCTTATGGGCACCGAAAGGGGATGCAAATCTCAGGTCTCTTGGCGGTTGGAGCGGCCGCTGATTGTGCTGGTTCTTGGTCCCTGCGGAGGGCGGTGAGACCTGAGCCGGCAAGGCAGAGTCACCGACGATTTCTTCCGGAGGTAATGGCAGTGAATTCTCGAAAGGTCTGCGAAGCAAATATTCCGTCGGACTGGCGAGAGAAACTATTCGCTGATCTCCTTCAATCAGTTCATCTTCGAAGTAGCGTTTACTTTCGGCCGGAGCTTGGAGCGCCATGGGGCTTCAGCCTAGCCGATCACGGAACAGCGTTTCACATCGTTGCCAATGGGAAATGCTGGGTGCAACTTACGGGTGTCCCTCAAGCAGTGGAGTTGGTAGAAGGGGATTTTGTGGTAGTCCCGCGCGGGGATGCGCACATTATGCGCGACTCAGCGGCGAGCACGGTCGTTGATTTTTTTGAGTTGGCCAAGCAGAGTGCGCCCGACAACAAAGGAGTGTTTCGTGCCGGGGGCACGGGTGTCATCACAAAGCTCGTATGTGGCGGCATGCAGTTTGACGATGAGGCAACCAGTCCTCTTCTCGCAGTGCTTCCCCCCTTGATTCATGTGAAAGGCATGGACGGAAACGCAGCCATGTGGTTAAAAGCAACCGTTTCCCAAGTCCTCGAAGAACTGGATTCATCCCGTGCTGGCGCGGAGGCAATTGTCACACGGCTAGCGGATATTTTGCTCATTAAAGCTGTGCGCACGTACTTTGAGCAGATCAACACGGCACAATACGGGTGGCTGGCAGCGATTCGAGATCCTCACATCGGGCCAGCGTTGGCCCAACTTCACGCTCGCCCAGAGGAGGGGTGGACAGTTGCTTGTCTTGCGCGCCACGTAGCTCTGTCTCGCTCTCTCTTTGCAGAAAAGTTCGCCCAGCTGGTTGGCGAGCCGCCACTACGTTACCTGAAGCGGCTGAGGCTAAATAGGGCAGCGATAAGGCTGCGCTCAACAAACGATAAATTGAGCGTCATTGCGGCTGACGCAGGTTACGAATCCGCCGCAGCATTCACGAAAGCATTCAAGAGAAACCTAGGGAAAACTCCTGGTGAATATCGCCGCGGGCCGTTAGCAAGGGTGGCTGGCCCGCAAGTTTAATCCTCCAAAGCTCAGAAGTAGACGACATGACTTAGACAGCCTGTAAAGAGTCATCGCATGTGGCTCGTGAAGACAAAGCGCCCAGTGCCACACCGGTCGAGATCGTCCGGATTATTGAGCAGGGCCTCGGGCCAAGCGGTTTCAGTGTCTTCGGTGAGTCGAGCAGGGCCCCAGCTACTCTCCTTGGCCAGGAAAGGCCGGCAAAACAGTTCAGTATGCGATCGGGAAACCCGCTATTTGCGAGCCAGATGATCGAACACGCGCTGGAAGTGGGGCTATATGCGCCTCTCCGATTGGTGGTCTACGGGTAGCACGATGGAAATACCTTTGCAGCCTATGACCGATTTGCCTCTCTGCTGGCTCATGTATCGGCATCCTGAAGTCGCTCGTATTGCCCAGGTTGTGGAGCAGAAGCTGGAAGCACTGGTCGCGGAAGCAACTGGAACAGAAACCAGTGCAAGGACGCAAGCTTAACAGCGGAGGGGTGACAGAACACTGTGAACTTCGCCGACACGCTCGTCCTGGTTTCGACCAAATTCAGCGCCAGCCCCAGAAGCGTCACATGGGCCTGATAAAAAAGGGCACACAACCTTCGACATGCCATATGAACTCTTTCCGTCCAGCATCGCTTCTTGGACCTCGGTGGCGGTAGCATCCACTTCGTCGACGAAAGCTCAGGGGAGACGCTCTTACTGCTACACGACAATCCCGCCTGGTGTTTCCTCTATCAGAAGATCATCGCTGGTCTAAACGCGATTTCCGATGAGTGGCGCTGGAGTATCCCGGCACGAAATGTCGCGCGCCGGCCGGCTATGGCTTCACCAGGGCGAGCATAGCGTCGTGGTCGAGCATTTCGTCGATCACCTCCGCCTCTAAGGATCCCACGATCATCGTCCAGGATTGGGAGGGCCGATTGGGTTCGGCCTCGCCGGGCGGCGCCCAGACCACGTGCAACGCTTCATCATAAGGAACACATTCGCGTGGCCTTGGATGGCGAGCGAGGCACACGGGCTCTTAGCGCGCTCATGGTGGACCGATGGGTCGCACCATGACCTGGACCTCAACTTCGTCCCTCGCTTTTTTTCTGGCGTGGCCTCGCCAAGCCGCTCGCCCATGAAGTCTTGGCTATTTACTTGTACCCTGGCGAGAGCGAACACGTCGCGTAGCGTCCGTCGTTGGGCCGCGTCAACTGATTGCGGCCTCCGACTATTTGCGCGTCGTTGAGGCAGGCGCGACGCAGCTCTCAGAACGGCCGGCCCTGATTGTTTGGGGCCGTAGAGATTTCGCGTTCGGGGAGGCGAAAGCAGCTCGCTTCGCCAATCTGTTTCCTAGAAACAAGCTGATCTTCTACGACGACGCATCGCATTTCCTTCTGGAAGACGTCGGCAAGTGCATTGTAGCGGCGTTCGAGGAATTCAGCAGGAAGGTGTATTGACGTAGCAAATCGTCCAGAACGTGGCCAATTCTACTGGACCGGCGCGTTTCGCATTCGAGACGCAATACGATTCTTTCGCCAATGGCTTGTTTTTGGACGATCTGCAAACAAACCTGGCGTCCCCGACAACAACCCTCGGAACGCTATTTCGTCCCTCGTATGTCTGGCCCGGGCATACATCGTGTCGTATAGGTCCTGATGTGATGAAGTTATGAACTTGCAAGACCATCCAACGGTCCGCCATCTCCCTCTTTGCGAAGACGAGGGGACAGGTGTAACAACCATAGACAGTGCGTGGTTGCGGCGATTGGCATTGGATTGTGGTGCGGATGACGTTGGATTGGTCGAAATCACGCGATCTGCAGTCGACCCCCAGCGCGAGGAGATTCTGAAAAACTATCCTTGGACTAGGTGTCTCCTAAGTTTCGTTGTGCGCATGGCTCGCGAGCCCGTGCGCGGGGCGCCGCGCTCGGTGGCCAATCTTGAGTTCCATCGAGCCGGTCACGAAGTGAACGCGGTCGGCGCTGCAATCGTGGCAAAGCTTGAGGCACGTGGCGTTCGCGCGGTCAATCCGTCAATGGGTTTCCCCATGGAGATGTATCAAAATCCGGGCCATGGGATCTGGGTCGTGTCGCACAAGCCGGTCGCGGTCGAGGCAGGGCTTGGACATATGGGCATTCATCGGAATCTGATTCACCCAGAATATGGAAACTTCGTCTTGTTGGGGACTGTACTGATCGATTGCGAGGCGACCGATTACGACCACCCGATCGAATACAACCCCTGCCTTGAATGCAAGCTCTGCGTAGCCGCCTGCCCCGTAGGTGCAATCGGGCCCGAGGGCTCGTTTAATTTTTCTTCCTGCTTCACCCACAATTATCGGGAGTTCTTGGGAGGGTTTTCCGATTGGATCGAGCAGGTGGCCGACGCGCGGGATGCCATCGACTATCGCCGCCGGGTCAGCGAGCCTGAGACGGCGTCGATGTGGCAGAGCCTGAGCCATGGCGCCAATTACAAGTCAGCCTACTGCATGGCGGTTTGTCCTGCCGGCGAGGATGTAATTGGCCCCTATTTACGTGATAAGCAACGCCACCTTAGGGAAGTAGTGAGGCCGCTTCAAGAGCGTGCCGAGCCCGTGTACGTCGTGCCAGGCTCCGACGCCGAAGCGGTGGCGCGGCGGAAATTCAAAAACAAGACGGTGAAGCCGGTGAGCAACGGTCTCAGGTCCCGTTCAATTGCTGGGCTCCTCAACTTCATGCCCTATGTCTTCCAGCCGAACCAATCGCGAGGCCTCGACGCCGTCTTCCATTTCAGCTTCACCGGGACAGAAAACCGCGAGGCGACAATCACAATCAAGGATCGAACGGTCGACATCCAGGATGGGCTTATTGGCAAACCGGACGTGCATGTCACGGCCGATGCTAAGACTTGGCTCGGTTTCCTTGCGAAGGAAAAGAGTCTGCCCGTGGCGCTGATAACAAGAAGGATTCGCTTGAAGGGGAACCCCAGGCTGCTTCTCGCCTTCAGCAAATGCTTTCCTTCTGTCGGTGCTCGACATGAGCAGGTCGAGATCTTGCCACAAGCGTCAAAACTGAGACCGGAGCCCTCGCGTTATCAAAAGAATGATCCCGCCACCGGAAAAATCAGATGGCGGGGCAAGCTCACGCTCGCCGAGGTGGAAAGCGTGACTCACAACGTGAAGACGTTCCGTTTCAAGCCAGCCGACGGAAGGAAGATCCCTTTCGATTACCTGCCCGGCCAATTTCTTACACTACATCTCTCACCGCACGGTATCCCGATCAAGCGCTCCTACACGATAGCATCAACACCTACTTGGCGGGATCGAATCGAGATCACTGTTAAACGTGAAGATCACGGCCTGGTTTCCCGCTGGTTGCATGACGAGCTGAGGCCAGGCGACGAAGTTGAGATCGAAGCGCCGAACGGAACCTTTGTCTTCAGCGGAAACGAGGCGAAAAGCATAGTACTCATCGGAGGGGGCGTGGGCATAACGCCCATGATGAGCGTGGTGCGTTATCTCACTGATACAGGCTGGTTAGGCAAGGTCTATTTGATCCTCGGATTCCGGGCACCACGCGATTTCATTTTTCGAGAGGAGCTTGCCGCACTGGAGGCCCGCAACCCGAACCTCAGCGTTGTTGTTACGACCAGCAATCCCGGACCCGAGCCATGGCCAGTCCCTGTGGGCCACATCGATGCGGCCCTGCTCGCCTCGGCGGTACCGGGCATTCAGACCCTGCGAGCGCATATATGTGGCCCGCCGTCGATGATGGAGGCCGTAAAGGCAGCGCTCCTTAAGCTGGGTGTGCCTTTCGCCCAAATCAAGACGGAGGCGTTCGGCACTGTCAAACGAGATCCCACGTTGAAGGGTGCTGCATCAACCGAGGTCGCAGGCAAGGTTTTCTTTCAGGCTTCCGACATGACCGCATTTGTTCCGGTCGATGCAACGATCCTCGATGCCGCGGACGAAGCCGGTGTCTTCATCGACAACGCCTGCCGCTCGGGAACGTGCGGGTCTTGTCGCATCAAACGCATATCGGGAAGTGTGAAGATGGCCGTGGAGGATGCCCTCACCGAGCAGGACAAGACCGAGGGTTACATCCTCGCTTGCCAGGCCAAAATCAGCAGTGATGTGAAAGTCGAGGCATGAAGCGGCAGACGCACGAATCTGGGCCGAGGGACGACATGACCAAGGGCTGGGCTGTAGTTACAGGGGCATCTTCTGGAATCGGGCTGGAATTCGCACGTGAACTGGCTCGCCGAGGACATCCGGTGCTGGCCATTGCGCGCCGGCGCGACCGGCTTGACGCGCTGGCAAAGGAAACAGCAGAGCAAGGGGGACGCGTCGAAGGACTGACCGCCGATCTCGCAACTGACCAAGGTCTTGTAGTGGTGTCGAGCCGTATATGTGAGTTAGGAGAGATAGCGCTGCTGGTCAACAATGCCGGTGTGGCCACAGCGGGAGACTTCGTGCGCTCGTCGCTAGACCACGAGCTTGCGGAGGTCAAGCTCAACATCGAAGCGGTTTTGCGGTTGACTCATTACGTCGTGGGAGGAATGATCAGTCGGCGCCGGGGAGCCATCATAAATCTGGCGTCTGTTGTCGGTTTTCAGCCGTTTCCTCATTTCGCCGTTTACGCCGCCACTAAAGCGTTTGTCATCTCTTTCAGCGAAGCTTTGGCAGAAGAAGCGAAGGGAACCGGAGTGCGCGTCCTCGCGCTTTGCCCGGGGGCTGTAAAAACAGAGATCGATTTCTTCGCTCACAACGAGGGGTTCCTTGGTAAGTTGCCGAGCCTTACTGCCGAGCAAGTTGTCGAGACCGGGTTGCGAGCTTTGGAGAAGGGACGTGTGGTCAAAATTGTGGGCGGGCTCAATCGATTTCTGCCTTTTATCAACCGCATCATGCCCCGGCAGGCTGTACGCTGGGTGATGAGTGTCGTCGCCAAAGCACCTCAAGGCGCGCTTGCCGAGAAAAAGGTTTAATAGCTATCCCAGATCGTTGTTGCCGCCTCGTGGAAGGAGACTGCGCTACAAATGGACACAATGACAGTCACGGCCCGACCTTCCCCTAACAGTGGTTCTGCCGAACAAATGGCCCGCGTTGGAATGCCAGTTAATCCGCGTTGATCGTTCGCAGGGTTCCGCAAGGTGGCGGATCAAGCTTCACTTATGTTGCTGATCATAGCCTGTATGACATTTGGACAGGTCGGAGATGTTCATGCAACTGCAATGCGAGGGGCTTCAAAGTGGGCTCAGAAAGCACCAACGGAGAGGGATTACTGGTCGAGAGCGCTTTTCAGAATTCCAATTCTCTAGCTCCACAGCTCTCTCCCACAGATCGCATTGAACTTTTGCTGCGCATAGCCGATGCAGCCCGAGCCATGCATCCGGAAGCGGCAAAGCAATGGGCGATAGAGGCTCTTCAGGGCGTCAAGGAAATGCGTTCCGGCAAACGGAAGGTGCAGTACGAGACTCAGGTGATCAGCGAGCTGGGCTCCGTGGGCAGTGACCCTGCTTTCTGCGTCAACGAACTCTCCCGCTAACCATACTCAGACTCAATTCAATACGGAAGAGGGTCGGCCCTTCTTTTCCCTTGGCTTCGTGAATTGTGTCGTGGATGCGTTGCAGGCTGGCAACATAATCGGAATCAGGAAGTAAGGACAGCTGCGACGTACTATCTTTTCTGAGGAACGGATCATTCAGGACTTCGGCATTGGCAAATGTGCGAGATAAGTGTTCAACTTGGCGCGTTGTCGTATCGGCAAAGCCAGCATCACCAAGCATCCGAGCAATTTCGCGTTGTGGCTTATAACGCTTCAAGTCCCTCTCGTATGTGCCGGCGAAGTATTTGTAGAGGTACCAGACGGTTCCGGATTCATGAGGATCCAGTCCAATGATTGCAAGCCTTCCTCCCTGCCTTAACACTCGCCTCGCTTCGGAGACGAAGCTGGCAGGTTGCTCAAAATGATGAAACGCATTCACGCAGAAAACGAAGTCGAAAATACAGTCGGCCAGGGGAAGCTCCTCAGCCCGAGCGCATGCCACATGAGCACCAGGATCACGTAGCCGCGCCTCCTTCAACATCCGAATCGATGGATCCACTCCAAGCGTAGAGAGGCTGGCCCGTTGAAGCTCCCGAAGCCAATGCCCGGTGCCGCACCCTACCTCCAGGAGACGTTGAATTCCGGGCTTGTGCGCTAAGCTCAGCAGTGCGCTACGCACTTTGGAATACGATTGCTTGGAGTAGCGCTGCTCATAATCTGTGGCGCAGCGATCATAATTGACCGAGTTGGCTGTCATCGATTCCTGCCGTTTTCGCACCATCTGCCATCAGCAAAGCTGTGCGATGTCCCCTCTCACAGAGAGATGTATATTTACGCATTGCAGTTGCGGCGGATTTTGGGGCTGCCATGGTTGCTCTTGCCAGTCTGGAGGTCGCTCGTGGATAAGCCATAGTTCCAACCTGGCACCGGGCAAAGAGCATACGTGCGAATCGCAATCGTGTCGGACGTTCACGGTAATCGACGCGCCTTCCACGCGTTCTGGCTGACCTTTGCCAGCTTGCGTCGGACCTCACCCTCCATGGTGGTGACTTGGCGGCCAACGGCGCTCACCCCTCTGAAATCATCGATCAAGTCTGCTCCCTCGGGTGGCCGGGGTCCGCGGGAATACTGACGAAAATGCTTTGGGTTCCAGAGCACCTCGCTGATGTCACTTGGAATAGAATCTGCGCAAGATGTACCGATTCATAGCGTTTCTTCGGGCGATCAATGCTGGTCCCGATCGTGCAGTCAAAATGGAGTTCTTACGACAAGTTTTCAGAGCGCTCCATTTTTCGGACGTCACGACCTTCATTGGAAGTGGGAATGTCATGTTTCGGACGAGCACTAAGAATGCCAGGGCTCTCGAAAGCAAAATTGAAAAACGATTGCGCCGCGCCTTGGGATACGAGGTAGCAGCGTTTGTCAGGACAGAAACAGAATTGGCGAAGATCGTGAATTGTAGCCAGTTCCGGCTAGCAGAAGCTGACCATAGGGACTTCAATATCATCTTCCTGGCGCATCCGCTCGGTGAACGCCTTAGGCGCGAGGTGATGGCATTGAGGACAGATACGGACGAGTTTCGCATTCACGGACGGGAAATCTACTGGTTGCGCCGAAAGAAACAGGGTCGAGTTAGCTTCTCTAATGTGCCCCTTGAAAGGACTCTGGGTAGACCGTTCACAATTCGCGGCGCCAAGACAGTCAAAAAGATTGCACTGAGATACGCTTGCAACGTCTAGCGGAAGGGAGGGCAAGACAGCGGATGGGAGATCCCTCGACCATTCGCGAGGTCCCTTCGAACGGAGGCCAGATTGGCGTTTGGGTGCCACTGCTTCGCAGACGCGCTAATTGGCTTACCCTATGGGCCCGTTTCGCGACTGTGCTCCAAGGATGCATATTCCGTCGGTGGTCAGTTCGCTACCACGACTCAAACACATCGATCCCCGACGACGATCAAAATCGGCCCGTCAGGCTAGGGGTGACCGCTATGTATACCACTCAGACATACCACTGAGACATCGTTGACAACGCGGGTTTGCCGGGGGCACAATCCTGGCCCTAGCAGAGGAGCCGGGCCCAGGCGTAGTGAATTGGCTGCGCTCTCCCTAGGCTGACTCGTACCCTCCCGAACACACCTGGTTGCTCGTGCGGAAGGAGCATGTTATGCGCTCACTGACCTGCGTTGTCCTCTTGATTTTCTCTCTGATCGCAGTCAGCCCGCTGAACAAGCGCCGTCAGCAAAGCAAGTGCTTGAAGCATACGTATCGGCCTGGAATCGACACGATTTCGGGGCATTCGACAAACTGTTGGCCCCGGACGCAATCCACGAAGACATCGCGTGGCCGTTTCGTGGTCAAGGACCAGCACAAATCAAGGACTTTATGCGTGTCGTGATTCAAGGTCAGCCAGATCTAAGCTGGCACCTGACCACGGTCGTCGAAACAGGACCGCTGGTAGCTGCTGAATGGACGTGGACGAGCACATATACGGGCGATACTCCCAGTGGGCCTGTTGTAGGGAAACGAATCTCCGCAGGCGGAGCCTCGGTCGCAGTGATCGAGAACGGTCGAATCAAGCGCTTTACTGATTACTATGACATGGCGAGCGCCTTTCGCGAGCTACCGACTGGTGGTTCAGCCACCGATCCCTACACCACAACCAACAATGGCGATGAGGCCGCGAACAGGGTGTGGTACGACCGATGGGCGAAGGTGTTTGAAGCCCACGATATTGAAGGCATCATCGCGAACTATGCTCCCGGCGATGCCGTCGTGGCCCACGAAGTTGTAGCGCCACTCCAATACAAGAAAGACACATATCGCAAGGATTATCTGGAATTTCTCGCCCCAGTACGATGGCCTAATCCAGGTGGAGTTCGCGATATGCGCGTTTTGAGCAGTGGCGATGTTGGGTTCATACACTTACTTGAACGGTTCACGGGGAGGCTGAAGAACGGTCAGCAATCTGACCTGTGGCTTCGTGCTACCAGCGGTGTACTCAAGGTGAACGGGAAATTCTTAATTGTCCACGATCACGGATCTGTGCCTATCGATTTTGAAACCGGTAAAGCTGTTGCTAAACCTTAAGCCATGAGCGGGAAAGCAGTATCGCCGGGCCGAGGCCGAAAGTAATCAAGTCGCAGGAATAACGGATCGGCGAATTGGAACAGCGGCTATTACGGCAGGGAGGTGTCTCCTGCATTTTTGTTCGTCCAAACGAAAATCGGGAGAGCCGACAGCCGCAGAACTCCGTCTGCCGCTTTTCTGAGTGGTTGTGCCGCATCCGGCGGCTCGGCGACCAATCTCCGGAGAGATCTTTGTCTGCGTATTGGGCAGTTACATTGCTATGGGTTCCAAGGCTTCGTGCACTAATCCCCTTGCGCACATCATTGTCGCTGGGATGATCAAGGACGAATTGGGAAGACGTCTTCCTCTTGGAGCGCGGATGATCTCTCTGATTCAGCTGTCCTTGACCCGGTTTATAATCGGCCCACCGAATGTACAGCACAGCGACGAGCGCCTACTAGGTTGGAGTCATAGTAAAAAGACTGGCTGGGCGAATTGCGAACTTCCTCCCGGGCAGGCCAAGAAGTATGGCTGCCGGACCTGCACCCATCAGGGACGCTATTACTATTACTATCAGGAACTGGATGGGCGCGCGCATCATGGTATGGCGCCCGGCCAGAGGGGTGCACGGTAGCGTAGCCATGACGCATTAGGCTCGTGGCGTGTCGTCGCGCTGCTGAAGAATGCCGATGAAAGCCGCCGTCTATACCCGATACGGTCCGCCGGACGTTGCCCAAATCACAGACGTGGAGAAACTTGTTCCCACGGACAACGAGGTCTTGATCAAAGTTGGCGCAGCGTCCGTGAATCCGGCCGACTGGCGCTTGATGAGAGGTGCGCCGTACCTCTTTCGCCTACGGTTCCGGCTGCGCAAACCAACGATGACAAACCCGGGACGGCTCGGCCATGACGTGGCGGGCGAGGTGGAAGCGGTTGGCAGGAACGTGACCCTGTTCCAACCCGGCGACGCGGTGTTCGGCTGGTGCCGCGGGCGCCTTGGCCGAGTATGCATGCGCTTCTGAGTCGGCCTTGATCGTGAAGCCGGAGAGTTTGACGTTCGAGGAGGCTGCCTCTGTGCCAGTGGCGGCGCTCACAGCCTTGCAGGGACTCCGCGATAAGGGACGGATTCAACCCGGGCATGAGGTGCTGATTAACGGAGCGGCGGGAGGTGTGGGCACATTCTCCGTGCAGATTGCCAAGTCATTCGGCACCGACGTGACCGGGGTATGTAGTACGAGGAATGTTGACTTCGTGCGATCCCTCGGATCGGGTCATCGATTACACGCAAGAGGATTTCACCAAAAGCGGGCAACGTTACGACTTGATTCTCGACAACGTTGGCAACCATTCTTTGTCCGCCTGCAAGCACGTTTTGAATCCCAAGGGCATCTGCGTCATCGCCGGAGCACCCAAGAACCCTTCGGGTTTCTTGCTGACCCATATGCTTACGGCGCGTGTGTTGTCGCAATTCGTGAGCCAGAGGTTCATTACGTTCATTGCAAAACTGAACAAGGAAGACTTGACCACCATGTGTGAGCTCATGGCCACCGGAAAAGTAAAACCGGTCATCGACAAACGCTACAGGCTAAGTGAAGCCGCGGAGGCCATCGGATATTTGGGGGAAGGACACGCTCGCGCAAAAGTCGTCATAATTCCGGAATCTAACAACAAAACCTGACAACGCGCCGTATCCGATTTAGCTGATCGCAGAATTGGTCGAGGCTCAGCTGCACACGCATGCAGATCGCGACGACCCCGCAATTCAAGGACGCCACCAAGCATATAAGCGGTTACGAGCCGCCATTTCAAGGTTGCGTCCACTTTTCGCTGACGCCACGCTACAGAATCAAAATGAGCTGGTCACGCGAGGGTCTCGGAGATTGAGCATTCGACCTCCTGCTGAGAAAAGTTCCTTTTGTCCGCCTTCGGCCACGATACGCCAGGCATCCTGCTCCTCTTCCAGCACTAAACCCCCCAGCATCTCGATCCCGTGGTTGAACATCACGGGATGCAGTGGAGTTGTCGGGCCGGCAACTACAACCCGAGCACCCTGACTGAGTGCCAAGAGCCTGGGCATGGTTTTGTTGATTAGCGTGGTCGCTGTCATGATAACAATCTCTCGGTCTTGCAAGATGTACTCACATGCAGCATCAGGAAGGTCGCCTGTTTGAGGTCTACGTTCAAGAACCGCTAACTCACAGATCTCGCCGATACGTTCCAGGCCATCAAAATGGCCCACGACCGCGACTTTCTTTCCACGCATCTGCTCGCGCAGATACGTGAACACATCCTGGTTGTTTGACTCGCTCAGTTGCCTGCCAAACCGCTGCCGAACGATATCGGGAGCATTCAGAGCTGAATTGATTGCGGCTACGCCCATTGCCGCCTCATATTCATGCCATGATTTTGCCCACGCTGCGAGATCTCTCAACTTCATCCCTCTCAGGTGACCGGCGTTTCGGATTGATCCGGCGTTCTCGAGCGGTCGCATTGCAACACCAACACCAATCGATTTCACAAGAAACCAATTCAAGCCTACAAGGCAATCCTGGACCTCAAAATTGTCGGGCACGGCCGCGATCAGGTCATCGTACAAATCCCACATCTCGTACTCCCATCACAATACTTGTGAATACCAGACAATCACCTGCAGTAACCGAGGTCGATGGATTGTCATTACCACGAATCCAGAACGAGCAATCGACTCGCTACACCGATCCAGGAAAACCACGCCGTGGAATCAAGGAAGTACGATCATCACTTCAGTCGACTTGACAAGAGCAGCGGCAATCTGGCCTTTCTTTAGTCTCATTTCCCGGACAGCATCGGCTGTCACGATGGATGTGATGTGTTGCTCTCCTACGGATAGCGTGACTTGCGCCATAAGACCACTAATCCTTATATCCATTACCCGACCGAGGAGCTGGTTGCGTCCGCTAATGCGTCGAAAGTTCTTCCGTCGCGTCTCGATCGGGCCACTGCTGATCGCTCTGGGTAGCAAGCGATCAATCTCCGTTTCTGGAACTCGATGATGTCCGCCTGGTGTCTTCACAGTTGTCAGTTTGCCCCGATATATCCATTGCTTTAGCGACGGATAACTGATTCCGAGGACTTGCGCCGCGTCGCGCGGCTTATACAACTTCGGATGTTTCATGGTTGGTCGCCATTCTGGACGCTCTCGCATAAAAAGCGTCCATCCTGCTCACAAATACGTACAGCATCGCATATCGCTAACGCTTCTCGTAACCTTATCTGACGAGGAAACCCGAGAGAGAATCGATCCTTATTCTTGTAGGCTCCCATTTTGCTTTCGTGATACAACTCATATTAAAGTGCTGTAGCGAATATGAACGATTAAAATCGCTAATATGTGGGGCACACAGTGCCCCAAAACTTGCCCTAGCGCGAATCGGCATTTTTGGGTCGCCAACAACGAGGATCAGTTGAAAGAGCGTCGCCTATTGACGGTGGTCTTCTTGCTTCTCTGTTTCATTCCCCTATATTCCGGGGCGCAAGTGTCCGCAAGCCTTTCAGGGAGGGTTGTGGACCCGACTGGCGCCGCTGTCCCTGGAGCCACGATTACGGCGACCGACTCGGACACAGGGGCTGTCCGCACGGCAGAGACGAACCTGTCGGGCATGTACCAACTGCTTAGCCTTCCCGTAGGCCGATACGAGGTGCGTGCGAAGAAAGACGGGTTTGCGGAAGCGGTTCGCACGGGAATTCTGCTGGTGGTGGGTCAAGCCGCAACGGCAGACATGAGTCTGAAGATCGGCCAGGTTACGGAAGAAGTGAAAGTGGAGTCGAATGTCTCCATGGTGAACACGACCACCCAGGACATCTCCGGGCTGGTCGGTGAGAAGGAGGTCAAGGCGCTTCCGCTGAATGGCCGCAGCTACGACTTGCTGGTAACGCTCAATCCTGGAATCGTGAACTTCACCTGGGAAAAGACCGGTGGAATCGGGGTTTCCAACTCAACGACAGGCAACAATTTCGCCGCGTCCGGCAATCGCCCCCAGCAAAACCTGTTTCTTCTGAACGGCATTGAGTTTACCGGCGCAGCCGAGAACAATATGCAACCCGGTGGCCCGAGTCAGAACCTGATCGGGGTTGAAGCCGTGCGCGAGTTCAACGTCCTTCGCGATTCCTACGGTGCTGAGTATGGCAAGAGGCCGGGAGCACAGGTAACGATCGTTACAGAGTCGGGAACCAATCAGTGGCACGGCTCGGTGTACGAGTACCTGCGCAATAACGCGCTCGACGCTCCGAACTATTTCGACCTGCACGGTGCTCCGCCTTTCCAGAGAAACCAATTTGGTGGAGCGTTGGGAGGTCCAATCCAGAAGGACAAAACCTTCTTTTTCGTGAACTACGAAGGATTTCGCCAGAACCTGCACCAGACCTCCGCAGCGTTTGTACCAGACCTGACATCGCGTGCGAATGCAGCGCCAAGCGTGAAACCGCTGCTGAATCTGTGGCCGACGCCGCCGGTCGGTGCTCCAGACTTTAACGGGATCGCACAGGTTTTCAGCAGCCCGTTGCAAACCATTCGCGAGGACTTTGGCACGGGCCGGTTGGATCACGTCTTCTCATCGAAAGACAACTTCTCGGCGGTCTACACCATTGATGACGGCGCCGACAACACGGCTACCACTGCCAATCCCTACAGCACCGATATTCTGACGCTGCGAGAGCAGGTGCTTAGCATGGAGGAGACGCACGTCTTTTCGCCGACGCTGTTGAACACAGCACGCTTCGGATATTCCCGCGCCGGGTACTCCTTCACTGGGGAGCCTACGCCGGACACACCGGCCGCCAGTGTTCCCGGTTTTCTGATCGGGCATCAGGTCGGTGCCGTGGTGGTGGGTGGTAGCGCGGCGTCGAATCCGCAGGCGCAAGTCGGCTTAGCCGGTAGCAACAATGGAAGTAACTTGAAACTGGCCCGTAATTTGTACACCTATGAGGACCGGGTATCGCCGACTCACGGGCCGCATCAGTTCGATTTTGGTGTATGGCTGCAACAGTTTCAATCGAACGAGACCTTGGCCCTCAGCCAGTACGGGCAGGCAACGTTTACCAGCTTGCAGACATTCCTGGCGGGAACCGTGGGAACCTTCTTATACGATCCGGCACCCACTGAAATGAACTGGCGATCGCTGTTTGCGGCGTTCTATGCCCAAGACACGATTCGAGTGACTCCTAACCTAACTCTCAGCCTGGGGTTTCGTGGTGAATCCTCCACCGGATGGAACGAGGCCCATGGCCGGGCCGCGAACTACACTTTCAGCAATGGCGTAATTTCCAACCAGCCGCGAATTGCGAGCAGCACTTTCACGACGAACAATGCCAAGTTCCTGCCGGAACCGCGCATTGGACTGGCATGGGGTCTCCATCCAGAGCACACGGTGATACGGGCGGGATTCGGAATCTACAACGAGCTGCAGGATGCCCTGGGCTACCGCATGGACCAAAACGCTCCATTTAACCCCACGTATAGCATTGCGTCAGTGCCTGTCGCCAGTCTACCGCTAAATCCCAATCTTCCCCCACCGTCAAAGGCGTTGCTGGTGCCGGGTGGAGCACAACCAAACCTGAAGATGCCAACCCTCATCTCGTACTCCCTGCGACTGGAACAGTCGTTGACTCCCAACACGTCACTGACGCTTGGCTACGTGGGATCGCATGGCTACCATGAAATTGTTGGACTAGATGCGAACACCCCATTTCCCACTGTCTGTCCGGCATCGCCCTGTCCTGCAACTTATCCGGCCAACTTTCCTGTGGGGCTGGCAGGGACGCCGGTTCCGGCTGGTTCGTACTTTATTAAAGCCGGTACGCCGAGGGCCAATCCCACGTTGGCCAATACCTGGACCTACTTCTCTTATGGAGATAGCAGCTATAACGCCCTGCAAGTGGACTTCAACCGTCGTTTCAGTCATGGGTTTTCGCTGCGCGGGGTGTACACCTGGTCCAAGGCGCTCGATGACGGCGATTCTTTGAATTCCACAACGACCGGCAACGAGCCAGGTCTGGTGTCGAATCCGTACAACTTGCGTGCCGACTGGGGACCCGCAGCTTGGAACGCTACAAACGTTGGGGTAGTCAGCGCCGTCTATACCTTGCCCTTCGGCCGGGGTCAGGCATTTGCCAATGGGATGCAGGGCTTAGCCAACGCACTGGTCAGCGGCTGGTCGGTGGAAAGCCTGGTTACTCTACAAGACGGATTCCCGATGACGCCGCAGCTCAGCTATAACCCGTCCAACGATGGAGACACGCGCAATCCCGTGAGGCCCTTCGCCAACCCGAATTTCATTGGCAATTCGATTCTTGGCACGCCGACCAAGTGGTTTAACCCAGCCGCGTTCCTGCAGCCGCCGCCGAACAGCGGCTTCTGGGGGAACCTCAGCCGGAACAATCTTACCGGGCCAGGCTTGGCAACCTGGGACTTCTCCACGATCAAGAACACAACGCTGCACGAGCGCCTGAGCCTGCAGTTTCGTGCGGAAATCTTCAACCTGCTGAACCGCGCTAATTTCAACACTCCCAACCTGATTGTGTTTACCCCTTCAGGGCTGTCGGGAACGGCGGGGGCCATCAACAGCACCTCGACGACGGCTCGCCAGGTGCAGTTCGCATTAAAGCTTCTTTGGTAGATTTGACAGGCGCCGGTTCACGCCACCACGGCCCGAAAGTACAGATCAGGACAAGAAACGATGAAGGAGTCTGATGTGAAGTCAGGCAAATGGATACCGCCGCTGATTCTTGTGGCAGCGATGGCCCTCGGCCAGCAGCCGGTGCCAGTTCAACCGGCAACTCTGGTGGTGAAGACCATCGGTGGCCGGACGTTGACGCTGGCGGCTCAAGACCTCTCAAAACTGCCGCAGATCAAGCTGAATGCTGTAGATCATGATGGAAAGAACCACGAGTACGCCGGAGTGAAATTGCGCGATGTTCTGACGCAGGCGGGTGTAGCAACGGGCAACGACGTTCGCGGCAAGGAGATGACCGACCATGTCATTGTGGAAGCATCTGACGGCTATCGTGTCGTTTTCTCCCTCGCAGAACTTGATTCGGACTTCGGAAACCTACAAGTCATTGTGGCCGATACCGTCGCCGGCCATCCGCTTGGTGCGAAAGAAGGGCCCTTGCGGCTGGTTGTGCCTGGAGACAAACGTCAGGCTCGATGGGTACGGATGGTGACCACTGTCTCAGTCACAAGGGCACAAGGAACAGTGTAACCGTCGTCAGTCTTTTTGCAGCATGACCTCGGTCGACTTGATCACAACCTTCACCGCGTCACCTTTCTTGAGCGCCATCTCCTCCGCGCTCCTGCGGGTGATAACGCTTTCGATCAGATTGTCACCTACGCGCACTACAACGTGAGCCATTACGCCGCCAAGTTGAAGTTCCTCGATGGTTCCTTTGAGTTGATTGCGGGCAGAAAGTGTCATAACCCGAGACTAACTTATAAGCGGCTTCCAGGGAACTGGCGTCGGCGATTCCTGCGGCACTCGGCCATTGAAAATTGACCGAGTGAATCAGGTCTGCGCGCAAGGGCAGAGACAATAATTGTGAATTCGGACGTATTGCGCCACCGCAACCAAGTCGACCACTTCGGTCTGAAGCTTTTCTCTCGAAAGCTAAGAATTGACCATCGCAAACCAGGTGCCTTCCTGCGGTTCCTTCTT
>Ga0306920_100004569_pt1 | contig 17736 bp, 19 predicted proteins | sample flu12Cox44000170_FD_204666 | JGI IMG/M metagenome (GOLD analysis project Ga0306920, IMG submission 204666) | Lab enrichment of tropical soil microbial communities from Luquillo Experimental Forest, Puerto Rico - flux4day.12C.oxic.44.000.170 (v2)... | ecosystem: Environmental > Terrestrial >... | reverse complement strand
GAAATGTCGCATTTGACAACCTCTGCGTGATCGAAAACGAGCTTCAAGCCGCGATGCTTCGCGGTCTCGTTGATCTCCTCCGCCCTTCGGTGCACGGCCTTGCGTCCTCACTGCGTCTCGTCGCACCGTGATCATGCCAGCGGACCTCCCGACCTTGCAACGATCTCCACTGCCGCGACAGCGGCTTAGTTCAATGACAGGTTATGGAACGGGAGGGCGCAGGTTGGTATCACCGCTCCGGACCCGAGAGCCCAGATCGACGGCGAGCCTGATCGAAGGCTGCAAAAGTGCGCCTCCCTTCCGTTATCGCGATGGCGACGATCGGCCGCAAACGCGCGTAGCGTAACTCGGCTGTCTGAAGCTCTTAGGGTTCTATCCTCGGTAGCTCCACCATCAATACCGTCAGACGTCCTTACGGGTAGTAATCGTTCCAATCAAATGCTCGTAAAAGACGATGGTCACGGGACCGCATGTTGCGCGCTGCCGCAGTCCCGACTGAGCGCGGCCAAGGGTCATGCCTGAACCGAACAGGACACGGACAATGGGAATTGCAGTCGCTCTCGCGTAATACCTCGTCGATCGCGGTATTGCATACGACTTGGTGCCGCATCCACGGACAGAGACTGCTTCGGCGAGTGCGGCAGCGAGCCGGTGCCAGCCGATAGGCTGGCGAAGGCAGTCGTCCTCAAAGGCGGCGATGGCTTCATGCTGGCAGTGCTTCCAGCCTCCCGCCATATTCAGTTTGAAGAGCTCCGGCGATTGCTTGGCAGGGATATAGATATGGCCAGTGAGGAGCAGATCGAGACGCTGTTTCTCGATTGCGAGCCGGGGGCAGTGCCTGTGATCGGTGCCGCATATGGGCTCAATGTTGTTGTTGACGACAGCCTGGCGCGATAGCCTGATGTGTACTTCGAGGGCGGCGACCACGCCAATTTGGTCCATGTCAGTGGGGCAGCCTTTCAGAAGCTCATGGCGGATGCTCGACACGGGCAATTCGCCGGACATACCTAGGGTCGGAGCTTGCGGCGGCCGACTTTAACCCGGGATCAATGAAAGACCGCCGGTCGCTCCCTAGCGGCGACGCGGTTCTTCACCGCCTCCTGCACCTTCTCGAACGCGCGCACCTCGATCTGTCGCACGCGCTCGCGCGAGACGCCGAACTCTCCGGCAAGTTCCTCAAGCGTGAGTGGTTCGTCAGCGAGGCGGCGCGCCTCGAAGATGCGGCGCTCGCGATCGTTGAGGACCGACAGCGATTGGGTCAAAGCCTCATGGCGGTTCCGGGCCTCTTCGCTCGAGACCAGATTCTCCTCCTGACTCGCGCTCTCGTCGATCAGCCAGTCCTGCCATTCACTGGTATCATCCTCCCCCCGAATCGGCGCGTTGAGCGAGGTATCGCCGCTGAGGCGGCGGTTCATGTCGACGACCTCCTCCTCAGCGACGCCAAGCCGCTCCGAGATCAGCTTAACCTGATCCGGGCGCAGATCGCCCTCCTCGAGCGCGGAAATACGGCTCTTTGCTTTGCGCAGGTTGAAGAACAGTTTCTTCTGGTTTGCGGTCGTGCCCATCTTCACCAGCGACTTGGAGCGTATGATGTATTCTTGGATCTGGGCCTTGATCCACCACATCGCATACGTGGCAAGCCGGAAGCCCTTGTTGGGGTCGAACCGCTTGACTGCCTGCATCAGACCGACATTGCCTTCCGAGATCACCTCGGAAATCGGCAGGCCATAGCCCCGGTAGCCCATGGCAATCTTGGCTACTAGCCGCAGATGGCTGGTGACGAGTTTGTGCGCGGCGTCGCGATCGCCGTGCTCGCGCCAGCGCTTGGCCAGCATGTATTCCTCACGCGGTTCCAGCATCGGGAACCGGCGAATCTCCTCGAAATACCGAGCAAGTCCGCCTTCAGCGGCGATGACTGGCAAAGCTAAGGTGCGGGCCATGGCGAGATGCCGAACCTCATGTAGCGGTCAATCAACGTATTCTTCTATTCGCAACCGGTGGGCAACTCTTGATAAGGATCAAATTAATGGCGGACCGCAGATGCTAAGTATTTCGGCCTTTGTCAGGTCGACCCTGGCTAAACGCCTCATAAATTGAGCAGCCTGCTGCGGCGGATGAGAGAGGTCTATGGCTGATTCCTTATCGTGCACTTGGACTGGTGCGTCGGGCAAAAAGTACATCTATGAAATCCATGAGAGGCACCCGAAACTCGCGCCGAATGAGGCGGGCAATTACATCTATGCAAAAATGGATGAGCATCGAAGATGGGTACCAATCTATATTGGCGAAGGCAATCTAACGCAGCGAGCAGCGGTAGCTCCCCGCTATGTTGATCTCCCTTGCCGCATGTCGCTCATCGCCGAGGTCACAGCGACCGCCAGCCCCCCTCGCTGGTCCGCGCACGGGCGACCTCTATCGACTTGCCGCCGGCGACCATGCACTCGGCCCGCGCTGTCGCAAACCCCGTGCGGACCGGCACAACCAGAAGCTCGATCGAGAACCCGTGGGCGAGCATCTGTCTTGCTTCGCATCGCAATTCGTGGGTCGCCGTCGGCATGTTCGTATCCTCACGGTGGTGCCGACAAGCCGTCCCTGTCCACGATTGGTACAAACCGACTTCTAAATCTCGCTCCTCGCCTTCCTAAGCGTTCAGCCGCCGTAGCGCAGAGCGGTTACGCAACAGGATCCGGCGCCGCTTTGGCACCTCGATCGCCGCCGCATCTTCCAAATGCTTGAGCGTGCGTGAAACTGTTTCGATGGTGAGGCCGAGATAGTCGGCGATGTCCTGGCGCGACATCGGCAGCTCGACTGCCCCACCGCTGGGCACGCGATCCGCCATTTCCAAGAGGAACCCCGCGACCCGCTCCTCCGCGCTCTTGATCAACACCAGTGAATGCTCTTGCACCCGTTGCAGTTCGTGAGCGGTCAGCGCCCACATTTGGCGCGCGATATCATTGTCCCTTGCCGCAAGCGCCATCACTCTGCTGCGTTTGATCACGATGATCCTGCACTCGGTGATCGCTTCGGCCGAACAGGTGTGCTCGTCCCCGGTCTCGAGACCGAAAATGTCGCCGGGCAGATGGAAGGCCCCGATCTGACGGCGCCCGTCCACCAGGACCTTGTAGGTTCGCACCGTCCCGTTGACGACCTTGTAGAGGTAATCGGCGGGCTCGTTCTCCCCGTAGATCTCGGCATTGGCGGCAAACGACATGCACGCACCCATGAGCTCGATGGTGCCGGTTGGCATGGCAGCGCCCGGGAGTGGCACGCGACGAAGTTGCGTTGCCGGCTGCCTCTGGCAAACATCCCGGATTGCGGTCTGCGGCAGCATGGCTCATGACCTCCAGTTGATCAGGGCATTGGTAACCGCTGCGCGAGGGAGCGAAAATTCCGATAAAATCCCTCCGGGCTAGCCCGGAGGCAGGGCAGGCGGATTGTTGCTGGATTGGCCGTTGCAGCCGGATCATCTCTGGATCGGCAGAAAAATTGCGGCAATTCCTGCCATTTTAGCGATGCAGCTCGATGACCGACGCCCGCGCGAGCATACCTGGACGGCGTCAAACAAGCACTTCGCTCCACAGGCCCGAGGCGCCCGAGCAAAAACATCCCTTCGGACGTTCGTCCGAGAGTGGCGTGCCTACCCCGTGCGGGTGACAATTCTTGATCTACCGCAAAGCAAACATGGAATGGCACTGATTGAAGTTATGGCCATGCATATCCCACACGAACTACGAGATGAGTTTCCGCAAGAGATCTCGCTCATCGAGCGGATGATGAGAACCAATTATGAGTTCAGGCGACTCGCGGCCTGCTACGACGAGGTCAACCGCAACATCTATCGCATCGAGTCGGAGGAGGAGCCGACCACCGACGAGGTTCTCGAACGGCTGAAGAAGCAGCGTCTGAAGCTTAAGGATGAGATTGCAGCGATCCTCACGAAGTTGGAGCATCGAATGTAGGATTGCGGCACCCGGCTATCGGATTCCGACGCGGATCGGTGCCCGAGGAGTTTGGGCGATATCAAATCTCCAGGGGGCGTTTCGAGCCAAGAAGGGCAGGCCCGATCGCTTAATGAGGGCCATTTTTGGAGCGGTGCCACATGGAACCGGATGTCCGCAAACGTCAGATCATGATCTGGTACACGGTTGCCGCCGTGATCGGCGTCCTCGTCTTCCAATATTTCTGGGCGACCTATTCGCAAATCGAGACCATCCCTTATAGCGAGTTCGAGCGCCTGCTCAGCGAGGGGAAGGTTGCTGAGGTCACGGTTGGCGCGGACTCTATTCAGGGTTCCCTGAAAGAGCCGCTGCCCGGCGGAAAGCGCGCCTTCTTTGCGATCCGTGTCGATCCACAGCTCGCCGACAAGCTCGCGGCACAGAATGTCGTTGTGAAGGGCGCCCCCTCGGGCGGCCTCATTCAGACGGTTCTCTCCTGGGTCGTACCTGCGATTATCTTCTACTTCATCTGGACGATGATCTTCCGGCGTGTGGCGGAAAGGCAGGGGATTGGCGGCCTGATGACGGTCGGAAAATCCCGTGCCAAGGTCTACGTCGAAACGGATACTCAGGTGACGTTCAAGGACGTCGCGGGGGCGGACGAAGCGAAGTTCGAACTCGAGGAAGTCGTTGCATTCCTACGCGATCCGAAAGCCTACGGGCGACTTGGCGCGCGCCTTCCAAAGGGCATCCTCCTGGTCGGGCCACCGGGAACCGGGAAGACGCTTCTGGCACGAGCGGTTGCCGGCGAAGCGAATGTCCCGTTCTTTTCGATTTCCGGGTCGGAATTTGTTGAGATGTTTGTTGGCGTCGGCGCCGCTCGCGTGCGCGACCTCTTCGAGCAAGCGCGAAAAGCGGCTCCCTGCATCATCTTCATCGACGAGCTCGATGCATTGGGTCGCAGCCGGGTTCCGGGTGCGTTCGGCGGAATCGATGAGAAGGAGCAGACGCTCAATCAGCTTCTTGCGGAGCTCGATGGGTTCGATCCTAGGGTCGGCGTCATTCTCCTCGCGGCGACCAACCGGCCGGAGATTCTCGATCCGGCCCTGTTGCGAGCCGGGCGCTTCGATCGGCAAGTCCTAGTTGATCGCCCGGATCGTAAGGGCCGTCTTGAAATCCTAAAGGTGCACGCACGCAAGGTTCACCTTGCGCGCGACCTTGATCTCGACGCTATTGCCGGGCTGACGACCGGCTTCACCGGCGCGGATATCGCCAATCTCGTGAACGAGGCGGCGATCATTGCGACGCGACGCAACGGCGTTGCGGTCACCTCGAACGACTTCACCGCGGCGATCGAGCGGATCGTGGCAGGTCTCGAAAAGAAAAGCCGAGTGCTGAACGCCGAAGAACGGCGCCGCGTCGCCTATCACGAGATGGGGCATGCGTTGGTAGCATCGAGCCTCCCTGGTGTTGATCCGATCCTCAAGGTCTCAATCATCCCGCGCGGCGTTGGTGCATTGGGCTACACGATGCAACGGCCAACTGAAGACCGTTTTCTGCTCGCCAAGAGCGATCTCGATAACCGCATTACCGTACTCATGGGCGGCCGTGCCGCTGAAAGTCTGATCTTCGCGGGCAACGTCTCCACGGGCGCGGCGGACGATCTCCAGCGCGCCACTGAAATTGCCCTCGAAATGGTCACGCGTCATGGAATGGATCAAAAGATTGGCCAGCGAACCTACGCGTCGGCTCCGCAGCCATTCCTTCCTGCGGTTCCGACCGACCGGATCCAGGCCGCCGAGACGACTGCGCGCGAGATCGATGTAGCCGTGCGCGATGTCATCGCACAGGCATTCGACCGGGCAACAGAGATTCTGCAGTCGCGGCGTCCTGATCTTGACGACGGGGTCGAATTACTGCTCAGGCGGGAGACCCTGACTGCTGAAGACTTCCCAGCAATCCGCCGCAAAATTGCTCAAACCGACGAACGTGCGATGCTTCTTCATGATAAGGTGACGACCTGAAGATGACGCCCATTTCGGCCGCGCGATACGCCCCCGGCCTTACCTCGGTTGCTGCAGTAGCTGCAGCCAGTAGCCCGCGATCTCGTGACGCCACTGCAGGTGGCCCCTGGTGTTACCTGCGTCGCTTGCCTCGGGCCGCCTTGCTCTTGATTTTCTTCGCGCCTTTGCGTTCGGCCCGCCCAGCGAATGCACGTTTGAACTTCTTCTTACGGGCTGCTGTTTTTGCCCCCGGCGCCGCGCGTTTTGATTTCGGGCTTGCCGGCGCGCGCTTGGGCTTGGCCTTGGGCCCAGCCGTCTTCGACGTCCGGTCGGCACCTGCCCTGTTGAGCTCGGCAAAATATTCCTTCATCGGTTCGAAATAATACTCCTGCCAGCCGCCCTGCTCGTAACTCGTCTGCTCGTCCGGCACATTGCTGTGTACGAGCGTAAGCAATGCGCCATCTTCAACATCTTCGAGCGTCATCGTGATGATCGAGTCCTCATGCTCATCGGTGAATTGCGTCGTACGCCACGACTGCACAATGCGCTCGCCCGCGACGAGCTCGAGATTGCGGCCGGTGATGTAGCCATCCCAGGCGGATACTTCGGCGTCGATCTCGTCCGACATGCTCGCCTGACCCCCCGTCATCTCAGAATGGGCGAGACTGTCGAGCCATGCGTCGTAGATCTCCTGCGCAGAAGCAGGAATGATGGTAGTGAGGGTAAAAGCGTACGGCATTTGGACCTCCATTGGAAATTGATCGCCAGACTATGGTCAACTGCTGATGAGGCTTGCCCACGGCACACTGCTCTTCATTGACGCAGATCAACTCTGAACCAGTGCTTGGCGCGCGCAGTTTAGGTGCACGACATCTATAAGCCGCTCTGACAAAAGCGGAATATTGAAGACGTTAGTCGATCGGCTTCCTCCTCCACCAGTCAGCAGGCCGAACAACAAGATCGCAATGCCTTGCTTGTTTAGTGCGTCGGCGACGGCCATGTCGCGTGAACTGGAACGGCTGGAGCCGCTAGCATGGGAGACGTGGCCTTGCTCGAAGCGGCAACGAGGCGAGGACTTGATATCCGCTTTGACCTTTCGGCGGAGATTGGAAGAGCTCGACGGAAGTGACGTATTGTGTCAGCGAAAGAGTTTGGTCCATCGGGTTCTGCCGAGCGATAGCCCGTCCGCTTCGTGGGATGCGTGCGAGCGTGACATGTGGCTGAAAGGGTCTCGAGTCGATCTGGCCGTATGCGGCCAATAGCGCCATCCGCAAGTCCTTTAGCTCCTCGCAAGCCACGCAATCGACCCACAGAAGACGTGGGTCACGGAGCGTAGGGCCGTATCCCACATGCGCGAACCTCAGCAAGAAGCTGCCGAACCCGCTGATCGCTGCGCGCAGCGTCTCCACCGCATGGGCGATATGGGTCTCGTTCCAGGGTGGGACCAGCGTAAGGTGGATATCGCCGCGTCGCACGAGGCGGACGGCATAGCGTTCGAGTGGCCGCGCGAGTTCAGCGAGCTCACCCGCAGCCTCAGTTGCGACCTTAAGTCCGACGAAGACGCGAGCCGGTTGGGCATTGGCCGGCGGTCGAGCGATGGGACCAGTCGTAATTGATGTCCCGTTCGTCTTCATCAACGGCGTCCCGCTACGGACCGCATGGACTACCGAGCCGAGTGAGCCCAGAACCTTGCGTGCCCCCGCCGTATCGGGCACTAGTCGGCTGCCCTCGACATGCGCCTGATCCTTGGGGATCAGCCATTTCTGGGTGTCTCAGGAGCCGCTTGCCCGCCGACCCGCGACGCGTTCGATGCCGCCCTTGCCGCCGACGTCCTGCACGCGGAAGCTGACGAAGTTCTGAGGCCGGCGCACCTTGACGTGGAAGAACTTGCCGCTGCCGCGAACGCCCGGTTTGGCGTGAGCGCGGTGGAGGCGTCTCCTTGGCGCAGTCATGAGTCATGCTCCCTTTCGTTGCGACCCGTCGAACGGTCGCTTTGCGGTTTCGGTCACGGCAATGCCGGCACGACGCTACACATTTCCCGCCGGCGCCGCTGGATACGGGAAACCGGAGCATCTCGCTGGCTAGTTGCGCCCGAAGGAGCGCAACTAGCCAAGGTCATTGAACGATCCGAGTGTATTCCGCCGGGGTCCGCTTAGGCAGCCTTGACGGAGATCTTCTTCTCGGGCTTCTGCGCCTCGGGCTTCTTGGGAAGGGTCACCGTAAGCACCCCCTTCTTGAACGTCGCCTCAATCTTATCCGCATCGACTCCCTCCGGTATCTGCAAGCAACGCTGGAACGATCCGTAACGGCGCTCGCAGAGATAGTAGTCCTTCTTCTTCTCTTCCTTCTCCTCCTTCTTTTCGCCCTTGATCGTAAGGCCGCCATTCGAGGCTACGACCTCCACGTCGCTTTCGCTCATGCCCGGCAGCTCGGCGGAGATCTCGTAGGTTTTTTCCGTCTCGGCGATGTCCATCGCCGGGGCTGTTTCCCAGCTCAGTTCGCGGCGCCAGAATGGCTCGAGATCGAACACGGAGCGACGGAACGGAAAACGCCAAAATCCTCCGCCGAAGTCATCGAAGAGACGATCGATTCCGCGGTGCAGGGCTTCGAATGGTCGCCATTCCCTCAAGGCGGACGTCTGCTCCGCCTTCTTCTCGGTCTTCACGGGCAGTTTGGTCGCGGCTTCAGCCATGACTTGGGTCCTCCTGTTAGGTTGAAAGACCAGCTGTCTAAAGCTATGCGGCGCGTGGCATGTTGACATACATCAAATGCGAGGAAGCTGGTTTGCTATGCTGTGTCGCAGCTTAGGAACTTCCCGCATGCAATCGAGTATTGAGCCCGAGTGAACTGCTGGAGGACGTATGTCCTATGCGTGCCTTATGGTGTATGTCGAGGCCGACGCCACACCGGAGCAACGTGTACGCCTTGCCGCAAGCCTTGCCGATCAGTTCAATGTAATGCTGATCGGACTATCGGCTCTCGCCATTCCGCCACCAATGACGACCGACGGTGTGATCATGGACATGATGCGGACGAAGCTTGCGCATCGGGGCGAGTGGTTTCGCCGCATCGCGGACGCCAATCACCGAAAGGTCGAGTGGCGTGCGATGCTGGACTTGCCAGCCGTGGCGCTTCCGCGCGAGGCGCGCAGTGCCGATCTTGTGATCATCGGACAGGTGAAGGCGCCGGTGAATGCCTACACGGCACTCGATCCAGGTGAAGCGATTCTGAAAGCAGGGCGTCCGATGCTGGTCGTGCCCGACGGAGTGAGCGCGCTGCGAGGAGAGCATGTCGTGATCGGCTGGAAGGATACCCGCGAAGCGCGCCGCGCCGTGCGCGATGCGCTTCCGTTTCTGCAAAGGGCGACGCGCGTCACCATTGTCGAAGCGTGTGGTCCAGGCGAAGAGAAGGCAGCAGTAGGGCGGCTCGACGACGTGGCTCGTTATCTGGCGCGCCATCGCGTTGATGGCGGGCCCAGGATCATGCTCGAGCAAAGAGGATCTGGTGCGGAGCAGTTAATCCGGAACGCTCAGGAAGAACGTGCCGATCTGCTTGTCACCGGTGCCTACGGACACAGCCGCCTCGGCGAGTGGATCTTCGGCGGCATGACGCGGGAATTGCTTGCGACAAGTCCTATCTGCTGCCTCATGTCGCACTGAATGTCTTTCGGCAAATTTTCTTTGATAGGTTCCGCGCTTAGAGATGATGTCCGGAGACAGCCTGTAATACCTCGCCCGAGAGCTGCTTTTTGACCTTGTGGGAAATGTCGCCGAGGCTCAACATTCCGAGGACAGTTTTGTGACTGTCAGTCACAGGCAGCCGGCGGACTTGCTTCGCTTCTATGACTTCGATCGCGAGGTCGATGTAATCTTCTGGCGAACAGCAAACAACGTTCTTCGTCATTACGTCCTGAGCCGTCATCTTGCCGACATTTCCGGTCTCCGCGACCGCACGGCAGATGATATCCCGATCTGTGACAATGCCCACCAAACGACCGTCTGCGCACACTGGAATAGCGCCAATGTCGCTGTCACGCATGCGCTTTGCAAGCTCCTTCACGGGAGTCGTCGGCTCAACGCAAGTCACTCCTTTATGCATGACGTCCTTGACTTTCATAGCCATTTCCAGGAGCTGGGTTGCGAACAGGATTTTTAATTCCAATACTCTCGCGGCAAATGATGTTTATTGATCTAGGTCAACAAGTCCTTCCTTCGTTGCATCTTTGTCCAAAGCTGTCCGGTGAGGTCTTGCACATCGCGTCAGTTCGTTGCGAACGCATCAATTCGGCCGCTATTGGAAGTAGAGCAGACATGTTACGAGCCGGGATCGGCTGGGCGCGATCACGCATCACATGACGTCAGATTGCAGTTCAGCGGCTTCGTTGCTGCTCGATTAAATTTCCCTGTCCCTCGATGCGTTTCTGCGAAACGACCGCTTCGGTCCAGCCGTGTCCGATAACACGGACGATGGCAGCATTCCTTTACTGGTGATGTCTGCCTTCGGTCGTTCGTCCGAGAGTGGGAACCCCTGCACGATATAGTAAACCGTTTCTGCGATATTGGTGGCGTGATCGCCCATTCGTTCGACGTTCTTGGCGCAAAAAAGCAGATGCGTGCAGAAGGTGATATTGCGCGGGTTCTCCATCATGTAAGTGAGGAGCTCTCGGAAGATGGAACTGTTCATGGCATCGATCTCTGCATCCCGGTGCCACACGTCGAGCGCTTCGGCGAGGTCGTGTTGCGCGTAGCTGTGGAGTACGCGTCGCAGCTGGACAAGGACGAGCTTGACCATGCGGTCGAGTTGAAGGATCACTTCGCTGGAAGGCAGCTCATCGGTGAGTATCACCCGTTTGGCAATATTTTCGGCTAGATCGCCAATCCGCTCGAGGTCGTTGGAGATACGCAGCGCTCCGACGATCTCCCGTAAATCGACCGCCATCGGCTGCCGACGTGCGATAGCGATGATTGCCCTTTCCTCAATCTCTCGCTGCCGCGCATCGACCTGGTCATCCGCCGCTATGATACGCTTGGCGAGCGCGATGTCGTGCTTTACCAGGGCGTCTATCGCATCCACGATCTGCTTTTCGGCAAGACCGCCCATTTCTGCAATCTTGCGCGCAAGTTCCTGCAGGTCGACGTCGAATGCGTGAGCCGTATGTTCGACCATGATGGCCAGTCCTTCCTGTCAGACCCGACTCTTCGGCCCCGGCAGCTGAGACCAATCAAGCCCAAGCTCTTCGCAGGCCCGGCGCACCACGCGCAGGTCGAGGGTCTGACGGGAGCCTCCGAGGGGGACCTCGGCCTTTCGGCCCTCTCGATGTACCGTTACGACGACGTGGCCTTGGCCGCGCTGCTGATGTTCATGCCGATCGAAGCGACATCCCTGCGCGGCCAACCACTTTCGAAAAGCTGCGCTTTCCATTGCTGTGCTCCTGTCCATGATGTTAGCTGGGCCCCCCAGCCTGACCTCCCACGATTTTCCGCCTGAGATTGCTACCTTAGTCGCCACCGATCGCCGCTCCGGCTCCAACCGGCTCCTCACGCGTGCACGCTATCTTGATCCGCGAACGTTCCTACCTTCGCGACATCACCATGATCAGGTTGGCCCCGGAAGCGTGCGCACGATCTCCTTGAACCGATCCCATTCCGTCGCGGCCCAAATCTCGGTCTTGGCATGCCCGAAAGTGCGGATGAGCGCCGAGACCCGAGTTGCTGTCTCGATGTCGTTCGCAAGGAAGACATCCAAATAGTCACATGGCCCAAGCACCGCATAGCTACCGAGCCACTCGACCCCCGGACATTCTTTTCGTATGGCTTCCATCGCCTCCCGTTCGAGTTGCTCCAGGCCCCTTGGCGAACGTACGGCGTCGGGATTCAAGCGCGTCAACATGATGAACGTCGACATGGCACCACCTCCCATGGCGGTTGTCGCCGAATGATAGCTGTGCGCTTGCGCAGGGATTTGACATCAATCAATAACGAAGAACTCGGCGCCCAGGGGGGCCCGCGTTCTGTGAGAGAGGCCGCCAAGCAGACCTTTCAATCTGGTAGCGCCGCCCTTTTCTGGAAGATTTGCGGGCCGCCAGTCAGCGGCGACGGCGGCCTGGCAACATCGCCCGGCAGCCGCTCGTGAGTGCCGATTACCAGATAGCCGTTCGGCAGGAGCCGTTCCACGATGCGGCCGAGAACCTGGTATTGCAGCGGTACTGCGAAATAGGTGAAAGCGACATAACGGCAGAGAATGAGATCGAAAAGGAGATTTGGCGCTTCCAACCGCAAATCCTGAAACAGGAAATCGATCCCCTCCCGATGCTGCTGTCGTACGCAAAGCGCCTGGCCCACCCGATCGAAGGCTTGCCTCACGAGATGCGGAGGCAATTCCCTCAGGCTCGACGGCTCGAAACACCCCTTCCGCGCTCGTGCGAGCATTGTCTTGTCCACATCTGTCGCGGTGATCGATAGGGAGACACCCGGACAAGAGCTCGCCACCTCGAGGTCCCACAGGATTTTTACGGTGTAGGCCTCCTCGCCGGACGCACAGCCGGCCGACCACGCGCGTGCCTCTCGTCGTTCCCGCTTGGCGCGGGCCGCGATGTCGGCGAGCACACGTTTGCGCACGGCCTCGAATACGCCCCGGTCGCGGAAAAACCGCGAAATGGTGATGTGGCAAGCCTGATCGAGGATTTGCCACTCCGATGGATCGGCCTCAAGCCGCGTTCGATAAGCGGCAAAATCCGTCAGCTGCAGCTCGCTCATGCGCCGCTTGAGTCGCTTGCAGACCTGACGGCGAACCTTACGAAATCCCGGCCAGCGCAGATTGAGGCGTGGAAGCGCCCACTGTAGGAAGGCCGTACAGTCCGCGTCACTCATCAAATCGATCTGTTGATTCATGCGCCCCATCCGCCCGCAATCCGCTTTCGCAGGAAGTCCAGGCCATCAGATCGGCTGACAGGAGCGAGCACACGGTTTCGACTGGTGATTTTGATTTAGGTCAAAACATTCGGCGTTTCATGTGATCGAATTTGTGCACCGTCGTGCAAAGGCAAGATTGGCGAAGCACCGCAGTGAACCGTCGAGAGGTGCGGATCTGCCTGTGCGATAAACCAGTCTAGAACCACACATGGCGGAGGGACCCGTCGCCTTCCTGTCCTGGGCCCGTGGAGAAATCCGAGGGAGGGGCGGGAGGTGCGGGTCCTGCGCTTTCAGGCCCTGTAGGTTGCACGTTTATCGTCGACAGTCGAGGGAAGATCGCCGATGAAGATTGCTCAGATCGCCCCGCTTTACGAACGCGTGCCACCCAAGCTCTACGGGGGAACGGAACGCGTCGTTTCCTACCTCACCGAAGAACTCGTGCGGCAGGGGCATGACGTCACGCTCTTCGCTAGTGGGGATTCCAAGACTTCGGCGAAGCTGGTGCCCTGCTGCAAGATGGCCCTGCGCCTCGATCCATCCGTCAAGGACCCTCTGATTTACCATATCATGATGCTGGAGGAGGTCCGGCAGAGGATCGACCAGTTCGATGTCCTCCATTTCCACATCGATATCCTGCAGGCGCCGTTGGTCCGCGATATCGCAGATCGTACCCTGACGACTCAGCATGGCCGATTGGATTTGCCAGATCTCGTTCCATTCTACCGGATGTTTCAGGAGCTCCCTCTCGTCTCGGTCTCAAATGATCAGCGCAAGTATCTGCGCCACGCCAATTGGGTCGGCACTGTTCATCATGGCCTGCCGCGCGACCTGCTTCCATGCCGACCGAATGCAGCCGGAGGCTATCTCGCGTTTCTCGGACGGATTTCGCCCGAAAAAGGGCCGAACCGCGCAATCGAGATCGCTGCGAGAGCCAGGATGCCACTGAAGATCGCGGCCAAGGTGGACCGCGTTGATCAGGCCTATTGGGAGGAGATCATCCGGCCCATGGTGGAGGCCCATTCGAACGTGGAATTCATCGGCGAGATCGGGGAACGCGATAAGGCAGCATTCCTCGGCGAGGCAGCAGCATTGCTGTTCCCGATCGACTGGCCGGAGCCTTTCGGGCTCGCCGTGATCGAGGCGATGGCGTGCGGCACGCCAATTATCGCATTCCGACGCGGATCAGTGCCCGAGGTCGTGGAGGACGGTACGTCCGGTTTCGTCGTGGACACGATCGAGGAGGCAGTGAGGGCCGTGCGACGGATTGTTAGCTTGCACAGAATAAGGGTGCGCGCCGCATTCGAGCGCCGCTTCACGGCCGAACGTATGGCTCGTGACTACATGCAGATTTACCAGGAGCTCACCACCGCTCGCTTCAGATCCGAACAGCTTCGCACCGTGAATGGAGGAAGCAAGGCCCTGCATGCGGTGCAAAGCGTCGCGGCCGGGCCGGCGCCGGCTGCCGTAGCGATGTTGCGCAGTTGATCGCGCTCAAGAAGACAGAGTGAAAACGGGAGGAATTGCGCTTCGGTTCCCGCGGCTGGTGCGGCTCAGGGACGATAAAGCGGCGGAGCAGGCAACGACTGTGACCGAAATTTGGGAGATGTACAAACGGCGTACGCGAAAGCCAAATAGGCAACTACGTATGAGGGCCGCACCGGCACTTTCCAACTCAGGAGGTCGCGTTATGAAACGACGCTGTCCTGTGATATGAAGATGCCCCGCTGGTCGTTTTGGCTTGAAGCACGTAGCCATGAACGATCTCGCGACTGAGATTTCCCGACACGTGTGGGAGACCAAATATCGGTACGCCGACGGGCGGCCGCCCGAGCGCACGATCACGGATACCTGGCATCGGATTGCACACGCGCTCGCGGCCGTCGAGCCCGATGATCGGCCAGAGTGGGAAGAGCGCTTCTTCGGGATCCTGCAGGATTTTAAATTCCTGCCGGGCGGCCGGATTCAGGCCGGTGCCGGAACGGCACGCAACGTTACCCTGTTCAATTGCTTCGTGATGGGGACGCTCGAAGACACGATCCCGGGCATATTTCGCGCATTGCAGGAAGGCGCGATAACGATGCAGCATGGCGGCGGCATCGGCTATGACTTTTCGACCCTGCGACCGCGGGGCACACAAGCAAGAGGTGCCGGCAATATCGCGTCTGGTCCCGTCTCGTTCATGCAGGTTTGGGACGCGATGTGCGGGACCATCCTCTCGACCGGCGCTCGCCGCGGCGCCATGATGGCGACGCTGCGCTGCGATCATCCCGACATCGAAGAGTTCATTACCGCCAAGCAGCAGCCCGGGCGGCTGCGGCGGTTCAACCTCTCGGTCCAAGTGACGGATGCGTTCATGACGGCGGTACGCTCCGACGCGCAGTGGCCGCTTGTGTTTCCGGCCGCGGCGTTCGGTGGCGATGGCGAGACGGTCTCGCGCGAATGGTCGGACGCGACCGGGGCAACCGCCTGCCGCGTCATCCGGCGCGTTCGGGCGCGCGAGCTTTGGCAGCTCATCCTGCGGGCGGCGTATGACTACGCCGAGCCCGGTGTGCTGTTCGTCGATCGCATCAACCAGCTCAACAATCTCTGGTACCGGGAGCGGATCACCGCCACCAACCCGTGCGGGGAAATCCCGTTGCCGTCATACGGGTGCTGTGACCTCGGGTCGCTCAATCTGACCAGCTTTGTCCTCGCGCCGTTTACCTCGCAGGCGCGAATCGACGCCGAAAGCCTTGTGAAGACGACCCGGATCGCCGTGCGGATGCTGGACAACGTCATCGACGCATCGCGGTTTCCACTGCCGCAGCAGGCCGAGAATGCACGTGGCTCGCGGCGCATTGGCCTCGGGATTACTGGGCTCGCCGACGTGCTGGTGATACTGGGGCTGACCTACGGCAACGATCGTTCCTTGGCGGTCGCGGCCGACCTAATGCGTCTGATCTCGCACGCCGCCTACCGTGCCTCCACCGCGCTTGCCAGGGAAAAGGGCAGCTTTCCTCACTACGAACGCGACAAGTACCTGTTGGGGCCGTTCGTCTGCACCCTTCCCGAGGACGTCCGAGACGGAATAGCAATCCATGGCATCCGCAACAGCCATCTGATCGCAATCGCGCCGACCGGCACAATCAGCCTGCTTGCCGGCAACGTCTCCAGTGGGCTGGAGCCGATCTTTGCGGCATCGTACTCGCGCAAGGTCCTGACGGAGGATGGACGGCCATCGCGGCATTTATCAAGTCGCATGCGCCGCATGTCACGCGGGTTGGTCACTGAGACCAGTCAGACCTCAAGTGCGCCAGGCGGCACATGGTTCCAAGGTCGGCGTATTGCCCATTGCACCGAGCATGGTCGATGGCTGGAAACCTAAGCGTACGCGAGAATCGAGAGAAAGAAAGCGATGAGCAAAACGCGTTCCGAAGGGGGGGGTCTAATGGGACGGTTTTTCATTGCGTCGCGTAACTCGGGAGCTTTCGTCCTCCTTCGATAGGCCAAGCAAGTGGCTGACTGCCAGAGCCGGGCGGAAAACATAGTTTCTTGGCGAGAGCGCCGGCGATGTTGCGCAAGGGGCCGCCGCTCGGGCATAGGTAGCGCTATGAAATCAATCCGGGGGCCCGGCGCATTATCGGGACCTCCAAGCATCGTGCGTTAGGGCGAATATGATTACTGCGAGGCCCGCAATGCAACTCACGATCTCTATATCCCTAATGCATCGGGCGTTGTGTAAATCCGATCACGCGAGCATCGCGGGTGCGGTCATCCGAGTTTTGGGGGAGCCTAGTTGAGTGCCCTAAAACGGGAACGTCGCAAGGCAGACCAAAAACTGCTCGCGACCTCCTATCCATGCAGAGCGGCCTCGACGTCAACCCATGTGCTGGCGATCAATCCGACCGACGCCGTTGCAATGGGTAATCGTCGCTTTCGTAAAGGCGTTGAATGTCGTCGCCATCGAAGCGTTGGTCACCGACCTGCATCCAGGCGCCGAGCGCGCGCACGGCCGGAAGTTCCTCGATAGCGAACCGGATCGCCTCCGCTGCGGTCGCAAAGCGGCGATAGGTTAGCGGTTGTCGTGTCCCGGCCTTGCGCTTGGCCAAGAACAACTCGGCGGGTACGCCGTAGTCGAATGTCGCAGTCTCGCGGTCGGCCGGCATATAGATGTTCCAGCGCGCTTGCGCATCAGCGCTCGCCCGGGTGGCGGGCATAAGTAAGTTTGCTTACCCGCCTTTGCGGGGAAGCCATGCGCGGTCGCGGGCGGTCTCCGAATCAGCGATCTCTGCGATGGTGACACCGCATTCTCCCCTTGCGCTTCACGATGCGCGCCGGATGGTTTTCGCGAATGACACCGCGAGGCATGAGCGGCCGCCGCCGAGCCCGATCACCTCGATACCGCCACGGCACAGGGCGGCGAGATCATCGGCGGCGTAGAGGCCGAATTTCAAGCTCGAGGAGCCCGCATTGAGCACGAGGAACGCACGCGCGGCCCCCGCTCATGCCGGGCTCCGGCTCTTGTGGTGAACGAACAGACTGGGCGAGCGGACAGGACGCCATCCGGCTCAATTCTCCGGCGGCGCGACTCGTCAGCATGATGGACGACTGGGCCGCCGAGCACGATGCCCGCCGAATCCGCTCCAGCAAGGTAGACGAGTTGCTTGGCGCTTGGACGAGCATTGCTTTCTTTCGCGTTAGTCTCAAAAGCGTGCAGAAATGTCACGCCCGCAGCACCATTATGGGACACCGCGCCTTATGCAAGATGGCCTTTAGAGTCGCCGCATGCGGTACTTCCCACTTTCCTCTCCAGGCGAGGACCACTAGGTCCGTAGATTGTTTTTTGGCCAAGCGCACGATTTCCGCCGCCGGATTTCCACGGGCGAGAACTAACCGCACGTGCAAGTG
>Ga0306920_100004568_pt1 | contig 17737 bp, 16 predicted proteins | sample flu12Cox44000170_FD_204666 | JGI IMG/M metagenome (GOLD analysis project Ga0306920, IMG submission 204666) | Lab enrichment of tropical soil microbial communities from Luquillo Experimental Forest, Puerto Rico - flux4day.12C.oxic.44.000.170 (v2)... | ecosystem: Environmental > Terrestrial >... | reverse complement strand
TGTCCGGTGTGATCTCGACTGGCCTACGCGCCCCGTACAAGGGTGGACCATGTACAGCCCGACCACAAGTGAACAGCGTTGCCGCGGAGATGCCTCTTCGCGGACCCCGGCCAGCGCGAGCGCGGCCGGGCGGATGCGTGACCGCAGCCTTCATGCGCCACCTGGACCTATGTCACTATTTCTACTGACTAAGGAAGGGCGCTGACGAGGGGAGGGGCGCCCGTTGAGCCGCATTGTGATCACTGGTTCCCGGGGCTTGATCGGGTCGGCGCTGGTCCGCCGGCTCCACGCGGCAGGCTGGGAGGCATTCGGCTTTGACATCGCTGACGGGCTGGACGTGGCGGATGCCGAGGCGGTCGCCGCCGCCTTGAATGGCTGTGCGGGCGTGGTTCACCTCGCTGCCGTATCGAGGGTCATATGGGGAGAACGGGATCCTGCCCGCTGCCGCGTGGTCAACGTCAGCGGCACCCGCAACGTCCTGCACGCGGCGTCCCGGGCGCGGCACCCTCCCTGGGTGCTGGCCGCGAGCAGCCGCGAGGTCTACGGCCAGGCCGTTTCGTTCCCGGTGAAGGAAGATGCCGAGCTTCGCCCCCTCAACTGCTACGCCCGGTCCAAGGTTGCGGCCGAGAAACTGGTGGCCGCGAGCAGGGACAGCGGGCTGCGGGCCTCTGTGATCCGGTTCTCCAGCGTCTACGGGGAAGTCACCGACCACGCCGACCGGGTCGGGCCGGCGTTCGCGCGGATCGCCGCGCTCGGCGGCACCTTGCGCATCGATGGGAGCGATACCACCTTGGACTTCACGCACGTCGACGACGTCGCGGCGGCCCTGCAGACCGCCGTGGAGATGCTCGCGGCCGGCGATGGCCAGCTGCCGACGCTGCATCTGGTGTCCGGACGGGGAACCTCGCTCCCCGAGCTTGCGGCGATCGCCATCGGCGCCGCCGGGCGCGGCCAGGTGACGCTGGGTCCGGGCCGGTCGTACGACGTCAGGTCGTTCATCGGAGACCCGGCACGGGCCGAGCAGGTCCTCGGCTGGCGCGCTGGCATTGGCCTGGAAGACGGAATCGCGGACCTGGTGAAACGGTTCGCCGCGATGACCAGCGCGTGATGCCCTCGCACGGGAGAGAGCCGGATGACGAAACGTGCCCTGCTATGCGGGTAACGGTGCTGGGGATAGGCCACGTTGGCCTGGTGCACGCCGTGTGCATGGCCGAGTTCGGCCACAGCGTCCTCGCGCTCGACGTGGACACCAGCAAGGTCGCCAGCGCGGGCAACGGCCGAGCACCGCTCTATGAGCCCAGGCTGGAACCTTTGCTGCGGAAGCATCTGGCCGCTGGCCGTCTGCGGTTCACGGCCGACTACCGGGCTGCCGCACGCTTCGGCAAGCTGCACTTCCTGTGCGTCGGCACACCGCTGTCGGCGAATGGCCACGTGGACCTGGGGCAGGTCCGCGCAGCAGCCGATGCGCTGGCCCCCCACCTGACCGGCCAGAATCTCGTTGTGGGCCGGTCTACCGTGCCACCGGGCACGGCGCGCGCGGTAGCCGGGCGGATCCGCCAGCGCGCACCCGCGGCGGCTGATGTTGACGTGGCGTGGAATCCGGAGTTCCTGCGGGAAGGCCTCGCCGTACACGACGGCCTGCACCCGCAGCGGTTGGTGTTCGGGGTGACGTGCGACCGGGCGGGCGAGCTGCTGCGGGAGGTTTACGCACAGCCGCTGTCGCGCGGCATCCCCGGGCTGGTCGTGGACCTGGAAACCGCTGAGCTGGTCAAGCTGGCTGCCAACGCGTTCCTGGCCACGAAGCTGTCGTTTATCAACGCGGTGGCTGACATCTGCGACCGGGTGGGCGCGGACGCGCTCCGGCTGGCGGAGGCGCTGACGCTGGATGGCCGGATCGGGGATGACTTCCTGATGCCCGGCCTCGGCTATGGCGGCGGCTGCCTGCCGAAGGACACCCGCGCGTTCGGTGCGGCGGCGGCGGAGCTTGGCGCCGCCTCGCTCGCGGCGATCCTGGCGGAGGTGGACGCCATTAATACCGGCCGACGGGCCCGCGTGGTCGAGCTTGCCCGGGATGCCGTGGGCGGATCGCTGGCCGACTGCCGCGTCACGGTCCTGGGCGTCGCCTACAAGCCGGGCACCGATGACGTGCGCGACTCGGCCAGCCTCGCTGTGTGCGACGGGCTGGCCGAGGAGGGCGCGTCCGTGGTGGTGCATGATCCGGTGGCGCTGGACAGCGCAGCGCAGGCCCGGCCGGGCCTGCGGTGCGCGGAATCGGTGTGGGAGGCGGCCGGGGGCGCCGACCTGGTGCTACACCTCACCGACTGGGATGAGTACCGCCGGATAGACCCCATCGAGCTGGCCGCGGTGGTGGCACGGCGCAACATCGTCGACGCCCGGTCGGTCCTAGACCAGCGGTTGTGGCGGGCGGCGGGCTGGTCCTTCCGCGCCATCGGCCGCCGTTAGCCCGCGCTGGTCCGCGCTGTGACCAGACCGCCCCGTCGTGCCGTGAGCCGCCCCAGGCAGTGCCGCACCGCCATCACCGCGTTCTCGGCCTGCTCCTCGGTCAGCTCGGACGACATGGGCAGCGCCAGCGCCTCGGCGTCGAGCCGTTCTGTCACCGGCAGCCGCTCACCGTTTCCTGTCCCGGTCAGGTGCAGCGCGCGGAAGTACGGTTTGGTCTGCACGCCGTAATCCAGCAGCGAGCGTTGCAGGGCGTCGCGGCCGGGGGGCTGCGGGACCCGCATCACCCAGTGCACGAATGAGTGGGTGTCGCCCGGCCGGATCTCCTGCGGCACCAGGCCCGGCACGCCCGACAGCCCGTCGCGGTAGATCGCGGCCACCCGGGTGCGCCGCTGCACCAGGTCGCCAAGCAGCCGTAGCTGGTCGAGGGCGTATATCGCGTGCAGCTCGTCCATCATTTCGGAGCGGCACCAGTTGGCCGGGTCGTGCTGCAGCGCCGCGGCGGCGTCCACGGGGAGCACCGCCGCGCCCCCCGCCCCGCCGGCCGACAGCACCTTCGCGAAGCTCATAGAGTAGGCGTGGCCGTCCGCCTGCGTGGCGACCGGGACGCCACGGGCCCTGCTGCCGAGCGACGCCGCGGAGTCGCCCACCAGCGGCACTCCCGCCTCGTGGCAGACCTGGTGCAGCGCCGCATAGTCGCATGGGTTACCGAACGTGTCGACGCACACGACCAGGCGGGCGGCGCACGAGGCCAGTTCCCCGCGGAGGAGCCCCGCGTCCATCGTCCAGGTCCGGTCGTCAACGTCGACGAAACGCAGCCGGTAACCGAGCTGGAGCAGCACCTCGGAGGTTGCGGGAAACGTGAACGACGGCAGCAGCGCGACCTCGCCAGGCACTGCCCGGCCGGCGACCGCCGCGATGACCGCACGCAAGGCGGCGGTGCCCGACGCCATGGCAAGAACCTTGTGCCCGTTCCTGGCCCCGTGCCCGCCTTTGGGCCTGTGGCCGCCCGCCACCCCGAGGGCGCCCGCCAGCTCACGCTCCAGTTCCACGGACCAGCGGTTGCCGTGCTTGACCTCACCGTCCCAGAGGCTGGCCTGCTGGCGGGCCGCCACCTGGTCTGGGAAGGCGGCACGCGGCGGAATCACCACAGGCAGCGCCGGCTCGAACACCGGATGGTTCCTGGCCCGCAGCGCGTCAACCATCGGCCGCAGGTTCGACTGGACGGGGATGATGCGGTAGCCCGCCCGGGCAAGCCGAGATGAGTCGACGATCCCGCAACTGTCCGGTGCCGCTGGCTGCCGGGTGATCACCGGTGACACGCTGCCGCACATTGCGCGGATCTCGTCGGCGATCCCGCGAAGAGAGGCGGGCTCGCCGCCGACGTTGTAGACGCCCGGCGGGAGGCCGTTGGCGACGATCCGCGCGACCTCGCCCACCGAGACGAAGCAGCGCGTTATCAGCGTGACCGGCAGCGGGTCACCCGCCAGCGCCCTGCCAATGAGCCTGCACACGAAGCGCTCCTGGCCGACACCGATGACGTTCGCGAGCCGCAAGATCGTCAGCCGCCCCGCGCCGGGCGCCCGCAGCAGCAGGCGTTCTTGCGCCAGCTTGGACAGGGCGTAGGTCCACCGCCCGGTGGGGTCGGCGGCGGCCAAGCGGCGGCCTGCCGGCGCCGCACGCCACGGCGGGCACGGAGCAGCCGCCAACACGATCGCCTCGTCGCACCACTCGTCGATCTGTTCGGTGGTCCATGGCAGCTCGGGTGGGGTGTTTTCCCGCAACGGCGCCGCCGCACTCCCGTAGACCTCGACCGACGACAGCAACACAACCGGGCGGCCCGCAAGCAGGGGCAGGATCCGGGCAGTGGCCAGCGCGTTGCCGACGGGCAGCGTCCACGGCCAGCGCGGCCGCGGGTCGCTCGACCCGAGCATGATCGCCACCTCGCCGTCCGGCAGCGCCGGCAGCTCGCCGGTCAGCACATCGGCCGCGAGCCACCGCGCTCCGCCGCCGACCAGGTCGGCTGGCGGCGGGTTCTGGTCCACAACCGTCACTTCGCGGCCGCGGGACAGCAGCGCCGTGGCCACCGCCCTGCCGATGAACCCCGATCCCCCGAAGAGCACGGCCCCGCTCATGTCTTCCTGCCCGTCGCCAGCAGTTGCTTGCCGACGTCGGCCAGCACCGGGTGGGCCGACAGTTCCCGCTCCAGCTCCAAGTGGCCGTCCCAGTCCTGGGCCAGCCGCTCATTAAGGCGCTCGCAGCCGAGGGGAGCCGCCGTCGACAGCAGGCCGACCACCTCGACGTCCCGCAGCCCCGCGCCCTCAAACGCCTGGCGGAGCCGGGCGGCGTCCAGCAAGTGCATCTCGGCGTCGTGCCCGGCCACGGTCCAGCAACCCACGCGCGTCCGCAGCCGCTCCACCGCTTCCTCGGTGCGGCCGTCCCGCAGCAGCTCGATAACCAGCGCAACCAGCGAGTCCACCAGGACCACCACCGTTCCGCCGGGACGCACCCAGCCAGCGAGGCGCCGCAGCGTGGCCGCCGGATCGGCGGTGTATTGCAGCGACCCGAGGGCGAGCACCAGCCCAGCCGACGCGTCGGGCAGGCCGGCCGTTTCCATCGAGCCCTCGATTAGCGTGAACCCGGGCCCGTAGCCCGCACGGCGGGCCTGGTCGATCATTCCCGGGGCCTGCTCAATCCCGATGACCTCATAACCGAGTCCGAGGAGCCGGGGCACCCACCGGCCCACACCGCAGCCAGCATCGATGACCGGCCCGCGCTCGGGCAGCATGCACCGCACGCGTTTCCAGGCCAGCGCGTCATACGCGCGGCGGTGCGCCACCTCGAAGTGCTCACGGTAGGCAGGGGCGAGAGCACTGTACAGAGCCTGGCTGGGCCGCATTCGTCATCCCCTCGCCACCAGGCGTTTCAGCCCGGCCCGCCAGAGCAGGTCGCCCAGGTAGGTGGTGGGCAGCCAGCGCAGGTTGAGGCTGTAGTTGCTGCCACAGCCCACGCAGTCCTTCCGGAACAGGCGCGCGTGCTCTTCGCGGTAGTGCGCCGACCCGATCACCTCGGCGACGGCCCGGTCGCGGACATTGAAGGCCGGATCGTGCGCCCAGCATCCCCCGATCTCCCCCCGAGAATGGATCATGAGCTTGAGCTGGGATTCGGCGCACGGCACGTCTCGCTGCACCAGCTCCGAAAAGTGCCCCGGTATGTATCGCAAGTCTGAGTAACGGGGCAGCCATCGCGGGTCGCCGCGCTTGATCGCCTCCAGCTCGCCCAGTGCCGCGGTGAGGTCGCCGGGGCCGACTCGCTTTTGCTGGGCCACTTCCGGGGCGCGGAACAGGAACGTGTGGTCGGTGGCCAGGTTCAGGTAAAGCTGCACGCGCAGCTCCTGCGCCAGGCGGGCGATGTCCGGCAGGTACCCGATGTTGTCGCGCATCACGGTGAAGTTCATGCGCACCTTGAGGTTCAGCCGCTCGCGCTGGTCGATCAGGCCCCGCAGGTGCTCGATCGTTGTGGCGAACGCGCCTAGCCGCCCGCGGATGCGGTCATGGACGAGCGCGTTGGGCCCGTCGACCGAGATGTTGAAGCTGCGCACCCCCGCGTCGAGCACCGTGGCCAAGATGGCTGGGGTCAACCGGATCCCGTTGGTGTTCAGGTGGAGGTGGCCGATGCCGAGCCCGTGCGCGTACGCCATAAGCTCGGTCGCGTCCGGGCGGATCAGCGGCTCACCGCCGGTGAAATTGGCTTTGAGAATCTTCAGCGCGGCAAGCTGGCGCAGCACGTCCTTCCATTCGTCCGTGGTCAGCTCACCCTTGGTATTGTCGAGCCAGCAGGCACAGCTCTTGCAGCGCAGGTTGCAGTTCTCGGTCAGAAAGAGCTCGGCGACCAGCGGCCGCACGTGAAGGCCCGGGACCAGCCACCGCTTCACCGCGAGCTGACTGAAGAAAGCCATGAGTCTTGCGTTGTCTGCGGCTGTCATGACACCTTCTCGGCTGTTAAAAAGACGTTCGCGAACTGGAACGCCTTGGCGTCGAGATAGACGGCGTACTCAAAAAACGAGCGCAGGCGCCCGCGGGCGAGCAGCCCGGGCACCTGGAACCATCGCCAGAACAGATTAGCCCCCGCCACGCGCACAGGCTCGAAGCCGTGCTGGCGCAAAAGCAACAGCAGGTCGCTGCGCCGGTAGTTGGTATGGCAGTCCTTGCCGACCGACATGTCGCCGCGAAGCCCGTTGGACAGGTCGGCGAACCTTTCCTCGTAGATATCACGGCCGAACCGCGCGGTGTAGACCAGGCGGTGGAGGCGCGGGAAGCGAAATTTGGCGTTGTCCGGGTCGAGGAACGAGAACACGTGCCGCCGCGGTGCGGTGAGCACGAGGAGCCCGCCCGGCGCCAGAATGCGATGGACCTCATCCAGCAGCTTGCCCTCATCCGGCACGTGTTCCAGCACGTCGAGCAGGGAGACCGAGTCGAACTCCCCGTCGCGCAAACCCAGCCCGCCGTCCACTGGGATCAGGTGAAGCGGCAGGTCAGGGCATCTCTGGCGGGCGGTGGCGAGGTAACCGGTGTGGGGGTCGGCGCCGGAGCAGTCGAGCAGCGTGCTCGCACGCAGCACGGCCAGGAATCCGCCGTCGCCGCAGCCGAGGTCGAGGTGGCGGCCCCGCCGGCCGGCGAGTGAGTCCCAGGCGAACGCGTACCGCTGGAGGTGGTGGCGGGTAAACGGGTTGCGGTCAGTAGTCACGGCTACGGACCAATCGCGCACACAGGCTGTCCAAGGTCTCGATGATGTGGCCGGGCATGGCCGCTGGCTCCACCGGCCTTTCGCGGAGCAGCCGGGACTGCTGCTCGCCGTGCGCGGCGATCGCCTCCGGCAGCCGGGTCACGTCCCAGACAGCCATGACCGGCCCGTTGACCTCCTCCATGCGCAGGTAGTGGACCTGGTGGTCATTGCCCATCTCGCCGAGCCCGGCCTGCCGGGCGACCGCGACCGGGACCTTGTGCGCCCGCTGAACGAGCCGCACCGTGTTCCCAGCGTGGGTGATGACCACGTCGGCCGCGTCGATCCGCTCCTGGAGCTCGCTGAAGGACACAAACGGGCGGTGCGGGCAGGGCGGCCGGACCGTGGCGGTTCCGGTCTGCGCGAACACCTCGTGATCGGCGCAGAGCGGTGCGATCGCGCCGATCAGCCTGTCAAAGGGCCACGGGCCCATCCCCACCGTGACCAGGATTCGTGACATCAGTACAGTTCGCCGAGGAGAACGGCCCGTGGCCACGACGCCAGCAGGGCGGGCCGCTGGACCAGCACGGCCGCGGCGAGCTTTCCGCACACCCTGCTGGCGATCCCTGGCCTGTCAACAATGTTGAAGGTTTCCAGCCACAGCGCCGGGATGCCCACCAGCCGTGCCGCGATGAAGACCCCCACCGCGACGCCGGAACCGGCGGAGACGATCACGTCCGGGTGCTCGGCGCGGAGGATCCGCACCGCACGGATGACGGCGGCCGGCATCGGCAGCGGCCTGCGGGCGGACTGCTCCGGCTCCCAGTGGACCCGCTGGTCCTTCAGCAGCGCGGTGGTGTCCGGCGCTGGCACGGCGATCCAGGAAACGCCGTGCCGAGACCACCACGGCCTGAGCGCGAGGAGATCAAGGAGCACGCCACCGCTGCTTGAGACCAGCAGCACCCGGTACCGAGTGTCACCCACCGCGTCAGCCCCCTGCCCGTGTCAGGCAACTCGTGTCGATCCGGTCACGCGGGGTCGTAGTCACCTTACGGAACAATCTGCTGGGGCGCCAGGAGTCATGCAAGGCACCCGTCGGATCCTGGCGGGAGCCTGATCGGCTTGGCATCAAGCGCCTGCTGGGGCGCCGGCAGCAGTGCGTTGCGCCGCTCGGCCGGAGAGTGGCACCGCATAATGCAACGGCGAAGTCTCAGCACCTAACGGCGCGCAGGAAGTGGTGAAGTCCTGGCAGGGCGGGGGGCGTTGCCGCCGCGGTGCTGCAGCACCCCCAGCCCACACCGCCACCCGCCGGGGTCACCGGCCAGGGCGCGGGCGCGCAACTGCTCTTGGCCGACCCGATGTAAAGGAAGGCCGGGAGTCTTGTCACCATGCACCCCTCCGCCCGAGCACCGCGGGGAGCGTCTTCGCGAGGATGATCAGGTCACCGCGCAGGGACCAGTCCTCGATGTAGGCGAGGTCCAGCCGGACGCAATCGTCGAAACTCAGCTCAGAGCGGCCGCTGACCTGCCATGCACCAGTAATTCCCGGGCGTACAGCGAGCCGGACAAGCTGCCAGCTCTCATAGGCTTCGACTTCCGATGCCAGACCCGGGCGCGGGCCGACAAGGCTCATGTCTCCACGCACGACGTTCCAGAGCTGCGGCAGTTCGTCCAGCGACCACCGTCTGAGCCACCGGCCGATTCCAGTGACGCGGGGGTCGTCCTGGAACTTGTAGAAACGCGGGTCGGCAACGCTTTCTTCGAGCAGCCCGGCCACAAGCCGATCGGCGCCGTCAACCATCGTCCGCAGCTTCAGCATGGTAAACGGCCGCATCCCCCTACCAATACGCTCCTGACGAAAAAGGGCGGGCCCAGCCGATGAAACCCTGACCACCAGGCCAAGCACGACGAGCAGTGGCGAAGTGACAAGGAGTGCAGTGGAGGCGAGGATCAGATCGGCGAGCCTTTTGCCCTGCCCGCTTGCCTTCATGCGCTCGACGTGGCCAGGCCAACGGCTAGGCGTCATGGGCGGACCCGACGCTGGGCTGGCCCTGCCGGGCGGTGCCGCGCGGCAGCTGCCAGTCCCGATACTGCCGTCATGGGAACGCCCGAGACCTGTTCCGCCCATACCGGCACTCCCCTTTTGCCGAGAGGTCAGAAGTTAGCCAAACGTGTTGCTCCCAAGTCAGGCACCACGGCCACCGTACGCGGCATAAAGTGCTGTCGCAGTGTGAATCCGGAGATATGCGATGGTTGATCTGTTGCCGAACTTCCTTCACCTGGGGCCGAGTAAGTCAGGCACCACGTGGCTGTACCAGGTTCTGGCCGCGCACCCTGAGGTGTTCCTGTGCCCGGCCAAGGACCTGCACTTCTTCAACCGCTGCTACGACCGTGGTCTCGACTGGTACCGGGCGCAGTTCCGCGGCGCGGGGCAGCGGCACAAGGTCATCGGCGAGATCTGCCCCGGCTACCTGTTTTCCGGGCCGGCACCGGAACGCATCCGTGCCTGCCTTGGCGCGGACGTCCGACTCATGGTCACGCTCAGAGATCCGATCTCCCGGGCGTTCTCCTCGTATCTCGACCACCGCAAGCATGGCGAGGCGGCGGCCACCTTCCGAGAGACGACCCGGCTGCTGTCCCAGCTGATTGACGAGGGCCGGTACGCCACTCACCTGCGGAACTATCTTGAATACTTCGGCCGCGAATCGCTCCATGTCGCCGTCTTCGACGACCTGCAGAGTGATCCGCAGGCCTTCCTCGACGGCGTGACGGACTGGCTCGGCATCGCCCGCCAGCAGCTCACGCCCGCGGAGCTTGAGGCTCGGCTTCCGGCCAGCGAAGCACGATGGCTTCCGCTCGCGAGGCTCGCCAAGCATGGGGCCAGCTGGGCGCGGGTGCATGATTGCGCCGACGTGGTAGCCAGAGCTAAGCATTCCGCGCTCGTGCAGCGGGCGCTCTACCGGACGCTGGGCGGGGAACGGCCCGAGATGCCCGCGGAGGACATCGCCTTCATGCACGAACAATTCGATGCGGAAATCGCGGACGTGGAAAGCGAGTTCGCCATCAGCCTGAGGCAGCGCTGGAACTGGATGTGACGACCGCCAAAGGACCGGGCCTGCGGCGCGTTGTCATCGGCGCCGACCGCTCAGGAACGTGTGGAGGTGGCTGGCGATTCAAGATCGATTTGTGCTCTGACCTGGTCGGGATGGCCGGATTCGAACCGGCGGCCTCCTGCTCCCAAATCAGATCTGGGCCGTGGCCCAGTGTTGCCAGACACAGCCAGAGGCGGCTTCTAGCTGCAGTTATTGTGGCCCGTCGTGGCCTGACGTTGTCCTGCATCTGCCGCCACTGGCTCCCCTTACTGGCTCCCCCGGAGCTCGTTAGCCCCCTAATGTTCGAATACTCGAACTCAGGTACGGGCGAGGTCCCCCGCGGTCCTGGGCTCCTCGTTTTGGGCTCCCGTAGGTGTGCGGCTGCATGTCCGTCTGGGCCGAACTAGCACTTGCCGCCAAGGCGCCTCCCCCGGTGCGCCGGAGAGTGCTGGACATCGCCCGGCGTGACACCTGCCGCAACCTCGGATCAGTGCCGCTCTGAAGCAACCCCGGCCAGATCGGCCGCGATGGCGGGCAGTGAGACATGCCCGGCCGGGGTCGACCCACGCATGCACATGCCGAATAGCGGGCGTTGCGTCAGTGCATTCTTATGCACGGATTGGCATGTTCATTCGTTGCCGGTGATCCCACTCGGAGGCATCCGGTCAACCGCTTGATCCACCTCCGAAGCGTCCTGCCGAATACGCGCCCATTCACTGGGTGTCGCCTGGGGCGAATACGGCATGCAGATTATCCATTATGAGCTCTGAGGTATTCATGTTCTTTGTCGCAGTTACAGAGGTTGCAGGCTGAGGTCTACGGCACTCCAGCTTCGAGGGTCAGCGCTGTCCGCCTACCCCGGGGGTAAGCGAAGCGTGAGAGCTTTCTGATTCGCGGGGGAAAGCCCGGTGAGCCCCCTGCCGTAGGGCAGGGGGCTCACCGGCGTTGGGGATCGTTCCGGGTCAACGCCGATCCCCGCGCGGGCGTCAGGGCGCGAAGGAGACCCCGTCGAGTGAGGTGAACGTGCTCTCGTCGGTGAAGCTTCCTTCGGCGAACACGTTCACCTGCCCGTTAGGTTGGATGAGTGCGTGCCCCCGGTTGGCGCCGTTCGTGTCCACCGAGACGAAGACACTGTGGGTGGGGCGGAACCCGGCCGGCAGGATGAACGCCGCCGGGTTGGTGCCGCCGGACATGGCGCCCTCGAGGTAGACGATCCCGGAGACCTTGCGCACTGCGGGGCTGGCAAAGCCGTTCCCGAAGCTGTGCCAGCCGTTTTGGAGGGTTTGGAGGGTGAGCGGGGTGAACGAGGTCGTCGACGTGGCGTACCAGGCGCCGTCGAGTGAGGTGCCGCAGTTGGCGTTGGCGATGGTCCCGCCCTCGGCCTCCACGTCCACCACCCCGGTGGGGGAGATGTCCAGCCGCCCGTTGTTGCCGTTGCACAGGCCCACGGGGACGTAGACGGTGTGGGTGGGGCGGAACGCGGCCGGCAGGATGAACGCCTCCCCGGTGGCGCCGGCCGTGGTGATGGCGCCCCGGAGGTGGACGATCCCGTTGATGGCGCGCGCGCCGGGGCTGGCAAAGCCCGCCGCGCTGGTCCAGCCGTTCAGCGGCGTGAGCGGGGTGAACGAAGTCCCTGACGCTGCGAACGAGGCCCCGTCGAGTGAGGTGAGCGTCTGGGCGTCGAACCAGGTCTGCTCGGCCTTCACGGTCACCACGCCGCTGGGCGTGATGTCCAGCAGGCCGGCGGTGGCGGCGCCCAGGTCAACCGGCACCCAGACGTTGGTCGCGGGGCGGTCGCCGGCCGGCAAGGTGAACGGCACCGGGTTGGCGCCGGTCGTGGCGATCGCGCCCTTGAGGTGGACGATCCCGTTGATGTTGGTCACCGCGGGGGCGCCCGTGCCGGTGGAGAAGTCGGCCCAGCCATTTTGCAGCGCCAGGCTGGTCCAGGTGATCGTGAGCGGGTGCGGGGCGGACGCCGCCGCCTGGGCCGTGGCGGCACCGGCCACCGGCAGCGCGACCGCGGCGGCGCACACCGCGCCTACGGCGGTACGGCGCAGCCTGCGGGCCAGGCCCCCGTTACCGGTCAGGCCCCGGGCCCCCGCCCGGCGGTTGTCCTGATCTTGAAGCGCGAACATGAATCGTCTCCTTATGACTGGCGGGCCATCGTCGGCCCGCCCTGGCACCGTTGTATGCCGCCCGCCAGCAGCGCCGCGTGAGCAGCGGCTACTCATTTCTGATGGCAACGGCTACTCAGTTGGCTGAACCAGAGCTTGATCTGGGACCGGTCCCGGCATGTGCTGCGGCTGCGCGCTGCCTTGCGTGAGTTCTTCCCGGCCGCGCTGCAGGCCTTCGCGGACCTGGACGCGCCCGATGCGCTGGAACTGCTGGGCCGGGCACCGGACCCGGACCGGGCCATGGCGCTGTCGCGATCGAAGATCGCCGCCGCGCTGGCCAGGGCCGGCCGCCGTGACAGCGCGGCGAAGGCCCGCCAGATTCAGGGCATCCTGCGCGCACCGCAGCTGCGGCAGCCACCAGCGGTCCAAGATGCCTGCGCCACGATCGCGTCCGGGCAGATCCGCCTGATCACGGCACTGAATGCCCAGATCGCCGAACTAGGCGAGGTGGTGGCCGCGCATTTTGGCCGCCACCGGGACGCTGACATCTACGCCAGCCAGCCTGGCCTCGGCGTCATCCTTAGCGCCCGGGTCCTGGCCGAGTTCGGCGACGACCCGCACCGGGTTCGCCGACGCCAAAGCACGCAAGAACTACGCCGGCACCTCGCCGATCACCCGAGCCTCCGGCACCAGAAAGATCGTCCTCGCCCGCTACGCCCGCAACCGGCGCCTCGCCGACGCCCTCCAGCAATGGGCCTTCTGCTCAATGCGCGGCTCACCCGGCGCCAGGGCCTACTCTCAGGCCCTGCGCGCACGCGGGACCGGCCACCAGGCCGCCCTCCGCCAGCTCGGCAACCGCCTCGTCGGAATCCTGCACGGCTGCCTCAAGACCCACATCCCCTACGACGAAACCACCGCCTGGCGCCACCACACCTCGGCAGCCGCTTGACATCTCAGAACATGGGATGTCTGCCGCGGCCAGCGCGTGCCGACAGCCGTGTGTCCGGCTTCGCCCGGCGACGCGGACCGGATGCTCAGCGGCGGCCGGTGATCGCCCACGCGGTCGCGCTGATGGTGGCCGGAGGCGACAGCTTGACCCGGCAGCGCTCGCGGAGCGCGGCTCGGTGCTCACCGTCCAGGGCGGCCACATGGGCCCCGGCCCGGCCCACGCCGAGCGTGAACGGCTCCCACCAGTCGTCGAACGTGGCGTGGTGAACCTGCACGGTGAGCGCCGTGGCGCGGGTCACGGTGAGCCCGGCCTGCCCAAACAACTGCGCCAGATGGCCCTCGCGGACCCCGGCCAGGCCCGATTCGTCCGGCGCCCGCGGGTCGAGTTCGCGCACCGCCTGCCAGAAGGCTGCCAGCGGGCCGCGGCCCGCGGCGTGATCCCACACGCACGCCGCGATCACCCCGCCGGGCCGCGTCACCCGGCCCATCTCCACCAGGCCGGCCACCGGGCTGGCCATGGCACCAAACCTACGCGCCACCGCCGCCACCAGCCATCAGACCGCCCATGACGCGCTCGTGACCGGGCCCGCCACCTCTCAGCCCGCCCAGTGACAACGCGGACGCTGGGCGAGTGCCTCCTTGGGCTGACTGGCAACTGACGCGCTAGCGGCGGGGTGGGTGAGCAGCCACAAGGCCCCCGCCTTCGGCAGCGCTATCCCCTGGAATTCCACCGCGGAGCAGTCACCCATCCTGCCTAGGTATCCATCGCGACCTTGCCTGAGAATGCGCGCTTCTGCCGCGTGGAGCGAGCTCATGACAGGTGACCGAGCCTCTGGAGGCGCTTGCGTGCTGCCTTGAAGACCTTCGTATGGTCGCTTGATAGCAAGCAACCAAATCGGGCAGATCTGCCGGGCACTGACAGACCGCGGGGTCTTGACGGGCGTCGTGAGTTGCCGGGGCGGTGGTCATAACGGCCGTCGCCACAATGTCGATAGACACGGCTACGCGCACGGGTGATAATCGGCGCAAGCCGTCTGGGGCGGCACCTGTTACGACAGGGGGGGCAAAGTGATTATCGGTGGCAGGAATTCGAAATGTCCGGCTGGTGACGCTGCCGGATCGGCGGGGCGGCGAGATCCGGGCGAGTTGCCGGAACTGGTGCTGGGAGCCGGGGATGGGCGCGGGTTCGGTGGTTTTGTCAGCCCGGCAAAGCTTGCTTTGGCCAACGGCCTGGATCCGGTGGGTCGTGGTTTCGAGTTACGCATACACGGGGTGGGTGGCTCGTCCCCGGAGCAGATGCTCGTGCGTAATGCCTGGCTTCCAGCCTGAAGGGACGCTCCGATGAAGAACGCACCTGCCTTGAGCCACGCCAGGTCCGCCGGAGCCGGCGTCCGGTCGAAGGGTCTGGTCCTGACCGCGATGATCTTCGCGGTGGCGATGATGTTCATCGACATGACCATCGTCTCGATCGCCGCCCCCACCATCCAGCATGACCTGGGCCTGTCGTCCAGCGGCATGCAGTGGGCGATCAACGCCTACCTGCTGACCCTGGCCGCCCTGTTCGCGTTCGGCGGGCGGCTGGCCGACATCGCCGGGCACCGCCGGATGGCCGTCCTCGGGGTGATCATCTTCGCCGGGGCGTCGGCCATGTGCGGCCTGACCCCCAGCGGCAGTCTTGCCGAGCCGTGGCTGGTGGCGTTCCGCGCGGTGCAAGGCGCGGGCGGGGCGATCATGTTCCCAGCCGCGATCGCCATCGTGGTGGTCACCTTCGACCTGCGCTCGCGCGGCCGGGCGCTGGCCCTGTTCTTCGGCATCGCCGGGGCGCTGACCGCGATCGGCCCGGTCGCCGGCGGCTACCTGATCGAGTGGAAGTGGCAGGCGATCTTCTGGATCAACATCCCCGTTGCCCTGATCGCCCTGGCGCTGATCGCCATCTCCAGGCCGCCCAACGAATCCCGCCCGGCCCCCATGGACTACCGGGGCCTGGTGCTGATCGCTGCCGGGGTGGGGCTGAGCGTGTTCGGGTTCCAGCAGTCGGCCCTGTGGGGCTGGAGCAAACCGGCCATCTGGGCGAGCATCGCCGCGGGCGTGATCCTGCTGGTGGTGTTCGCCGCCGTCGAACGCCGGACCGCATCGCCGCTGATCAACGTGCGCATCTTCAAAAACCGGGCGTTCAGCGTGGAGAACATCGTCCTCGGCGTCGCGATGATGGCGTTCATCCCGGTGTTCTTCTTCGCCGCCATCTACGGGCAGATCGCCCTGGCTGAGGACGCGAAGACGGCCAGCCTGCTCATCTTGTACTTCTTCCTCGGCTTCGTGGTCTGCGCGCAGATCGGCGGCCGGTTGCTGGACCGGATCGGCGCCAAGCCGCCGGTGGTTCTTGGCAGCGCCCTGGCCGCGGCCGGGTTCGGCCTGTGGGCCTCCAAAGCTACCGATCTGCACGTCAGCGCCCAGTGGATCTACATCGTCATGGCCGGGGCCGGCATGGGCCTGATGCTGGGGCAGGCCAACACCGACGCGATCAACCGGGCCTCCCGGTACTCCTACGGCGAGGCCACCGGCATCACCCAGACCGTCCGCAACTACGGCGCCAGCCTCGGCTTCGCCGTCTTGGGCACCCTGTTGATCACCCGGTTCCACTCCGCGGTCACCACCTCGCTCACCGGCAAGGGCCTGCCGCACGCCGCGGCCACCGCCCAGGCCTCAAAGATCGCCGGGCCCCGGGGCGGCACCGGCAACCCCGCCGACATCCCGGCCTTCATCCGCGCCGACTTCGCCGCCGCCACCCGCGACGTCCTCTACGCCATGGCCATCATCATGGCGGTGGCGGGCGTGGTGGCACTGCTCGGGCTCAGGCGCGGCGTCCAAGAAGACACCGCACAGACTGCGGAGCAGTCCAGCAGCGAGTCGCCCGGCGAAGACCCAGACACCTGGCATCGCGTGACCAATCCCCGCGTGGGGCGGTGGGGTAAGAAGCTGCGGCTGACGGCGATGGGCACCGCGGTGCTCGCCGCGGCCTTCCTGGTCCCGGCGGGGCTGAACGCGTCCGCGTCGGCGGGGAGGGCACCGGCCAGGCCCGCCGGGGAACACGTCGGCTCGGGTGCGCTGAGCGCGACGATCGCGCGCAGCCGCTACGGGGTGCCGACGATCACCGCGGGCTCGCTGGCCGGGATGTGGTTCGGGGCCGGCTGGGCGCAGGCCGGGGGATCGAGCACAAGATCGGCACCATCGACAACATGGACAACACGCGGCCCGCGGCGCCCTACTTCATCCCGTTCCTGGTCGGCGCCTACCAGCGGCTGGTGACCGCCAACGACCCGCTCGTGAACCCCGCCACCCACCCCGACCTGGCGCCGGCCATCCAGGCACTGAAGCAGTGGAACGGCGTCGACACGCTGGGCAGCCCCGCGATGTCGATCTTCATGAACTTCCTCGAGGCGTACGAGCGGAACGTCTTCGAGGGCGGTCTCAACCCCGGCGAGCAGTACACCGGCGCGGTCAACTTCAGCGACGGGAGCCTGGGCCTGGGGACCTTCGGCGGGCTGCACGGCATGGGCACCTACAACCTGCTCTACCACGCGCTCAGCCACATCAAGGGCGTGCTGCCCTGCGTGACGCTGTGCTACACCGGCGACTACTTCGCCGGCCACAGCGACCAGTTGCTGGTCGAGAGCCTGAACGACGCGATCACGATCCTGTCCGGAACCGGCCCCCAGCTCGGCCAGAACGTCCCCGGGTTCGGCACCACGGACATCACCAAGTGGGGATTCCAGCCGGCCCAGGATCAGAACTGGGACAGCCTCGACCCGCTCGCGGCGGGCGTGACCACGCACTGCGGCACCAGCGCGACCCAGAACCGCAGCACGTTCATGATGGGCGTGGACGTGGGCCAGACCCTTACCGGCCAGGACGAGCTGCCGCCCGGGCAGAGCGCCTTCATCTCGGCCGCGGGCACGCCCAGCCCGCACCTGTGCGATCAGGTCACGCTGTTCAACGACTTCAGGTACAAGGCCATGCCGCCGACGTGAGGCCGCCAGCAGGACCGGTCGTCTAGCTGTCCCCGGACGGCCGCATCGAGGTCAGGCGGCGGAACATGCCGGTCCGCAGGCTCTTGCCGTCCGTGGCCCCGCCCGCGGCCGCGCCTGTCACGGCCGGTTCAGGCTCCCGCGCCTCGGCGCGGGCGGCGGCCATCCCTGCCTCAGCGCGCCGGCGACCGCCATGCGGCCGAGCGCCAGCGCGGCGATGAACACGATGGCCACGCCGAGGCCGGTGAAGAACGCCAGGTGCTCGGCCACGACGTGCGCCGGGCCGCCGGTGGGCGTCCCGGAGTCGAACGCGGCCGGGACCGAAACCGGGGTGCCCAGCGTGGCGTAGGTGGTCCACAGGCGCAGTTCGCGCGCGT
>Ga0306920_100004567_pt1 | contig 17738 bp, 15 predicted proteins | sample flu12Cox44000170_FD_204666 | JGI IMG/M metagenome (GOLD analysis project Ga0306920, IMG submission 204666) | Lab enrichment of tropical soil microbial communities from Luquillo Experimental Forest, Puerto Rico - flux4day.12C.oxic.44.000.170 (v2)... | ecosystem: Environmental > Terrestrial >... | reverse complement strand
AACCGTGGATCGGTTCGAGCGCCAGGGTTTTCAAAATGAGCATGTCCAGAGTGCCCTGGACGAGGTCACTCGGCTTGTCGACCATGGAAAGGCCTTCCTCCTGACGATCAGGAGGAAGGATACTCTTCTCCTCCTGAGTGTCAAGAGGAGGAGAGCAAGGGAGGCGAACCGGCTGCCGAGAGGCGCCGTCCGAGAAACAGCAGCCGCGCGCAATTGCGCTGTTGCCATGCGGTGGCCGAGCGCGGTTCGCCTCTGCCGTCAGAAGCACCCGGAGCAGGACAGGCGAGGAGGCCGGGCCGTACAGGCGCAAAAATGGCGGTAAGCTGCCGGTGCTAGAAAAGAAGGGGATAAATCCCGCCTCTACGAAGAGGCCTTCGGCAAGTCAGGAGGTGCTCCGGGAATCAGGATGATTCCGCTTGTGTGAGAGCCTGGATCTGAGTTTCAAGCGCCTGGTTATACTGGCGTTCGATTTGAAGCTCGGTCTGCAGCTTCTTGATGAGCATCTCCAGCCTGGCGATCTCCACGCGCAGTTTTTGCAGCTCGGACGCGGAGGGCGCCTGGCGGAAAGTCGTGGCCGCGGATGCTTGGGCATCGGCTTGCGCTGCTGCCGGTGGGCGCGGTGCGAAGGCTTGGGCGAGGGCGCGGGGCCAGGCGGGTTCCTGCGCGGTGGGCGGCGCGGGCGGTGGCGCGATGGTTCGAGGAATGGCCGGCATAGGCGCGAAAAAACTGGTCAGCGCGCTCGTGGCCGTACCGCGGGGTGGGGCAGGCGCCGGCGCCACGGTTTTCGGCTCCAGAAGAACCTTCACCCGGTTGATCAACTCCTGCGGCTGAAAGGGTTTGCGAATCAGTTCGTCGGCTTTGACGGAGACGGCTTTGTCGGCGACGCTTTTGTTAACCACGCCGGACATGAGCAGAACCGGAATGCCAGAGAGATCGGGATGTTCTTTGATCTGGCTGCAAACCGAGTAGCCGTCCTGGTCCGGCATGATCACATCGGTGATAACCACGTCCGGACGGGTCTGTTCGAATTGCGCGAGAGCGGAGGCCGCGTCGGCGCAGGTAATCACATGAATGTTTTCGCGGCGGAACGCGATCTTGATGACTTCGCGCATGGTGGCGCTGTCATCGATGAAGTAAACCGTCGGCACACGCTTCGCCGGCGCTCCTTCGAGGGCAGGAATGGTCATTGCATCGCTCATTGCACTTCCTTATCCGCCATATCGCGCGAACTTTCATCGACTTCGCGCATGGCATCGAGCATTAGATCGGTGGCCGAGCGCAGCACGGTGCGCTGCGTCGAGGTGGTGCCGTAAACAAACTTGTAGACGCCGTGGTTGAAGTTGACGCAGTTCTTTAGAATGTAAATGACTGCTTCGTCGCCGAATAGCGTGCCGCATTCCGCGTGCGAAATCTCCCCGCCTTCGTAGAAGAGAACCGCGTCCGTTTCTCCGGCATTGATGTACAGCGCGCCGGTCTGGTGGGCATGGCCGAGCATTTGCATCACGCCCGTCAGGTCGTGGTGCGTCAGGTTGCCGCTCAAGCTCGTGTCGGATTGCGTCAGCAGCTGCGTCGGCTGGAAGCCTTCCATTTTGCTGACGATAAGCTGCTTTACATGCGAGGCGATGCCGGCGGGCTGACGGCTGCGGTCGATGTAGTCGTCGCATCCGGCCTGAAATGCTTCGATCAGGGCGCGCTGGCTGCCGTCGCCCAACGCAACGATAGGAAGATTGGCGTTCTTCGAGTCCGTGCGGATGATGCGCGCAATCTCGAGCGCACCCATCTCGCGCATATTGGTAGCGCAGAGGATCGCTCCGGGGGCGTCATATTCGAGAGCGGTTAGCGCGTAGGCCGATTGCGTGCTGGTAGTTACTTCAAAACCTTCGCGCTTCAATGCATCGCTCAGGCGCTTGGCAAAATACACATTGCTGTCGATCAACAGAACTTTGATGGGACGCGGCGCTGGGATCACGGTCGCGCCTCCGCTACGCTGCCGCGAAACGCCCGCGAGCCAGGTTGGCTTGGAGCGACACAGCCTCCGCGCAAATCCTCAAGGCCCGGCGTCAAGGCCTCCAGATTCAGCACTTCAATGACGTCCCCACCGTGCGAGAGCCATCCGGCGACGTGGGGTTCATCGGATGCGCTCGCGGCGGTCAACTCCGCGTTGATCAAGGCGCACTCGCCGGTAACGGGAATAGCCACCCACTCGGTCCTTTGCCCGTAGCGGCGCAGCGCGATGAGATAAAAGCGCCGTGTCGTAATGCCCGTTCCGATCAGCTTCTCGGCTACGTCGCACACCGGAACAATTCTTCCGCGCCGCACAATCACACCCTCAATCCCGGGAGTCCTATGAGGGAAACTGAAAATGCGGCTCGGCGAGACCAACTCGGCAGTGTCGTCCGCGGCGACCGCAAACCGCCGCTCGCCCAAACGCAACAAGACGAAAGACTTCAGTTCGAGTTCGGTCGAGACGTTCATTCTTTTTAGCTCAATGCCTGAGTTCAATTCTGCGTCTAAGTCCGGTCCGTCTGCGCTTCTGCCTCAAGCTCTCTCAGGCTCTTCGCTCGATTCCTCCGCGGCGGGGACCGCCCCGTCCAGCATGGTCAGTTCCTCATCCGACAAAAAACCTTCGGGACGCACGACGGGAACCACCTTCTCTTCCAGGGTCGTGAGTCCGCGGTACCATTGCCGCTCTTCATGGCAGAACGCAAGGGGCAGGGCTTGCAGACGCGTCATGGTGGTCATTCGCTCGATGCCGTCGACCAGCAAAGCGGTGCGAGTGTTGCGCAGCACGAAGGCAAGAATTCCATCGCGAGCGGGCAGCCGAAAATGCCGAGCGCCGCTGACCAGGAACAAAGTGTTTGGGCCGCGTCTCACAAACTGACGAACTTTGTCAACGCCGGGCGCGGCGATTTCGCTGGCGCCCCCGGACAGGCTGTCCGCCCCGCGCACTTCCTGGACCGAGGACGAGGACAGGGCGAAGAGCTGTTCGCCGATGCGGAAAAGAATAATCTGCTCCGCGCGCAAAGGGCCGGGGTTCACCGGAGCCGGCGATGGCATCAGCGGACTCCCGCGGGGACGGGTTTCGAAAGCCCTACCACGCGCTTTTCAATGGCCTGGTAAATCTCATCAATCCCGAGCACTTGATCCACCACGCCAGCCTTGATGACTTCGCCGGGCATGCCAAAAATCACACAGGTCGCTTCGTCTTGTGCCAGGACCAAACCGCCAGCGGATTTGATGGCTCGTGCGCCGTTGGTTCCGTCATTGCCCATGCCGGTAAGCACTGCGGCGATGCTCAAAGGCCCGGTGTACGCGGCCACTGATTCCATGGCCACATCCATGTTGGGCAGGTACCCGTTGATGCGGCCCGATGTGTCGTCAAGCTGAATTCTTCCGCTGGAGTTCACGCGCAGATGTTGTCCGCCGGGGCAAATGTAGAGTGTACCCGGAGTAAGGGATTCGCCCGATTCTGCTTCCTTCACGCGGATTTCGGTGAACTCAGAGAGTTGCGCGGCGTATTGCGAAGTGAACGTCGCGGGCATGTGCTGCACCAAAATGACTGCGGCAGGGAAGTCGCGCGTGAAACCGGGGGCGATGCGCATGACCGTTGCCGGTCCGCCCGTGGACGCTGCCAAAACCACCACAGGAAAGCGTTGGTCACCGGCGGCTGGCGACGGACGAGGACTGGGCCTTGCAGGTGCGGGCGGCTTCGCACTGCCACCCGTGCTTTGAATCGAGGAAGCCAAACGGGTCGCCGTGCGCACCACGCGAACTTTGGCGGCCATGCGCACCTTGCGCAGAAGGTCGTCCTTTACGCTTTGCATGTCGAGATCGATGCCGCCGGAAGGTTTGGCGACGAATTCAATGGCGCCTAGTTCGAGCGCGCGGAGCGTGCTGGCTGCGCCCTCTTTCGATTCGGAGCTGACGATGACGATGGGTTTCGGGTTTGTAGTCATGATCTCCGCGGTGGCCTGGAGACCGTCGACGTGCGGCATGTTGATGTCCATCGAAATCACGTCGGGCTTCAGGGATTCTGCCATCGAGACTGCTTCGCGGCCGTCTTTGGCGCTGCCGACGACTTGCATTTGCTCGTCACCGTTGTAAATGTTCTCCAACACCTTGCGCATAAAGGTGGAGTCATCTACAACGAGCACGCGGATTTTTTTCGAAGCAGTTGACATGTTGCTGTTACGCCACGGGCGCTGCCGGGCGCGGCGCCTCCGTTCCGATAAGTCGTTCGACGGCCGCAATCAATTGATCTTCCTGTACCGGCTTGGTCAGGAAGGCGGAAGCGCCTTCTTTCATGGCGCGGTCGCGATGCTTGGCGCCAGCACGCGAGGTTACAACCATTACCGGAATGCGGCGCGTGGATGGGCTCTGGCGTAACTGCACCATCAACTCGTAACCGGTCATCCGCGGCATCTCCAGGTCGGTGATGACCAGGTGGCAGCCGTGCTGCGACACGAGTTCCGCGGCCTCAAGTCCGTCGGCGGCCAGCTTCACGCGGTAGCCGTTCTTCTCCAGCATGCGTCCGACGAATTTACGCACGCTGATGGAGTCGTCGGCCACGACGATGACGCGCTCCTGCTCGACACGGTCGATGGCTTCGGAAGGAATGGTGCCGCGCGCCACTGCCGCCGAACCGGGCGCAAAGATGCGCGCGGCGCTGGCGCTGGCTTGGAGCGGCCGGCGCTCGTTTGGTTCGGCAGCAATCATGCGGTTCAGGTCGATCAGCAGAATCAAGCTGCCGTCTGGCGCGATGGTCGTGCCAGGGAAAAGCTTCACGCGGCGAAGATATTCGCCGAGATTTTTGATTACGATTTCGTCTTTGCCGAGTACTTCCTCGACCACCAAGCCAAGTTGACGGTTTCCGGCGTTGGCCACAACCATACGGAAAAATCCGTTGACCGGCTCGAGTGGCCGTAGGCCAAGATAGGTATCCAGGCGAATGACTTCGGTGACAACGTCGCGTACCTTGGTCAGCAATTTGCCGCCAACATCCTCGATTTCGTCGGCGCGGAGCCGACGGATCTCCTCGACGACGGCCAGAGGCAGAGCAAAGTTGGTCGAGGCGCAGCGGACAAAGAGCGCCGGCGAAATGATCAACGTCAGAGGAACTTTTAGAGTGAATTTTGTGCCTTGGCCGGGGATGCTGTGAATCTCGATTTCGCCATTCAGGGTATTCAAATTCGCGCGCACCACGTCGAGACCGACGCCGCGGCCGGCAAGTTCGGTCTTGACGGGCGCGGTCGAGAATCCCGGATGGAACAGCATCTCGCGCATGTCGCGTTCGGTAAGCCGATCGGCGGTTTCCACAGAAACCAATCCCCGCTCGATGGCGCTCTGCTTCACGCGCTGGTAGTCTATCCCGCGGCCGTCGTCCTCGACTTCGATGTAGATGTGGTTGCCGCGGTGATACGCGCGAAGCGTGATTGTCCCCGTTGGTGATTTGGCCGCGGCGGCCCGATCGTTGTGGTGTTCGATTCCGTGCGCCACGGCGTTACGCACGAGGTGGACAAGCGGATCCGAGATCTGCTGAATGATGTTGTTGTCCAGTTCGGTTTCACTGCCCGTCAGTTCAAGTTCGACGTGCTTGTTGGTTGATTTTGCGGCATCCCGCACGGCGCGAGACAAGCGGGAATACAGCGCACCGATGGGCACCATGCGTGCGGCGGTGATCTCATCTTGCAGGTGATGCGCAAGTTTAGTGAACTCGTCAATGTCGCCTTCGACCCGCCCGATGAATCCTTCAAGCTGCGAGAGCACTTCGTTCACGTCCGCCGAGATTTCCGCCATCGAGCGCGACAGGATGTTGACGTCGTCGTAGCGGTCCATTTCGAGTTCGCTGAACTCGGACCAGAACGAGTTGTCGCCCGATGCAGCGCTCGAGCGCAGCTTCGGGACCGATTCAAGACTCCAGGGTGTCGCGTTCCGGTTGGCGCTGATGCGGTTGAATTCGTACTTTTCCTGAAACTCCGCAACTTTGCCCTGCAGCCGTTCTTTCGAAAAACTCAGTGTGTCGATGAGTTTCTCGAGCTCTCCGACGCGACCCACCATGCGAGTGCGGTTGATGACCAGTTCGCCGACGGTGTTCATCATGCGGTCAAGGCGGGCCAGCGCGATACGCACGGATTTTGCCGTGGACGCAGCGACAATCTGGCTCACTAACTTTTTCCCAGAAGCCGCGGCCTGGGATGCGGCTGCCTGGGCCCGCCGCTCCGCCCCTTCCGCGGCGGCTCGTGTTTCCCGCTCATCGGGTTCGAGTGGGGCAAACTCGGCAACACCCCCGAGCAGGGAATCGACTCCCGCCCGCATTTCGGCTTCATCCGTCCACTGGCGATGGAGCGTTTTCTTCAAGACGTCCACCGATTCGAGGCACAAATCCACAACCGCCGGCGACGGCTCGATTTCGCCATCGCGCATCCGGCCAATCAAGTCTTCGACGCGGTGTGCGATGGCGCCCAGCCGTTTGAGTCCGACCTGCGCCGCGGAACCCTTGATGGTGTGAATCGCGCGGAACAGCTTGTTTATTTCCTCGGGATTGTTGTTGGCCTCGAGCGAAATCAAACAATCGCTGACCGCTTGCAAATGCTCTTCGGCCTCGGGCTGGAAGAATTCCAAGATCTCGTCGGGAACTTCATCGTCGCAGGGCAGCGCGTCGAAGTACGACCCGGTTGGGGCGGCGGGAGCGGTCTCTTCGAAATCCTGCACCGGAATCTGGGGCGTTGGTTCAGGGCTCGTCAGATTAAGCGGGGGAGGCTCGATCGGAAACGCAAAGCGATAGCGGTCTTTGAAGGCGGCAATATCGTCGATATTTTCGTGGCCCGTGTCGCTGATTTCCAGCAGGTCGGTTTCCAGCAGCGAAATGCCGTCAGAAAGAAACTCCGTCAGCGGGCCGTGCAGGTCTTCGCCCAATGGCGCGTTGAGGGCGTACTGAAACACGTGAGCGAGTTTTCCGGCGATTTCCGAGAAGCGTGGGAAGCCATAGCTTGCCGAAGTTCCGCCTAGGGTGTGCGCGGCAATGTAGAGCCGCTCGAGGTCCTCGTGGTTGGGTTCGGTGTCCTGCAACACACTGACGTACTCCCGCAAATATTGCAGGTGTTCGGCAGCCTCTTGGAGGAAGACCTCGACGGCCTCGCGGTCCGGCGCGCTCACGCGTGTCCCTCCGTTACCAGGTCCGGCTTCAACAATTCGTCTGCGGTGGGCTTGCGGTACAAAATGCAGTCGTTGAGCACAATCGCCTGGAACTTCACCGGCATTTTCGAGATCGATTCCGAGTGCCCAAGAAACAGATATCCGCCGGGCTCTAGCGTTTCATAGAAACGCTGGACCAGCGCGCGGCGGCGCTGTTCGGAGAAGTAGATCAGCACATTCATGCAGAAAATCGCGTCCATGCGTCCCAAGTAAACGGGAGAAGCAAGGTTCATTTGCGCGAACGAAACCATCTTTCGCAATCGTGGCTTGACCTGCTGCCCGCTTTCCACGGCGGAAAAATGATTCGCAAGCTGCTTGTCCGTCACGCTGCCGATGCTGCGGCCGGAGTAGACCCCCCGCTCGGCATACTTCAGCGCCTGACGGCCGAGGTCGGTGGCCAAAATTTCCACGTTCCAGGAGTCGGCAAAGGACAGGGAATCCGCAATGGTGATGGCGATCGAATACGGTTCTTCTCCGGTCGAGCATCCTGCGCTCCAGATGCGCAGCGTGCGCGGATTCTTCCAAAATTTCTTGGTATGCAATTCCGGAAGAACCCGTTTTTCAAAGGCTTCGTAGACACCGGGGTATCGGAAAAAACTGGTTTCTTGGGTCAGCAGTCTTTCGAGCAATGCCTCGTATTCCACATTGGACGTGCGCACGTTACGCACCAGGTCCGTGCCGCGCGCGAACCCCTTGGCGCGCAGATGTTCGCGCACACGGGTGGAGAAGAACCGCTCCCGCGATTCATCGAAGCAAATCCCGGTCCGCTCTTCGATTAGCATGCGGATCTCACTCAATTCGTGTTCGCTCAGCCCGTGGCCTGGTCCCTGGCGCTCGCTCATCGTTCTCCTGTTTCTTGTCGGCTACCCGGTCACTGGCTTCGCCAGCCGGTAAAAAAGCAGACGATTAACGAACGGCTCCCACGGGAATCGGCCGATCGGGTTCTGCCGAAGCCGCCGACGCGCCGACCTTCGAACCCGCACGGAACTGCGCCAGCGCTTCGTTCAAGTGATCCGAGAGTTTGACGAGCTGGCTCACAGTCGTCACCGTTCCGCGCGTTCCTTGGGAAGTCTGCCGCGTGATGTTGGAAATGATTTGCATCGCGTGCGCCACGCCTTCTGTGCCGCGCACCTGCTGCTTCGAGGCCAACGAAATCTCCTGAACGAGCTCCGCAGACTGGCGAACGACGTTGGAAATTGCGTCCAGCGCGCGTCCGGCCTGATCCGCCAACGACGCTCCGCCCTCCACTTCCTTGGTACCTTCCTCCATGACGATCACCGCCTCGTTCGTTTCGGCCTGGATGGCCTTGATAAGGGCGGCAATGTCTTTCGTCGCACTGCGGCTGTGTTCGGCCAGCTTGCGGACTTCGTCGGCGACGACCGCGAATCCGCGTCCGGCCTCTCCGGCGCGGGCGGCTTCGATGGCCGCGTTCAACGCGAGCAGATTGGTCTGCTCGGTGATGTCGTTAATTACGTTGATGATCTCGGAAATCTCCAGGGAGCGGTCGCCGAGCGACTTGATTTTCTTCGCCGTGGCCTGCACCGAGGCGCGAATGCGCTGCATGCCTTCCAGCGTGTCGCGCACCGCGCGGTTGCCCTGCTCGGCGGCATCTAGAGCGCGGCGGGCAGCTTCGGCGCTGGCTTCCGCGTTGTTGGACACCTGTTTCATCGAGACCGTCAGCTCCTCGACGGCGCTCGAGGTGTTGGTGATTTCTTGGTCCTGCTGCGTCGCGCCGGCCTGCATTTCGTCGGCCGCAACGAGAATGTTGTTCGAGCAGGCAGTGACTTCCATAGCCGCCTTGCGCACGCGCTCGAGAACTTTGGTGAAGTTGTCAAGCATGTAGTTGATGGAGTCGGTGACGTTGCCGAGCGCGTCGTTGGTCACCTTGCCGCGCAAGGTCAAGTCGCCGCGGGCCACCTGGTTGATGACCGTCAGCAAGTCGGTGATGTTCTTCTGCAGCGAGTCAGTGGCGTCCTGGTTGCTCGTGGCCTTCGAGACCTTAGCCACCGCGCGATTCAGATTGTCGGCGATATAGCCCAGCTCGTTTGTGGCATGCACTTCGGCGCGCGCCCGGGGATCACCTGCGGCCAGCCGCTCGGAAAACTCCGCGAGAGCCTGCACCGGCCCGAGCAGTGCTGCAAGGCGCCATGCCAGAATGACCGAGATGACGAGCGCCAGCAACACCGCGCCCACAATGCCCGGAGAGCCAAAATCGAGCCCTGAGGCTTCGCCCGCCTTCTTCCCAGCGCTGAATGCCAGCCACAGAACGGCGAGATAGGCCAGGCCGTTGAACAGGACCAGCGTCCAGATTGTCGAACTCAGTCGCGATTTCATGCCACCCTCCAAATCCTTTCAGCGGAGTACGCGCCGTCCGCGGCGCCCTCTCCGGTCACTTCAAATGCTGGGTCCCGGAAATACCTCAAGCAGCCGGCGCAGATCGATGACCAGCGCGAGCCGGTCGTCGTGCCGCAACATTCCGACGCAATGCGGCACGTTCTCGGGTGCCTGCTCGAGAAAGTCTTCGTTCTTCACCGAATACGTTCCTATCACCTCGTCCGCGGCGATCGCGATGCGTACGTCTTCTTGATGGTTCTCGCCGCGCAAGGAAGCCACAACCACGTGTTTCGGGAGCAGCCCCGGCCGTCGCCCCTCGGTCATGGCGATGTCGATCAACGCCACAATCACTCCGCGCAAGTTGAAAATTCCCACCAGATACGCGGGGCCCAGCGGGAGCTTGGTCACCAGCGGCCACTCCAGCACTTCTTCGACGTCCAGCACCGGCAAGCAGAACCGCTCGCGGCCGCTGCGGAATACGCAGAACTGCGTTTCCGGAGGCCGGTCTTCGATCGATCCAAGCGCTTCAAGCAGTTCGCCCGAATCGGCATCTGCTGGAAGTGGCTCGAGATGAAAATCGTCGCTCATTGCCCGTTTTAGTCTCCGAAAATCCTTAGGCGAACCGCCGCACCGCGCGAAGCAATTCATCCCGCGTGAACGGCTTGGTCACGTAGCCGTCGGCGCCTTGCTGCTCACCCCAGAACTTGTCGCTCACCGAAGCCTTGGAAGTCACCATAATCACCGGAATGGAATTGAATTCCGCGTTTCCCTTCAGGTCACGACAAACCTGATAGCCGTTGCGGTCCGGCATCACGATGTCGAGCAGGATCACGCTCGGCCGCTCGTAGCTGATGGCTTCCTCCACGCGCATGGGGTCGTTCAGCCCCACCGGCCAGTAGCCTTCCTTCTCCAAAAGGCTCTCGATCAGCTTGATTTCGGCCGGCGAGTCGTCAACGATTAGGACTTTTTTGAGCACAACCGTCCTCTCCCCATACTTCTCCACAGTGAGGAGGTGCACGTCAGCAGCCAGGTTCGGGGATTCTCTGCGCGGTTGTGTCGTGTGAAGCTAGGCCTTTGTTTATGAATAGGTTATAGCTGACACTCGCAATTTAGCCGCGCCCGGAAATGGGTGAGCTAGTCTCTTCCGTCTCAGCTTGAGAAGCATTCTCAGACTCTTGCATCTCCGCAGCCAGCGATGAGAATCGCTGCATCACTTCGTTGATCCGCAGGGCCATGCTGTGGATGGTTTTGATCTGGGCCAAGGACTGCGAGGTCAGCTGACCGGGCTCGAGAAGAAGCAATTCCGCGTTACCTAGCATGGAGGTCAGGGCGTTGTTCACGCTGTGTTTCATCTCCAGCATGTAGCGTCCAAGCGTGGCATGATTCTCGTTCTTGGCGGCGGCGCGCTCGGCTTGACGAGCCAGCCGCATCGCTTCCACGCGGCGAAGCGATTCGCCCGCTACGAGCAGCAAGGTTTGCGCCCAATCTTCGCGCAGCGGCACGTGGACCAGGCGCGGATACTTGGCCCGCAATTGGCTGAATTCCTTGGAATCGGCGGGGACACACAAGATGACCGCTGTCGAAGGATCGAGCGACCGCAGTACGTTCGTCAACTTCCCCTCGCGTACCGGCCCAAGTACCACCAAGTCGCGGGCAGGGGTGTTCCGGTCCTGCCACAAATCGCTTGTCAGAACCGTCACCGCGGGGGCTTGACGCTCGGTTTGCCAGCAAGCGGTCAGCAACCGGGCAAATTCGGTTTCATCCGTGAGTATGACTACCTTGGCGTGTCGCAAGGAGAACGCGCTCCCGGGAATATTTTCTCTTCCTGCAAAATCTGACTGCTACTGCCAGCTACATCTTTTCGGCTTCATCGAGTGTTGAAAGCAACCGTTTTGTGCTAATGCCGAGGTTGACCGCCGCTTCCGTATCTTTTGCCTGTTTGGCCACATCCACGCGTTCCTGCAAACGCGTCACCTCCACACGCGCCATGCTGGTGGCCCGGTCGAGCGAGGTGGCATTTCCCGTTTCCTTGGCGGATTCCATCGCCGCAGCCACCAGCACCCGGGCAACAACGGCCCTTCGCAAGTCTTCCGCGGACGGCCCGTCTTCGCTTACGAACGCCGTCACTTCCCAAGACGACATCAAAATGCGCGCACCGCCAATCTTCACCGTGGTCATGGAGCGCCCGCGCGAAGGTGGTGTAGCGATCAACTGTTCCCAAATCTGCTCCATGCAGTTCTCAAAATCCAGCGCTCCGGGAGGCTCCGATTTTCCCGGCGGGGCCTCCGACGCCCCCTTCGCCTTGGCGTTGGTGCCATCGGGTGTGGAGGGGACTTTCTTTGCAGAGGCGGTCGGCTTGAGAGCCTCCGCGGGGCCCTTGGGAGAGCCCTTTGTCGCGAAACCAGCCGTCGCTTTTTGGATCGCTTGTTCCAAGTCCGTTCGCAGTCCCAGCAAGTTTTCAAAAGCCTGGCTAACCGTTCGCTCGGTGTACTCCTTCTGAAACGGCTGTTTCCATTCGTCAGCGATTTTCCGAATCTTGCTAAGAGGTTCCCCGCCGAGCAATCCGGCGTGATGACAGTCGATGGTCCGCACGCCGGCACTTTGCAGTTGGTCGACGCCAGAGCGGATGGCGATCAAGTCCGCGTGCATCAGCTCAATAAGCGTCCGGCGAAGCAGAAAGTTGAAGCGGATGAACGCCAAAAGCGCCGCCGGGTCGTAAAACATCCCGCCGGCTCCCTCTTTGACCTTTCGGCCTTCCTCAATGAAATTGGTTTTCAGGATTTCCCGTAGGCCGCGGAAAGCGCGCAGAGCCAGGATCATCTTTTCTAGTGGCGCACACCAATCGAGCGGAGCCGGGTCCACCTCGCCGAGCACAGATTGCATCACCTGGGCTACGTCGTCGAGCTCAATCTGTTTGTGGTAGATCTTCGCCGGGGCGCACAGCGCGAAGTACTGGACCAAGAGAAAGTCAATTTTGTCGCGGTCGGGATTGCTCTTTTTCGGTTTGCGCAGGTGGCGACGGATGAGCGCGCGCAGGCTGTTTTCGCTGGCGTTCAGCGTGGTCATTTGCAGGAGGTGCCGTAGCTGGTGGGCCATCACCTTCTGATCCATGGCGTCCAGCCATTCGTGAACCTGGGTGAACAGGTCCGTATCGGGCTTCTCCGGAAGGTTTCGCTTCGCTTGCGGAAAAGGAATGTCGTTTTCCTGTTGTTTCGCGAGCGCCAGGTAAATGGGAAACACTTCACGTGCTTCTTTCCATTGCGCCAAGCGAGGGTTTTCCGGCCGGCTAGGTGCAGGGGGGTTCAAGGTAGTGGTGGTCTTGTTCACGGTCGTTTCGTCACCCACTCGCTCGCGCCCAGCGAAAAGCGCACGGCCACTGCTTTGCATCCTTCGTGATACTGGACGGCGTCGACGGTGGCCTCGGTTTGATACCCTTGCGGTCTGGCCTCGAGCCTTATCCGGTCGCCAAACTCTAGTGGCAGCGTGGAGAGAAAAATCGCATGGTGCGTGCTGCTGTACTCGACAATGGTCGCCTCCCTCAGGCTCGTGGCGCCGCCCCGCGGCGAAGTTACCTGTACCGGGACACGCACCGCGCTGGCGTGCGGGAAAAAGCGCGCCAACTGCTCCGCGCAGCTCTTTTCCTTGGCTACCAGCAGCGAACTGCCGTTTCTCCCCACTTTGCCTCGCGACTTTGTGCTTGGCTCGGCCTCTTCGAACCGGAGTAAAGACACTCCGCACTCGACCAACCGAAGACTGCCTGCTCCGAAACGTGCACGCGGCGAGCCAAAGAATTTTTTGAGATCGAGGTTGGTGAAGGTGTAGAAAGAGAAGGACTTAGAATTCTCCTATGGCGTGTCGAGGGTTCGCATGTCTCACCCTGATAACGATAGCGTCTCAGCCGTAACGTCGTCAGAATGCCGAGCGGGGTTGGTGAGACGAATCCGGCTAGCGAGAAGGTGTCCGAGAGCCCCCCAGCTTTCAAAACACTGCTGACGATCGAGAGCTAGGACGGCGGTAGAGGCGATTCGCCTTCCCCGCCTTCGTCGCTTCCTTTTGAGGGAATGTTATAGCGCTTCAACTTGCGATAAAGAGTCGCTCGGCTGATTCCCAGCATTTTGCCAGCCAGGGCTTTATCTCCATGGGCCTGCTCAAACACGCGGAGAATGGTCATCCGTTCCATCTCTGCGAGCGCGGTTGTGGAAACAGAACCAGCTTCTGGGGCCCGCGAGGAGCCCGTCTCAACCTGCTCCGAGCGGATTGCCGGCGGAAGATCCGACACGTCGATGGCTTTTCCGTCGCCGAGAGTCAGCGCGCGGGCGATGCAGTTTTCCAGTTCACGTATGTTCCCCGGCCAATCGTATTGCAAAAGGCTTTTCATGGCTGCCGGCGTCACCTGGATTTCGGCAGCCTTCGCGTAGCGGTCCAGGAAATGATGCACCAACACGGGGATGTCGGAGCGGCGGTCGCGCAGGGGAGGGAGGTGGACGGTCACGACATTCAGTCTGAAATACAAATCTTTCCGAAAGGTCCCCGCGCGATAAGCAGCTTCCAGGTCGCGATTGGTAGCGGCGACAACCCGAACATCCACGGTCTCCCGTTCATTGCTACCCACGGGGCGCACTTCTTTCTCCTGCAGCACGCGAAGCAATTTGGCCTGCATCTCCAAGGGTAGTTCGCCAATTTCGTCGAGGAAGATGGTGCCCCCGTTGGCCGCTTGAAACAGGCCTGCTTTCGATTTGGTCGCCCCGGTGAACGCGCCTTTTTCGTATCCGAAAAGTTCACTTTCCATCAGCGTCGGGACCAGTGATCCGCAGTCCACGGCCACAAACGGCGTTTGCGCCATCGAGCCCCGAAAGTGAATTGCTCGTGCCACCAGCTCCTTTCCGGTGCCGCTTTCGCCAGAAATGAGCACGGGCGTCCGTGTATCCTTGAGCCGGGAAATCATGCGTAGCACGTCTTGGATGTGCGCCGAGGTGCCGATGATGCCATCCAGACTGTCTTCCGCACTCACGCGTTCGCGCAGAAACTCGTTTTCCGTGACCAGGTGGACTTTTTCCGCCATGCGTTGCAACAACAGGCGCATTTTCTCCACGCGAAACGGTTTTTCGATGTAGTCGTAGGCCCCGAGCTTCATGGCGTCCACGGCGGACTCGATCGATCCATGCCCGGTCATAATGGCTATTTCTGCGTGTGGCAGAAGCCTTTTCGTTTGCTTCAGTAGCTCCACTCCAGACATGGCCGGTAGTTTCAAGTCCGTGAGGATCAGGTCCGGCCCGTCCGATTCCAAGCGCCCCAGGGCGGCTTCGGCGCTCTCAGCCTCGGTGCACAGGTAGCCCAGCGTGTTGCCGATGGTCATGCACAGTCGGCGGATGCTTTGCTCATCATCCACAACCAGCAGACGTGTCTTCATCTCTTCGCTCATGGTTTTCCGAAAGTCTTCTCCACCGCTGCAATCAGTTGCTGCACGCGAAAGGGTTTCTCAATGCACGGCGTCCCGCTTTGCGCCAGGAACGTTTGCGTCTCGCTGTTGGCGGTGTCCCCGCTGATCAAAATGATTCTAGATTTGAGCTCCGGCCGGTTCTTCTGGATCCAATCATGCACTTCCGCCCCGTTCACCGCGCCCGGCATTCTGATGTCGGAGATTACGCCGGCGTACCGCCCCTTCGAAAGCCGTTTCAGCCCTTCCTCTCCGGAAGCGGCGTCCACCACCGCATAACCACGCCGCTCCAGCGCGGCGCGCAAAAACGCGATTACCGACGGCTCATCCTCAATCAGTAAAATCGGCGGTTTTGTTGACAAAGCCGGGTGTGCGCTCATCGCCCGGACTCCTTCGCAGCCGCGGCGGCTAGGGCGCTCTCCGTGGCCACGGGAATGCGCACCACAAATGTGCTTCCCGCGGCATCTTCGTTGTTAAAGCATTGAATTTCGCCGCCGTGCGCCCGGACGATTCCGTAGCAAATGCTCAGCCCCAACCCCGTGCCCTTCCCCGCCTGCTTTGTCGTGTAGAAGGGATCAAAGATCCGCTGCGTGTCGGTGATGCCCGTACCGTTGTCGGCGATGGCGACTTCAATCATTTCGCCTTGTCGCCGCACATGAATCTTGATTTGCCCCCGCCGTCCTGTTTCCTGCACGGCGTCGTAAGCGTTATTCAGGATATTTAGGAAGACTTGTTGCAACTGCTGCACATCGCCCAAAGCCGGCGGCAGCGCCTCTTCAAATTCTTCGGTCACCTCTACGCCATGGCTCGCAAAATCGTAACTCCGCAGCTTGATGGTTTGCCGCAGCACGCCGTGCACTTGCACCAACTCGCGCTGCACCGGCCGCTGCCGGGCGAAGCTCAGCAAATCCTGGACGATATCCTTGGTCCGCTGCGTCTCTTGCAGGATGATTCTTAAATCCTCTTGTGCCGAACGAGGGACCTCGGGATTCTCCAGCAATAAATCCGTAAATCCTAGAATCGCCGCTAGCGGGTTGTTCACCTCGTGCGCCACGCCGGAGACCAGCCGTCCGATGGTCGCCATTTTTTCGCTGTGCGCCAGTTTCACCTGCAGCAGCACTGCGTCTGTGATATCGGTCATCACCACGACGACGCTGTTCACTGCGTTCTGTTCGTCGCGCATCGGGCTTAAGCTAATCGAAAAGTGTCCCATCGAGCCGTCGCTTCGTTTCGCCCGCAACTCCAGGTTCTCCACCTGGTGACCGTTCGCAGTCGTCTCGAGCGCGGCTTCAAAGTCCGCCTGCTGAGAAGACTCCACCCAGTCCACCAGCCGGTGCCCGATCAATTCGCGTTCCTGGTAACCTGCTTCATAGCAGCGGCGGTTCGCATAGCTGATCAGTCCCGCGGTGTCGAGCACCAGGATCATGCTCTGCGTAGTGTTCAAAATCTTCTGGTTGAAGTCGCGCTCGCGCTGCAGCTGCGCTTGAAACGATTTTTGTTCGGTCACGTCCAGCATCAACCCGCGAATCTGCACGATTCGCCCCTGCGGATCGCGGACCGCGGTGATGTTTTGAAGCGTGTGCAGCAGTGTGCCGTCTTTCCGCCGCAGCGTTTCCTCGTAATTCCGCAAGACACCCTTCTCTTCGAGCGCCGTCAGAAACCTCTCGCGCACCTCGGGTGCCGGGTAAAGATGAGGACTGACGTCTGACCGAAGTAACTCATCACGCGACGCGTAGCCCAGCATTCGTACCATCGCATCGTTTACGTCCAAGAAGCGCCCTTCTGGCGTGGCGAAAAACAATCCCTCCTGAATGCTGTCAAATAGTTCGCGATACCGCCGCTCCGCTTCCCGCCTGTCGGTGATGTCCTTCAATACATGGATCGTTCGCGTATCGTCATCGGTAGCTCCCGGCTTGCGCGACGTGGAGATCAGGAAAATCCGGTCGGCCGACGCGGCCACGTATTCTTCGCGTGAGCGCTGGGTGTCGAGGCAAAACGGGCAGGGCAGATCGCCTCCTGCCTCGACGATCCGGCGAAGGCTGCTCATGGCTTCGCCCACCAGCGCCACCGGCGAAACTCCGAGATACGACGCCAGCGACCGGTTGGTCCTGGCAATCCTCCACGAGCGGTCGTGCACTACGATGTAATCGCTGATTGCGTCGATGTCCTCTACCCACTGCCGCTTGGACCTCTCCAGTTGCGAAAAGCGCCGGAAATTCTCGAGCGAGAGCGCGGCATGACTGGCCAACGCTCGGAGCAGCCGCTCTTCCTCGGGCCCGAGAGTCTTTCTTTTCCGAAGCAAGCAGAGCGTTCCCAGGATCTCCTTGTCGCTTGACGCGATGCGAACGAAAATCGCGGCCCCTGGCTGATTTGTTCCCGACCAGCTCGCCGCGATTCCCCTCGGCAGTGCGCAGGCCGCGATCTCCTGCTGTATTTCCCGAGCCTGCGCGAGCAGCCAGTCCGAGATGGCAGGTGAGCTGGGCCCTTTTCCCGGCATCTGATGAAATTCGGTGTCACGGCCTCGGTACACGGCCACGGCTCCCCAGTCAGCGTCCAGCATCCGGGCCGACCGCAACGCGAACTGCTCGAGGAAATTCGAAAGATGGCGGGATTGCGCGGCCTCTACGGCCAGGTCCATCAGCTCGCCCGCGTGGCGGTTTGCCGCGAGGCCTGGTTGGCTGTTTCTGCCCGAAGAACTTCGTCCCTGTGCTCGCGTAGCTCGCTCTCCCTTCAAGGCCATGAAAAGAGGAAGTCCCTTGCGTCTCAATTTGCG
>Ga0306920_100004566_pt1 | contig 17741 bp, 17 predicted proteins | sample flu12Cox44000170_FD_204666 | JGI IMG/M metagenome (GOLD analysis project Ga0306920, IMG submission 204666) | Lab enrichment of tropical soil microbial communities from Luquillo Experimental Forest, Puerto Rico - flux4day.12C.oxic.44.000.170 (v2)... | ecosystem: Environmental > Terrestrial >... | reverse complement strand
CTCCTCTGCTAAAGTCGTCATGTGAGCCGCCTTCGCGACCTGCACCTGCCGGGTGCGCGCCTCGTGCCGCGCGTGGATCTCCTCGGCCTGGCGCCTCGCGTTCTCTCTCGATTGCCGTTCCATCTGGGCGATGGCAGTTGGTATCCCTATTTCGAGCGGCTGCGCAGCGAGGCACCGGTGCATTGGTGCCGACAGAGCCGCTATGGCGCCTATTGGTCGGTGTGCAAGTACAAGGACATCATGCACGTCGAAATCAACCACGGGACCTACTCGTCCGAACTCGGCGGCATCGCGGTCGAGGACCCGCCGAAGGGGCTCGAGCGCGAGAGCTTCATCCGCATGGACCCGCCCAAGCACGACGAGCAGCGCAAGGTGGTGGGCCCGATCGTGGCACCGCCCAACCTCGCCGAGATGGAAGCAACGTCAAACAGACTTTCCTCGTGCCGGTGTCTTGATCGTCATGCTTTATAGGCACGGGGGGAGACTATGGCAACGCCGTGGGGTCCAATCGAAGATCGTGCTGGCGGCGGTACTCAGCGCGCCGTTTGTTGCCTGACGATAGTGATCGGGAGCTTCAATTTGGTGCAGGCGGCAGTATCGGTACCGTGGCATGATCCCGTCTGACTCGGTCGCTATCGCCGCCTGGCCAAGCATTTTGATTAGGGGCTGCTATGCATACAGACAAATACACGCGCTTTTCCATCTCAATATTCGCTGTTCTTGTTGTGACGATATACGCAACCCTTTTTGGCAATTACCGCGCCAATCTCGCGATTGACACCGAATTTTATTTATCATTTTCCTATAATTACTGCATTAAGGGCACAGATGTTGACGCCACATTCGGGATGCCTTTCCCGATCAGCCCGGGCGGTACGGTCGCTTTCGGAAAGCTCGCCGCAATTGTGCAGTGCGCGGCACTCGCTCCGTTCAATTGGTCGCTGGTTGCCGCCAACGTCCTGTCTTTAGCCGGCGTCGTGCTGAGCATGGCCACGATCTTCGCTTTCCTGGTGGGCGAAGGTTTCGGTCGCTTCGGCGCCGTCACTTGTTGTCTGGCACTTGCGGCGACCGAGCCGTTCGTCGCGATGGCAAATCAATCCAAGTACGAATACGTCACGTTTCTCCTCGCTGTATGTGGTCTGCTTCTGGCGGCGCGCCGGCACCTTCTCCTCGCGGGACTGATTTCAGTGTTGGCGATCGAGGTGCAACCGATCGGCATTATGGCGCCGATCTACCTCATCTCTTATGAGGCGAGCCGAATGATTCAGACACGCCGATTCCGTGTCGAATTCGACCGCGTCGCCAAGCTGGTGCTCGGCGGCGTGCTCGGTATCGCGGTCTACTTCATCCTGCATCCCCACATTCTGGCGCTCTTGACCACCCCCTCGAACTCTGCCGGATGGAATCTCGGCAAGATCCATTTCCTGTACGGGTATTTCTTTGAGACAAGGCTATATCGGCATTTGCCGGAGCTTGCGGTATTTTCTGCTTGCCTCTTGGTTCACATCTGGCGACGGGATTACATGCAGTGGCCCTTCCCAATCATCGCCTCACTCGGGACGCTTTTCGTCGGATTTTTCCTCCGTCATCACAATTCTTTCTACGTTCCCTTCTGGTACTTCCCCTCTTTTCTTCTGGTGTTCCAGACGATTAACGTCGCATGGCGTGCCGTCGCGCTTCCTGCGCTTGTGCTAGTCGTGTTCGTTCCGCAATACGCGGTGGCGTACGTTGAAGGGCACAAATACGCGAGACAGAGCGAACTGCAGGTGGTGCGATCGGCCATTGGCAGCCGCGGCACCGACTTGAGTCGTGCCCATATTTTTGGAGACTTCATATTCTGGCCCGTGTTCAAGGACCTCTCGTTCGCGTGGTCCCCCTCGGTCTGGAACAACCAGCGACGCATCCCGAACGGTACAATCTATCTGATCTGTGGTCTCGATCCGCCGTTCAGCCCGGTCGAACGCGTGTGCGCCGACGAGCTGCCGGCTTTCAGCGATATGCAGATCGTTGAGCAATTTTCCTGGGCCGGCCGGAAGTATCTCGTATACGAGCGACGCGAGTGACGCCCCCGTCACGAAGAACCAACGGACCGGCATGGCGGAGATGGTACGATCGGAAGGCGACCGACACCGCGCGGCGCGTCACGTCACCGGACTTTGCGACTGGCATGTTGCCATCTATCTTGGGCGTCTCTACCCACCGAGAAACAAGTGATCCTTAGTGGCAATAATTCGTATAGTCTGAATTCTTTATGGTCTCCAATCCAGCAAACCGCCGCTTTCGAGCTGGCGTTGGTGCGCTCAACGATGATCCCGCGCTCGAACTCGGCCATCGCGCCGATGAAAGATCAGCTTGCCGCTCGGCGTCGTGGCGTCGAGATGTTCCGACAATGGAGCGGAACTGAACGCCACGCGCCGCCAGGCCGTGAAGCAACTCGATCGCATGGTTGACAAGGCGGCACGCGCTCCAGGCAGAAAAGCTCTCGTTGAGTCAGAAAGCTCCTATCGCGCGAGTAGAACAGTAGAACGCAACGGACATGTTGATCTTGCAGAGGAAGGGGCTTCATACGAAGCACTCTGACAGGCTCGCTCAGATTGCGCGCGACGACTTCGTGGCAAGCGAGAAAGCAGCGGCCCGGTACACGCCTGAATGGAGAGGGTTTAACAAGCCCGCATTCTGAAGAAGTACCGCCTCTTTAAACCGAGGGTGTGTGTCAGGGAAAAGTGCTTCCTGCGAAAATCTTCGGTCTCGTAGATGGCAGCAGCTCAGCGTCAGGTGCTGGAAGGTGTCCTATTAGCGCCACTTCTCGATCCGCAGCCCGTATGCCGCAGCCGCGGCGGCAAGGGGCGGCGTCGGGTCGACGGCGACGCCGTGTTTGGCAAAGAGGAGAAGTGGCAGGTCGCTGTGGTGGTCAGAGTAAGCGAACATGAGTCCGCAACCGCGTTCGTCCATGGTCAATGCTTCCTTCACCGCGGCCAGCTTTGCCTCACTGAGCAAATTCGGTCCAGCGAGACTACCGCTGATTTCATCGGCGACCCATGCGACGCGCGTGCAGACTACGTCATCAAAGCCCAGCCGTGTGCCGAGCGCCGTCGCATACACATCGAGGCTCGCCGAGGCGAGAACGAGCCGGTGGCCTTGCCGATGATGCCTGGCGATGCGGGCGCGGGCGGCCGGCTTAACCATCCGGGTCACGCAAATCTCGACAAAGCCGGCGGTGTGCCGCTCGATCTCGGAGCGACTGCATCCGCCAAGAATGGCGGCGAGAAAGCGACACTTCAGCGTATCGTTGGAGAGCCGGCCGCGTTTGAACTGGAGAACTGCCGCGGGGAGACCGAGACAATACGGCACGCGATGACCGCGGCGTTGCAGCACATACATCAGATAGGCGAGGTAGGTGTCCCGACGGGTCACGGTCCCGTCGAGATCGAAGACCGCAACGGGTGATCCAGCGCTGGTCATGCGACGGCCCGGATCATTGGCACGCTGGCTTCCGCAAAGCCGAATTTGCCGGATGCAGAAATAGTTGACAACGCAAGTTCCAACGGTGGTGACGGTTTGCGCCGTGGCAGGCGTGAGCCCGATCGCATGCCAGTATTGACTACGACGATCGAAAATGCGATCGAGACGTAACGGGTCGCCACCGCAATGTGCAGCCATGCCGACCGAAACCCCCAATTGGTACTGGATACTATAACCGGAAATGTATGCGACTGCTGAACCGCCTGTCGAGGCCGTTCAAGGCCGACAGCAGAGAGCGCGCATGACGGGGTGCCTGCCCTGCCCGAACCGTGCGTGAGGGTCGATCGCCATGTAGCAGGCATGAATCGCCGACACGAACGCATATGAAGCGAGAAGTGGCATTTATAAGGTAGGCGGGACGTATGCTGGTCGATTTCGAGAGTACTCTAGCTGCTTTCGCCGATGCTGTCGTCAAGCAAAGGGATGCAACTCCAGCGGCCAAACCAGAAGATGTCGAAGCCGTTTTTCGTTTCTTAATGGATGTCCAGTCACGAATGCCGGCATTTCTACGGCTCCCGTTTTGGGTTCTGACGTTGATATTCGATGCATGGTCCTATTTATCCCACGGCAGACCTTTCCATCGGTTGGAGCTTGCGCAGCGAACCGCCCAAATCAATACGTGGCGGGGCTCCAGCCTAGAAGTGCGCCGGCGCTACATTGAATTTTTCGGCACCTTGGCGGTGTTCGGTCTCTATTCGGAACTCTACGGAACAGACTACGAGTACGCTGTTATGTCCGAGAGGGTATAATCTTGGTTCGAGATCAGCTGTCAGCCGAGATTGTGGTGATCGGATCCGGCCCCGGCGGCTCGGTCACGGCTGCCCTCTGTGCTGAAGCAGGGCGGTCGGTTCTTCTCATCGAGGAGGGGCCAAATCTGCCGCTCGAATCTGCGCCCCATTTCTCACGCGAGGAAATACTGCAGAAATACCGGAATGCCGGCGTCAACGTTGCGTTCGGTAACGCCAAGATCGCCTATGTCGAGGGTCGCTGCGTTGGTGGCGGGAGCGAAATCAATCGAGGACTTTACCATCGGCTTCCCGACGAAGTGCGCGAGATATGGCAATCGGAATTCAAGGTCGATAATCTGTCGTCGGAGGATCTGGCCCCGCATTTCGAAGCGTGCGAACAGACGGCGCGCGTGGAATTCCTTCCAGGCAACGCGCCGGCACTCTCGCAGCGTTTGCAACAAGGGGCGACGGCTCTCGGCTGGAAGTCGATCGAGGTGCCGCGCCTGTTCGCCTACTCCGGTACGTGGAAGACCGGAGTGCCCGGTCGCAAGCAGTCGATGTCCGAGACGTTCGTCCCTCGTTTTCTGGCGGCGGGTGGAAACTTGATCGCGGACACCGACGTGGTCCGAGTAACGCGCACCGCTGGAAAGTGGCGAATTGAGGCGCGACGCGCCCCCTTAGGCCAGAGACCGCAGCATCTCGAGATTACGGCCGAAACGGTCTTTGTCGCGTGTGGGGCGGTACAGACGCCGGCACTCCTCCGACGCTCGGGAATCACCAAGAATGTCGGCGATTCGCTGCGCTTCCACCCGATGCTGAAAATGGTCGCGTACTTCGGGGACGAGATCAACGAACCGGGGGAGTTGGAGCCAGTTCATCAAGTGAAGCAATTCGACCCACGCTTTAGTATGGGTTGCTCGATGAGCAAACGGCCGGCGCTGGCGATGGCGATGGCTCCTCATCCGGACCTGATCCGGGAAGTCGACCGCAATTGGCGGCAAATGGCGATCTACTATGTCCAGAATACCGGTGGCCGCGGCAAGGTTCGCAATCTGCCCGGATTTCGTGACCCATTAGTACGGGTTACCCAGAGTACGGCAGATCTCGAGGAACTCGCCGAAGGCCTTCGTCGGCTGGCGGAAGTATTGTTCGCTGCCGGAGCGTTGACCATCTATCCTAGCCTGCCGGGCTATCCCGTCCTTCGATCGCCGGAGGATATCGCTAAACTGCCGGTAACGCTACCCGCGGCGCGCGCCAGTACGACCGCACTGCACATGTTCTCTTCGTGTCCTATGGGTGAAAACGCGGCACGTTGCGCAACGGACTCCTTTGGGCGCGTCCATGGAGTGGATGGTTTGCATGTTGCCGACGCTTCGCTGCTTTGTCGTCCCACCGTCGTCAACCCACAAGGCACCGTAATGGCGATCGCTCATCGCAATGTGCAAGAGTTCTTAAATGGGCGTCACGTCGATCGATGAGAGACCACTCGAAGACAGGCTTCAATAAGGGCCAGAATTATGAGGCATTTGATTACCGGCGGCTCCGGATTTGTCGGAAACTTGGTTGCGCGGCGACTGCGGGAACGCGGTGAGGAAGTCCGCATTCTCGACATCTGGGCTGATCCCTCCCGGCCGAAAGACATCGAATATGTGGAAACCAGTGTTTTGAACCGCGAAGGTGTCGCCGCCACGATGCGCGGCGTCGACGTTGTTCATCACAACGCTGCGCTGGTGGCGCAGACCAATGCTGGCAAGGCCTACTGGGACGTGAATGTAGAGGGAACGAGAATCGTCATCGAGGAAGCGGCGAAGGTTGGGGTAAAGGCGGTCGTGCATGTAAGCTCTACAGCAGCCTACGGGATTCCGCCCGAAGGCGCGATCACGGCCGAAACGCCGTTACAGCCGGTCGAGCCTTACGGCAAATCAAAGCGCGCTGGCGAGCTCGTCGCCGAGGAGCTTTGTGTAACTCATCAAATTCCGCTAATCACGATCCGCCCGCGCGCAACCCTCGGGGCTGGCCGTCTCGGTATATTCCAAGTACTGTTTGAGTGGATCAAGGAAAATCGTAACGTTTATGTCATCGGCAGTGGCAATATAAAATTTCAGTTTATTCACGCCCATGACCTCATAGATTTCTATATGGTGGCATTGGACACTGGTAAAACCGGTACATACAACGTTGGCACGGATCAGTTTGGTACCCTTCGTGGTGGTCTAGAGGATCTGATCCGATACGCCGGAAGCTCCTCGCAGGTGAAAAGCCTTCCCGAACACCTTACCATCGGCGCTCTGCGGCTGCTCTATTGGTTGCACGTATCGCCGCTTGTCCCTTGGCACTATCTCACTTATCACAAGGCGTGTTACTTTGATGTTGAACCGTTACTTCAAATGGGTTGGCGTCCAAAGTATTCAAATGCAGATATGCTTCGCGAAAGCTACGACTGGTATTGCGCCCACGCGCAAGATGCCAAGGCCGGCCGCATCCCGGGCGGGACGAGCGGTTCGCCGCATCGGTCGCCGTTGAAACAAGGCGTATTATGGCTCGTTAAGCTCGCATCCTAAAGGGGAGAGGCAGCTACCCCGTAGATCGGCGGCGGCGCGCCCGCGAGATATCCCTCGGGCGATCCCCATTCCGACGAAGTCGGTGGCGCAACAAGTCCTATTCAGAAAGGCAGGCGGACGAGGAATGGCTCTTGGAGCGCTCGCAATAGCGGTAGGTCAATGAAGAAGAGCGCCGCCCCGGCGATGAAGGTGAAGACGGCAAAGCCTAAGAAGACCGCTTCCCGATAGAGCTTCTCCGGTGCCTGCGCTGCCGAGTCGCTCTTGAAACCGATCGCCAAGTACCAGGTAAACAAGATGGCGAAAAGCGGAAAGGTGAGGACGAGCTCGACGTGATATTTGATCAGGAAAATGGCGATGAAGAAGGCCGAGGACATGGCGTAGAAGAAAGCCGCCAGCAACAGCCTCTCCTCGGTGTATTTCCCGAATGAGCGACGGTAAAGCGCGGCCCGGTGCGGATCTGCGATCTGCCGGTATTCGGAATAACGTTTGACATCCATCAGAAACGCGCCGCCCATCCAATAGGCGATCAGCACGCTCGACGGCGGCAGGACGGTCGCGCTCACTGCGAACCATCCGAGCATAAACCGAATCGGATTATTGATCGATTCCGAGAGCACATCCAGGTACATCTTGTCCTTAGTCCGGACTGGCGGCACGTTATAGATGAGCCCCATAATGAGGAGACATACGCTGATCAATAAGTAGAGAGCATTGACCAACCAGGCGAGGGCGCAGCCTGCGAGCACCAATAGCACATATTGCAATAGGACGAAGCGACCGTCGAGCAAGTCGCGCGCGCCGGGCCGCGCGCTCTTTATCGGATGAAACCGATCATACTGCGCGTCGAGAAATTCGTTGATCGTGTAGTTTGCCGAAGCAAGGAGGCAGAGACTGACTACCGAGCAAGCGAATGGCAGCGCTCGCGTGTAAATAGCATCGGGCACGACGGTTAGCGCAAGCGCAGCACCGGGGACCATGAACACGTTCTTGATCCAGTGGTCCGGTCTGGCGATGCGGACATACTCACGCAGTCCGCCGCCAGAGTGTGCAACTTCTGTATGCTCGCGTGGTCCGTTCATTGGATGGCACTCGCTCCGCTCTCACGATGATTGTATCCCATACACGGATTCCGCTGTTAGGACTTTTTTTACGCTTGGTCGCGTCGGCGGGCCTTTTTGCGCCATCATAGGGCTGCTATCATCGCGCCGCCAGCGAGGGTGATGTCTGAGATTGCCAACGGTAATGAACCGGAAGGCCGAAGCCATTTGGACAAGCCTCACCGCTTCGGCCTTCGCGTCTTTGTGGCTTTCCCCGCAAGACCGACTGACGAATTTCGTGCGATCTCGGAGATGAATTTGACGAAGGAGCGTGGCAACGGCCTTGGCGCCCTCGCCATCGTCACCCTTTTGATCTTCTCGGTTTTTCAGAGATAGGAATTGATGTTTTGGTTCGCTTGAAGTGTCCGTCGTCAGAGTTTTTGGCACAATGGGCTGGATAAAATAAGGGAGGGTCTAGCTCATCGGATTGGTGAAGTCAGGCGGCGTGCAGCTGGTGCTGCAAGCGACGGTTGGCAATGGTCTGTCGTTCGATCCTTTCTCGTTCTGCCAGAATGGCTGGGCGCGTCCGAAGTAGACGTCGGCCGGGGTGAGGTTGCCGATGCTCTCGTGGTAACGGCGGTGATTGTAGTCAGTGATGAAGGCTTTGATCTCGGTTTCGAGATCACCGGGTAAGAAATAGACTTCCCGCCCTCCTGTTCGCAATCGGATAGCTTGCGATTGAGCCGTCCTAAAAACCCCATCGACATGCGAGCCTCATCTGGTTGCCCGTTTCAGGTCCTATCGGGAAGCCGCGTGGACCGGAGCGAGCTTAAGACGCCCAGAAGCGTCCTGATTACTGCCGGTCGCGATGTTGCGGCAAAACGCCATCGGACGAGGTTTCGTCGATAATACCGCGGCACCACCGCACAGGTGACGGTCCAGGCGAACAAAATCGCTCTGTCGCGCAGCGGCATTTGCGGGTATGTAATTGCCGCGTACATAAGGCGGCACCCAAGGCCAATCACTGTATCGCCTGGAAAAGGGTGGGCCGACGGCTCGACCAGGAGGGAAGCGAAGCGATATTGCAGGTGGTTGAAGCTGCCGTTCAAGGGATCGTGGCCGACAGGCAGCTGCAGCCGCTCGGCTGCGGTCGCAAACAAGAGCGCCAACTCCGCATCTTGCTGCAGCCTGCTTCGAAACTTGGCCGCGTCCAGCGATCTCAGTGCCATCCTGTTCGTGGCGTGGATCCTGTACCGGGCGAGCGGCCTCCGAATCGTCAAGATATCGCCCATCATTGGTGCGAGGGTCACCAGCACAGCGTCCGATTCAGCGATCGTCGCCGGGGCCATCGCAAACGCATTTCGCACGAAATCTCGTGAGTAAGCGTTGCCCGAGCCTGGCGGCGTCGCGTACGTCATCGTGCGTAAAAATGTTCGGCGGAGCTTTTCGGTATCGTCTGTCAGCGGGAACTGGGGGAGAGCTGTTCCCAATTGAGTACCGGCCGCGTCGATCAAGTTCATCCGGTACTGAACCTTGGAGACGCCTGGCCGCCACACCTTTGCGACCTCCAGCATGACGTCGGGTTCTAGCAAATCGTCAGCGTCGAGGAAGATGATAACATCCCCGGTGCTCTGCTCGAATCCAAAGATGTGAGCGCCCAATTGAAACGATTTCGGCCTGAAATAGGCTGCCACTTTCCCTCGGAACCCATCGATGACGCTTCTCGAGTCGTCGGTCGAGGCGTCGTCGACGACGATTACCTCCTTGTCGGGCCAATCAACAGCCAGCGCGCTGGAGATCGCAGCACCAACAAAGTCGCGGTAGTTATAGTTAGCTATGATCACGGAAAGCTTCATGCCTCTGCCCCATCGTCGGTTCAGCACACGCTTCGTCTGCTGCACGAGACGGCGCGATGCACATCCGGGTCCGCGGCGTCAAGCTCATCTCTCCGAACCTCAAGTGGCCCATCTCAGTCCACTCTTCAGGTCACGCGAGCGCCGACAGAATCCTTCGTGTTTTATTTTTGACTTTATGGGGTAGGGACATATAGCGCCATGATGACCAGCATAAATGAACTCCTATCGTCTCGGGGTCGCGAGCCCCCGTAAGATTAAACCTTATTTGTCTGGGATAGAGTACGTTGCGCGGCAATATTGTACAAACCTCCCCGTACTGTTTGTGATTCCTGAGAAACCTGGTCAACGCTTGCGGACCACTCAGGGACGTAGTGTCGGAATCGATCCAACCTTTTCGGAAGCGAGTGAAAATACTGTCTATAAGTTCCGTCCACAGGGCCAAACCGGGTTGAGAGCCAATGAACGCGTTGCCGAGTTTGGGCCCGCCGCCAAGTTCAGGGGCATCTTCATCTTCGACACCGAGGATACACAGATGTGATAACAACTCTTCGTTTATTGGTTGAAAAAAACGGAAGTCAGTATCAAAATATATACCTCCATACTGATACATATAAAGATATCTTGCAATATCTGCCCTGACGGAACCATTGGGGAGCCTCGCGTATTCTTTGACATAACCTGAGCATATTTTTTCAACCAATGCCAGATTATCTTCATCTGTCCAAGCGTGATATGTCCATTTCGGCATAAGCGCTTGCGCCCTTCTTGCAAGTCTACGTTCTTCCCAAGTAAAATATTTGGAAGACTGATGGAGGATCCTTGGTATCATCGTCCCTCGGTTATCAATTGGCGACCATCAACCTGCCCGCCGGATGCAAGGATGGGTTGGGTACTGGCTGCCCTATCGACGCGACCGCGACGAGCTTCAGGGGCGTGCAATGTGCACAAAACAATTAAGATAGTCAAAAACCACGTGGTGAGGAAACCCACGTCGAAGAGGTCGGTGAAGATTAGCCCCACAAGCACAACCCCGGGACACCCGGATCTCCTGAGGCAGGATGCCAAGAAGCAGACAAAAATGAATGAGCCAATTAAGCCGTATTCATAAAGCTCCTTGAGCCAGCCGGACATACCGCCCCACCAAGCATGGCTGCCAAAGCCAAAGTCTAATGCTGTCCCCGGACCGCTCCCTATCAGCAATGCTTGCAATGATGCGGTATCGAAGTGCTCGGCTGCCAGCCAGAACGGCGCGACGTACCGTTGAAAACCGCTCGCCCGCGTCTGCTCGAACTCGCCAGCGCGGGAGATGAAAGCGGACAGGTCGACAATTCCTGTTGCAAAGAGCCCGAGCGCGAACATAACGACGAGCACCACAGCGAGTCCCGCCCTACTGTGGCGAAGACCGGCTAAAGGAAGAAAAAGAAGAAGAATCATCAACCCGCTCCCGCTGTAAGCCATCAGGAAGCCGAGCACCATCACGAGAAGGTATCGCGGTCGGCGAAATTCCAGAATCTCAATCAATATAGCAATCGCCGTAATTTGCGAGAGATTCCCCGGTTCCGCTAAAAAGATGCCATTGCTTTTGAGGAGGGACGATCCTTCCATCTGATGAACTGTATGCGCTTGTCCGGCATTAAATGCCCCCGATAGAAAATCGGGAATCATCCCATAGAACATTATGAGCTGTCTGCCATTCACCGCGAACTGCGCGACGAATTGCGCCACTGCGATGCATGATAGAAGCATTATGAGCCATTGGAATGCCTGGAGCGTGCTCTTGTATCGATCGGGGGTAGACGGCCTGGTCAGCGTGACCAGGAAATACAAGACCAGGAATAAAAAGTAGGATGTCAGCATCGTGCTCTTGAAGTTCAACAGTAGGGAGCAGGTAGCCGCCAGCCCTACGGCGAGAAACCACAAGAGCCGATCGTATTGGATCAGCAATTTTCCCGAAAGGAATTGATGCAATAAAATAACTGCAACGGGCACGAGGTCCAGCGCCAAAAAAGTCTTGCCGAAGGGCAATGTAAAGCGTTGCAGAAATAGCGCGGAGACGAGCAGAGCGATATCGATCCGCGTTTCCGACTTATATGCCGGGTAGAGGGATGCTACGGATATTTCCGCGAGCATCCGTCGGTTCGCGCGATACTGGCTCACATTAGTCATGGTATCTATTCTTCAATGTCCGATCCCGCAGGACGCGGTCGATCGCGAGACGCATCACCACCTTGCGGCTCACGGGTCTCGGAATGCCTATCCGGTTCGGCCGCTGCTTGCGCAGCTGGCTCTCGATACCCAGGCGCCGCGCGATAAGCCCCTTGTCCGTATAGAAGATAGTGTGGTCGCGATCCCCGCGTCTTTGCTGAGCTTGTCATTCAGGATTATTTCCCCAGGAGATTTCCGCCAGCGACCGACCGCTCGCGGAGTCCCGCGGGCCATCAGCGACCCTATCTGCTGCTGGATCTGAGCGCTGGCGCGGAACCCCTTGTCCCGAAGTTCCAGGAGGAGCGAAAGCAAGCTGCCAACGGTCAGCCCTACGAAACCGCCCGCGAAAGCAAGTATCTTTGCCTTCGGTGAAGTCGACGTGGCTGACGGATTGGCGCGAGAGGCAATGGTCGAGTTGGGTGTAATGAACGCGGGATATGCCGCCGTTTCCGCTACCCTCTTCTCAAAATTGAGTAACAACGATCTGATCGATTCCACCTTTCCTTGCAGCTGCTGAAGCCCGGCGTCCGCGGAATTGAGCCGCGTTGTCAGCTCGGTTATGCTCTGCTGGAGCGACCTCTCTTGCGTTCGTGATCTCTCGACTATCTGAAGTGCGGCGGAGCGACCTCGCCCGATCTCCCGCGAGATTTGGCCTCGCAGCTGTTGCAGAGAGGCGCGGACTCGTCGGAGCTCCGGATATTTGTCGCCATGATACTTGCTAAGATCGGCCTCGCGCGCCACCAGCTGCGCCTCTTGGCCACGCAACCCGGAGATGGTTCCAGAAGCCACAACTTCAGGTAGGCTATCACCTCCGGCGCCAATTCGAGCAGCCCACGCTTCGCTTCGCGCGAGATCGGAGCGGACAGTAATCAACTTACTGTTTAGCGAAGCGAGCTGCTGTGAAACACCTGGGCTGTCTTTGGCCGCTCCGGTCAGATGGTGCTCTTGCCGGTAAAGGGTAATGGCCGTCTCGGCGGCTCGCAGCTGCCGTCGCAGCTTGGCCACTTGAGTGTTGAGCGCGGAGTTGGCGCGGTCGGCTACGGCGACATTGGCCTGCACTTCAACGTTCCGATAGCTACCGATATGCGCATTGACAACCGCGGCGGCGCGTTCGGATGTCCAGGCCCGGTAGGCACGACACGGTACCGACCTCAATCCCGATCCGTCGCGTTCCAGGCCCCGCGACCACGGTCGGTTGCCGGGCCGTGACCCCATCGATTGGTGAGAAGCACGGTGAGGACGCGGGCTCAAGGGGCCTGCCAGACGCCCAGAATCGACTTGCCCACCAAAAAGTTGGTCAAAGGATCCGTCCAACTCGATATCGGCACCATCAAACGGTCCCAGAATTGCACTTGCGCTCTCGTAGGGTGTGCGGTCTTTAAAAGGAAACGGTTCGCGGCCGAAGCCAGCATTCCAACCGAGTCGAGGTATTTGAAAAGTAGCGGGCGAAGACCAGGCGGATTTAAGTCGGCCAACGTCTTCCGCGTGTACCGGCGATAGTGTCCAATCGCCGCATCGAACGGCGTAAACAGCCACTGATGAGCTGGACTGAGAATCACGAGATATCCCCGGTGACGGAGCCGCGCTGCCGCCTCGGCCAGCTCAGTCCGATCGTCTCGGATATGCTCGATTACATCAATGTAAAGAATCGTGTCGAAATTGGCCCGCAACGGCAGGTCTGCCAACTTCGCGCTGACGATACTGCACTGGGGACAAAGATCGTCGGCAGCCTTTTTGCGCTCTATACGGCCCGCCAGCAACGGGTCGGGTTCAATGCAAAGCCACTCCGCAGCATAGCTGCAGAGGAACGGCGTGTTAGCTCCGATTCCTGCTCCAACCTCCGCGACGCTGGCGCCGAGGAAAGGCTTTACCTGGCTCGCCAAATAACGCTTCCAGTTGGTGGCGCTTGCGAATAGCTCAAGTTCTCCCCCAATGTAAGCGTATGTACTAGTGTTCATAAACATGCCAGTTGTTCGCGCACCGGCATTTCATGATCTTCCCTCGATGCGATAAATTGCGGGCCATCAATCGCCGGGATAACCGGCTTCGTGCTTCGGCCACTGAGGAGAATGAACGCCGAGATTACCGCAAAGATTAGCGATTGCAGTACGACGATGCTGAGAGCTCCAACCACGTTTGACGCCCAGCCCGGTATGGCTAGGTCGCTAAAGAACCGGATTGTAGCCACAATAGCGATCCCGGCGGCGGTAAACGCCGCTAGGCCGAGCATGCCGATCAGCAACCGTACAAGTACGATATCGGCGTAAACGGATATCGCACTCAAACCATGAACCACGAGCGTACTCAAGTTCATGCTGGATTGCCCCGCGTATCGTCGCCCGCGCTCGGTATCGAGTCTCTCGAGCGGGAGCCGCGACCGGACGAGTGTCGCCGCTAGATGGTTCCAGAGCGCTGGTGAATATACAACCGCGCTAAGCGCCGAATATGGAATATAACAGAAATTTCCAAAATCGATCTTGGCCGACGCCAACAATCTGAATATCATCTTATAGATGAAATAAAAGACTTTAAATGAAAGAGACTCGGATCGTCGGGTACGTCTAGCACAGATGATACGGTCGGACTTATGCAGCGCCGCCGCTACTAGGCGCGGGATATCAGCCGGCCGATCCTCACCATCACAATCCATTACGATCACGCCTGCTATGCCCTCCAAATCCCGAGCCAACACCAGACCGATAGCGATGGCACGCTGATGTCCCAGATTGCAAATCAGGTTCACAACTTGAACGCGGGAAATGTAGTTAAATATTTTCTCACTGAATTCAATATTCGAAGCCACACTGGAGCCATCGTTTACCACGATCATCTCTATTTCCATGCGCTCAATCCCGGGTTGGCCGTCGATACACCTTATTAGCTGCTCTAAACTGGCCCAATCATCGTAAACTGGGGTAACCAGAGCAATTCTCATTGGCGGCTTTTCCATTAGCATAACTCGGGATGCCTTCAAATAACTCGTGCTAGCCAACCGGTCTTCAAAAGTTGCCGATCTGAGGTCTACATTAGACCAAGGTCGGACTCCCGATCAAATCCTATCGTGCACAATCCTAGGCGCATAGCGCCTTTGCACCGGCTGGATGCACCGCGAAGTAGACAAAGAGAAGCAAGCCCACTTTTTTAATCGGGAGGCAGAGGGCGAGTGGCTATCTTCTCGTAGCCGTGGAATGCGCAGTCCTACGCGGCGCTGGAAGTTTCGGGACTGGTTTGGTGGGGCGATAGCGGCCCCGTGGCTTACGAGCCGCCGCAGATGTGGTAGCGCACCTCCTTACCACTAGCCGCTCTGCGTCCTTCATGTCGTCGATCCAAAACCTGTGAATCCGCGAAACTGGAGCATTAAGGCGGCGGTGGAGATCGAGCTCAGCGCCGCCGCCAGTCAATTCACCGGAATGCCGAGCTCGTTGGGCCTATAGACCCAACCGAGTCGGTCGGCTCCTTTGAGATTGTACTGGAGGTATCGAGTGACACTGTACGGGAGGTATCCAGCTCAGCCGCCTGAGGAACAACTGAACCGTTCAATCTGTCGGCGGCTCCTCCACACCCCGCCGGTTTGTTTGACAATGAGTCTTTCAGCCACTTCAGAGATGGCGGATGACCTGCCGAGAGAAAACGGAGATTTGAGCGCGATGGCTGATAGAGCTTTTCGATCGGATGGAGAGTAAAGTGGCGTCGTAGATCGTTTCTCACCAGAAATGCATTTGATCCAGATATATTGCACGTCACCAAAGTGTAATCGCTTAGATGGTTACAAAACATCTGAAGGGAGGCACCTTGGTAGTCGTCTCCCATCCATTGGTGCTTGGCATTATACTCAATGGTCAGAGCGAGAGGCGGTGGAAATTTCGCGTTGTACTCGACGCATAAAAACTTAGGACGACAAACTGTTAGTGCCTTTTTAAGGATCCAAAGGTCGTTGCCATCGATGTCTAACGAAAGGATATCAGGCTCACAGCTGCCGATAAAGCGACAAGCCTCTGCTATCGTATCACAGATGTTTTCGCTATCGATAAATCGCTGCACGATTTTCAGCCGGCTGCTTGTGCCGTCCTTCAGACCGAGACCGGTGTTCAGATAGGCGATGTTGCGGTCAAATCCGTCGACCCAGAAGCCGCGATAGCCTTGTAGCATCAAATAGTGCGTGTTGTTCTCACGGCCATCACCGCAACCGAATTCGATGAGTGTACGATCGAGTTTTTCGCTAGAAACCCTGCGAAAAAGTTCCTGTATAATCCCGTCCTCGTCCACCTGAGAGTAAACCTTAAACCCTGAAAGTATCGGGTTATCGGGACACTCTTGAGCGATCATCCGCTTAAGAAAGTAGATTTCTTCTCGTAGCTGATATTGTATTTTCTCGAGCGGTGTCATGCCGTAAACAGAGTCTCTAATCATATGCCAGACCTGCGTCCGAGCTGAGGAGAGGCGCTGCCGTGCATACTGTGTCAGGGTGGCTTTCACCGACATCCCCCGGATTCCGCTGACAGAGGGCGTAATTGTGGGGTTTTCTGGCGAGGATGACAACAAACTTGGCGCATGACGAGTATCGTGATCACCTGAGCTGCAGCGGCCCCCTAAAAGACGGGCAGGGTATACCGCCTCGCTAAGCACCAGAACTATGCCTGTGTATATGACTGGGAACATCGATCGGGTTGGGGTCGTCACGTCGGTGCAGCGCCGTCGGCGCTGGTCGGCGGAAGAGAAGGCGGCGATCGTGCAGGGGACCTACGCGCCCGGAATGTCGGTATCGCTGGCATTCCTCGGGTTCTCATACGGATTTCGGCCAAGGCCCAGTCAGCACGATGCGCTGGATACGCTCATTGTCGGGATCATCAGCACCAAGGTGAACTGGAGGCTTTTTCGATTCCGTCGAGCAATCATGGCTCCTCCGTTTCCTCAAGCACCGGATCAACGATCCGCGCACGATCCGCCTGATCCAGAAATGGCTCAAGGCGGGCGTTCTCGAAGACGGGGTCGCGATGGTCAGCGACACGGGGACGGCACAAGGCTCGGTGGCCACTCCCTGAACGCAAAGGGTAACTTCCGCGTTGAGCGGACCATCGTGGATTGGCGTTCCGGAATTTGTGCTTGATTTGCGTCGCAAAGAGTAATACGATTATGCCATATGGCGCGATCGACCCAGGCGCAGAGAGCCGAGCGGGTGAGGGCGACGCAGGAGTTGCTCGCACGGGGGACCAGCATGGTGGAAGCGGCTGTTGCTTTGTCGCGCGATTTTGGTCTGTCGCGGCGTCAAGCTTATCGCTATCTCGAAGAGGCTCAGGCGGTCGCGTCTCCACCTGTGGTCGCCGAAGCCTCGGTGACGATTACCCTCAAGAACCCGATTATTGGAGCTTGGTAGCCAAGCGGGCGGCCAGGAGACAACAGCGCGGGGCTCGGCAAGCGGGAAACCTTCAACTTCCTAGGCTAGTGCCCGTCCATAAACACAGGTTTTCCGGTGGTGTTGAAGGGTTGGGGTAGGACGGTGTGGTCAGGGATTGGCAAGCTTTCGCGTTGGAGTAGCAGCGGAGGGCAGTGGAATCGTTTGACGAGCGGCGGTGGTCGGGCTGATTTGGCCAGCGCGACCTCGATGCTGCTGGTCGGAGTTGGGGCTATGCCGGTTTGAGGCGTGCCAACAGCGCCAGATTGTGGGCCACCACCGCGGACCAGATGTAGGCCTTGAAGTGGTCGAACCCGCGCCAGGTGCAGCGTGCCCCGCCGTAAGCGCGCTTGAGGCAGGAGATGCCGGCCTCGATCCCGGCGCGGAAGTTGCGCAGCTTGCGATAGACCCAGCGGCTCTTGACCATGTCTTCGACAGCG
>Ga0306920_100004565_pt1 | contig 17742 bp, 14 predicted proteins | sample flu12Cox44000170_FD_204666 | JGI IMG/M metagenome (GOLD analysis project Ga0306920, IMG submission 204666) | Lab enrichment of tropical soil microbial communities from Luquillo Experimental Forest, Puerto Rico - flux4day.12C.oxic.44.000.170 (v2)... | ecosystem: Environmental > Terrestrial >... | reverse complement strand
AAGGCGTACACCGCCACCGCCCACGCGGCGAACCCATGCTTGGCCTTGATCCGCCTAGCCACCGAAGCGCTCCTCCTTCCTGGCGAACCAGATGTACACGACGACGAACACCGACAGGACCACCATCAGCGTGATCGCCAGCGCTGAGCCAAACGGCTGGTTCTGGGCCTGGTTGAACTGGTCGCCGATGACGTTGCCCACGAACTCGTAATTCCCGCCGCTCAAGATGTCCGGGATGATGTACTCGCCGGTCATCGGGATGAATACCAGCAGGGCACCGGTCACCACGCCGGGCAGGGTGAGCCGGAGTGTGATCTCCCGGAAGGCCGTGAACGGGCGGGCGCCCAGGTCGGTGGCGGCCTCGATCAGCGACCAGTCCATCCGCTCCAGCGAGGCGAACACCGGCAGGATGAACAACGGCAGGTAGTTGTACACCAGGCCCACCGCCACCGCGTACTTGGTGTACAGGATGTTGATGCCGAGGTCCTTGGCGAGGTAGCCGTGCGGATCCAAGATGATCTTGAGTGCGTAGGTCCGGATCAGGAATGACGTCCAGAACGGCACGATGAGCAGGAGCAGCGCCAGCATTTTGTACGTCGTCAGGTACCGGGCCATCCAGTAGGCGAGTGGATAGCCCACCGCAATGGTCAGCAGGGACCCGACCGAGGCCATCACCAGGGTGCGGACGAAGATGGTGACGTACAGCGAACCGGCTACCTGGCGGAACTGCGAGATGTCGAACCCGTACTTGAGGCTGCCGAACCCGAGCTGGGTGGCGAGCGAGAACGCCACCAGGATCGCCATCGGGCCCAGGAAGAAGAGGACGTAGTACACAAAGGATGGCCCCGTCAGCCACGATGGGTAGCGCGGCCGGAACGACCGTCTCCGCCGTGAGGCCGGCGGGGTGAGCGCCTCCCTCTCCGCCTCTTCGACGACCGCCATCAGGCCGCCTTGAACTCCGAGTAAATCTGGGTCCGGGCCTCCACGACCTGCGGGCTGACGTTGAGGATGTAGTGGTAGTTGTCGGTGTAGCTGTGCGGGACGTTGAACATCGGGTCATTGCGCAGGGATGGGGCAAGCTGGGCCAGCGCGGTCGGCATCGGGATCTTGTAGTTGTGGTAGTTCATCTCGGTCACTGCCGTGCTGGGCGTGAGCAGCCAGTTGATCCACGCGTGCGCGGCCACCGGGTGCGGCGCGGTCAGCGGGATGCACCAGTTGTCCGCCCAGATCTCCGATGCGGCGTGCGGGATGATCGCCGTGATGTCGCCGAACTTCTTGCGCCCCTGCACGATCCGGCGTATGTCGCCGTTCCAGCCCTGGCTCATGATGATCTTGCCGGCGATGGAGTCGTTAATGTAGGCGGACGAGTCGATGGTGGTGACGCCCTTGCGGATGGACAGCAGGAAGGACCTCACCTGGTTGAAATCGGACTGGCTGTTGGTGTTGGGATCCAGGCCGAGCGACATCAGCGCGAGCGGCACCACTTCCTCCGCCCCATCCAGCAGGTTGGTGCGGCCCTTGCTCACATTCTTCGTCAGGGCGAGGTAGAAGTCGTGCATCGTCTGCGGACGGTCGTTCACGATCTTGTGGTTGTAGAAGAACATCGTGATGCCGAAGTCCTTGATGACGTGATAGTCACCCGTCGGGTCGTACGACGGCTTGAGGAACGTCGGATCCAGGTACTTGAGGTTGGGCAGCAGCGCCTTGTCCAGCGCCATCAGGCCCTTTTCCTGGATCAGCTCGGCAACGGCGTTCTGGCTGGGCACGATGATGTCGTAACCGGTGCCGCCCGCGTGCAGCTTGGCGAGGAGCTCGTCGTTGCTGGAGTAGAACGTCTCGTGGGTGGTCATCCCGACCTTGGCCTCGGCCGGCAGCTTGGTGAACTTCGTGAAGGTCGAGGGGTCGTCGTACTGGGACCAGTTGTAGATCTCGAGGTGGCTCTCCAGCGATTTGTGGGTGAGCGGATTCGCGCCAGCGGCGCTCGGTGAGCCGCTACCGGTCGTGGTCGTACCGCATCCGGCCGCAGCGGCGGCCAGGATCGCCATACCGCCGAGCCCGAGCGCTTCGCGCCGGTTGATGCGTTGCCCAGCGGCACGCTGGACCTCGCGGTGCAGGTAGTCGAACTTCGGCTTCATCTCGCGCGGCGCGAGGATATTAAGTTCATCGCGATTGGTGTCCATGTGGCCCTCCTTCTGGCGCCCTGGTTCCGCTAACTAGCGGGGGCGGTTTCGCCGAGCAGCAGCGGGGCAGCTTCGTCCCAGCTGAGAGCTATCTGGTCCCCCGGGTTGATCGCGTCCAGCGTGGGATCGGCGCTGGCGCGCTGCTCACGCACCACGACGTTGCGATCGCCAGCAAGCTTGGCCACGATCTGTATCTGATCGCCGAGGTACATCTTGGTGATCACTTCGGCAGTGGCCGTGTTGGCAGTCCCGCCGGAGAGGCCGCGTGCGGCCACGATGCGCTCAGGCCGGAGACCAATGCGCATGCGTGTGCCCTTGGCCGCGTCGCCGCGGCCGCGCACGACAATGCCGCCGCCCGCATCGATGGCAAAGCCTCCGTCTGCCGCCTCAGCGACCTCCCCGTCAAGGAAGTTCATGTCCCCGATGAAGTCCGCCACGAACGGCGTCAGTGGCCGGTCGTAGATCGCGCGTGGCTCATCGAGCTGCTCGATCGAGCCATTGGACATCACCGCCACCCGGTCGGACATAGACAGGGCTTCCTCTTGGTCGTGAGTGACATAGATGAAGGTGATGCCGACCTGGTGCTGGATGCGCTTCAGCTCGATCTGCATCTCCTTCCGCAGCTTCAGATCGAGCGCGCCCAGTGGTTCATCCAGCAGCAACACCCGCGGGTTCATCACCAGCGCCCGGGCAAGCGCGACCCGCTGCTGCTGCCCCCCAGAGAGCATCGAGGGCCGGTCAACTTCCCTGCCGGTCATCCGCACCAGTTCGAGCGCCTCACGGGCGCTGGCGTAACGCTGCTGCTTGTCCACCTTGCGCTGCTTGAGCCCATAGGCGACGTTGTCCAGCACGGACATGTGCGGGAATAGTGCGTAGTGCTGGAAGACCGTGTTGACGTCGCGCTTGTAGGGCGGTGCGCTGGCAGCGTCCATGCCGCCGATCAAGATCTCGCCCGCGTCGGGCTGCTCGAAGCCAGCAATCAACCGCAAAGACGTGGTCTTGCCACAGCCAGACGGACCCAAGAGCGACAGGAACTCGCCCTTGCGCACCTTCAAGGTGACGGCATTGACGGCAGTCAGAGAGCCGAACCGCTTGGTCACGGCGCGGAACTCAACATCGTATGCCTGATCGCTGGACAGGGCAGCCACCCCTGACGTCACCCCCCACCAAGGAGTATTTAGGGCACCATAGGGTATCAGCGGCCCCCGGTCCACAGCCCGGGCATGCAGTTCGGGGGTATCAGGGTGGCGGGCAAGCCGCGCAGTCGCCGCGGCCGGGCCCACTGGCGCGTTGTTATCAGCGGCGCGCGTGCCGCGTGGGGCTGATATAGCCCAGTGCGGCCAGATCCTGGCATCTCGGGACGGCCCCGCCCCCGGTCCAAGATCATGTACCTGCGGGTCATTTTCCGGATGTGCCGATGGCGGGCTGCCCACCGCCACGGCGCCGGGCAGGATGGCAGGCTGAAGTCCGTATCATCTGAGCAACTGGTGGAGGGAGCACCTGTGCCGGTGGCGGGCATGGTGGGCCGCGACCGTGAGATGGCTGCGGTAGCGGCGTTTCTTGATGCGCTGCCTTCGGGGCCATGTGGCCTGGTGCTAGAGGGTGCCGCGGGGATCGGCAAGACCACCGTGTGGCGGGCGGGCGCGGCCTGGGCCGCTGAGCGTTCTTACACGGTGCTGTCGTGCCAGCCGGCCGAGTCGGAGGCGACGCTGTCGTTCGCGGCGCTCGGAGATCTGCTGGACGGGGTACTTGACCGGGCGCTCCCCCGGCTGCCGCCGCCGCAGCGGCGGGCGCTGGAGGTCGCGCTGCTGCTGGCGGATCCGGTAGGCAGCCGGCCTGAGCAGCGAGCAGTCTGTGTCGCTTTCCTGGCGGTTCTCCGCAGCTTGTCGGAGTCGGGGCCGGTGGTCCTTGCTGTCGACGACCTGCAGTGGCTCGACGACCCCAGCGCCCGGGTGCTGGAATTCGCGTTGCGGCGGCTCAGTGATGAGCCGGCCGGGCTGCTTGCGTCGATCCGGACCCAGGGCAGTGGGCAGGCCGTTTCGGGGGTGGCAGCGGACCTGGCCGGGCACGCCACGCGCCTGAGGATCGGCCCGTTGACCCTGGAGGCGTTCGAGATGGCCCTTCGGGCCTCCGCAGGTGCCGGGCTGTCCCGGCTCACCATCCGCCGGCTGTTCGACGCGTCGGGCGGGAATCCGTTCTATGGCCTGGAGCTGGCCCGGGCGCTGCAGCGGGCGGGGGCCGAGCCGTCGCCGGAGGAACCGCTGCCGGTGCCGGCCGATCTGCAGGGGGTGGTGAGCGTCCGGCTGGCCGCGCTGCCGGCCGGTGCCCGCGATGCCCTGCTGGTCGCCTCGTGCTTGCGGTCGCCGACGACGGTCATGCTGGAGCAGGCGTGCGGCCCTTCGGCGCTGGCTGCGCTCCAGCCGGCCGTCTCGCAGGGCGTGGTCGACGTCGAGGGTGCCCGGGTCCGGTTCACTCACCCCCTGTTTGCCTCGGCGATCTACTCCGGCGCGCCGGCTGGGCGGCGGCGGGAGGTACACCGGCGGCTGGGCGGGATCGCCCCGAATGTGGAGGAGCGGGCCCGCCATCTTGCGCTGTCGTGCGACGGCCCGGACGAGTATGTGGCTGCGGCGCTGGGCCAGGCGGCACATGCGGCGGCTGTGCGCGGTGCCCCGGATGTGGCCGCCGAGCTGGCCGAGCTTGCCGCCGCGCTCACCCCGGCCGATCTGTTCCCGGCCTGGTGGCGGCGGCAGGCGGATGCGGGTGGTTACCTGTTCCGAGCCGGCGACACCGCCCGGGCGCGGCACCACCTGGAGGCGCTGGTGGGCGAGATGCCGGCCGGGCGGGAGCGGGCCGAAGCACTGCTGGTGCTCGGGGAGATCCTTGCCTACGACGAGGGCGAGGCGGCGGCGGCCGCCATACTCGACCAGGCGCTGAGAGAAGCCTCCGCCAGCCGGGCGCTGCAGGCCCGCATCCACCTCAAGATCGCTGCCCACTTGGACCTGACGGGTGGCGTCGAGCATGCAGAAGCCGGGCTCGCACTGGCCCGGCAGGTGGCTGACCCGGGCCTGACCGGTGAAGCGCTGGTGCAGAAGCTGTACGTGGACTTCTTGACCGGCCATGGTCTTGCCCTTGAGCTAGGCGAGCAAGCCCTGGAACTGGAGCGGGAGGCGCGGCCTGCACGGGTGCTGGACCGGGCCGCCATGGCGCTTGCCGTATGCCTGAAGGCGTCGGATCACTTCGACGAGGCCCGGTACTGGTTCGGGCAGACGCTCCAGGCCGCCCGGGAGGAGGGGGACGAAAGCTCGCTGCCCGACCTGCTGGCGCACATGTCCGACCTGGAATGCTGGGCCGGCAACTGGCCAGCAGCCGAGCGCTACGCGGCGGAAAGCTGGGAGGCAGGCCGGCAAGTCGAGCATCGAGCGTGGCGCAGTATTTCTTGCTACGTGCGGGCGCTCATCGACGCGCACCTCGGGCGCGCCGATGAGGCCAGGGCGGAAGCTGAAGAAGGCTTGTCGGTGGCCATTGCCGCCCAGGATGCCTGGAACACCATGCTGGTCAGCGGCGCGCTGGGATTCGCGGAGCTCACGGCCGGCCACCTTGAGCAAGCCGAGGCCAGCCTGTCCAGGGCGGTCGATCTCAGCAACCGCGTCGGCCTGGTGGAGCCGGCGGCGTGGCGCGTTCGCGCCAACCACATCGAGGCGGTGATCGGCCTGGGTGACCTGGACCAGGCAGAAATGCTGCTGGGCCGGTTCGAGGGATGTGGCCGCGCGACCGGAGGTGCCTGGACGCTGGCCACCGCCGCCCGCTGCCGGGGCCTGCTGCTCGCGGCCCGCGGTGACCTCGACGGCGCCGCCCGCGCGCTGACCGAGGCCCTGCAGCACCACCAGGATCTGCCGATGCCGTTCGAGCTCGGGCGGACGCTGCTGGTCATGGGGCAGGTGCAGCGCCGGGCCAAGCGCAAGCGGGCCGCCAAGGAGCACCTGGAGCGCGCGCTGGAGATCTTCGAATCCCTGCCCTCACTTCCCTGGGCCGACCGTGCCCGCGGCGAGCTGTCCCGGCTGGGGCTCCGCCCGCCCGCACCGCTGGCGCTGACCGCCACCGAGGAACGCGTCGCGTCGCTGGCCGCGTCCGGGCACACCAACCGCCAGGTCGCCCAGGCCTTGTTCATCAGCCCGAAGACGGTGGAGGCCAACCTGGCCCGCGTCTACCGCAAACTGGGCATCTCCTCCCGCGCCGAGCTCGGCGCCGCCATCGCCCGCACTCAGCCGGCCAGCCCCCCGTCCTGACAGCACATCGGGCCGGATCGCCCTGGCGGCCGGGGCATCGCCAGCCGCGCGTTCATGGGGCGGCGGGCCTGCATGCATAGGGAAACACCCGATTCTGTCTCGCCACAGCGGCCATACCGTCGCCATCACCAGCACTTATGGCATAGCGGCGATGGGAGCCAGCCTAGTCGTCCCCATCCTGCCGGGCAGAACCGCGGACGCCAGGGACTTCATGCGGGAACTGGGAACCGAGCACAGCACCGGCTACCAGCGTTCGGAGCAGCGGATGGGAATCGTCAAAGAAGCCTGGTACCTGGCCCCAGCTCCCGCGGGCGACCACCTCGTCGCCTACCTGGAAAGCCCCGACTTCCCGGCAGCGCTCTCGGCGTTGTCCCAGTCCCAGGACGAGTTCGACCGGTGGTTCAGGCAGCGCCTGGTCGATGCCACCGGCGTTGACCTGAGCATCCCACCGACAGCCCCACTTCCCGAGCTTCTGTTCAGCTATCCCTCCGACGGCCGGCAGTGATCGTCCGGATCAGATTCGCCGGGACCACGCAGGTCATGCCCGAAGTGCCGGCATCGCCCGACCGGAACCACGCCGGATCACATCCATTGGTGGAGATCAGATGATGTTCCTCGACTGCCCGGCCTACCTCGACGAAGACGGCGCCCGGCGTTGTGGGCTTCCCGCGGAGGTGAGGCGCCGGTTCACCATGCGCTCCAGCGACGGGCCCGTCGAAGCCGCCATGATCAGATGCCCTGCCGGCCACTGGTTCAACGGGCCCATCGAGTCCCTCACCTGGGACAGCAAGGCGATGCACCAGCCTGGCAAGGCCGAAGCAGCGTCAAGCGTCACCTACCTCTTCCGGGAATGAGCTGACGACAGCGGCTCGTCAGCGGCAAAGCCGGTGCCCTGCTCGCGGCGCCGCACGCGGCCAGGCGTGGGCCTTGATGGCCGGGCTGGCGCGGTCACCAAGCCGCCCACGACACCCGGTAAGCCGGCCCCGGCCACGGCCGCACGACGGCTGGCGGCAGCAGGCATGCCAGGGCGGGGCCGGTGGCTGGTGAGAGAAGCCGCCGCAGCGCAGTATGGAAGCGAGGAGCTGCCGGTGATGAGATACCGCGCAGCCGGTGGATCTGGTCGCGTAGACGCGGAGGTGCCTGTTGGCAGGCGAGTCGCGGGCGGTGGCCGGGAACGGGCGGGCCGCAGCCACCGGCAAGCAGGAGCGGAACGAGGTCTTCGTTGAGTACACCAAGAGCATCTGCCCTGTGTGCAAGGTGGTGGTTGACGCTCAGGTCAACATCCGTGGCAACAAGGTGTACCTGCGCAAACGCTGCCGGGTACACGGCCCGTTCGAGGCGCTGGTGTATGGGGATGCGCAGGCGTATGTCGCGTCGGCCCGGTTCAACAAGCCGGGAACCATCCCGCTGACCTTCCAGACCGAGGTGCGCGAGGGCTGTCCCTCTGATTGCGGGCTGTGCCCGGAGCACAAGCAGCATGCGTGCCTGGGCATCATCGAGGTGAACACGAACTGCAACCTGGACTGCCCGATCTGTTTCGCCGATTCCGGCCACCAGCCCGATGGGTATGCGATCACCCCAGAGCAGTGCGAGCGGATGCTCGATGCGTTCGTTGCATCGGAGGGTGTGGCGGAGGTGGTGATGTTCTCCGGTGGGGAGCCCACCATCCACAAGAACATTCTCGGCTTCATCGACGCCGCCCAGGCCCGCCCGGTTCGTAACGTCACCCTCAACACCAACGGGATCCGGCTGGCGGCCGACAAGGCGTTCGCCGCCGCGCTTGGCGAGCGTAATAGCCGCCAAGGGACGGTCAACATTTACCTGCAGTTCGACGGGCTTGACGAACGCTCGCACCGGGAGATCCGGGGACGCGACTTGCGGGAGATCAAACGGCGGGCACTGGACAACTGCGCCGGGGCCGGCCTCACTGTGACACTTGTGGCCGCGGTCGAGCGCGGCCTGAATGAGCATGAGCTGGGGGACATCATCGAGTTCGGCTTGGCGCATCCGGCGGTGCGCTCGGTGTCTTTCCAGCCGGTAACCCACTCGGGGCGGCATCGGCAGTTCGACCCGCTGACCAGGCTGACCAACTCGGACGTGATCGAGCTGATCGCCGCACAGCGCCCCAGCTGGTTCCGGGAAGACGATTTCTTTCCGGTGCCGTGCTGCTTCCCGGCCTGCCGGTCGGTCACCTACCTACTCACTGAGGGCACTCCGGGGCAGCCGGGCTTCGGCGTGGTGCCGATTCCGCGGCTCATCCAGGTCGAGGACTACCTGGACTATGTGTCCAACCGGGTAGTTCCGGACTTCGCGGTGCGCGAGGCGCTGGAGAAGCTGTGGAGCGCGTCGGCGTTCATGGGCACTGTGACCACCGAGGAGAAGCTGCGCGCCGCCGCCAATTCGCTGAACTGCGCGGACGCGTGCGGGGTGAACCTGCCCGGAGCGGTCGCAAACCTCACCCAGCGGGCGTTCATGATCGTGGTGCAGGATTTCCAGGACCCCTACACGCTCAACGTGAGACAGCTGATGAAGTGCTGCGTCGTGGAGATCACCCCGGACGGGCGGCTCATCCCCTTCTGCGCCTACAACTCCGTCGGGTACCGGGAGCAGGTTCGCGAGCAGATGTCCGGGGTCAGGATCGCCGATGTGGTGCCGAACGCGACCGAACTTCAGCCCCTGCTCGCCGAATCACCGTACGGATCGAAGATCGCCCGCGGCCAGCATCGGCCCGGCAACGGGCACCGCACAGCGGAGGCCACGAACGTTGGCCGCCGGGCGGTCCCGCCTGCCGGAAGGCCGCAGGAGATGCGGCCATGACGGTGGAGCCGGCCGCCGCGAGCGCCGAGGTCAAGGCATGCTGCGCCGCCGCCTACTCTCGCGACGCGGTGGCGCTGCTGCTCGGCGAGTCCTACCACCCCGGAGGCCTCGCCCTCACCCGGCGGCTTGCCCACGCCCTCGGTTTGCAGCCGGGGTGGCGGGTGGTGGATGCCGCGTCCGGGCCGGGCACGACCGCCCGGCTGCTGGCCGCCGACTATGCCGTGACCGTCGACGGGGTGGAGCTTGGCGAGTCGGCAGTGGAACGAGCGCGATCGGCGGCCGACGAAGCGGGCCTGTCGAGCCGGGCCCAGTTCCACCGGGGTGACGCCGAGCATCTTCCGCTCCCGGACGCAATCGCCGACGTGGTCATCTGCGAGTGCGCGTTCTGCACATTCCCGGACAAGGCCGCTGCCGCCGCCGAATTCGCCCGGGTCCTGCGCCCCGGCGGCCGGGTAGGCATCACGGATGTCACCGTCGAGCACGGATTGCCGCCGCAGCTGCGAACCCTGGCGGCCTGGGTGGCCTGCATCGCCGACGCCCGCCCCGTCGCCCAGTACGTGGATATCCTCACCAACGCGGGCCTTGCCACCGTGTCCATCGAGCAGCATGACGACGCGATAGCGCAGATGGTCGAGCAGATCGAAGCCAGACTGACCGTGCTGCGGATGAGCGCTGCCGGCCGACTGGCCGCAGCTGGCGTCAACGTGGACACCGTCCTGCGATACACGGCGCTAGCGCGGCAGGCAGTAGCCGAGGGGCTGATTGGTTACTGCATGCTGGTCGCCCAGAAACCGGCGTGAACAGCCTGGAGAATGCAGCCAGCCGCGCGGCTACCGACGAACTGCTGGCCGGGCTGCGCGCCGGACGCTGGCGCCCGGCAGCATGGGCACGCTTCGTGGCCTTGTCGGCGGGCCGTTCGGCACATCAGGCGCGGCGGCGTCCGCGTGCGCTTGCCGAGGTGACGGTCTTGCATGCGGTGCTGGCCCTGGTGGCTGGCCGGCGACGCCGCCGGTGGACACTGGTCAGCTGGCTGCTAGCCGCCAGTCACCTGGGGATGCTCGAGAACCGCCAGTCGCTGGGCCTGCCCAACGCGGTCACGCTGCTGCGGGCAAATCTGGCAGCGACAGGCGGACCGGCCCGCTGGCTTCCGGTGGCCGCACTCGCCAGTGACCTTCTTGACGGTCGCCTGGCCCGGCGCATGGGCAGCGAAACGGCATTCGGCGCTCAGGCAGATTCGCTGGCGGACGTGGCGTTCTGGACCTGGTTCGTGCTGCGCCACGAGCCGAGCCGCAGCGTGCGGATTGGCGCGCTGGCCGCCTGGGCGGCCCCGGTTGCCGTCGTGACGATCGCGAGCATTGGCCGCGGCCAGATGGTGGACGCGCCGCGCCCGGCGGTGCTGCGGCCGGCGGCCGCGATGCAGGTTGTCGTCGCCACGCGGGCGGTGCTGCGACGCGCCCCGCAGAACCGCTGAACAACGGTTCTTTGCACTGCGTGATGGCACCCATTCGCCCGTCACCTCGGCGGGTCATCGACGGCCTGCCCTCGGCCCGGCCGATCCCGCCCTGGCGCGGCTGGACCTGCCCTCGTAACGTGGGGACATAACTCGCCCTAAGGAGGCGGGCGATCGCGGAGACACGCGGGCCCCTGGCCGGTGCGCCATTTCTCGCTCGCGAGGTGGAGTCCCCATCGGCCACTCGCTACCCGCCGCCGACGTCCACGACAGGGATGTCACCACCTAGGAGGAGCAGATGACGGACACGCTTGAGCAGATCAGCGGGTTGCTGCATGAGGCGGGCGAGACCCACCATCGTGTTTTCCGGATCGTGGACGGGGCCGACGATGACTGGGCCTCCTGGTACGCCTGGTGGCTCATCAACCTGTCGGAGCTGCCTGACCTGCTGAAGGCAAAGCCTGTGCGCAGCGACCTCATTTACTTGCTCGTCAGCCTGGACAAGGAATACACGGCTGGGGCCCCTGGCGAAGCCTGGGAGACCTACTACGCACGCCAGATGATCCGCCATTTCCAGCCGGCAGGCGGCTGACACCACGTGCACGCCGCCAACAGGGCTGGCGTGGCTGAGGACCGCACCAGGCCTTCTCGACCCGCGGACCGCGTCTATGACCTGATCGTGATCGGCGGCGGCGCCGCGGGGCTGGCCGCCGCCCGCGCCGGTGCTGCGGCGCGGGCGCGCACGCTGCTGGTGTCGGAGGGAGAGATTGGCGGCGAATGCACGTTCACCGGGTGCGTGCCGTCCAAGACGCTGATCGAGGCCGCTGCGCGTGGGGCGACGTTCGCTGCCGCGATCGCGGCGGTCCGCAAGGTGGTGGCGGCGATCGCTGCCACCGAGACCGCGGCAGTACTTGAGCATGAGGGCATTGAGGTGCTACGCGGCCACGCGGCCTTCACCTCACCGCAGCAGGTCACGGTGGACGGGCGGGTGCTGCGGGGGCGTGGCTTCGTGCTAGCCACCGGATCCCGGCCCGCCATCCACTCGGTCCCTGGACTGGTCGGCGTGCCGTACCTGACCAACGAGGACTTCTTCGACCTGGCCGAGCTCCCGGCCAGCCTGGCGATCCTCGGCGGCGGCGCAGTCGGCTGCGAGCTGGCGCAGGCGCTGCACCGTCTCGGCAGCCAGGTCACGGTGATGGAGTCCGCGTCCCGGCTGCTGCCCGGTGCCGACCCCGCCGCGGCCACAGTCATCGACCAGGTCTTCGCCGTCGAGGGCATCACGGTCCGCACCGGTACCGGGGTAGCGGAGGTCATGCCGAAAGACCGCGGCATCCTCCTCCGCCGCGGCGACGCCTCCGAGGTGGCGTCCTCGCACCTGCTTATCGCGACGGGCCGCACGCCTGTGACCGACGGCCTTGGCCTGGACAACGCCGGCGTCCGCGTGAACGAAGGCGGCGCCGTGGTTACCGACAGGCATCTGGGAACCACGGCGCCGGGTGTCTACGCCGCCGGAGACGTGACTGGGCTGATGCCGTTTACTCATGCCGCCTACGCGATGGGCCGGGTCTCTGCGCGCAACGCCCTCCGTAAGCGGTGGGCACCCCCCGGCACGTTTAGTACCCGCGCCATTCCCTGGGTGGTGTTCACCGACCCGGAAATCGCCCAAGTGGGGATGACCGAGCACCAGGCCGCCACGCGGGTAGGTGGCGCACGGGTGGCTTACCTGCCGATGCAGGAGGTGGACCGGGCGGTCACGGCTGAGCGGACCGAGGGATTCATCAAGATCATCGCTGGTCCTCACCGTGTCACCGGCCGCTTCGGCGGTGGGCAGGTGCTGGGCGCCACCGTCGTCGCCAGCCGGGCCGGGGAGATGATCGGAGAACTGGCACTGGCCATGCGGACCGGTATGTTCACCGGGCGGCTGGCCCAGACGACCCACGCGTACCCGACGTGGTCGCTAGGCATTCAGCAGGCGGCGGCCCAGTTCTTCGGCGGGTACGCGGGACGGACCGCCCGGCAGGCCGGAGCCGGGGAGCACCAGCCGTGACCACGGTCCGACTGACGACGGTTCACAACCTGGGGGCACGATGCCAGCTGTTCACCGGCTGCGTCCTCCGCTGGCAGCCAGCGGAACGGGCACGATGTCGGACGTGGCAAAGATGGCCCCTGTCTCGACGCCGATCCGCTGGTAGACCTGGGCGGGTACGGATATGTCCGCGAGGTAGAGGTCGCCGACCCATTCCCGCGCCGCGGGCTGCAGCAGCCCCGCCTTGGGCAGGGCCAGGGTGAGCGTGGTTGCCGCTGTGATGGTCGGGTCGAACGCCCGGCCAGAGTCCCCGCCCAGCCCAGATGGGACGTCCAGGGCGATGACCGGGGCGTGCGCGCGGTTGGCCGCCCGGATCAAGGATGCGATGGGTTCCCGCGGCGGTCCCTGCAGGCTGTAGCCGATCAGGGCATCGATGATCGCGTCAGCATGGGTGAGCGCATCGGGCGGGGATTGCCCCGGAGTCCACACCGGGACTTCCATGTGGCCCAGGATCTCCAGTTGATGAGCGGGGACTCCCCGGACCTCACTCCGGGACTGGCCAAGGACCACGGCAGCGGCGGCGCCCCAGATTGCCAGCCGGCGTGCGGCGGCCAGGCCCCCGCCGCCGTTGCCGCCGTTACCGGCCAGCACCACGACCTGTCGCCCGGCAACTTGCCCGCTCAGCCAGTTGCGGGTATGGGCGGCAAGGCACCGCCCCGCATTCTCCATCATCTGCAGCAGTTCGATGTGAAGGTCGTCGACCATGATCCGGTCGACTTCCCGCATCTGCGCAACGGTCACAGTCGGGATGACGCTCACATCGTCCTCACTCACGGGCTCGCTCAGCAGTCACGCGTACACGCGTTCCTTGGTACCGAACCCGGTCCGCGGGAACGACGGGAACCGTCGGGCGTGGCTTGCGAGGCGTGCCCGACGCGTTTACCGCACCGGTCTACTGCGCCGGAGCCGGGGCCGATGTGTCGGTCTGCCAGAGCCCGAACTCGTTCCCGTGCGGGTCCTTACAGGCCGAGAACCAGCCCATGGCCGGGACCGGCATCGGCTCGCCTGCCTCCCCGCCGAGTTCCTGTACCCGCACCGCACCTGCCTTGATGTCGTCGACCGCGAAGTACGGCCGCATGCCGTGCTTGCCCGGCTCCATGTTGGTGATCGCCGCGCCCTGCTCCCCGCCAATCTGCGTCGTGTGGTACTCGAACGGGCCGGGGTTCGCCTGGAACTGCCAGCCAAACAAGGAGCCCCAGAACTGCTGGCCCCTGGTGGTGTCGTCCGCCGGGATCTCGATGTGCACGATCTCACCTGGCACCGCTGCCTCCTAGTCTCGTCATTGACGGCGCTACCGCCGTCAGTCCCTGCCTCGCCGGGCGGCCTGACCTCATCGGCCACTGCCGAACACCGGGTTGTCTGGCTATTTTCGCACACATTATCGGATTGCACGAGCGCCGGCACGCGCCCCAGCCGATGCCAGGTCTCCAGATCGGAAGCCCCGCGGAGCGTCGGCGCCGGAAATGCCGGGGCTGCCGCGCGGCCACCGGCCGCGATGGCCCAGCCCGGCCCGGATGATCTCCATCAAACTAGCCATTGCGGCCCCGTCACCGCGGCCGCCCCGCTGCCTGATCCACGGTGGCAGCCCAAGCTGACCCATCCCGCATCGCTCACGTCCTCACCTGGCGCCTGGCCCCGGCTGCGCGGATCGAAGCGATCAACTGCGGGCCAGGCCGGCCCAAGACCCCGGCTGCTTCATCAACCCGATACCTCAGCGCTACCCTCGCCCCGCCAGCCAAAACGGACCGGGCCAGCTAATTTATTGGGCAAGGTGATCCGATGCCTGCTGTCCCCGTCAGAAGCCGTTTGCCGGGCTCGAGCATTTCTTTCCCATAGTTAAAGATGAATGGAAGCGGCTCTGTTGACCGAGCCGGAATGCGTTCAACGCGACAGTTCATAGTTTCTTACGCGGGTCTTGCCGCCCTGTTGCCAGGGGATTTACCTGCTGGACGCCCTCGGGCGGCCGAATAGGCTGCATCTTCAGGGGTTCGGGGGATCGTAGCCGCCCTGCCGATCGTCGTCATTGTGTGCAGTGGCGGTGGCCCCCAGTGGGATCAATCCAACGATCATCTCCAGGGTGCAGGCCAAGCGGGCCAGACCCGTGGCAAGGTCATCGTTGTTTCGTCGCTAGCCGCCCGTCCAATAGTGCGGATAGGTCGACCTGGTCGAGGCTGGTGACGACGATGTCGGCGCCGGCGGCGGACAGGAGGTCGGCGTCGTGGGCCCGCGCGATACCGATCGCGGCCATCGCGCCGGCCTTGGCTGCCGCTACGCCGGCCGCGGCGTCCTCCATGACGATCGCCGCCTCGGGTGTGGCCCCGAGTTCGCGGGCCGCAGTGAGGAACATTTCGGGGTGGGGCTTGCCGTGGGCGAAGTCGCGGCCAGAAACGTCAGCGTCAAAGAAGTCCTGCAGGGTCAGGCCGGGCCGCAGCGACGGTGAAGAGATGCCGTGCTCATCGGCGAAACTGTCGAGCCGGATCTGGCGCAGCAATAGCCCGGCGTTCTTAGACGATGATGCGGCGGCCACGCGGATCCCGGCGTCCCTGATGGAGATGATGAATCGCAGCGCGTCGGGATAGGCGGTGAAGTCCCTGGCCTCGATGAGCCGGACCACCATCGCCTGCTTGCGCGCCGCATATTCTCCCGCGCGGGCGTCGGCACCGGGAACCTGAAAGTACTCCAAGGCTGCCTGGGCGCCGCTCATCCGTGGCCTGCCCGAGACCTGTGTCTGGTACACGTGGGCTGTGAACCCATCGGGAGACCAGGTCGTCTGGCCACGGATGCCGCTCCACTCCTGCTCCATCAACTCGCGCAGAGACTCCCGCCACGCCTTCTGATGCGGCGAATCGACGAGCACGCCGTCGATGTCGAAGATCGCTCCTTGGAACCGTGCCGCCACGGGTCCCTCCCGTCAGTTTTGGCTACCGGCGAACGGCTGCTCCCGTTTCAGCGCGCACCGATCTCAGCATGGCCGGGTTAGCGCGTTCACGGTAGGGCCGGTTACCCGTGATCTGGTTTCCCTACCGGTCACGTCGGAGATATGGGTCGCCTCGCGAATGTCCTGGTACGGTCGTTTATCCAGGGCAGCGGCGAGACCGAGCCTGCTGCGTCAGAGGGCGGATGCCTGCTGCTGAGGTTTCCGCGGGCTGCCGGGAACCGTTGTGGTGTCTTGGAGTCGGCTCTGCCGGGAACGCTGAGATTGTGAGCGGTTTCACTGAACGGATCACGGCCTGTCCACTCGGTACCGATATTATGCGCCACGTTCTCCAACCGCGCGGGATTCACCCCTCATCGGCCCTGTGTCCGGATCCGCCGGCGGCGGGGGCGGCCGGCCCGGTGCCTCCGGGAGAATGCGGAAGCAGTCAGCAACGGGAGCGCAGATGATCGGCGCGGACGTCTTCGCCGTCGACCCGTGGAGCATTCCCGAGCGCGAGCTGCATCTTGACCTGCTCGGGCAGACGGAATCGATCTTCGCTCTCTCCAATGGGCACATCGGGCTGCGTGGCAACCTCGAAGAGGGTGAACCGTCCTTTACGCCTGGCACGTTCCTGAACAGCTTTTATGAGGTCCGGCCGCTGCCGTATGCGGAGTCGGCTTACGGCAATCCCGAGGCCGGCCAGACCATGATCAACGTCACTGACGGCAAGGTTCTCCGCCTCCTGGTCGACGACGAGCCCTTCGACGTGCGATACGGCACGCTGGTACGACATGAGCGGGTGCTTGAGCTACGCGCCGGCGTGCTGCGCCGGGAAGCGGAGTGGGTATCCCCGGCAGGCCAGCGTGTCCGGGTGCGTTCGGAGCGGTTGGTGTCCTTTGTCCAGCGCGCGGTGGCCGCCATTGTGTATGAGGTGGAGCCGCTGGGTACCTCGGCGCGGATCGGTGTCCAGTCGGAGCTTGTGGCCAATGAGCCAGTCCCGGAGCGGGCGGGCGACCCCCGGGTGGCGGCGGCGCTGCACGGCGCGCTGGTAGCAGAGCATCACGCGCATAAGGAGTTGCGGGCCAGCATGGCGCACCGGGCGCGGGTGAGCGGGCTACTGATGGCGGCCGCGATGGACCATCTGATTGACGGGCCGGAAGGGACCGTCACCGCGGCGGAGAGCGACCCGGACCTTGCCCGACTGACGGTGAGCACAGAGCTGGAACCGGGGCAGCGGCTGCGAATCGTCAAGTTCATTGCTTACGGGTGGTCGAGCCAGCGGTCGCTGCCCTCGCTACGCGACCAGGTCGATCTAGCCCTGGCTGCGGCCAAGCGGACGGGCTGGGAAGGCCTTCGGCGGGCGCAGCAGGGCTACCTCGATGACGTGTGGGAGCGGGCTGACGTCGAAGTTGACGGCGATCCGGCGCTGCAGCAGGCCGTGCGCTTCGCGGTCTTCCAGGTGGTGCAGGCGGCCGTGCGGGCCGAGATGCGGGCCATCCCGGCCAAGGGGCTGACCGGGAGTGGTTATGACGGTCACACGTTCTGGGACATGGAAGCCTATACGTTGCCGGTGCTCACCTACGTGGCACCGGCCGCCGCGCGCGATGCGCTCATCTGGCGGCATGCCACCATCGATCTGGCCGAAGCCCGCGCCCGGGAACTAGGGCTCAACGGCGTGAGCTTTCCCTGGCGCACCATCCGCGGCCAGGAGTGCTCGGGTTACTGGCCGGCGGGCACGGCAGCATTTCACATCAACGCCGATATCGCCGACGCCTGTCGCCGCTACCTGGCGGCCACCGGCGACAAGGAATTCGACCGCGGGCCAGGGCTGGAGCTGCTGGTCGCTACCGCCCGGTTGTGGCGGTCGCTCGGCCATCACGACGCCGAGGGCGGGTTCCGGATCGACCGGGTCACCGGCCCCGACGAATACACCGCCCTGGGAGACAACAACGTTTACACGAATTTGATGGCCGCCCGGAACCTCACCGCGGCCGCCGATGCAGCGG
>Ga0306920_100004563_pt1 | contig 17749 bp, 18 predicted proteins | sample flu12Cox44000170_FD_204666 | JGI IMG/M metagenome (GOLD analysis project Ga0306920, IMG submission 204666) | Lab enrichment of tropical soil microbial communities from Luquillo Experimental Forest, Puerto Rico - flux4day.12C.oxic.44.000.170 (v2)... | ecosystem: Environmental > Terrestrial >... | reverse complement strand
GACTAATGAACGCGCGATCGTGAAGGCAATGATCGAAAGCGCAAAAAGGGGAGATGTCAATGCCGCCAAGTTCCTCCTTCTCCGCGAAAATGGCTTGGAGCCCGGCCCAACCGTAGTGAACATCATCGTCCATCCCGACGATCTTAGGTTGTGACAGCAGATAAGCGGTTTCGGCCTTACTGCCGTCATCGGGTCACCAACTAACCGACCGAGCATTCTGGGGCCAGCTGAGTTTCTGTTTAAGTCAGGAGAATTTTGAGTTTGACCGCGGCCGCTTCAGATTTGCGAATCGGACGAAATAAAAACGACCGGTGGCGGTCACGGCGGTAAGTTTTCCGCGACTGATCAGACTGCGTCACGGAAATGTAGTTTTGCCTCTAAAACGTGAAGTCGACGTTGAACAAATAGCCTGCGGACCTTCGGAATTAGTCGAAAATGGTCCAATCACATCGCAAAAATAATCTACGCTCAACCAATCAAAGGCATGCCTCAAGCAGATGGTATTGCAGCGTCATTGTTGCACATCGCTAGGAGAGCATCGCCATGAGCAAGAAGACCAATTTCCCAAACACACTAATCCCGGAAAGCCTCAAAAGAATCTTCAGTGTGACACCTCTGCTCAAGTACGAGGATCGCCACGCTTATGACGATCTGATGTCGCAAGTTATCGTTTCACTTATACCAAATGACGCCATCAAGTGGCTGTTCGTCAAACAGCATGTTGATGGAAAGTGGGAATTTCTGAGGTATTATACCTACAAAACAGCCTTGATGGATAATTCCATCAAAAATCAATTGGACGAAGTCTTGCGCCTACGGGAGTTACCCCAGACGAGAAATGCCATTGAACAGCAGTCTATGCCGCAGGCGAACTCGATCGTAGAGCAAGAATCTGAAAACGTAAAAGAGAAACAAGCTAGGCTCATTCGAGAAAGGGAACTTAGTCCATATTTCACCGACGGGCCTCGCGATTATAATACAATTTATGGTGCTGCCATTTTGCGCGCGAACATCGAATTGGAGCAGATCGATGCTCTTATTCGCGGGGCGGAATACAAGTGCAAATCGGCCTTGAAAAGCTTGTTCCAATATCGCGCGGATCGTGCCTCATTTGGGCGGTCAACTACGCCCAGGACGATCGACGCCGAGGATGCGGACGTCCAAGACCTTTCCGCTGCCAGAGCCGTGCGAAAGGCGAAAAAGCCAGCATGACCTCGCAACGCAAAGCCGCTTCGAATCGCACAAATGCACGGGGCAGTTCAGGTGCACGTACGGCCGCCGGCAAAATGCACTCGAGCCGGAACGCCCGCAAACACGGTTTGGCGGTGCCCATCGCCCAAGATCAGACCTGGGGGCAAGGGATCGAATCCCTCGCACGGGAAATTGCCGGCGATAATGCCGAACCTTGGCGATACGAGCAGGCGTGTGTGATCGCGGAAGCTGAGCTCGATCTCCAGCGCGTGCGCGCGGCGCGCAGGCGCCTTTTCGAATTGGCCGGGTTGTCGTGTTTATGGTCGCGCCACCCAATGCGCCGCCATCGCACGCGGACAAACGCAGGGGCACCGACAGCTAATAATCGCGAGCACCATGGCTGCGATCGTCACGCGCGCAACCTGGACGCCCCCAACTCGCTCGATACACTCGCGCCAGTAATCGCGCAAATCCTTTTGCTTGATCGCTACGAGCGCCGTGCGCTCTCCCGCCGCAACCGCGCAATTCGTCGGCTCACCTAAACAAAATTGTTCGAGTGGGAAGCGCCGCGACAGCGGCAGGCGCGGCCGTGGGTGATTGCCACGATACTGACGCATTCCCGTCGCGATCGCCCGATGCCGTTTTGCGAGAGCGTGTATAGTGCAACAACACTCGGTGAAAGCGTGACTGCGAGGGCTTTTTTCGGCAGAACGAAGCCAAAAGATTGCAATAAATCAGCAGCTTAGGTTTTTCGAGTGTTTGAGAATCACGGGCCTTGGCGCCGACCCTGCCGCGGAATTGGCAAGTCATTCTGGTTGTGCGAGGTCGCGTAACCCGCGGCCGGGTGCGCGAGGGTTTCACGGACGTTTTCTCGTGGCCGCTAGCTCATCGCTCTTCATCGGCGGCCACCCGAGCCCAGCGCTTGAGGACTTTGAGCGCCTTCGGGACGGACGCCCGCAGCGCTCACTCGGCAAAATAGTTCTCCGCAAACGGCCACGTTGAGGGCCATGTCGTCGTCCGGATCGCGGAACATGGCCGCCACACGAACGCCAAACGTACAGGTTCGGCAATAAGTGCCAGGCTGTCGAGAAGCGCAGCCACGATAGTCACAGGTCGGGATTGGGTGCGGCCATGCTCGGGCCGGTCACTTTCATCATCCAGCAATAGATTTCGATCCGGTTGCCGTCCGGATCGAGAAAATAGAACGCGTGGCTGCCGCTGCCGCCGACGAAGCCCTGGTCACCTCCCTCCGGCGCGTGCACGTAGGGCCCGCTGACGATCTTGACGCCGCAGGCGCGCACGTGTTCGAGCGCGCGCAGCCAGTCCTCGCGCGAGTCGATCTCGAAGGCGACATGATCGAGGCCGGGAGCCTTGCGGAATTGGGAGTCGGTCGCCGCGACTCCGGCCTTGCGCGCATCCTCGGACAGCTCGAACAGCACCACGTCGTGATGCTTGTCGTCGATGCGCATGAAACAGATCTGGCGCCCGAAGGTGGGCGGCCCCCAGCGTCCCGTCAACTTGAGGCCCAGCACCTTGCGATAGAAGTCGATGGAGCGGTCGGCATCGCTCACATGGATGCCGATGTGGCCGACTCGCCCGAGATGAATGCCCATGCGATCCTCCTTGCTGCCGGGCGAGTTTACGCTTCTTCCCCTCGCACCGCGACAATGAACAAACGAGGAAACCTCAGCATTACCTTGCCGTCGCAGCGCGGCGGATACGCACGGCTGATTTCGTCCGTGTATTTGGCAAGGAACGCCTCGCGCATGGGCTCGTCAAGGGCCGCGAGCAAAGGCCGCAAGCCCGACCCCTTGAACCACTCGACCACGCTGGCGTGGCTGTCCATCAGATGATTGTAATGAATGTGCCAGATGTCAATGTGACGGCACAATGGACGGAACAGATCGTAATACTCCTCCGGCCGGAGCAGTTCTTTCCGTCGTGTCTTTACGTGGGTCACCGCGGCGGCCCACGGTCCCGACGCAACGAGTTTCTCGGTCACGGCAATCGCGGGCTGGTTCGCGTTGTCCGGCATCTGTACCGCGAGCACGCCCCCTGGACCGAGCGCCTCGAGCAGGCGCTTGAGCACGTTCGGATGATCCGGAACCCAATGGAACACCGCGTTGCTAAACAGCTGATCCGTGCCCGGTTGCGGCGTCCAGGTCGAAAGGTCGGCCTCGACGAATTTGCAACCCGGCAGCCGTTCGCGGGCCTGCCGCAACATGTCGGGCGATGAATCGACGCCGATGACTTCCGCGCGGGGAAAGCGCGCGACCAACAATTCTGTCGAGTTTCCGGGCCCGCAGCCGAGATCGACCACGCGGCGCGGATCATCGAGCGGCACCTGCGCAAGGAGATCGCGCGAAGGGCGCGTGCGCTCATCCTCGAACTTGAGGTACTGCGCCGCACTCCAATCCGCGGCCCTGCCTGGCGAGCGGGAAGGCTCGGCCATTATGACATAAGTGCCTTACTCGGCGGCGTGCAGAACCTCGGCGTCACGGCCGGCACGGATGAGACGGCCCGGCATGGCGCCGGTGTGCTCGCCGCGTTCGAAGATCGGCGCGCCGGCCGCGATCGTCATTTCGTAGCCGTCGACCTTTTGCACGAAGCGGCGCCCGCCCGCCGGCATGTCGTGCACCAGCTCGGGCTTTTGCACCTGCAGGCGATGGTAGTCGATCACGTTCACGTCGGCGCGCAGCCCCGGCGCCAGCCGGCCGCGATCGGAGAGCCCGAAGAAATTCGCCGTCTCGCTGGTCTGCCGCTTGATCATCGATTCGAGCGGCAGCTTCGGTCCGCGGCGGCGGTCGCGGCTCCAGTGGGTGAGCATGAAGGTCGGCAGCCCGGCGTCGACGACCGATGTGCAGTGCGCGCCGCCGTCGCTTAGGCCCAAGAGGCAGGCGGGATCGTTGAGCATTTCGCGGATCGGCTCGTGGTCGCAAGTCACGTAATTGACCACCGGGAACCAGAGGTACTGCGCTTCACCGCCGGTGATGTAGTCATAGGCCACTTCGTCGGGCGGCCGGCCGGTGCGCGCGGCGATGGCCGCGACGCTCTTCTCGGGGGCGGGCTCGTAGTCCGGCGGATTGCCCATGGCGAAGAAAATGTCCCAGCGATCGATGACTGACTGACGGAACTGCGTGAGTTTCTCGACCTGCGCTTGCGACGGCTGCTCGGTGAGAATCTTTCGCCGCACCTCGGGATCGCGCAGCCGTGCACGCTGCTCGGCGAGCGGCAGCGCTGCGATCTCCCGGTAGCTCGGCCGCACCGTGAACGGATTGAGCGCGGTGCCGATGCCCATCATGACGCCGATGGGCCGGCCGGCGATCTGTGCGGTCAGCGAGAGGCCGTCGGCGCGCGCCTCGTGCACGGCTTTGAGCAGGCGACGCCAGCGCGGGGGATCCTGATAACGGTCGGTGAGCAGGAACCAGACCGGCCGGCCTGTGTCGCGCGCAATCTTTCTCATCCAGGCGAATTCATAATCCTCGTCGTCGAAGTCGGTGTTGATGCCGAAGGCGCCGCTGCCGGTCGCAGCGAGTGCCGACCCGATGCCGATCAGTTCCTCGGCGTCGGCGTCGCGCGACGGCACCAGGTCACCATCCGGCGTCTTGTGAGAATCGGTGCGCGAGGTGGTGAAACCGAACGCGCCTGACCGCAACGCCTCGATCGTGAGCCGGCGCATTTCCGCGATGTCGTCGGCGGTGGCGGGCTCGCGGCGGACCGCGCGGTCACCCATCGCGTAGACGCGCAGCGGCAGGTGCGCGAATTGCGCCGCAATGTCGATCGCCCGTGGCCGGCGCTCGAGCGCGTCCATGAACTCGGGGAAGCTCTCCCACTCCCATGTAAGGCCGGCGGCGAGCACCGGGTTGGGAATCTCCTCGACGCCTTCCATCAGGTCCATCAGCGCACCGCGGTGTTCCTTCTTCACCGGCGCGAAGCCGACGCCGCAATTGCCGAACATCACCGTGGTGACGCCGTGCCAGCACGAGGGCGCGAGCAGCGGGTCCCACATCGCCTGGCCGTCGTAATGGGTGTGCACGTCGACCCAGCCGGGCGTCACCAGCAGGCCGTCGGCGTCGATCTCGCGCCACCCCGGCCCCTGTTTGCCGCCAACGCCGACGAGACGCGACCCCGCAATGGCCACGTCCCCGGTGAACGGCGCCCGGCCGGAGCCGTCAACGATGGTGCCGCTGCGAATGACGATGTCGTGCATGGGAGCGCTCCTGGGATGGGAGGTTGCCATGATGCACCCGCGAAGGCCCAGGCACCACTGCTTTCGTTGCTCGGCTGTCATGTGGTTGTCGCGGTTAGCGCGGCAGAAAGAGCTGAACTGACGCATTAACCGGCGGAATAACGCGCCCGCGTGGCCGATTGACGGGGCTCTCGCGCTCTGGCACTTCGCTGGCTAGATATCGGAGATGACCATGGACGCTTTTGCCGCTCCCGCCGCTCGGCGCCGCTCCGTGCCGGTCAAGGTCGGCCGCGTGGAGGTGGGCGGCTCTTCGCCGATCGTCGTCCAGTCGATGACCAATACCGACACGGCGGACGCCGCGGCCACCGCCCGGCAGGTCGCCGATCTCGCCCGCGCCGGCTCGGAGATCGTGCGCATCACCGTCGACCGCGAGGAAGCTGCGGCGGCGGTGCCGCACATCAAGGAGCGGCTGCTGAAGATGGGCGTCGACGTGCCGATCGTCGGCGACTTCCACTACATCGGCCACAAGCTGCTGGCCGACCATCCCGCCGCTGCCGAGGCGCTCGATAAATATCGCATCAATCCCGGCAACGTCGGCTTCAAGGACAAGAGGGACCGGCAGTTTTCGTCGATCGTCGAGATGGCGATCCGCTACGACAAGCCGGTACGCATCGGCGCCAACTGGGGTTCGCTCGATCAGGAATTGCTCACGCGGCTGATGGACGAGAACGCAAAGTCGCCGCGGCCGCTCGAGGCGCGTGCCGTCACCCGCGAGGCGATGGTGCAATCGGCGCTGCTCTCGGCCGAACGCGCGGAAGAAATCGGACTGCCGCGCTCGAAGATCATCCTCTCGGCGAAAGTTTCCGCGGTGCAGGACCTCATCGCCGTCTATGCCGACCTCGCGCAGCGCTCCGACTACGCGCTCCATCTCGGCCTCACCGAAGCTGGCATGGGCTCGAAGGGCGTCGTCGCGTCGTCGGCCGCGATGAGCGTGCTGCTGCAGCAGGGCATCGGCGACACCATCCGCGTGTCGCTCACGCCCGAGCCCAACGGCGACCGCACGCTCGAAGTGAAAGTCGCCCAGGAATTGCTGCAGACGATGGGCTTCCGCACCTTCGTGCCGCTCGTCGCTGCGTGCCCCGGCTGCGGCCGCACCACCTCGACCACGTTCCAGGAATTGGCGAAGTCGATTCAGGACTTCATCCGCGAATCGATGCCCGAGTGGAAGAAACAATATCCGGGTGTCGAGGGGCTCAACGTCGCGGTGATGGGCTGCATCGTCAACGGCCCGGGCGAATCGAAGCACGCCGACATCGGCATCTCGCTCCCCGGCACGGGCGAGCAGCCGACCGCGCCGGTGTTCATCGACGGCAAGAAGGCCGCGACCTTGCGCGGCCCGACCTTGGCGGCGGATTTCCAGGCGATGGTTGTCGATTACATCGAACGCCGCTACGGCGCCGCCAAACAAACGGCGGCGGAGTAAATCACCCCACTACGGCGCTCGCCGCGATGTTGACGGTGAGGGCGACCAGCGCCGCGTTGAACAGGAACGACACGACGCCGTGCGCCGTCACGATGCGGCGGATGGTGCGGCCGGTGACCGCCACGTCGGAGACCTGCGAGGTCATCCCGATCACCAGCGAGAAGTAGAGGAAGTCCCAGTAGTCGGGGTCTTCGCCGCCGGGAAAGGTGAGGCCGCCGCCACGCGGCTTCGCCGCGTAGAACTCGTGGGCGTAGTGCAGCGCGAATATCACGTGCACCAACGTCCACGAGAGCAGAATGGTGATCGTCGCGAGCGCCAGATGGGTCGCGGCGCGACCGCCGCCGAGTTGCGCCACGATCCCGCCGAGGCTTGCGAGCGCGGCCCCCACCACGACCACCAGAATGGCGAACCGGCCCTCGTCGACAATGACCGCACGGCGGCGGATATGCGCCACGTCGGGCCGCACTAACAGAGGGAACGTGCTGATCAGATAGAGCGCGACACCGGCATCCCAGCCAGCCAGCGCCCGCGCCGAAACGCGCCACTCCGGGGGTAGCAGCAACCCGAGCACGGTGCCGAACAGCGCCGCGAGAAATACGCGTGGCCGCGCCCGAATGACGCGCAGGATTTTCGGCAGCCGGCGACGAGGGGCGCCCGAAGGATTCGCCATGCAGTCATTCGACCCGGAAATGTCATGACGGTCCAGTCGCGTTGAAGCCGCGCCAGCCGTGCTCTATCCCCGCGCCATGAAATTCACGACCCGCAGCCGTGCCTGGCGCGTAATCGGCTGGATCGCGGTGATTATCATTGCGATTTTGCTCGTCCCTTACGTCCTCGCGCCCTTCTACCGCTTCGGCCATCCGATTTCGGCGCTGATGTTCGAGCGGCGGCTCACCGGCGCGCGGGTCGAGCGCATCTGGATTCCGCTCGAGGCCCTGCCGGCGGCCGTCTCGGCGGCGGTGATCGCGGCCGAGGACGCACGCTTCTGCGTCCATCACGGCATCGACTGGGGCGAGGTTCGCGAGGCGCTCGCGGACGCCGACGAAGGCGGACGGTTGCGCGGCGGCTCGACCATCACCCAGCAGGTCGCAAAAAATTTGTTCCTGTGGCCGGGGCGCAGCTTTGTCCGTAAGGCGCTGGAGGCGCCCCTCGCGCTGTGGATCGATCTTGTCCTGCCCAAGCGCCGCGTCTTTGAGATTTATCTCAACGTCGCCGAATGGGGGCCGAACGGCGAGTTCGGCATCGAGGCAGGCGCGCGCCGCGCGTTCGGCAAATCCGCGCGTTTGCTCACCGCGCAGCAGGGCGCGCTAATGGCGGCGATCCTGCCCAATCCGATCCGCCGTAGCGCCTCGCGGCCGCGCCCCGCCGTCCAGCGCCTCGGCGGCATTTATCTCGCGCGTGGCCGCGCGCACATGGCGGCCGGGCTCGACCGCTGCCTGCGGCGCTAGAGGAGCAAGGCGGTGCTCTGGTCTTAGCGCGAGTCATCCTCTATAAGGCCGCTTTCCCGCCGATCGTGACCCGCCGGACCAAGGCCGTCCCGCGTGGCTTTGTTGGAGACCGACCATGGCCGTGCCGAAACGAAAAACGTCGCCGTCGCGTCGCGGCATGCGCCGTTCCGCCGACGCCCTCAAGGCGCCGACCTATGTCGAAGACAAGGATTCCGGCGAGCTGCGGCGGCCGCACCACATCGATTTGAAGACCGGCATGTATCGCGGCCGGCAGGTGCTCAAGCCCAAGGCGGAGGTTTGACGGGCGGCCTCTGCCGCCGCTTCGGCTCCCTGGTCTTAGAGGCCTGCCGTGTTCCTCGTCGGCTTCCCCCTCCTGATCGTTTCCCTCGCGGTCTACAACATGATCGCATTCCTGACGCCGCCGGCGGACGGGTGGGCGACGAAGCTCTACACCGTGCACCTTCTCTCCGTGCACGATTGGTCGGTGACGCTCGGCGATGCCTTCATCGCCGGCACGCTGTTTCTGCTGTTCATCGAAGTCGTGAAAGCGACCGGGGCGAAGTCGGTGGTCGACCACGGGCTCTCGTTCCTGGTGTTCGGCGGGGCCGTCGCCGAGTTTCTGCTGGTCCAGCAGGCCGCCAATTCCACCTTCGCGATCCTCACCGCTATCTGCTTCATCGACGTGATCGCCGGGCTGTCGATCCGGTTGCGCGTGTCGCGGCGCGAACGGCAGATCGCGGAGGATTATGCGCACGCCCTTGCGGCGGAAGCCGAGGAACACGGGACCGCCGCGTGACGACGTGATCCGCGATTTCCATTTCCCTGGCCGTTCGCCGGTCATGGCCTGTGAGGGCATGGCGGCGACGTCGCACCCGCTCGCAACGCAAGCGGCCATCGAGACGCTGCGCGCCGGCGGCACCGCGGCCGACGCCGCGGTCACCGCCGTAGCGCTGCTCGGGGTGGTCGAGCCGGCCATGACCGGCATCGGCGGCGATTGTTTCTGCATCGTGTCGAAACCGGGCGCGCCGCCGTGGGGCTACAACGGCTCGGGCCGCGCCAGCGTGGCGATGCGCACGGAGACGCTGCTCGCAAAGGGCATTCGCTCGATCGCGCTCGACTCGATCCACGCGGTCACTGTGCCGGGCGCAGTGGAGGCTTGGACGAGCATCCTCAAGGCGCACGGCCGGTTCGGGCTCGACCGCGCCTTGCAGCCGGCGATCCGCTACGCGCGCGACGGCTTCCCAATCGCGCCGCGCGTGGGCAGCGACTGGGCGGGACAGGTTGCAAAGCTGCGCGCCGATGCTGGCGCCACGCGTCATTTTCTCAGAGATGGCCGCGCGCCGGCGATCGGCGACGTGATGCAATTTCCCGCGCTTGCAAAAACGCTCGACGCGATCGCGGCCGGCGGCCCGCGCGCGTTCTACGAGGGCCCGATTGCGCGCGAGATCGCCGCTACCATCGCGGCCCGCGGCGGTCTCGTCGATGAGGACGATCTCGCGCGCCATCGCGGCGCGGAAGCCGCGCCGGTTTCCGCGAATTATCGCGGGCTCGACCTGCTCGAGCTGCCGCCCAACGGCCAGGGTATCGTCGCGCAGGTGATGCTCAACATCCTGGAGCCGTTCGATCTCGCGCGGCTCGATCCGCTCGGGCCCGAGCGGTTTCATCTCCAGCTGGAGGCGGCGCGATTAGCCTATACGATGCGCGACGCCGAGATTGCTGATCCGGCGACGATGCGCGCGAAAGTTTCTTCGCTGCTCGACAAAAACTTCGCACGCGACAAGGCCGGCGGCATCGACCTGACGGCACGCATCGCCGGTCCTGCGCTCGCGACCACCATCTCCGATACGGTTTATCTGACGGTGGTCGACCGCGACCGCAGGGCGGTTTCTTTCATCAATTCGCTCTACAGCGCCTTCGGGGTCGGCGTCGCCACGCCAAACAGCGGCATCATGCTGCACAATCGCGGCGCCTGTTTCGTGGTCGAGCCCGGTCATCCCAACACGATCGGGCCGGACAAGCGCCCCATGCACACCATCATTCCGGCGATGTCGATGCGCGACGGCCGCTGCGACATGTCGTTCGGCGTGATGGGCGGCCATTATCAGGCGGTCGGTCATGCGCATGTCATCGGCAACATGATCGATCACGGCATGGACGTGCAGGCGGCGATCGACGCCCCGCGCGCGTTCTTCGACGGGGACGTCACGCTGGTCGAGCGCGGCGTGCCGGCCGCAACGGTTGCGGGGCTCAAGACGCGCGGGCACGACGTCGCGGTACGGCCACTGCCGCTCGGCGGCGGTCAGGCGATCCAGATCGATTGGGATCGCGGCGTCCTCATCGGCGGATCGGATCCGCGCAAGGACGGCTTGGCGATGGGGTATTAACCCCGCCGGTTACAGCGAACGGGACAGCACCGGACGCGGCGCCGGTCGGGCGAGTTCGGCCCTGTAGGCGCGAGCGGCTTCAGTCGGTTCGGTGCGCCGGCGCGCGCGGGTTTGCGGCAGCTCCCGCCACGTGGCGATGAGGTGGACGACGAAGGCGGGATGCGCGCGGCCCGAGGAACGGGCGGGCCGCGTTGGGCCGATCGGCACCAGCGCCCTGCTTTGTGCGATCGACTGACGTTCCATCGCCGCCGCCGTCCCGCCGCGGACATCCTCTGCCGGTTCGCTCCTTCATTCGCAAAGGGCGTGCCGGCCGGCGCTTCCGTGGAAGGAGTCGCGTCAGCGACGGGGCAGTTCAGCCCTTGTTCTTGTCGCTGTCGGTGAGGCGGTCGAGCCGCTTCTGCATTTCCGACAATTGGCGTTTAAGATCGTCGATCTCGCCGGACGGCCGCTGGGATTTCTCACCTTCGCCCGAAGAGGGCGTGCCCGAGGCGGCGGAACCGAAGCCCGGGAACATGGAAAACGCGCGCTGGAACATTTCCATGTTGCGGCGGACCTGATCTTCCAGCGGGCCGAACCCGCCGCCGAACGCGTGAGATATCTGCTGACGGAACTTCTCCTGCTCGCGCGTGAGCGACTCGATCGAGGCCTCGAGGAAGCGCGGGACCAGCATCTGCATGCTGTCGCCGTAGAAGCGGATCAGCTGGCGCAGGAACGTGATCGGAAGAAGGTTTTGGCCCTCTTTGTTCTCCTGCTCGAAGATGATCTGGGTGAGTACCGAGCGGGTGATGTCCTCGCCGGTCTTGGCATCGTAGACGACGAAGTCTTCGCCGGCTTTCACCAGTGCGGCCAAGTCTTCCAGCGTCACATACGTGCTGGTGCCGGTGTTATAGAGCCGCCGGTTCGCGTATTTCTTGATGGTGACGGGTTCTTCAGATTTGGCCATGACACGGACGCCGGTTCGGATTTGACTGATCGATCGGCAGAATACGCATTTTTGGCGCTGGCCGGCCACCGTTTTGTTGCGCAGCAAGCCTGCAGCATGCCGGCCGGCTGCGTTAGGGCATTGATCCCGAAAGTGGGTGCCGATTTTCGGAAAAGATCATGCTCCAGCAAGAAGTTAAAGCGCGATGGCGATTCGCAGATAAAGTCATCGCGGTTTAACCCGCGCTTGCAGTGGCGGGCTCGGGGGACTAATTGAAGGCATCAATCGCTATGAAATGGCTGCCGCGCCGACCCGGCACGGCGGCAGCACCCCACCGGCCACCGATCGAAGACCTGTTCGCCGCGCCGCCGGTTGACACAAGGAGTTTGCACTCATGCAGGACGACATCGTCATCGTCGGCGCTGCCCGCACGGCGGTCGGCGCGTTCAACGGGGCGTTCGGCGCTCTCCCGGCCCACGAGTTGGGCAAGACGGCCATCAAGGCGGCGCTTGAACGGGCGGGAGTGGAGCCCGGCCGGGTCAGCGAAGTGGTGATGGGCCAGATCCTCACCGCCGGCCAGGGGCAAAATCCGGCGCGGCAAGCCTCGATCGCCGCCGGCATCCCGGTGGAAACTCCGGCATGGGGCGTCAACCAGCTGTGCGGTTCCGGTTTGCGCGCGGTGGCGCTCGGCTACCAGGCGATCGTCAATGGCGATTCCGAAGTTGTGGTCGCGGGCGGCCAGGAATCGATGAGCCAAGCCCCGCATGCTGCCTACCTGCGCAGCGGCACCAAGATGGGCGGCCTCGAAATGGTCGACACCATGATCAAGGACGGCCTGTGGGACGCGTTTAACGGCTACCACATGGGCAACACCGCCGAGAACGTCGCCAAGCAGTGGCAGATCACGCGTCAGCAGCAGGACGAGTTCGCCGTGGCGTCTCAGAACAAAGCCGAGGCGGCCCAGAAGGCCGGCAGGTTTAAGGACGAGATCGTCCCGGTCACCATCAAAGGCCGCAAGGGCGACGTGGTCGTCGACAGCGACGAATATCCGCGGCACGGCACCACTCTCGACGCGGTGACGAAGCTGAGGCCCGCGTTCGAGAAGGACGGCACCGTGACGGCCGGCAACGCCTCTGGCATCAACGACGGCGCCGCCGCGCTCGTGCTCATGAAGGCGAGTCAGGCGGCGAAGGAAGGCCGTCCGGTGCTCGCCCGCGTCGTCTCGTGGGCGCACGCCGGCGTCGACCCCTCGATCATGGGCACCGGCCCCATCCCGTCCTCGCGCGCGGCGCTCAAGAAGGCCGGGTGGAAAATCGACGACCTCGATCTCGTCGAAGCCAACGAAGCCTTCGCGGCCCAGGCCTGTGCGGTCAACAAGGACCTCGGCTGGAATCCGGCCAAGGTCAACGTCAACGGCGGCGCCATCGCGATCGGTCATCCGATCGGTGCATCCGGCGCGCGCGTGCTCGTGACCTTGCTCCACGAAATGCAGAAGCGCAACTCCAAGAAGGGCCTCGCGACACTGTGCATCGGCGGCGGCATGGGCATCGCCATGTGCGTCGAGCGCTAAACGCGCATTTGTTTGGCGGCGGAGCGCCTCGCGTGCGCTCCGCCGTTTTCGTTTACAAATACTCGATCATGAGATCGGCTCGCCCCCTCAAGGCCGATCCGCTCACGGGAGGACGAGATGGCACGGGTTGCGGTGGTCACCGGCGGGACGCGCGGCATCGGCGCGGCGATTTCCAAGGCGCTCAAGGCGGCGGGCTATAAGGTCGCGGCCAACTATGGCGGCAACGACGAGGCGGCGCAGAAGTTCAAGACCGAGACCGGCATCCCGGTCTACAAATGGGACGTGAGTTCGTATGACGCCTGCGCGGGCGGACTCAAACAGATCGAGGCCGATCTCGGCCCGGTGGAGATTTTGGTCAACAACGCCGGCATCACCCGCGACGGCATGTTCCACCGGATGAGCCCGGAAAACTGGGCGGCGGTCATCAACACCAATCTCAGTTCGCTCTTCAACATGTGCCGCCCGGTCATCGAGGGCATGCGCGGTCGCAAATTCGGCCGCATCATTAACGTCTCGTCCATCAACGGCCAGAAGGGCCAGATGGGGCAAACAAATTATTCCGCCGCCAAAGCCGGCGAAATCGGGTTTACCAAAGCATTAGCGCAGGAAAACGCGCGCGCTGGGGTGACCGTGAACGCGATTTGCCCCGGCTATATCGGCACCGAAATGGTGCGCGCCGTGCCGCAAGAGGTGCTCGAGAAAAGCATCCTGCCGCAGATCCCGATCGGCCGACTCGGCGAGCCGGAAGAAATCGCGCGCTGCGTCGTCTTCCTGGCGGCGGACGAATCCGGGTTGATCACCGGCTCGACGCTGTCCGCGAACGGAGGGCAGTATATGATCTGACGGCGCGGCAGCACCCTAGTTGCCCGGTGTCCAATCCTTCGGGGCCAGCTCGAATTTGCTGAAGTCGAATCCCGGCGCGACCGTGCAGCCGACGAGGGTCCAAGCGCCCAGGCTCTCGGCTGCCTGCCAAGCGCCTGCCGGCACCACTGCCTGCGGCCGCTCGCCGGCGGCGATATCCGCGCCGAGGCGAATCGTCATGACGCCGTCGCTCCCGGCGATCTGAAGCGCCAGCGCGGCGCCCGCATGCCAGTGCCAGATTTCGACGGCATCGATGCGGTGCCAATACGAGCGCTCCCCGGCCACGAGCAAAAAATAGATCGCTGTCGAAAGCGAGCGGCCGTCGGCGTCGTCGCGCGGATCGCGGAAGGTCTCGCGATAGTGCCCGCCTTCCGGATGAGGGCGCAGGTCGAGCAGTCGAATGACCTCGGCCGCGCTCAGTTCTCCCATGGCCCGCGCGATTTAGAATTTGTCCTTGCGCGAACGTACGGCGGCGAACACCTGCACCGGCGATGCGCCTGCCAACCCAACCGCCGCCGCAACCTCCGGCAGGTCGGCGCGCAGGAAGGGGTTGGTCTGCTGCTCCGACCCGATGGTCGAGGGAATGGTCGGCCGTCCTGCCTCGCACAGCTTGACCACCTCGTCGGCGCGAGCGCGCAGGGCCGGATTCTTCGGCTCGACGGTGAGCGCAAAATTCACGTTGGCGGCGGTGTATTCGTGGCCGCAATAGACCTCGGTGTCGGGCGGCAGGCCGCGCAGCTTGAGCAACGACGGCCACATGACCTCGGCCGCTCCTTCCAGCAGCCGTCCGCACCCGACCGAGAACAGCGTGTCGCCGACGAACGCGAGCTTCTCCGATTTGAACCAATAGGAAATATGGCCGGCGGTGTGGCCGGGGGTCTCCAGCACGCGTCCGACCAGCGTGCCGATGGTCACGAAGTCGCCCTCGCGCACGGTCGCATCCACGGCGGGAATGCGCTGGGCCTCTCGTTGCGGCGCCGTGACCCGGCAGGCGTGCCGCGCCTTCAACTCGGCAATGCCGCCGGTGTGGTCGGCGTGGTGATGGGTCACCAATATGTCGGTCAGCCGCCAGTTCTTCTCCCGCAGCGCCTGCTCGACCGGACCGGCTTCGGGTGCATCGATCGATGCCGTCGCGCCGTTCGCCGGGTCGTGCAGCAGGACGCCGTAGTTGTCCCGAAGGCATTTGAACAGATGGACTTCAGCCGGCATGGTCGCCTCGCATTGTTACATCGACGGGACTCTAGGGCATTTTGCTTCTTGTGCTAGCGCCATTTGGCGCGCTCGCGCACGCCCGCGAGGGCCACGCGCGCATCGGCAACCACCTTGTGGGCGTCGATCGCGACGAGCTTGCCGCCTCGCTTGAGTACGCGGCCGTCGACCACGACCGTGTCCACGTTTTCCGGCTCGGTGCATTCCAGCACCAGATGGGCGGGATCGGTCATCACCGCCATGTTGAGCGCATCGGTGTTTATCATAATGAGGTCGGCGCGCTTGCCGGATTTGAGCGAGCCGATCTTCTCGCCCAATCCCATGGAGCGGGCGCCCTCGATGGTGCCGAGTTCGAGCGCGCGCCGTGCCGGCATTTTGAATTCGCTCCCCGCTTTCGCGTTTTCGACCATGCGGGCGAGCTTGAGCACCGCGAACAGGCTCGACGAGCCGACGAGGGCTTCGGTATCGACCGAGATGCCGAGCGGAATGCCGCGCGACAGCATTTCCAAGGTTTGCGGAAAGCCGAAACCGATGCGCAGTTCCGAGCCGGGCGAGACCGAGACGGCGCAGCCGGACTCTTTCATCATGTCGAGTTCGGCCGGGCTCGTCGCGATGGTGTGGATGAGCTGAACGTCCTTGCCCAGCAGGTTTGCCTCGTAGAGCGGCTCGATCTGATTGACCAACCTGGTCGAGGAGGCCACATGCACGGTGATCGGCAACCCGAGCTTGCGGGCGTTGTCGAACTCCGGCTGATAGACTTCGGGTTTGATCGGGCCAGCGCGGAATTGACCGCGCCAGGCCATGCCCAGCGTGAGCAGGCCGTCGGCGGACCACGCCTTCCAGTTTTTGGCGAGGCCTTCGATCGGCTTCTGATCGGCCCGCTCGGTGTCGGGCAATCCCTGCGGCCAGCCACAGGAGTGCCGCGCGCGGATGCCGGTCTCGCCGAGCGCGCGAACGTCCGCTTCGGCGTGCGCGGGGGAGCGGACGTTGTGACACCACGAATGCACGAACGTGATGCCTGAGTTGATGGCTTCGGCCGCGGAAAGGTGCGTACTCACAAACACGTCGTCCGCGGTCATTTGTTGGCCGAACCGCGCAACTGTCGGGAAATAGCCCTCCTCCGGCTTTTCGCCGGCGAAGCTGCGGAACAGCGTATTCCACATGTGCCAATGGGTATCGACCAGGCCGGGCATCACGATCATGCCGGTGCCGTCGACGGAGCGCGCGCCCGGTGGTGCGATCTCCGCGCCGACCGCCACGATCGCGCCGTCCTTCACATGGATTGCGCCGCGGGCGATGTCGCCGAGATCGGTATCCATCGTCATCAGGTACGCGTTTCGGATGACAAACTCCTCGCGCGCCGGCAGGCTGCCGCCGCCGCTTGGCGCCTGCGCCATGAGCGGCGAGCCGAACAGGCTTGATGCCGCCAGCGCGCCGGCACCGCGGATGAAACCTCGCCTGCTACAGAGATCGCACATCGCATCCTCCCCGACGTGAATTCATTTTGTTGGAGCGATTAACCTAGCATACCGCGAACTGCCCTTGGCGCGTTGTCGGCAGGCGCCACGGCATTCATAATCGTTCCGTTTTGCGAGCGGACAGCGGTGCATGTCCATGGACGTCGTCGATTTACGCAACTTCTACGGCCAGGCGCTCGGCGCTGTGGCGCGCCGCTTCATCGGCCGCGCCATCCGCCGCCACTGGCGCGATCTGCACGGGATGCGCACGCTCGGGGTCGGCTACCCCACGCCTTATCTCGGATTGTTTCGCGAGGAGGCGGAGCGATGCCTCGCCTTCATGCCGGCGACGCAAGGCGTGGTGAAATGGCCGTCCGAACGGCCGGCGCTCGCTGCGCTGGTCGATGAGTTCGACCTGCCGCTGACCGACGCCGCGGTCGACCGGGTGCTGTTGGTGCACGCGCTGGAAATGTCACAAGACGCAGGCGCGCTTCTGCGCGAGGTATGGCGGGTGCTGGCGCCGGGCGGACGGCTGCTTGCCGTCGTTCCCAATCGGCGCGGCGTATGGGCGCGCACCGACGCCACGCCATTTGGGCACGGGAGGCCTTATTCGCGCGGGCAGATCACGAACCTGCTGCGGGAAACTTGGTTCACGCCGACCGGCTGGGGCGAAGCGCTCTACGTGCCGCCGATCGCCCGGACGTGGTTCCTGCGCTCGGCGGTGGCATGGGAGCGCGCCGGCGCGACCATTTCGGCGCCGTTTGCCGGCGTTCATCTCGTCGAAGCGACGAAGCAGGTCTACCGCGCCATTCCGGCGCGACGGGAACGCCAACGACTGGTGCCGGCGCTCGAGCCGGTGCTCGCGCCCTCGCCGCGCGCGGCCGGACCCTAACGCTTATTCCTGATTGGGTTCGCCGGGTGACGGCGGGGGACCGGCGTCTTCGTGCCCGCCACCGCCTCCGCCATGATGCTGGGACATGTCACCGCGCGGACCGCCGTGCCGGCGACGCCGGCGGCGATGCAGCGGGAAGCGGT
>Ga0306920_100004562_pt1 | contig 17751 bp, 14 predicted proteins | sample flu12Cox44000170_FD_204666 | JGI IMG/M metagenome (GOLD analysis project Ga0306920, IMG submission 204666) | Lab enrichment of tropical soil microbial communities from Luquillo Experimental Forest, Puerto Rico - flux4day.12C.oxic.44.000.170 (v2)... | ecosystem: Environmental > Terrestrial >... | reverse complement strand
TTTTTGTGTTTTCGCTGTTGCTGTTCGTGGCCACTCCCGTGGTGAATGGGATATCGCGACATTACGAGCACCAGGCCGACCAGTACGGCCTGGAGGTCGTGCACGGACTCGTATTTGACGCTGGACGTTCGGCAGCTCAGGCGTTCCAAGTCTTAGGAGAGCGCTCTCTCGACTATCCCTACGTAGGAAAATTCCCCGAGTTCTGGCTGTGGAGCCACCCCACCATCGGCGACCGCGTGATGTACGCGCAGACCTACGATCCGTGGCGAGAAGGGCAGTCGCCTGAGTTCGTCAAAGACGGAAAATGAGGTTTGCGACACATCGATTGACCGAGTTCTCTCCCCAGTGAGGTGGTGAAACTCATGGGTTTTGCAGTCGAGTATTCTGGTGCCGACAGCGCCGGAATGAACCCCGAAACCCTCGTTGACACCGCCTTGGAACGTCTGTTAACGTCAGTAGTTCCAAGGTTTTCCTAGCGCTTCCTGTGCGTCTTCAGTCGCAGGAATTCAAGAACCAGAAATGGATCCGCTACTCAAACAGGTAGGCGAATTACTGCTCGGGGCAATTCCGACAGCGGCCCTGCTCTTACTGCTGTACGCGATCTACACTGCCTTGGTTGGCAAGCCCCTGAAGCGGGTCTTGGAGCAGCGGCGCGAGCGCACGGAGGGGGCCGTCCTCAAGGCGCGGGCCGACATTGCCGCCGCCGAGGGCAAGACCCAGGAATACGAACAACGCTTGCGTGAAGCCCGCTTGGCCATATTTAAGGCGCAGGAAGTCCGCCGTCAGGCGGCGCAGAAGGCCCGTGCTGGCGCCGTGGCCCAGGCGAGGGAACGCGCGCAGGAGCAGATTCGCCAGGCTCGCGCTGCGATCGAGCAGGACATGGCCGCAGCGCGCCTGAGCTTGCAGGGCGAGTCCGAACAATTAGCGTCGGAGATCATCCGCACCATCCTGAAACCGGCGGGCGTGGCTCCCGCAATGGGGGGCCAGTCATGAAGCATTTCCTCAACCGGCGGCCAGGCTTGGTTCTTTTATTCGCGTTTCTTACCGTCGGAGTCATCGGGTCGCAAGAGCAGCCATCGGCACCCGCACAATCGCAGCCGCCTGCGCAGAATGAACCCGACCAGGCCCAGCAGCCCGAGAGCCCGAATGCTGCGACTGCACAGGAGCTGAGCAAGGCTTCGCAAGCGGCAGAGCACGCCGAAGAGGGCGAAGGTCACGAAGAAAACGCCCAGTTTAAATACTCGCCGATGGTCCAGAGGTTGGGACGCTACGTTGGACTGGGAACCCAGGGCATGTACTGGCTTTCAATGCTGATCAACTTCCTGGCGCTCGCAGCTTTCTTCTGGTTGCTGCTGAAGTCGAAGCTGCCTCAGATGTTTCGCGATCGTACGGCCTCGATCCAGAAAGCTCTTAAGGAAGCCCACGCTGCCAGCGCTGAGGCTTCGCGCCGGCTGGGAGACATCGAGGCCCGGCTAGCGAAACTCGACGTCGAGGTGAACGAGATCAAGGCCGCAGCGGAGCGTGAGTCCGCCACCGAAGAAGAACGTATACGCAACGCTGCGGAAGAGGACAAACGCAAGGTGGTAGATGCTGCGGAGGCCGAGATTGCCGCCATTGCCCGGAGCGCCCGCCAAGATTTGAAAAGCTTTGCGGCTTCGCTCGCGGTAGATATCGCCTCCCACAAGATCAAGGTGGACGACCATACCGACCGGGCGCTGGTCCGGGAATTCGTGACTCGTATGGGAAAGGACGGCGAATAACATGGCCGCCATTAGCAGCCGCTATGCCCGCGCCCTCGTAGATGTCGTGATCGAGCAGAAGATCGATGCTACGACCGCGCTTCAGCAGGTGACTGACATGGTGGCCGCCGTCGCCGAAAGCGACGACCTGCGCAAGGTCTGGGAATCGCCCGCGGTTGGATCGGACCAGAAGCGCGCCCTGCTGGATGCGCTCGCCAGCCAGGCGGGAATGCTGCGTCCGATTCGTAATTTCTTCGCCGTGCTTATCGATCACGGACGCATCCCCATGCTGGCGCAGATTGCGCGTCAGTTTGAGGCTGAGCTGAACAATCAGCTTGGCTTTGTGGAAGCCGGCATCAGCAGTTCCCGCCAGCTATCGGCGGAGGAGAAGCAAGAGCTGGTGTCGCAGGTGGAACGAATTACCCGCAAGAAGGTACGCGCGCGCTATGACACCAATCCCGACCTGCTGGGCGGAGCGGTGGTGCGCGTGGGTAGCACCATTTACGACGGCTCCGTTCGCGGCCAATTGCGGAAACTGAAAGAGCAGCTCAGCAACCCGTAGTCGCGACTAGGGACAGCTCCCGCAGGGTAGTCGTTTCGACGATTTTATCGTCGCGCAGCACGCGCGGGACACATCGGGAAGGCTGGTTTCCAGGGTTTTTGTCCCGATGACCTCATAAAGCAGAACTGGATCAGAATCTTATGGCGCAAATCAAAGCAGACGAGATCACCAAGCTCATCCGCGAGCAGATCGACAACTACGAAACCAAGATTGCTGTCGACGAAGTCGGCGCTGTCATGTCCGTGGGTGACGGCATCGCCCGCGTCTACGGCCTCGACAAGGTCATGGCCGGCGAATTGCTCGAGTTCCCGCACAACGTGGCGGGTTTGGCCATGAACCTGGAAGAAGACCAGGTCGGTACCGTGCTGCTGGGTGAACACGCAGAGATCCAGGAAGGCGATGAGGTGAAGCGCACGGGCAAGATCATGAGCGTTCCCGTCGGCGATGCCATGATTGGGCGGGTTGTAAATGCCCTTGGCCTGCCAATTGACGACCAGGGTCCCATCACTACCGACAAATTCAATGCGATCGAACGGCTCGCCCCCGGCGTGGTTGACCGCCAGCCTGTGAAAGAGCCCATGGCGACCGGATTAAAGGCCATCGACTCCATGATTCCGATCGGCCGCGGCCAGCGCGAATTGATCATCGGCGACCGCCAGACCGGCAAGACCGCCGTCGTGCTCGACAGCATCATCAACAACAGGGGCCGCGATCTGATCTGCATCTATTGCGCCATCGGTCAAAAGCGCTCGTCGGTCGCCCAGGTGGTCAAGACGCTTACGGACTTTGGCGCGATGGAGTACACCATCGTGGTCTCCGCATCGGCCTCCGATCCCGCCCCGATGCAGTACATAGCGCCCTACGCCGCCTGCGCGATCGGCGAGCATTTCCGCGATAGCGGCCGCCACGCGCTCTGTATCTACGACGATCTTTCCAAACATGCCGTCGCGTACCGCGAAATTTCCCTGTTGCTGCGACGGCCGCCGGGACGCGAAGCCTATCCCGGTGACGTGTTCTATCTCCACTCCCGCCTGCTGGAGCGCGCTTCCAAGCTGAGCAACGAGTTGGGCGGAGGTTCGTTGACCGCTTTGCCGATCATCGAGACCCAGGCGGGTGACGTGTCCGCTTACATTCCGACTAACGTGATCTCGATTACGGACGGTCAGATTTACCTGGAAACCGACTTGTTCAACTCCGGCATCCGCCCCGCCGTCAACGTCGGACTGTCCGTCAGCCGCGTCGGCGGCAACGCGCAGATCAAGGCCATGCGCCAGGTAGCCGGCACGCTGCGGCTCGATCTCGCCCAGTATCGCGAATTGGCGGCCTTCTCGCAGTTTGGCAGCGACCTCGATAAAGCGACCCAGGCTCAACTCGCCCGCGGCCAGCGCCTTACCGAGATCTTGAAGCAGGGACAGTACCAGCCGCTTCCGTTCTCCAAACAGATTTTGATCATCTATGCCGGCACGCAGGGCTTGCTTGACGACTTGGAAGTTGGGCAGGTGCGCGACTTCGAAAAGGGCCTGTACGCCTATGTCGACACTGCCAACCCGAGTGTGCTGCGCTCGATCGAGGAAAAGAAGATTCTTGACGACGATCTCCGCGCCAATCTCACCAGGACCATCCAGGAATACAAGGATCGCTTCGCCTCAGAGCGTGCCGCCGCAATGAAGGCGAGCGCTTAGCCGGCCATGGCAAACGTACTCGATCTTCGGCGACGTATCCGCAGCGTGAAGAGCACGCGGCAGATCACTAAGGCCATGAAGATGGTTTCGGCAGCTAAGCTGCGGCGTGCCCAGGAGCGCGCCCTGCAAGCGCGTCCCTTCGCGCAGATGCTGACCAACCTGTTGCAGTCGGTGGTGAGCCGGGCTGAATTGGTGAGTCCCGAGACCGGCACGCCGCTCCATCCGCTGCTCCGCGAAACCCATCCTGAAAAATCGGTGCTGATCATCATCGTCACCGGCGATCGCGGACTGGCGGGCGCGTTCAACTCAAATGTGCTCAAGGTGCCCCTGAGGTTCGTCGATTACCTGGCCGACAAGAGCATCGACGTCGTAGCCATCGGCCGCAAGGGCCGCGACTTCCTGCGACGCCGTTTTCCCGTGGCCCAGCCCGACGCCACCCAGCGTGCCGGCCGCATCCAGATTGTCGGCGAGTATGTCAACATCCTCGCCAAGGTCGAATTCGACGAGGTGGAAGAAATCGCGAAGAAGATCATCCAACGCTACTGCCAAGAAGAGATCGACGGTGTCTACCTTGTCTTTAACGAGTTCAAGTCGGTTATCGCACAGCGGGTCGTGGTGCAGCGCATTCTTCCGGTGCAGGAGATTGGCCGCCGGGTCATAACGCAGGCGGAGGAGCTGAGCGCGGAAGCCCGCGAGCGCATGGGAGAAGCGGCACGCACGGCAGGTGTGAGCCTGGAGGCTCCGCAAACCACGGAGCTGGATCGGGAGGCGGTTAAGTTCGGCACCGCGCCAGTGGATTACATCTATGAGCAACCGGCAGAAGAGCTGCTGAACGATCTCCTGCCCCGCTATGTCACGAACCAGCTCTACCAGGACTTGTTGGAGTCGGTGGCCGCAGAGCATGCAGCCCGCATGACCGCAATGGATTCGGCAACCAACAATGCCAACGACGTGATCGACTCGCTCACGCTGACCCTGAACCGGGTCCGCCAGGCCGCGATTACCAAGGAGATTATCGAGATTGTCAGCGGCGCTGCTGCGCTGTAAGGCAGTTGTCAGTGACCAGTTGTCGGTTGTCGGTAGCGGTCGGAGAATTCAGGAGCAAGTTGCATGCTAAACGGTACCAAGACCTGGTCGCGTGGCAAAAAGCAATTGAGTTCGTGCACAGAGTTTAGGTAATCACATCGAAATTGCCGCAGGAAGAGATGTTCGGGTTGAAGAGCAGATGCGAAGCGCTGGCGTCGCGGTGCCAAGTAACCTTGCGGGGGTCAGGGACGCGCTTCACGCGGAGAATTCCTTCAAAGTTCACTCCAGGAGGTCGAAACTCAGCTTGCGATTGCATCAAGGTTGGGGTACATCCCCGTTGCCGAAAGGGATGTCTTACTGATGGAAGCTCAACGACTAGGCCCCTATCTTGAACGGATGGATCAACTCGCTGAAATCCCGGTCCAGAGCATCGGCTTTCCGACAATCAAATACTGACAACAGGTCACCGACAACGGACAACTAATCATGGCTGAAAATATTGGACACGTAATTCAGATTGCCGGACCCGCGGTGGACGTGCAATTCTCCGAGAACGCACTACCACCCATTTATTCGGCGTTGCGCGTGGTGAGCGACGGCTTCAACGTTCCTTCACCGATCGACGTTATCCTTGAAGTCGAACAGCAGCTTGGCGAAGGCCGGGTGCGCTGTGTCGCCATGGAACCCACCGACGGCATGGTCCGCGGTATGAAGGCCATCGATCTCGGTGGCCCCATCACCGTTCCCGTGGGCAAAGCCACGCTGGGCCGTGTGCTTAACGTAATTGGGCTGCCCGTGGACAAGCTGGGCCCGGTCAACAGCGACAAGCGCCTGCCCATTCACCGCGCAGCCCCCTCGTTCGAGGAGCAGTCCACCACAATGGAGATGTTCGAGACCGGGGTGAAGGTCATCGACCTGATCCAGCCTTTTCTCAAAGGCGGCAAGATCGGCCTATTCGGCGGCGCTGGCGTTGGCAAGACTGTGGTGATCATGGAGCTCATCAACAATGTCGCGCTCCAGCACGGCGGCTTCTCGGTGTTCGCTGGAGTCGGCGAACGCACCCGTGAGGGCAACGATCTCTGGCTCGAAATGCAGGAATCCGGCGTAGTCAATATCAAGGAGTTTGCGAAATCCAAAGCGGCGCTGATTTACGGCCAGATGACCGAGCCTCCTGGAGCGCGTCTGCGCGTGGCGCTATCTGCCCTCACTGTCGCCGAGTACTTCCGCGATGAAGAAGGCTCCGACACGCTACTCTTCATCGACAACATCTTTCGCTTCACTCAGGCGGGGTCCGAAGTGTCCACGCTCCTGGGACGTATGCCCTCTGCCGTGGGGTACCAGCCGAACCTGGCCACCGAAATGGGCGAACTGCAGGAGCGCATCACCTCGACCAAGAAAGGCTCCGTGACCTCGGTACAGGCCGTGTACGTGCCGGCTGACGACTTGACCGACCCCGCTCCAGCGACTACTTTCGCTCACCTCGACGCGACCACCGTGTTGTCGCGCCAGATTTCCGAACTCGGCATTTATCCGGCCGTCGATCCTTTGGCCTCCACCTCGCGCATACTGGATCCCCGTGTCGTCGGTGACGCCCACTACAATTGCGCGCAGGCGGTAAAGCGCGTTCTGCAAAGCTACAAGGACTTGCAGGACATCATCGCCATTCTCGGCATCGACGAGCTTAGCGAAGACCAGAAACTCACCGTGTCACGCGCCCGCAAAGTGCAGAAGTTCCTCTCGCAGCCATTCTTCGTGGCCGAACAGTTCACCGGCCTCAAGGGCCGCTACGTGAAGATCGAAGACACCGTGCGCAGCTTCCAGGAGATCGTTGACGGCAAGCATGATGACATTCCCGAGCAGGCTTTCTACATGAAGGGCTCGATTGCGGAAGTGCTGGAAGCGGCGGAAAAGATGAAGGCCACCGCGTAATTTCTATGGCTGACACGATACAACTCGAGATTGTCACACCCGAAAAGTTGGTGGTCCGCGATACCGCCGATGAAGTGCAGATCCCCGGGAAGGCCGGCGACATCGGCGTGTTGCCCGGTCACGCGCCTCTCATCACCGAGTTGACCATTGGCGAGATCACCTACCGGCACGGCGGCAAGGCTGAACACCTGTCGGTAGCTTGGGGTTTTGCCGAGGTCCTGCCCGACAAGGTGACCATCTTGGCGCAAACTGCCGAGCGCGCCGAGGAGATCGATGTGAAACGTGCCCAGCAAGCCAAGGCCCATGCAGAAGCTGCCCTTAAGGAGGCAGCGCCGGACCTCGACTTTGACGCGACCCTGAGCGCTCTTAAGCGCGCTGAGGTCCGCCTCAAAGTCGCGCTTTACGCCAGCGGAATCACCCCGACGCACTAGCTCTTGTGCGATTGCACGAAACGCGCCGGATGCCTCCGGCGCGTTCGGTTTTTGGGTGGAGCACCGCTTCAGGGCTGCAGGAATTGCCTTGTATCAGGACACGACTTCAGTCGTGCCGATACCGACTCAATAAAGATGGGCTTTAGCTCCTGCTGTCGTTCTTGCTAACAGCTTGCCTTTTCAACCGGTGTAAACTCGTCGTTTCCGACCAAAGGTCAGCACGGTTCGGAGCAACGGTGGCGAGTCCTCAAATGCCATGGGGTCGAATCGCCCCGGCAGTCGTTTTGGTCGCCGGTACCGGTCTGCTGATTTTGATCATGCTGCGTCTTGCAAAGAACTCCGAGCGGATGGAGAAGGATCCTAAATTCCGTGCGCGGAAGCTGCGCGGCGGAGCCATTCTTTACGGCTGTTCCCGCTTATCCGGAATTGTCGGTGTCATTCGGGGAGGTATCCCTGCATGGGCGCTTCGGTTCGCACTGATTCCTCTCATGTTGATCTGGGGGTACATTCGCGCAGGGAGAGAAGCGAAGAATTCACAAATCAATCCGAATCGGTCTGTGTAAGTCCGCGGCTTCCTTTTCTGACAACTGACAACCGGCAGCTGATCAGAACCGGATCGCCTTAGCCACCTCGACCGCTTCGATCTTGCGCAAGTCCCGCAACGCGACCTCGCTCACGCCGCCATCGACCTGGACCACGGCCACGGCGCTGCGGGGCTCCTGGGCCTGCTCGCTGCGGCCCAGCGAGAAGTTGGCGATGTTCACGTTGTGTTGTCCGAGCACCGTACCTACCTTGCCGATTACACCAGGCACATCGCGATTGCGCATGTAGATCACGTTGCCTTGCAGCGGAGCTTCAACATCGATTTCATCGATGCGCAGCAGGCGCGGCGAATTGCCGTGCAGCACGGTCCCCAGCACGTTGCGCTCCTGGTGGCCGGTCGTCAGGCTCACTCTCAGCACGTTGACGGCTGATCCCCGGGATGAAAGCGATTTCTTTCGCTCGCTCACGCGGATGCCACGCTCCTCGGCGATCGACGCAGCGTTTACCAGGTTGGCCTTCTCATGCGCCATCTGGTTGAGCACGCCCGCCACCGCTGCATTGCGAATGAGGTCAGTCTTCCACGCACTGATTTCGCCGCTGTAGCCGATCCCAATCTCTTCGACATTGCTCTCGCCCGACTGCGCCAGAAAAGTCCCCAGGCGTTCCGCCAGCCCGATGTACGGTAGCATCTCCTCGTACTCCTCAAAGGTCACCGAGGGCACGTTCACCGCGTTTTGAATCACGCCCTTCAGCAGATACTCCCTCACCTGCATCGCAATCTGCACGCCCACGGCGTCCTGGGCTTCGTTCGTCGAACCCGCGATGTGCGGCGTGAGGATCATGTTGGGCGCGCGATGGTACGGCGAATCCTTCAGTGGCTCGTCGCGGAAAACATCCAGAGCCGCTCCCCCCAGTTGTCCCGACTGCAGCGCAGCCACTACGGCAGCATCGTCGAGCAACTCGCCGCGTGCGCAGTTTACCAAGCATGCGCCCTTCTTCATCTTCGCCAGGTTGTCGGCGTTGATCAGGCCCTGCGTCTGCGGCGTGAGCCCCACGTGCAGTGTGATGTAGTCAGACTTAGCAAACAGGTCGTCCATGGGAACCAGAGTTATCTGCAGCTGCTGCGCCAGGCTCATGGCGACGTAGGGATCGTGCGCCACGATCTTCATGCCAAACGCTACCGCCCTTTTCGCGACCTCGATCCCAATGCGTCCCAGTCCCACGATGCCTAGCGTCTTGCCGCGCAACTCGGTTCCTTGGAGGGATTTCTTTTCCCACTTGCCGGAACGCGTCGTAGCGTCGGCTCGGGGGACATGCCGCGCCAGCCCCAGCATAAGTGCCAGTGTGTGCTCGGCGACCGCGACGGCGTTTCCGCCCGGAGTGTTCATCACCGCAATGCCGCGCTTGGTGGCGGCGTCCAGGTCGATGTTATCGACGCCCACACCCGCGCGCCCGATCACGCGTAACTTCGGAGCCTCGTCCATCATGGCGGCATCAACGAACACCGCCGACCGCACCAGCAAAGCGTCCGCAGTGGCCAACGCTGCAGACAGGGCATCTTTCTCGGGTGAGACTACAGTCCAGTCCGATTGCTCTTGGAATACGGCCAGTGCGGACGGAGCAACTTTTTCAGCGATTACGATCTTCATATGAGTTTCCTTACTACGATTCGCATGAGTCCGTTCACAGCCTCGCAGAGAAGTGCCTGAGGGGGCTTCTTAGCCGCAATCCTCTGCCAGTAACCATGGTGCGGTAATGACGCAAAGCCAGCCCACCGGGCGGCATTTGGGTTAGCCCCGGGCGCGAGCCCGGGGTGATTGGGGTTCGACGAATCGAGCCGTGTAACCCGGGCCCCGCGAAGCGCCGCCTTTGCGCTTCGTGTGGAGGAGCGGCGGCGCCCGGGTGAACCGAGCGGTGATGAGCGATGTGGCTATGCCTTTACCGGTTCCGCGAACTGCTCGGCGTAGGTTTCCTGCACTGCACGTACGCCAGCGCCCAGTTCGAACCGCTGCGACGGAGCCACCTGCAGCAACACATGCTCCAACGCGCCGATCACGCCCAGCGCATCGAGGTAGTCGTAGTAGCCCAGGTGCGCGATGCGGATCATCTTGCCCTTCATCTCGCCCTGTCCGTTGGCCACCACCATGGCGAAGCGCTCGCGGAACTCCTTCACCAGCGCACTCGAATCCACCCCTGGCGGCGGCAGTACGGCCGTCACCGCGGCTGCAGGACAGGTGGGGGCGAACAGCCCGAGTCCTAGCGCCTTCGCGCCCGCGCGCACCATCTCCGCCGAAGTCTCGGCATTGTGGATGAGGGCATCGCGTCCCGCAGCCAAATCACCTTTGCCTGACTTGCGAATGTAATCCAGGGCGGCCAGCAGCCCAGCGATCAGCGCCGTCGCCGGCGTAAATGCCGACTCGCCTTTCGCCGCCGCCTTGCGTTCTTTGCGCAGGTCAAAATAATAGCGCGGGTTCCTGGTCTGCTCCATGCGCTGCCATGCGCGCTCGCTCACGCCCAGGTACGCCAGCCCGGGAGGAATCATCACCGCCTTCTGCGAGCCGCCTATGATGATGTCGATGCCCCAGCCGTCTACGTCAAATCTGGTCGTGCCCAAGCCTGTGATAGCGTCCACCACCAGCAACGTGTCCGTGCCGTTCAGCAGCGCGGCGATGCCCTCGACGTCATGCCGCGCACCTGTCGAGGTTTCGGTGCCCTGCATGTAGAGCACGCGAGCGCCAGCGAGTTTCGCCTTCACTTCATTCAGATCGAAGGTCTCTCCGTAGGGCGCCGAAAGCAGTTCGATCTCGCAACCGAAGGCTTTGGCGATGTCGCGCCAGCGCTCGCCGAACTTGCCGGCGCTGAGCACCATAACTTTGTCGCCCGGAGACGTCAGGTTCGAGACCGAGGCTTCCATGGCGCCGCTACCTGAAGCAGCCAAAATGAGAACGTCGTTTTGTGTTCCGATAAAGGTCTTCAGGTCGGCCAGCGAGCGGGTGAAAATCTCACGGAATTCCGCCGTGCGGTGATGCATGTCCGCCGCGGCAATGGCCTGCTGGGCTGCGGGAAGTAAAGGAGTAGGACCAGGCGTAAAAAGCCTTGTCTTACGTAGCATGGTTACCACCTTTGCTCGTAGGGATTCCGGCTGAACAACACCAGACTTCTATGATAAAGCCCCCGCCCCTGCTCGAGCCACTATAATTGCCGCATGCGTTTGAGTGAGCAGGTCCAGAAAGACATGATCGTTGCAATGCGCAACCGAGAAGAGCTACGGCTCTCGACGCTGCGCATGGTCAAGACTGCTCTTAAGAACAAGGAGATCGACAAGCGCGCCCCGCTTGACGAAAAAGAGGAGCTTCAGGTCTTCAGCACTCTGATCAAGCAGCGCAAGGATTCGATCGACGCCTTCGAAAGAGGGAACCGCCCCGAACTCGCGAAGAAAGAGGCCGAAGAGATCGCCTTCATCGAGGCCTACATGCCCAAGGCAGTCGGAGAGGAAGAAATTGTCGCTGCCGTCAAGGCCACCGTCGCCGAGATGGGCTCGCCTACGATGAAAGACATGGGTGCGGTCATGAAGAACGCCATGGCGAAGTTCGCTGGAGGCCGCGTGGACGGCAGGCTCGTCAGCGAAACGGTAAAGAAAGAGCTGGCGGGAAAGTAACCAAGCCGCTCTGCGGCGACATTTGGGTTAGCCGCGGGCGTGAGCCCGCGGAATCGAGGAGAAGAACTCCGCAGCCGCGCGGCGGCGGCACCCCCCGTGAAACAGAGTGGTTGCTGTCTCTTGTGCCCAGAACCCTCCTCCTCTTGTTGTAATCTGATCTATTGCCATGACCTACCAGTCCACAGTTGAGCAGCTCTATGCCCTCGGGCATGAGCTGGCGGCTACTCCTTCCAATAAGTTCGATCTCGCCTACGTACGCGAGATGCTCGCCGCTTTCGGCAATCCCGAGCGCCGTTTGCCCAGCGTGCTCATCGCCGGAACCAACGGTAAAGGCTCAACCGCCGCCACGCTGGCCTCCATCCTGCGCGTTGCTGGATACAAGACCGCGCTTTACAGTTCGCCGCACCTGGTTCGCATCAACGAGCGTATGCGCGTCAACGGCGAGCCCATCAACGATGTCGAATTCAGCGCGACCTACGAGCGCGTCGAGCGCACTGCGCAACAGTTGCTGCACGCCGAAAAGCTTCCATGGCATCCCAGTTTCTTCGAGATGCTCACCGTGATGGCCTTCGAGTACTTTGCCAGCATCGGAATCGAGATCGCTGTGCTTGAAGTCGGCATGGGTGGACGACTGGATGCGACCAACGTTGTTGATCCGCTCATCTCGGTCATCGCCGACATCTCGCTCGACCATCAGAAGTATCTCGGCAATACCATTGGCGAAATCGCGCGCGAGAAGGCAGGCATCATTCGCGAGAACGGCCTGGTGGTCACGCTGCCGCAACATCCTGAGGCCAACGACGTCATCGGCCACGTGATTCTCGACCGCCACGCTGCCGCCATCGGCGCTGTGAAATACGTTCCTCCCGTCTCGCCGGGAGCCGCAGAGTACCTGGCTCGAAGTGTGGTTCCTGCACCGGGCCGCAACCGCTATCCGTTGGCCGTGATGGGCGAAGAGATACTGGTGGACTCGCCACTTGCTGGCCGTCATCAGTTGCGCAACATTGCGCTGGCGGTCGCCACGGCCGAAGTGCTGGCAAAATTCGGCTTCAAAGTCACTGCCAAACAGATTGAGCAGGGCATTTGCGAAACCCGTTGGCCGGGACGCTTTCAGCTTCTGCCGCCTTCACCTGCTACTCACCAACGCACGTTGGTGCTCGATGTCGCACACAACCCGGCTGGCATGTGGGCGCTACGGTCGGCGCTCTCGGAGAGCTTCCTTGATCGCAAGTTCACCCTCATCTTCGGCGCGATGCGTGACAAGCCAATCCAGGAGATGGCCGATATCCTCTTTCCCATCGCCGAACACGTTATCATTACCCACATCGACAACCCCCGCGCAGCGAGCACCGAAGAACTATTGCAAGCAGGCTCGCGTACTGGGGCATCGATAACAGCCGAAGAGACCGTGGCGGCGGCCCTCGGGCGCGCCCGCGAGAACACCCCAACGGACGATGTAATCGTAATAACCGGTTCGATCTTCCTCGTCGGCGATGCCATGAGGGTAATGGGAATTCCGGCGTGACTATGGACGTTCTCGACCAATCCGCAAAGACACCATCGACGCGCCTGGGCGAGTTGTTGAGCCGTCTCCGCTCCTATTGCTTTTTGGTGCCGCTGATCTACCTCTACACTGCCGCAATGGGAACACTGTCGTTATTGTCGTCGTTCTTCGATCGCGACGGACGCACGCAGCACTGGTTCGCCCGCACCTGGGCGCGCATGATCCTCAAGACTGCCTTCATTCGCGTGCAGGTTGACGGACTCGAGCATATTGATCCGGCGCAGCCCGCGGTCTATGCCGCGAACCACCTCTCCGCGCTCGACATTCCCGTGCTCTATGCCGGCATGCCCACCCAGTTCCGCATCCTGGCCAAGCGTGAGCTGTTTCGCTATCCGTTTCTTGGGTGGCACTTGAAACGGTCGGGACAAATCCCCATCGAGCAGGGTGACGCCCGCGCGTCACTCCGCAGCCTGAACCATGCCAGCGATTCCCTGCGCAAAGGCATGCCCCTGGTGATCTTTCCCGAGGGCGGACGCTCTGCCAGCGGCCAGTTGCGGCCCTTCATGGGCGGGGCATTCTACATAGCGATCAAGGCCCAGGCGCCGGTGGTGCCGGTCGTCCTCGTGGGAACCTATGAGGCGCTGCCGATGAACCGCTTTCATCTTCGGCCCGGCCGCGTTGAAATGATCGTCGGAGAACCGATTGCGACCACGGGAATGGTCCCCCGCGAAATGGACAAACTCGCGGCCCGCGTCAGGGAACTAATGGCCGAGGCCTACTACTCGCATGCGAAGGTGCCGCCGCCAGAGAAGACGGCGACCGTCGAAGCACAATCTGATTCACTCCTCACCCCGGGCGCATGAACATCGCCGCGTATTAGGAGAGTCCGTGTTAATTGAAGCCGCACCGACATCGCTGTCATCCCGAGCGCAGGTTGCCTTGGGGGCCGGAGTCGAGGGACCCCTATCATCACCAGGAATCCTCGCCCGCGGAACCGTGCTGTCATGAAGCCTCGCATTGCCATTCCGATTCCGAATTCAGCCGACCCCAAGTACGTGATGCGGGCCCTGCCGCAGTATGAGCACGCGGTTCGCGAAGCCGGAGGCGAACCCGTCATCATCGATGTGCATGCCAAACCCGCCGTGATTGCGCAGAAGGTGAAGACCTGCGACGGAGTCCTGCTTCCCGGTAGTCCCGCCGACGTCGATCCCGAGAAATATGGCGCCCCCCGACATCCCAAAACCGAGGCGCCCGACGTTTTGCGTGACAACACGGACGAGCTGCTGCTGCAGGACGCCTACAACATGCGCAAGCCCGTCTTGGGCATTTGCTACGGACTGCAGTCGCTCAACGTCTGGCGTACCGGCACTCTCGACCAGGACGTGCCCGCCGGTGTGAACCACGAAGCAGGCAGGTCGGTAGTCGAGGCGCACCCGGTACAGATCGATCCCAGCTCAAAGCTGGCGTCGATTCTGCGATCCGCCGGAACGCTGCCCTCGGGATCTGAGCCCACGATTCCCGTCAATTCCAGTCATCATCAGGCGGCAGAGGTGCTGGGCGACGGCCTTCGCCTCGTCGCCTGGTGCCTGGAAGATCAGGTGAAGGAAGCGGTGGAAGGAACCGACGATGAGCACTTTGTGATGTGCGTGCAATGGCATCCCGAGCGCACCTATGAAGCCGATCCGGCCTCGCGCGCGCTGTTTCAAGCGTTTGTTCGCGCCGCCGCCGACTGGCACAAGAAACTGCCACTGAAGCAGCAGGATTTCGAATCCCTTTCCGGCAAGCGCTGAGCATCGCCACGCCTACCGCGCTTTGTCGCAGGAGCACTCTTCCAGTACCCTAGTCTCTTATGCTTGATCTGGCTTTCGTACGCGATCATCTACCCCTCGTCGAAGAAAAGCTGCGCCAACGCAGCATGGATCCCGCGGTTGTATTGAAGGACTTCCAGTCTATCGATTCCCAGCGCCGTACAGCCATTACCGAGGCGGAAACCATGAAGGCACGGCGCAACAAGCTGACCGAGGAATTTCGGCGCCTCAGGAAAGAGAAGCAGGACACCGCGGCAAATCTTCAGGAGCAGAAGGATCTGAAGGACGAGGTCGCCGGGGCCGAGAAACGCGCCGGAGAATATGACGCACAGTTGCGCGACATCTTAACTGCGATTCCCAACTTGCCTGACGCCAGCGTGCCCCTCGGCAACTCCCCTGACGACAATGTCGAGGTTCGCCGTTGGGGCGCACCGCCGCAATTTGATTTCCCTCCCAAGCCGCACTGGGAACTCGGCGAAGCTCTCGGGATCCTCGACCTTGAACGTGCCGCCAAGATCACCGGAGCCCGCTTCGCCGTCTATTGGGACCTCGGCGCCCGCCTGGAACGCGCACTGATGAACTTCATGCTCGACCTGCACACCCGCGAGCATGGCTACACCGAAGTTCTGCCACCATTCATGGTCAATGCCGAGTCGATGTACGGCACCGGACAGCTACCCAAGTTTGAGGCTGACTCCTTCAGGGTCCCTCACAACGATAAGAATCTCTACCTGATTCCTACCGCCGAGGTTCCAGTCACCAATCTCTACCGCGACGAAACCCTCGACGGTGCGCGGCTGCCGGTATCCCTCGCCGCCTACACCCCGTGTTTCCGCAGCGAAGCAGGTTCGTATGGCAAGGATGTGCGCGGCATCATCCGCCAGCACCAGTTTCAGAAAGTCGAATTGGTGAAGTTCACCAAGCCCGAGCAGTCCTACGAAGAACACGAAAAGCTGACGTGCGACGCCGAACAGGTCCTGCAAAGGCTTGGACTGCACTACCGCACGGTGGTCTTGTGCACCGGTGATTTGGGATTCTCCTCGGCCAAGACGTATGACCTTGAAGTGTGGCTCCCGGGCCAGGGATTGTTTCGCGAGATCTCTTCCTGTTCCAACTTCGAAGCATTTCAGGCACGGCGTGCCAACATTCGTTATCGTCCCGAAGGTGCGCGCAAGAGCGAGCTTGTGCACACTTTGAATGGCAGTGGCCTCGCCATCGGGCGCACCTGGGTTGCGATTATCGAGAACTATCAGCAGGCGGACGGCAGCGTGCTGTTGCCCGAGGTTCTTCGTCCCTACGTAGGCGCGGAACGCATCACCCAGCCAGCGCGGTGAAGGGGAAACCGGAATATGGAGACTCTTTCCGCTCCGCACCATGACGCCGCTACGCTCGATTCGCGCGGGAACCGGCAGGCGCGCGCTGGCTGCTTACTCTGGTTAACGCTGATCACGGTTTTCGCCGGCGTATTGCGTACTCTCTACCTGGACTCTCAGGGCATCACACTCGATGAAAGCTATAGCATATTTCTCGGGCGTACCAGCTCTGCCAATTTCTTCCATTCCGTGTGGCACTCCGAATTAAACATGGTGTTGTACTACCTGTTGCTGCGAGGGTGGATGCACTTCGGCCACAGCGAATGGCTGATCCGCATGCTGGGAGTCCTGTTGTCTACAGCCACCGTGCCCGCGATCTACTTTCTGGCTCGTTGGTTGTTCGATCGGCGCACCGGCATCGTGGCTGCCCTGCTGCTGGCAGTGCATCCTTACCACCTAATGCTCGCTCAGCGCGCGCGCTCCTATCCCCTCCTTATCTTGCTGGTATCGCTTTCCAGCCTGTGCTTCGTGCGAGGGCTGCAGAAGCCAACCTGGACGACATGGGGAGCCTTTGCCACGCTCTCCGCCGCCGCTGTTTACAGCCACTTCTTCGCCGCGTTCGTTATCCTTGCGCAACTCTTCTCCCTGGTGTTTCTTCCCCGGAAGCTCGTTCCCTGGAATATGCTTGCGGTTTCGCTCGCTCTGCTGGTCGCACTGCTGTTACCGTTTGCGCTATTTCTTTTGACCAACGCGACCGTATCTCATGTTGCGTGGGTACCCGGCTTCAGCCTCCAGCATGTGCGTTGGGTGTTCTACTCGCTCACCCTCTCCAAGGCCCGATGCTTTACCTACGTGGCTGTCTGGTGTATTGCCGCTTGGGCCGCGTTTCGCGCATCTTCCCTCGATCGCCGTTGGCCCTACCAGTTCACCTTCGCGTGGTTGGTGGTCCCCTTGGTTCTGACCATCGCAACGTCGCTGGTTCAACCTCTTCTCATTGAGCGCTTTCTCTCCCTATGCATTCCCGCCGCTGTGTTGCTGGCGGCTGCCGGAATCCTTCAGCTCTCTCGCTACTCGAGGCCTGTCGCGCTCGTATTGCTGGGGCTAATCATTTTCTACTCTGGCTCCGCAATTCGCTTCTATGACAGGCATCCCGAGTTTGCCGAAGGCTGGAGGGAGGCGTCCAATTTCGTTCTCAAGCGTGTGCAGCCCGGAGATGCAGTGATCGCCGAGAGTTTGACCGGTTTGACCTTCGACTATTATCGCGACACCTTGGGCGCCAAACTACCTCCATTTGCACGATGGGACTCGTTTACAACTCCAATCCAAGCGCCGCTGCCGGGAAATATTTGGATTCTCGGCTCGGTCCGCTTCAACCCTAACTGGAAAGGCGCCGTACCGGGCTCCGCCGAAGCCGAAGTGCGAAGTTTCGCGGATGCGCACAGAAACCGGTATTGCCTTGCTCTGCCGAATTTCGACGCAGGAGAGACGAGGGTCTGGCAATTTCGTCTCTGCCCCCCACCCAACAACCCTCCGCAACCGTCACAACTCAACCCTGA
>Ga0306920_100004560_pt1 | contig 17755 bp, 11 predicted proteins | sample flu12Cox44000170_FD_204666 | JGI IMG/M metagenome (GOLD analysis project Ga0306920, IMG submission 204666) | Lab enrichment of tropical soil microbial communities from Luquillo Experimental Forest, Puerto Rico - flux4day.12C.oxic.44.000.170 (v2)... | ecosystem: Environmental > Terrestrial >... | reverse complement strand
AGCAGCAGGCGGCCGACCAGGCGCATCTCGTTTTTCGCGACGAGCGGTCGGACTTCCTGTCGCTCCTCGCACTGTGGGAGTTCTTCGAAGGCAAGCTCGCAGAGAAGCTCTCGCACCGGCGGCTCGTCGACGCCTGCCGGGCGCAGTTCGTTTCCTACCTGCGGCTGCGCGAGTGGCGCGACGTTCACGCTCAGCTCGCATCCGAGTTGACCGAGCAGGGGTGGCAGTGGCGTAGCGAGCGCGCCGCGGACATCGACATCGCGAAATACCGAGCGATTCATCAGGCATTGCTCGCGGGATTGCTCGGGAATGTCGGTGCGAAGGAGGGCGAGGGCGATGCGTACCAGGGGGCGCGCGGAATTCGATTCCATTTGCATCCCGGCTCGGGACTCGCGAAGAAGCGGCCGAAATGGGTGCTCGCCGCCGAGCTCGTCGAGACCTCGCGTCTCTTCGCACGGTGCGCGGGCGCGGTCGAGCCCGAATGGATCGAGAGGGTCGCCGGCGACCGCGTGACGCGCGAATACTTCGAACCGCACTGGGACGCCGATCGCGGCGAGGTCGTCGCGAGCGAGCGCGTGCAGCTTTACGGGATCACGCTCGTCGCGCGCCGCCGCGTTTCGTTCGGCAGCATCGATCCCGCGCTCGCGCGCGACGTATTCATTCGTGAAGCGCTGGTGCCGGGGGCGATCGCGACCAACGGCGCGTTTCTCGCGCACAACCGCAAGCTCGTCGCCGAGGTTGCCGAGCTCGAGCACAAGGCGCGCCGCCAGGACGTGCTCGTAGACGATGAGGCCATCGCAGGCTTCTACGAGAGCCGCGTTCCCGCGGGCGTGCATTCGCTCGCAACGTTCGAACGCTGGCGCGAGGGTGCCGAGCACGACGATCCGAGGGCGTTGCATCTGTCGCGAGACGCGCTGATGCGGCACGCCGCGCTAAACGTGACGGAAGCGCTCTTCCCCGAGCAGATGGCGCTGGCCGGAAACGAATTGCCGCTCCGCTACCGGTTTGCGCCGGGGCAGCCGAACGACGGCCTCACGCTGACCGTCCCGCTCGCTCTTCTGAACCAGATCGACGCCGGGCGTCTCTCGTGGCTCGTCCCCGGCATGATCCGCGAGAAGGTGACGTTGCTGCTGAAAGCGCTGCCGAAGCAGCTCCGCAACCGGCTGCACCCTCTGCCCGACGCCGTCACCGCGTTTCTCGAATCGGCGCGCTACGGCGAAGGGCCGCTCACCGCTGCGCTTTCGCGCTGGCTGCGCTCGCGCCTCGGCGAGCCTGTGCCGCCGGACCTCTGGGACGACGCGGCGATCCCGGCGCATCTCGAAGTCGCGATTCGGGTGGTCGATGCGTCGGGCCGCGAGCTCGCGTCGGGGCGTGACCTCGCTCAGCTTCGCGCCGAGCTTGGCGAAGCGGCTCAGCTCTCGTTCGCCGGGACCAGGCCCTCGCTCGAGCGCCGAGGGCTCAAGAGCTGGGACTTCGGCACGCTTCCCGAGACGCTGGCGAGCGTCCGGGACGCTCGGCGCGTCACCGGTTATCCGGCTCTCGTCGACGACGGCGACAGCGTGTCGATCGTGCTCTTCGACACGCGCCCCGCAGCCGACGCGGCGATGCGCGCGGGCGTGGTCCGGCTGATCCGGATCGCATTGAAGGACCATGTCGCCCGCTACGAGAAGGGCGGAGCGGGATTCGCGCAGGCCGCATTGCAATTGAAGACAACCATTTCCTCGGCGCAGCTCCTCGCTGATGTACTTACCGCAGTCTGCGATCGCGCTTTCGTAGGCGAGGATCCGCTGCCGCGGAGCGAAAGCGCGTTCGCCGAGCAGGTGAAGCGCGCGCGAACACGGCTTCCCGCGGTAGCCGAGGGCGCGTTTCGGCTTCTTGCGTCGATCGCCGCGCGCCATCAGCAGCTGACGCAGCGCATCGCATCGCTGCCGCCATCCGCCGCGCGCCTGGCGGCCGAAATTCGCAGCCGCCGCGAGGCACTCGTCCATCCTGGCTTCTTCGCTGAGACGCCGTGGACGCAGCTCACCGAACTCCCGCGCTATCTCGCGGCGCTCGATCGGCGCCTCGTCAAGTTCGCCGAGAATCCGGGGCGCGATGCACGGCACGCCGCCACGATCAGCGCGTGGTGGGAGCGCTACCGCGAGCGCGTCGAGCGCAACCGCAAGGCGGGACGGGTCGAGCCGGGGCTCGAGCAACTCCGCTGGCTGCTCGAGGAGCTCCAGGTGTCGCTTTTCGCGCAGGAGCTCAAGACGCCGTTCCCAGTCTCGTATCGCCGGCTCGAGAAGGCATGGACCGAACTCTCCCGAGGGTAATCGGCCTCCCGGCGCGTTGTGGCGCGGAATGCCACCGTGTTACAGTAGGTTCGCCTGTTCGACAACCGCGCGACCAGCGTTGAACGCCCTGACGACCGAATCGACGGCCCGCCGGCCCATACCTCGCGATATGTCGAAAATCCTCGGCGACTGCCGGGATATCGCGATCCACCGTCTGTTGCTCACGTTCAACGCGACGCTCGAGCGCGTCGGTGAGATGTTGATGGAGCGCGCAGGTCGCACCGACGTGCGCGAGGAGCAGGTGGTGAGCCTGGAGGCGCGCGACACGCTCCAGACCGCGCGCAGCAGGCTGATGTCCGAGTTCGAGCGGCGGTTGCGATCGCAGATCGACGATCGGGTCGCCGGAAAGGGCGTTGCCAAGACCGACTTCTCGAAACTCGACGCCGAAAAGCTTTCGCTGATCGACACGCAGGCGATGGACGAATCTGTCGTGATCGGCAACATCACGCGCGTCGTCGAGAACCTCTGCCACGACGAGCTTCAGCTTTTGAACCGCGGCATCGGTCACCTGCTGGGCGACCCCGATATCGAGACGAGCGCCAACCCGTTCGCGCCTTCCGCGATCGTCACGGCATTCGCCGAGGCGCTGCGAACGGTCAACGCCGAGCACCAGGTGAAGTACACGATCCTGAAGGAGCTCAACCAAGCTTCGCTCGCCGAGATCAACAGCATCTACGCCGACCTCAATAAGCATCTGCAAAACCTGCATGTGATGCCGGCGGGCACGCGCAGGATTTCGCCGCTGCGGCGCGGAGGCGCGCACGCCGGCGATCACGGTGGCGCTGACCACGCCGAAGGTGAACAGGGATCGGCGGCGGAAGTCGACGTGATGGCGCTGTTCCAGAGGCGCTTCGGCGGCCCGCCGGTTCCGCCTCAGGTGCTGCCCGGCGGTGTTCCGATGGTAGGCCCGGGTGGCGCGGCGATGATGCAGCCCGGCGGCGGCCCGATCATGCCGCCTGGGGTCCCAGGGCAGGCCGCGCGAATGATGGCCGACGGCAGCCAGGAGTTCCCCCCGATCTCGCTCGATGCCGGGGGGCGCTACATCCCGAGGGGTCCGCTCGCGCCTACGCCTTCCGGATATGTTCCCGGCGCTCCGATCATCGCGACACCGATATTGGGCGAGGGTCTCGCACGATTGCAGGCGGGCGAGACGGATTTCGATCTAGGGGCGGGCACCTACGTCCAGTTCTCGGGTATTCCGGAGGGGCGGCACAACGTGCTGCGCGACCTCCAGGAATCGACGCTCGGAAAGAAGGCGAATCAGCTCGAGTCGATGACGATCGAGCTGGTCGCGATGCTGTTCGACTTCATCTTCGAGACGAAGGACCTGCCCGACGGAATCAAGGCGTTGCTCGCGCGCCTGCAGATCCCCGTGCTCAAGGCGGCGATGCTCGACGGCGCGTTCTTCGCGAAGAAGAACCATCCCTCGCGCCTGCTCGTCAACGCACTCGCCGAGGCGGGCCGCGGCTGGTCGCCCGCGATGGGCACCGACGACCCGCTGTATCAGCATATCGACGCGATCGTTCACCGGATCCTCGACGGGTTCACCGACAACCTCGCGATTTTCGACGAGACTCGCGAAAAGCTCGAGAAGTTCCTCGCCGAAGAAGAGAAGGCCGCCGAAGCGAACATCCAGTCGACGGCCGAGGAGATCAATCAGACCGACCGCCGGGAGATGGCCTCAGCGGTCGCGCGCGCCGAGGTCGAGCGGCGCATTCAGATGTACCCGGTCCCCAATTTCCTGGCGGCATTCCTTCGTCAGCAATGGGCGCCGTCGCTCGAAAGCGTCTACCTGACGCACGGCGAGGAGAGCGACAACTGGGAACAGAGCGTCGCGATGCTCGAGGACCTCGTATGGAGCGTCCAACCGAAGCGGACCAAGGACGACCGCAAGCACCTGGTCGCGCTGCTTCCGTCGCTGCTCAAGCGGCTCTCCCAGGCGCTCCTCGATGTCGCCGCGGCGAGCGAGGAACGCGAGCGGTTCATGGCGAATCTCGTCGAGGCGCACGCTGCGTCGGTGAAGCCGGGCGCGGCGACCGCCGCGCTGGCGACCGCCTCGGTCGTCGAGGAGGCGAAGGCCGAGGCCGAGCAGGCGCACGCCGCCGGCGATGAGGAAAAGGCGGCGAAGGCCGAGGAGCTCGCCGCGGCGATGACACAGGCGGAGCCTGCGCCGGTCGAGGAAGAAGAGGTCATCGACGACCAGTATCTCGAGATCGCGCAGAGCCTCGAACGCGGGATGTGGATCGAATTCCAGGCCGACGACGGGCAGCTCGCATTCGCGAAGCTTGCGTGGATCAGCCCGTTGCGCGGCACGTATCTCTTCACGAACCGGCAGGGTTTGAAGGCGCTTTCGATGAACGCCGAGGAGCTCGCCGTCCGTTTCCGCGAAGATCGTGCGCGCCTGGTCGAGGCCGAGCCGCTGATCGACCGCGCGTTCGGAAGCGTTATCGCGTCGTTTGCCGAGCAGATCCCGGAACCCGTTGCATCCTGAGCGTCGATCGCTGGTGACGCGTGCAGTCCCGCGCGCGGCGCGCGCCGCTCGGCGGCTGTGTGATGGCTGACGCTGCGGCAGCGCGAATCGGTGTCCTCGTCATCGGCGACGAGATCCTCTCCGGCAAGCGCCAGGACCGGCACTTCGCGCACGTCGTCGAGACGCTCGCGAGGCGCGGGCTCGCACCCGCCTGGGCGCGTTACGAAGGCGACGATCGCGAGGCGCTCACGCGCACGCTACGCGACACGCTCGCCTCAGGCGACATCGTGTTCAGCTTCGGCGGCGTCGGGGCAACGCCCGACGATCACACGCGGCAGGCCGCGGGTGCGGCGCTCGGCGTGCCGCTCGTCCGCCATCCGGACGCCGTCGCCGAGATCGTCGCGCAGTTCGGTGACGCCGCGTATCCGAATCGAGTGCTGATGGCGGAGTTTCCGCAGGGCGCGACGATCATCCCGAATCCGGTCAATCGCATCGCGTCGTTCTCGGTGGGCGATCACCACTTCTTTCCGGGATTTCCGCAAATGGCGTGGCCGATGCTCGAGTGGGTATTCGCGGCGCGCTACCCGGGGCTCGCTGCGCCGGGCACCGGCGAGCGCTCGATAGTCGTCTTCGGCGCCGGCGAAGGTCAGCTGATCCCGCTGATGAACGAATGCGTCGCGCGCTACCCGCAGCTCAAGCTTTTCAGTCTGCCGACGATGCTGCCCGAGGGGAAGCGCCGGCTCGAGCTCGGAGTGCGCGGCGAAATTGCGGCGGCGGACGCCGCGCTTGCAGAGCTCGTCGCGGGCATCGAGGCGGCCGGATTCCGCTGGGAGCCCGCAGGGACAGGTGACGCGGAAAGCGATCCGGAAGCCGAGCGCGCGTAAGAATCGTGCGATCGCGCCGCTTATCGGCTCGCGAGCGCCTCCGCACACTCGACGACGAGTTCGGGTCCGCGATAGACCAGCCCGGTATAGAGCTGCACGAGCGTTGCGCCGGCGTCGATCTTCTCCTTCGCGTCGGCGCCGTTCATGATGCCGCCCACACCGATCACCGGAAGTGCGCCGTCCAGCGCCTTCGCTACGCGCGCGACGACTGCCGTGGCCTGCTCGCGCAGCGGTCGGCCCGACAGCCCGCCTGCTTCGTCGGCATACGTTCGGCCTTTGATAGCGTCGCGCGCGAGCGTCGTGTTCGTCGCGATCACCGCGTCGATCCTGTGCCGGGCGAGCACGCGTGCGACACCGTCGACCGCTGCCGGCCCGAGATCGGGAGCGATCTTCACCGCGATCGGCGTATATTTCGCGTGTTTGTCGGCGAGGCGTTTCTGCTCGGCCTTGAGCGCAGCGACGAGGCCGGCGAGCGCATCCTCCGACTGCAGGTCGCGCAGACCCTTGGTGTTCGGCGACGATACGTTGACCGTGACGTACGAGGCTCGCACGTAGACGGCGCGCAGGCACGCGAGATAGTCGTCGGCGGCATGCGCGTTCGACGTGTCGAAATTCTTGCCGATGTTCACGCCGAGCACGCCGCGCCAGGTGGCCCGCGCTACGTTCGCGAGGAAGCGCGCGACGCCGTCATTGTTGAAGCCGAGCCGGTTGACGAGGGCTTCGCACTCGGGGATTCGAAAGAGCCGGGGCCTCGGATTGCCGGGCTGCGCGCGGGGGGTGACGGTTCCGCATTCGATGAAGCCGAAGCCGAGGGCGGCGAGGCCGTCGATGTGTGCGGCGTTCTTGTCGAGCCCGGCGGCGACGCCGACGCGATTCGGGAACTGAAGTCCCATCGCACTGACCGGCGACGCGGGAACCTGGCGTGCGAACGCGTGCGCCGCGCCGCTACGCACCGCCAGGTCCAGTCCCGCGAATGTGAGCTCGTGCGCGGTCTCGGGGTCGAGCGCGAACAGCAGGGGGCGAAACAGCGGGTAGATCATTCTTGGGCGCGTTCCACGAGCGCCGAGGACGATGGCAGCCCCCCTTTGTTAAAGACTCCTTGCGCTGGAAAGCCGCGGCGCCGTCGCTGGAACGCGTCGCGATGATACCATTTCGGATGCCGTTTACTTTCGCGATCGGAGTGATGATTCGTCGGTTCGCCGCGCTGCTCGTCGTGGCCTTGCTGAGCGCCTCGGCGGCGTCGGCGGCGACCGCCGCGGCATCCGGTCCGGCGCGGGCGAGCTATGCAACGCGCGCCGACGTGCGCGCATTCATCGGCGAGATGGTCGACGAATACGGGTTCGATCGCACGGCGCTCCGTCGCGTATTCGCGAACGTGCACTATCAGAAGGCGATCGTCGCGGCGATGGACCGTCCGCTGCGCGAGCCACCGAAATGGTACGAGTACGCGCCGCTGTTTCTCGCTGCGCCGCGGGTCGACGCCGGTGTCGCATACTGGGCCGCGCATGCCGACGACCTGGAGCGCGCCGAAGAGCGATTCGGCGTTCCCGCCGAGGTCATCGTCGCGATACTCGGCGTCGAGACCTTCTACGGGAAGTACACGGGCAACTACCGCACCGTGGACGTGCTCGCGACGCTCACGTTCGACTACCCGCGACGCGCGGCTTTCTTTCGCGGCGAGCTGAAGCAGTTCCTGCTCCTCGCCCGTGAGCTTGACATGCCCGCGCTCGCTGCAAAGGGCTCGCCTGCCGGCGCGCTCGGCGTTCCACAGTTCATGCCGGGAAGCTACCGGAACTTCGCGATCGACTTCGATGGAAGCGGCACCGCGGATCTGTGGAACAGCCCCGCAGATGTCATCGGCAGCGTAGCCAATTTTCTCGCTCGTCACGATTGGCAGCGGGGGCAGCCGGTTCTCCTCGCGGCGTCGATCAACGAAGCCGGGCGCGAAACGGTGCTGCGCAAGCTCGATGGCGGGCTGTCGGAGCGCCGCGCGTTGAGCGCGTGGTCAGGCGATGGCGTCGCTCCCGTCGAAGCGCCGGAGGACCTCGCGCTGGATCCCGTCGGTGTTCTGCTGCTCGAGGAGAAGGCCGACGGTGCGGACGCCGACAGCTATTGGATTGCGTGCAACAACTTCTACGTGCTCACGCGCTACAACCGCAGTCGGCTTTACGCCGCAGCCGTATGGGAGCTTGCGAAGGCGATCAAGGAAGCGCGTATCGCGACTGCGCGAAACTGACCGAGCTTACGACTCAACGGCGCGGCCGGGGCGGCAACCGTCCGCTTCCCGCGATCACCTGCTGTTAGCCGCTAGCGCGCGTGCGTGCGCGACGAGTCCGCGCGTGGACGCGTCGGTGTCGTCCCCGAGCGCGGCGCTCCCTTCGAGCGCCGAGACGATCGGGCCTGCGAGCGTCTTTCCAAGGTCCACGCCGAACTGGTCGAACGAATTGATGCCGAAAAGCACCCCTTCGACGAACGTTCTGTGCTCGTACAACGCAATGAGCTGGCCGAGACGGTAGGCATTGACCTCCGGCATCATGATCATCGTCGACGCGCGGTTTCCTGGACACATGCGCACGGCGACCGCGGCGTCGAGCGTGGCCGCGTCCAGCCCCGTTCCGGCGAGCTCCGCGCGGACGGTATCGGCACTTCGTCCGACGAGCAGCGCCTGCGCCTGTGCGAATGCGTTCGCGATCAGCAGCGTCTGATGGTTCCCGCGCGGGTGTGCCGCGCGCACGGCAACGATGAACTCGACGGGTGCTTCGCGCGTCCCCTGGTGCAGCCATTGGAAAAAGGCATGCTGCGAGTTCGTTCCGCATTCGCCCCATAGCGAAGCCGTCGTCGGCCCCTGCAACGCGGCGCCGTCGCGCGCCACGTGCTTGCCGTTGCTTTCGAGCACGAGCTGCTGCAGGTACGCGGGCAGGCGGAAGAGTGCCTGCGAATACGGAATCACGACACGCTCGGGGTGGCGCAGATAGACGGCGTTCCACCATCCGGCGAGCCCGAGCAGCACCGGAAGGTTCCGTTCGAGCGGCGTCGTGCGAAAGTGCGTGTCGACGCTGGCCGCGCCGGCGAGAAGGTCGGCGAAGCGATCCCACCCGAGCTTGAACGCGATCGGCAACCCCACCGGCGACCACAGCGAATAGCGGCCGCCGACCCAGTCCCAAAGCGGGAAGATGTCGGGCATGGCGACGCCGAACGCCTGAGCGGGCGCGCTATTCCCGGTGACCGCGAGAAAGTGCGCGTTGACGTTCGCACTGGCGCCAAGAGACGCTGCGAGCCACGCCTTTGCGCTCGCGGCGTTCGCGAGTGTCTCCTGCGTCGTGAACGATTTCGACGTCACGATAAAGAGAGTGGTCGCCGGCTCGAGCGGCTCGAGCGCGCGCCACAGAGCCTCGGGATCGACATTGGCGACGAACGACACGTCGACGCCGGAGGTATGGGGGCCAAACCGACGGCGTGCTCCGGGCGGCGGCGCGAGCGCCGAGCAAACGAGCAGCGGACCGAGATCCGAGCCGCCGATTCCCAGATTCACGACCGAGCGAATCGGACGCCCGCTGGCGCCGACGCGGAGGCCCCCGCGGATCTGCGCGGCGAGCGTCTTCATTCGCGCCTGCGCCGTGCGGATGTCGGGAATCACGTCGCGGCCGTCGACGACGAGTGGTGCGTCGCCCTGCTGTCGCAGCGCCGTGTGCAGCGCGGGGCGGCGCTCGGACAGGTTGACTTTTTCGCCGGCGAAGAGCGCGGCAATCCAGCCTGGTAACCCGGCCGCTTCGGCATGCGCAATGAGCAGCGGCAATGTATCGGTGCCGAGGCGCTCTTTCGACAGATCGACGAGCCAATCGTCCCACGCGAAAGAGAGCCGTGTGAAGCGCTCGGGATCCGCAGCGATAAGATCGGCGAGCGTGCGCCGGGAAAGCGTGCGGCAGTGGCTGGCGAGATCGGTGACAGTGGGTTCGGGCGCAGGATTCATCGGCGAGGCGCGAGTAGCGACGGAAGCATGGCGGCACCCGGCCGATGGGGCGCTCACACCGGAGCATAAGCGATCGGACGCGCGGCGCAAAACGGAAGCGGTTGTCGCTTCGATCCCTTACGCGGAGCGAGCGAATTGCTTCAGTGCGGACGATGGTCCCGTTGCGAACTCGCCACTTCCGCGGCCTCTCCTCGCGCGCGCCTTGGCTGCGCGAAGCGGATTACATCGGGACGACAGTTATAATCAGCGAGTCCGATGCGCATCCTGCTTTCCAACGACGACGGGTACTTCGCTCCCGGCCTCGAGCGCCTCGCCGCCGCGCTCTCCCCGCGCGCCGAGGTCACCGTAGTCGCGCCGCAAGCCGATTTGAGCGGTGCGTCGAACTCGCTGACGCTCGACCGCCCCCTCACCGTGCGCCGCGCGCCGAACGGCTTCCTGTTCGTGAACGGGACACCGACCGATTGCGTGCACCTCGCCGTCACGGGGCTACTCGACTGGCTCCCCGATCTGGTGATCTCCGGAATCAATCTGGGCGCCAACATGGGCGACGACACGATCTACTCCGGAACCGTTGCGGCGGCGACCGAAGGGTATCTGCTCGGCATCCCGTCGATCGCGATCTCGCTGGCGTCGAAAACCGCGAAGCACTTCGAGACGGCGGCAGCGGTCGCGCTCGAGCTTCTAGATCGACACGAGCGCTTCCCGCTCGGGGCGCGTCTTCTCAATGTCAATGTCCCGGACGTGCCGCGCGACGTGCTCAAAGGCTATCGGATCACGCGCCTCGGGCGCAGGCACAAGGCCGAGAACGTTGTCGTCAGCAAGAATCCGCGCGGCGAGACCGTCTATTGGGTCGGCGCCGCCGGCGCTGCAGCCGACGCGGGCGATGGCACCGACTTCAACGCCGTCGAAAAGGGCTTTGCGTCGGTGACCCCGTTGCAGATCGATCTCACCAACCGCGATGAATTGCCCGCGGTCCGGCAGTGGATGGCGGCGTGAGCCTCGGAGCAGGGATCCTGCGAGCGAAGCGAGCGGGGATGCGAGCTGGGCGAATCGACGTCGCCGAGGCCGAGGCCATGGCATGGTGACACGCGAAGAGAGGCTATCGGGCATCGGGATGACCTCGACGCGCACCCGCGCGCGAATGGTCGAGCGGCTGCGCGCGGACGGAATCCGCGACGAGGTCGTGCTCGCCGCGATGAACGCCGTCCCCCGTCATATCTTCGTCGACGAGGCGCTCGCGATCCGCGCGTACGAGGATACGCCTCTGCCCATCGGCAGCGGCCAGACGATCTCGCAGCCATGGGTTGTCGCGCGGATGACCGAGCTCGCGCGCGCCGGGCGCGAGCTTGGCCGCGTGCTCGAGATCGGCACCGGCTGCGGTTATCAAACGGCGGTGCTCGCGCAGCTCGCAGCCGAGGTCTACACGGTCGAGCGCATCGCGACGCTCGTCACGAAAGCCAGACGCAATCTGCAGGCGCTCAAGGCGAAGAACGTGCGCCTGATGCACGGCGACGGCACGGCCGACCTCGGTGAAGAGCTGCAATGCGACGCGATCGTCGTCACTGCGGGAACGACGCACGTTCCGCCCGGTCTACTGAAGTACCTCGCGCCCGGAGGCCGAATGGTGCTGCCACTGACGCAACACGGAGAACATGGCGACGGCGTTCAGCGCCTCACAGTGATCGAGCGCGGAGCGAGCGGCTGTCGTGAGCAGACATTCGATGCGGTAAGATTCGTTCCGCTGCTCCCCGGGATCGCGTAAATCCGCATGCCGATGTCGTCGTCCGCGTCCCGCCCGTTTTCATCGACGATCGTATCCGCGGCGCTCGTTCGTATCGCCGCCGTCGCGCTCGTGATTGGTGTTGCAGCGTGCGCGTCACGCGGAAGGGCGCCGATCGAAGAGCGCTCGCAGCGTCCCGCGCCGCCGGCTGCCGCCCCCGCTCCCGCGCCGGAGGCGCCCGCACCGCCCGAAGCCGAAACGGTGCCGCAGACCTACACCGTCAAGCCAGGCGATACGCTGCGCGCGATCGCAAGCGAGCGCGGAATCGACTATCGCGAGCTCGCGGCCTGGAACAACATCGAGAACCCGAACAAGATCGTTCCCGGCCAGGTGTTGCGCATCGCGCCTCCCGGTGCTGCGCCTGCCGCGTCGACTGGCGTGCAGACAATGCCGCTGCGATCGGGGCCAGCGGTCCAAGCGGGCGATGCGGGCTTCTCTCCGAGCGCGTCCGCGCCTTCGGCGGCGGCTGCTGCGGCGGCGAGTGGGCGCAACACGGAGACCTACAAGACGCAGCCGAAAGCGATCAAGGAACCGTACTCCGAACAAGCGGTGCGCGATGTCCAGCGCGCAGCTGGCGCGGCACCAATCGCGATGCCCGCTCCGGTGGAATCCGCTCCCCCGCCCATGGTAGCGATGGTAGCTCCGCCGCCGGCCGCGACGCTGGCCGAACCCAAGCCGGTTCCGAAACCCGCGGCCATAACGCCCGACGATGGCGACAAGCTCGATTGGGGATGGCCTGCGAAGGGCAAGGTCGTCACCCAATTCTCCGAAGCGACGAGCCTCAAGGGCATCGATATCGCGGGCGTCGCCGGCCAACCGGTAATCGCAAGCGCCGGCGGAAAGGTCGTCTACGCCGGCAGCGGACTGCGCGGCTACGGCAAGCTCATCATCATCAAGCACAACGATGCGTATTTGTCGGCCTACGCGCACAACCGCGACATCCTCGTCAAGGAAGGTCAGCAGGTCGTGAAGGGACAGAAGATCGCGGAGATGGGAAACACCGATTCCGATCAGGTCAAGCTGCACTTCGAGATTCGACGGCAGGGCAAGCCGGTCGACCCGTTGCGGTACCTGCCGCCCGCATGACTTCACGCGCACGGCGCGTTCGCGACGACCTCGACCCCGAGCTTCCGGGCATCGCGCAACCCGAAGAGGCGGCGGTCGTCGCAACGTCCGACACGGACGACGACCTGACGCCGGCGCGCGCCGAACCCGATCGATACACACAGGAGCTTCCCCTTCCAGAGCCCGCTCCTGGTCTCGGCGCCGACATCGTCAACGATGTCACGCAGATGTACCTGAACGAGATCGGACAGCATGTTCTGCTCACCGCCGACGAGGAGCTCGCGCTCGCGAGGGCGATGGCCGGAGGCGACTTTCCGGCGCGTCAGCGGCTGATCGAACACAACCTTCGCCTCGTCGTCAGCATTGCGAAGCACTACACGAACCGCGGTCTCGCGCTACCTGACCTGATCGAGGAAGGCAATCTCGGTCTCATCCATGCACTCGGAAAATTCGACGCCGAGCGCGGCTTTCGCTTCACGACGTACGCGACATGGTGGATCCGGCAGGCCGTCGAGCGTGCGATCATGAACCAGTCGCGGACGATCCGCCTCCCCGCGCACGTTGTGAAGGAGCTGAACGTCGTGCTGCGCGCGCTGCGGCATCTCGAGATGCATGCGCAGCCGGATGGACGCGATGCGACACTCGAGGACGTTGCGCATTTGATCGATCGGCCGATCGCGAAAGTGCGCAACGTCCTCGGATTCAACGAGCGGATGACTTCGCTCGACGCGCCGATCGATCGCAACGCCGACGTTTCGGTCGGCGAAGGGCTCGCCGACGAGAACGCGCTCGCCCCCGAGCTCGTCCTGCACAACGCGGCGATCGAGGGCTGGATCCGACAGTGGCTCGAAGAGTTGAACGAGCGCCAGCGAACGGTGATCGAGCGGCGTTACGGCCTCAACGGGCGCGACGTTGCGACGCTCGAGGAGCTCGCCGGCGAGATTGGCGTCACGCGTGAGCGCGTCCGCCAGATCCAGGCGGAGGCGCTCGACAAGCTGCGCGAGCGGCTGAAGCGCAAGGGACTCGACCGCGAAGCGCTGCTCTGATTGTCCGCGACCGAGGAGGCCGCGCATCGCGGAAGCCGGTGGGGCCCCGGTTCTCCCGAAGGCCGAGGGGTTCCGCGAAGTGCGGCGTCAAGCGAGCGACGGAATCGGCGAGGCGCGCAGCGTGGAGGGGGCGGGGACGAGCGCGAGCGCGCGCTTCAAACGCCACAGCGCGGACGCCCGCTCGAGCGTCGTGTCCGGCTGCGCGGCAGCGGGGCCGTAGCGCAGCGCCGCATACGACTCGCCGATGATGGTGAAGGTGCTCTTCAGCTCGGGCCAGCGCGATGCGGCGCGCGCGACGTAATCGACCGGTCCCTCGTGGGCGGCGCGTGGCAGCCCGGCGCGCGCGAGCCGCACGCACATCGCGTCCCAGAGAGCGCGCGCGCGATCCTGGCGGCGGCGGCGCCAAGCAAGCCAACCGAGGAGCGCGCCGATCCAGACTGCGGCAATTATCAAGACGATCGTCGTGATCTGCCACGGCGCGAGCGTGTTGAGCCTCCATTCGCGCCAGAGCGCCCGCTGCCGTTCGAAATTGAAGCCGATCACGTTACTTCGCCAGCCGTGGTTGATCGCATCCCAGGAGAGCTGGAAGCTCTTGAGGAACGTATCGTCGAGCCGGGCGAGCGTGGGAATCGGATCGCTCGCAGGAACCGCTCCGCCGAGACCCAGCTGGATCCGGGATGGCGCGATCGCGGCCGTGGGGTCGAACCGGCGCCATTGGTCGCCGATCAACGCCTCGGCCCACGCGTGCGCGTCCGACTGGCGGACGATCAGGTAATCGCCGTTCGGGTTGACCGAGCCGCCCTGATAGCCAGTCACCACGCGCGCCGGGATGCCGGCCGCGCGCAACAGCACGACGAACGCGCTCGCGTAGTGTTCGCAAAAACCGCGGCGCGTGTCGAACAGGAAGCCGTCGACCGGATTGGCGCCGAGCAGCGGCGGCGCGAGCGTGTAGAAGAACAATTGCTTGTTGAATTTCTCGAACACCGCTTCGATGTAGCCTGCATCGTCGGGGTGCGCACTGCGCAATTCGCGCGCCAGAGCCAGCGTGCGCGGGTTGGTGTTCGACCCGCTCTCCGGCAATTCGGTGTTCTCCCGGATCTCCTGTTCGCGCTCGGCACCGGACGGCGCCACGTACGCAGTGCGCAGGTTCGACGTCTGTTGATAGCGCAACGCCTGAGTCACGGAAAAGCGTGCGATGATCTGCTGATCGCGCGTCAGAACGGCGTTGGCGTCGGCTTTGAGGGCGAGGTCCGATGCGTCAGTGCTCACCTGCGGAAGGCTTGCAGGCAAGTCGAGCGCGAACAGCCACTGCTTCCAGTGCGGCTCGAGTGTGACCGTGTAGATGACCGGCGCGCCTTCGGATCGGGTGAATGCGGCGGTGGGCTTCTGAGCTCCCATCGTCCACTCGCGGCCGTCGAAGTGGGAAAGCACCGGTCCGCGCCAGTAGCGAACCCAGGGCGGTGGAATCGGGCCTTCGAAGTCGACGCGGAACGCGACCGCGTCGGACATCGACAACTCGCTGATGACTCCCGGCGCCATGTGGTCCGACAGCCCGGAATTCGCCGCGTGGTCGGCAGGCACGCTCCACAGTGGTCCCGCGATCCGTGGGAAGAGGATGAACAACGTGGCTGCGAGCGGAATCCCCTGTGCGAGCATTCGCAGCGTGGCGCCGATCGGAGCGCGCCACCCGCCGGGCAACGGCTGAAGACCGTCCGGACGGGCGAGCGTCTGCAGCACGCCGCCCATCAGCACAACGGCCGGCACCGCGAGCGCCGTGGCGAGCAGTGACTGGCTATAGAAGAACGGCGTCACGATCAGAAGACACGCGAGGCAGACGATGAGTGTCCCGTCGCGGGCATTGCGCGTTTCGAGGTACTTGATCCCGATCAACGCGAACAGAAATGCGACGCAGGGGTCGCGCCCGATGAAATAGCCGAGCGAATGGCGGATCGCGATCGCCGTGACAAGCGCGAGGAGCCCGAGGATCCACGAGCGAATGATCTGCGGCGCGGGATCGCGGTTCTTCACGCTGCGTGCGACGAGCAGGAACCGCAGCCCGACGAGCGCCGTGCCGAGGAGTGCGACCCAAAGCGGCACGTAGGCGATCATCGGCAATTGCGTCGACAGCAGCAGCGCGCCGAGCCAGCGTATCTGCGAGGGCGACAGCGTGACGACGCGCTTTCCCTGCGGAGCGCGACGCTGCTTCGCCGAATGCAGCCAGCTCGTCATCGGTCGCGCTCCGGCATCAACGCAAGCGCAGTCAACGCTGCGCGCCGATGGTCGCGCCCCTGGCCTGTCGGCAGCTCGATGCCTGGTGCTGTCAACCTGAAGGGGCGCGCCGCGCGCTCGGCGGCGAGAACCCACGCAGTGAGCCGCGCGATGCGCTGCTTCGGGGCGAGCACGGGGGGCAGCGAGTTCCAATCGAGATGCACCGAACCTCCACCCCCGCCGCCTTCGAATTGCTTCGAGTGCCATCCGATCCCGCGCGCAACGGCTTTCCATGCCACGCGCTGCATCGGATCGCCCGGCTGATAGGTTCGCAGGCCCCCGAGATCGCCCTGATCGTTGCGCGACATCGAGAAATCATCCTGCCCCGTAGTGCCCGCGGGAAGTGGCGGAGGTGCGACTTCGGGCGTCGGGAACGCGATGCCAGAGAGCGGAAAATGGACGTACGCCCATCCTTCCCACAGGCCGAGCGGGTAGTCGGATGACAAGGTGATCCGACCGAGAACGATGCGTCCGCGCCGAGGTGTCAACAGCTCGAGCGCCACCGGGAGCGCAGAGTCCGGCAATATGTCGACGGTCACCGGGTAGCAGCCACGCGCGGACAGCGTGATCGCGTAACGCGTCGTCGCGCCCCCCGCGACGCCCAGCGTGAACGGCATCACGCTCCCCGCGAACGTCTCGCCGGCGGCGAGAGGGCGAAGCTCGATGCCGGCAAGGTTGCGATACGTGTGGATCAGCGATGCGGCGGCGAGTCCTGCGAGCAGGAACGTCGCTGCGAAGCCGAGCGATAGCGAATAGTTGAGCGAGGTCAGTAGCGTCATCACCAGCGTGGCGAGGAACGCGAGGCCACGCTTGGTCGGCAGGATGTAGATGCGGCGATGGCGCAGCGTGACCGGGTCGCGGTCGGCCGGCGCATGTCGAAACAACCGCTGCCGATAAGCCTGGCGCCACGTAAGGGCACCGGCGGCCGGAGCGGTTGCGGACGTGGACGCGCGCATCGGCGGTTTCTCCATCGAGCGGTGCGCAGCCGCGTGTTGCTACGCGCAGGAGCGCCGCCGCAGCCTATTGTGGATCAAGGAATCGCGACCGTGCGAAGCAATGCCTGCGCCTGCAGCGCGCCGGCGCGCGCGCCGCCGGCGAGCCGATGGCCGGCGACCGACGGAAACACCGCCTGCACGTCCTCGGGCAGCGCCATCGGCCGTCCCGACAGCATCGCCCAGGCGCGTGCTGCCGCGAGCAGCAGCAAACCGGCGCGCGGCGAGAGCCCGCGACGCGCACCGGCATCCGCACCCGTTCCGACGTTGCCGCGCGTGGCGGCGAGCAGCGCCTGCACGTAGTCGAGCAGCGCCGGCGCAACATGCACGGCCGCGGCTTCGCGCTGCCATTCTAGGAGTGTCGGCGGATCCGCGAGCGGCGGGAGCGCCGGGACTTGGGCGCGGCGATCTCCGCCTGTCAGCAGTTCGCGCTCCGCGGCGGCATCCGGATAGCCGAGCTCGATCGCCATCAGGAATCGATCGAGCTGCGATTCCGGCAGCGGATACGCTCCGATCTGCTCGACGGGGTTCTGCGTGGCGATCACGAAAAACGGATCCGGGAGTCTGCGCGTCTCGCCGTCCTGCGAGACCTGGCGTTCTTCCATCGCTTCCATCAGTGCGCTTTGCGTTTTCGGCGGCGCGCGGTTGATTTCGTCGGCAAGCACGATCGAATGGAAGATCGGTCCGGGGTGAAATCGGAACTTCCGCGTTTCGGTGTCGAAGATCGATACGCCGAGCACGTCGGCCGGAAGAAGGTCGCTCGTGAATTGTACGCGCGCGTACTTGAGGCCGAGCGTCGTCGCGAGCGCATGTGCCAGCGTCGATTTACCGACGCCGGGAATGTCTTCGATCAGCAGATGGCCGCGCGCGAGCAGGCAGGCGAACGCAAGCTTGAGCGGCTCGCGCTTGCCGACGACGATGCGGTCGAGCTGGGCGAGCACCGCGGA